>ULOZ01046417.1_pt1 | contig 197566 bp, 330 predicted proteins | sample 1953031 | NCBI WGS metagenome assembly ULOZ01 (sample SAMEA4835616, study PRJEB28245) | human gut metagenome | biome: gut microbiome; material: fecal sample | place: Denmark | collected 2008
TTGATTTTTATAAAAAAATATATTATAATATATATAGAAAGTTAAAGAAAAAGAAATTTAAAAAATCTTTAATTTTCTGGGACAAAAAATCTTAATTGATTTTTTATAAAAAATATATTATAATATATTTAGAAAGTTAAAAAAGAAATGCTTGGATAGCTCAACTGGTAGAGCGTTGGCCTGAAGAGCCAAGCGTAGATGGTTCGACCCCATCTCCAAGCACCAAAAGGCGTAAACAGCAAATTTCTTTATATAAACATTTAATTTAGGATTAAAAGAGTTGTATACGCGCCTTGTATTTGGGACATTAGCTCAATGGTAGAGCATTCGGCTGTTAACCGAAGGGTTACAGGTTCGAGTCCTGTATGTCCCGCCAGAGTGGCAACTACTCAAAGAAAATGTTGCGGGTGGTTTTGGAGTGCTTTCCATCAGTACATAAATAAAAGTGCTCTTGTATGCGGGTGTGGTGGAATTGGTAGACTCGGAGGATTTAGGTTCCTCTGCCAAATGGTGTGTGGGTTCGAGTCCCACTACCCGCACCATTGTTGATTTTACTATTTTATCAATGTTAGAGTGAAAGGGCTTCATTCAAATCGCTCAAATCGGGTTGGCCAAGAGGAGAGATAGATGAAAATAGTTTGAGGTGGAGAGTTGGAAAACCTAATAGCTATATTAGGTATACATAATGTAGCTATCTCATAAAATTTGGGTCTGTATTTCAACGGGAGAAAGCGTCCCTTGCAAGGACGAGGTTGTGCGTTCGAATCGCATCAGATCCACCATATCCAGATTAGCTCAGGCGGTAGAGCGTGTGGATGGTAACCACGAGGTCAACGGTTCAAATCCGTTATCTGGGAAATTATAGTTATGCTAGGCGAGGCCGCCCACAGCAACAATTTAATAATAAACCCTTGGTATAATATTAGACTTGAATAATAATATTACTAATGATTAGAGGAAAAAGTAATACTATATATATACATTATACCAACAAAAAGAAATAATAAAGTAGATTAAACAAAATAAGTTAAATTGTTGCGATAAGTGCCATTATTTATAATTGGTTAGATTTAGATGAGAGGTAGAGTTTCTTTTAATGGATTCTTCTCGTAAACACCTGGAAGATTAAAAAGAATCCTTGTTATGCTCGAATGGCGGAATTGGCAGACGCGCTTGGCTCAAACCCAAGTATTGGAAGATGTGTGGGTTCAAATCCCACTTTGAGCACCATTAAATAAATACTGAAACGGCTCAGGTCCTATCGGCTGATTGGGCAGGCGAGGAAAAGTGAGGTAGGTTGCGGTGGAAATCCCTTGAATTAGCGTAAAAAAACCTTCGCCTGAGAAACTGGAAGTGGTTTCTTACGAATTGGAGTAGTGTAAGCGTGTGGCTGAAACATGACCACCCGCCCAATCTTTAGTATTTATTTAAAAAAACATAGGAACTATCTGATGTGAAAGGCATCTAGTGCAGTTAGAGTACAATAAAAATCTAACTCGTGGTGAGTGGCGTTAAAACGCATGAGCGCAGATAGAGGTATTTTCATCGCATACCTGCTTTATTCCTATATTTGATTTTTTATAAAAAATATATTATAATATATATAGAAAGTTAAGAAAGGAATGAAAGTAATGTTCGACCGCTACAGCGATTATGATACTGAAATTCAGGTTGATGAATTTGTTGAGCATGAATATCTGACCGGTTGGGAGGAAGAATATTATGAACAGGAAAGCTGACTTAAAAAAGACTGGTGATGAACTTCAAGCGTATCTCCAGTTTCGACGTCGTGGTTCTAAGGTTGAAAACCGCAAAGGTAAAGGCGCCTATACACGAAAACAGAAGCACAAAAATCAAGAAAAATATTGTGCTTAATATGGCCCCATCTGACTAAATGGCTTAGGTGGCAACCCTCTCAAGGTTGAGATGTCAGTTCGAATCTGGCTGGGGTCACCAATGAATTCGGGGTGGTGGCCGAATTCATGAGTTATGACTAAAAAGTCAAGCACAGTTGCACAAAACAAAAATGGTGGGTTTGATCTCCCACCGTCTGGTCCTGTGGACGAATTGGTAGAGTTACCACCCTTTCAAGGTGGGGTTTGCGGGTTCAATCCCCGCCAGGATCACCATTAGATAGAATTTACTATCTAATAAAGAATATAGACAGAACTTACTGTCTCTAATAAAAAAGTCTGGGAAACCTAATACGCCGCAGTAGGAAGGATTAGGGGTTGATTGTAAGCCGTTAAACAATCCGTATTTCACTGAGACTGGTGATGACGATAACAAAGGGGTGTGGCCAACCCAAATGTCGAATATGGCTCCGTAGTTCAGCTGGCTAGAACGCATGCCTGTCACGCATGAGGTCGCGGGTTCAATCCCCGCCGGAGTCGCCATACAGAGAACCCGAAAAATAAAGAATGTGGAGCGACAGTTGCTAGTCCTGTGAGGTGGCCACCAATAGCAGGTGAGGATGTGGACGGCGGCAGGCAGATGCGGGTTAGTAATTACCTCTGTAACCAAATAATAATTGAAACTGTCAAAATATCGGAGCATTGATTCTAAACAGCCCTCTTCAAGGCACAACTGCAATTATTATGAGTATATATATGGCTCAATTCGGCTTGCATCTTATGAATGAGCTAATAGTTATGACACCATTACTTATAGTAGTAGTGTTATCAAGGTTTTGGGTAATTGAACCGGATAATCAATGCTCATAATTTGCCTGTGAAGCTTATGCGGATAAGCGATGGTGTCATAAGCCATAGACAGTTGGTTCGAATCCAACGACAGGCACCATTGCGGGCGAGTGGAACGGATTTACCATACTGGCCTCATAAGCCAGTGATACTGGGTTCGACTCCCAGGCAACGCAACCATTAAGACGCATCCAGCAAATCATTTACTGGTTAAGAATTTAGTCTTCAAAACTGAAAACGAATGGGTTCGAGTCCCTATTGCGTCTTGAAATAATAAACAATAAAATTAATATATAAGGCATTAACAGCAATTATCTTTTCCAGAATAGCTCAGCTGGTTAGAGCACTTTCCAAAAGAAAGAGGTCTACGGTTCGAATCCGTATTCCGGAGCGTAAAGATAGTGCCTAGTAGAAAAACATCCAAAAGGAGAAATTTAAGTATGAAATTTGTTCCCGGCGATAAAGTGTTTTGTAAGAAATACGGTAAGGGTTTTGTTCATAAAATTGACGAGACTGAGAAGGATTGGTTCTACGATTTTCATTTCGCTGATGGAACGCGAATTTGGATGTCGCAGGCTGATGGCGAGCGATATGTAAAACATCGTAAGAAGGTCGCTCCTACAGCAGAGTAAAAAAATCATTTTCCCTCTTTTTAATAAGTCCTTTCTTTTTTGTTAAGACCCACAATGAGAGATCCATACATATGACATAATATGTGCCTCCTAAATGATATTTGGTTGCAAGTCCATGTAAATCTAAATATTTGCACAAATAGACCGTATGGCTGTGGGATTGGTTATCTCTTTCTATATATTTTGAAGTATATAGAAACAAAAGACTATTATATGGAACGAGTCTTTTACATCTAGCCTGTAGATTGCGTTCATTTGTGTATCTCCTTTGTTTTAAGTTTGGCATAGATTGGTTTTTCCTTTATTTCTAACTTCACAATACAGGTCGTTTTTCTACGTTCCATTTTTGCCTTATTAAGAATAGGAGGGAATTTAAATGTTTCATGATATTGATGACATGATTTTCGGATCAGAGGATTATCCATGTGTTAGCGAGAGATAATCCGCGTTTAATGCAACCAATGGCGGTTCCAAGTCCGTAAAAATGCAGAGGAAACGCGGTTAGTGAAAATCTGCTAATTTTTTTATTTTTATACGAAATTTCATAAACGCATATGTAGATATGGCAGAGTGGTTGAATGCGGTGCCCTGCTAAGGCATTAGTCGCGTGAGCGGCTCGAAGGTTCGAATCCTTCTATCTACGCCATGTGGCTGTAGTTCAGCTGGCCAGAACGTCTGATTGTGGCTCAGAAGGTCGCGGATTCGAACTCCGCCAGCCACCCCAAATCCAACAGGAGGATAGTAATGGAAATTGAGCGTAAATGGCTTCTGAATAGTTTACCTAAAAATTTAACATTTTGGGATCAATATACTACTATTGAGCAAGCATATTTAACGATTGAGAAGTTTAGTGATGTAATCACTAAGGAAGTGCGGGTTCGTAAGAAGACAACCGCAAATGGTGAGATAGATTATAAACTTGCCTATAAGATTGGTAGTGGCCTTGTTCGCGAAGAAATTGAAACTCCTATCACTGAAGATTTTTGGAAGGAATGTACTAAAAATGTTATTCCTATCCGTAAGAAATATTATACTGAAACTTGTAAGTGTCCGCATTATAAAGACGATGATCTTACTCAGACATTTACAGTAGAGTTCAGTGAAGTTGATGGTGGCGAGTTCTATTATGCGGAAGTAGAATTTAATTCTGTAGAAGAGGCCAATTATTTTCAGTTCCCTTATCCCAGTTTGGTAATTAAAGAAGCCACTAACGACGATAGTGTTCGTATGGCTAATTATTGGATTAAAACAGCATATCGTCGGATGGGCTAAAAAATGATGCCCTGGTAGTTTAATGGTGCGAACGGGGGACTTATAATCTCTTGATGGAAGTTCGATTCTTCCCCGGGGCACCATTAAAAGACTCATACAGCAATTTCTGCTTGTTAAGCACTCACCTTTTAAGTGAACTATAAAATGAGTCTTGTATATGTCCCGTTAGTCTAATTGGATAAAACGTTGGGTTTCTACCCCATATTTGAGAGTTCGAATCTTTCACGGGATGCCATTAAATTGAATAAGGAGTGTCTCTATGAAGTAGAAATTTTATCTATTTAATTTAGGGGCGTTTGTATTAGGAATAATTTTAGGTTTTATTGTTCCTTCAATTTTTCCATCAATCGCATTTTTAGGAACAATTTATATTAACCTTTTAAAAATGATGATTGTTCCAATATTATTTTTCGGAATATCAAGTGCATTAGCTTCATCTAAACGAGCGGGTGCAATTACATTAAAAACAATTCTTTTATTTATTATAATGTTTTCAGTATCATATTTAATCTGCTATGGATTATTTAGTGTGATACAGCCTGGGGTAGGATTTAATTTTACTCCAGTGGAATGGAATGGAACAATAGTTTCTACTTCATTTGAAGAATTTTTTGTAGCTATTTTTCCGAATAATATTATTCAAGCTATGGTAAATAATTCAATTCTTCCTGTAATTTTATTTGCTTTTATGTTTGGTATAGCATTACAGCATACAACTCAAGCTGTATCAGAGCGATTAATTACTACATTGAATTGTTTTAATTTAGCATTTAATAAAATGCTTGAATATATTTTATATTTTACTCCTATTGGTATTTTTGCTTTAATAGGTAATACGGTTGCTACTTATGGTAGTCAAATCCTTACAACTTGCACCATTTATGTTGGTTGCGCTTGGTTGGGTTGTTTAATTATTGCTTTAATAGTAATGATTTTACCTGTATGGATTTATTGTCATATAAATCCAATAGAATATATTAAACGAGTGAGTAAAATCTGGTTGATTACTTTATCTACCTGTGGATCAGCAGCAACTCTTCCTTATACTATCAAGATTTGTAATGAGGAATTTGGTATTAATAAGGAAATCACGGACATTGTTGTTCCTCTTGGATGCACTATTCATATGTGCGGAGGCGCTGTTTCATTTAGTCTATTGGCTTTGTTTAATTGTCAAATGTATGGCATTACAATTACGCCAATAATGTTTATTACAATGTTAGTAGCAGCTATTCTTATTAATATGGGCGCGCCTGGTATCCCTGGCGGTGGAATAGTAATTGGTGCTTCTTATTTAGCATTGATTGGTTGTCCACTTGATTTTATTGGAGTGTATGCTGGTTTTTATCGACTGCTTGATATGGCTTATACTACAATGAATGTTAGTGGAGATATTACGGCTAATTTATTAATCAATAAAAATATAAATAAATAAAATAAAGGCGAAAACAGCAATTTATTTTTTTTTACAAGGGACTATTTGTTGAAGGTTCGAGTCCTTCTTTCCGCAACATATGCGGGAATAGCTCAAAGGGTAGAGCGATAGTATAATAAAAAAATTCGCCTTGTATATGCGAGTGTAGTTCAGTTGGTAAGAACGCACGACTGATAATCGTGAGGTCAATGGTTCAAGTCCATTCATTCGCACCATAGGATAAAACTTATTAATTGTCTATATTCAATTCTTAAAATATATAGAAATATGTTTTAAGGAGGTAGAATTGTGGAATTTTTAGGTTGTAATCCTTCTAAAAAAGATTTAAGAAATTATAAAATTAGAGCTACAGCTTCTTAGATTGATAATTTGCCTGATGAATTTGAATTACCAAAATATTCATTTATTAAAAATCAAGGAAGTGTTGGTTCTTGTGTCCCTCATGTAATGTCTGAAATTCTTGAATACCATAACCATGGACAAAATAAATTATCTACTAATTTTTTATATGGTATAAAACGAAAATTATGTAATGATTTAAGTCAAGGAATGTATTTAAGTGATGCTTGTAAGATAGCAACTAAATATGGTGATATGCTTGAATCTGATTGTTCAGGTAATATTGAAATTCCTCATGCTTGGTATGAAGCTGAAAGTGCATATACCAATGTTGAAAAAATGAAACGAGCATATACGTTTAGACTATAGAGTTATTTTACTTGTAAAACAAATAATGACATTAAAGTTGCTCTTCAAAATTATGGGCCTGTTGCTGCTTGTATTGATTGGTATCAAGGCTGTAAAGCTAAAAATGATGGAACATTTATTTATAATACAAAACGCAAATCAACTTATCATTGTATTATGATTTATGGATGGAATAAAAATGGATTTTTATGCCAAAATTCATTTGGTAAATCATGGGGCAACGATGGTTGTTTTATTTTACCATTTGATTATATTATTGGTGATGCTCGTGCATTAGTTGATGAATATAATCCAGAAGAAGAAGCATTAATTATACCGAGGACTAATAAATTTTTAGATTTTTGGTATAAAATTTTAAATTGGTTTATTAATTTGGTGAGTTAATGTTAAAAGCTATAATGGCCGGCGTTTTGATTGGTATTGCTGGTCTTGTTAATCTAAGTATTAATGTTCCTTATTTAGGAGCATTTCTTTTTTCTACTGGACTATTAATTATTTGCTATTAGCAATATAATTTATATACTGGTAAAATTGGATATATTAAATCATTAAATGATTTTAAAAATTGTTTAATTTATTTAATTGGTAATTTAATTGGTGCGTTTTGTATAGGTATTATTCCGCAAACAACTACAATATTAAATAAAATTAATCAACCATGGTATTTAACATTATGGTTATCTATTGGTTGTGGTATTCTTATTTACTATGCGGTTGATATATTTAAAAAACATAATAGTGTAATTGGAATTTTATTATGTGTCCCTACATTCATTATATGTGATTTTAATCACTGTATTGCTAATATGTATTATATAATTGCAAGCCGTGAATTTACTATTGATGCTTTAATTTTTATTATTATTTGTATTATTGGAAATTCAATAGGTAGTTTAATTTGTAATTATGTTGACAATTTAAAAAAAATATAATATAATATTTATATAAGATGAAGGAAGGGAAAAATCTTCCTTCAATATCCGGGTGTAGCTCAGTTGATAGAGCGCGGCATTTGGGATGCTGAGGCCGTGAGTTTGAGTCTCACCACTCGGACCATAGAGAATAAAAATCCTTAATTGATTTTTTATAAAAATTATTATATAATATATATAGAAAGTTAAGAAAGGGATTTAAAAATGGAAATTTCATTTGAAACTGCTCAGTTGGTTCATGAAGCGATTGCGTATACAATTACTAAAACATCGTATTTCACAACTGGTCAGATTCCCTCAGCAGATGACGTAAATAATGCGACAAGTTTATTTTTCTGTAAGTTTCTGGAAGATGAAAAGAATATTACAACGATTCGATAAGAAAGGGATTGATGGAAATGGAAATTAATTTTGGTTCTCGTTATGCTGACCTCGATAATAATGTCTACAAGGTTGTGGGTAATGCGTTTCATTATGGCGATAAGGCCGATGAAGTGATTTTTCTTGCCCCTATTAAGAATGGCACTGTGGGCGATGTTCAGTATATTTCTCGCAAGGAAATGGAAAAGGGTGGAATTCTGTCTCCTGTTTCCAAATATAATTAAGTCCCGTTAGTCCAATGGATAAGACCTGCGGCTACGGACCGCATAATCGGGGTTCAAATCCTCGACGGGATGCCATTCCACTTTTTCAGTGCGATTAGTTAAATTATCGTATTATGGATTCTTTGTCATCACATACTATAAACCGTGGGTTTGTGGCCACATAGCAGAGAGGTAGTTTTTGACTCTGTTATATGGGCGATTGGCGCAGCTGGTAGCGCATCTGACTTACATTCAGAGGGTCAGCGGTTCGAGTCCGTTATCGCCCACCATATGCTTATTAACAAACTTATGTTAGAAAATTCTTATGACGTTGATAATCAATTAAGATTAAATCAAATGTTAAAAGATGTAAAACATCATAATTAGACAATTAATGAATATTTTGAATCAGTAGAGCGTCTTAATAAAGTCGCAAATGAATGGTTTCCAATAAAGGAGTAGATGGAAATGTCTCAATATCTCAATTTTTTTATTAGAACTGGTGAAAATCAGTATCAGCAAATTGCGAATTATTCTCGCAATCATGTGATTTATCGAGCATTTGATTCCGCTCCTTATGAGCAAATTAAGCGATTAACTGAATCAAAAATAGTAAATGCTATTGGAGAATTGAAAGCAGCGAAAGATGCTTACCAAAAAACAATGCGAGACAATGATGAGCAAGTTGCGATTCAGTATCGGTTATGTTCAAAAGATGAATTTTTCGACGTTTATGGTCAAATCCAACAGACAAATAAAGAATTGAGACAAAATGTTGAGGAATGTAATAATGGGATTCTTGAACTTCAATTCATTCAACGAATGACAAGAACTCCCAATGATGCCGTTATTTATTTTGGAGTCGAGATTTATGACCCTGAAGATGAAGATATAATTTAATATAAAGACCCTTGCAGCAAACTCTTCTAATGAAGAATTACAGGTTCAAATCCTGTTGAACGCACTGGCGTTTATGGCGGAAATGGTTTACGCGATTGACTGATAATCAATTTATTCATACTTAGGGTCTTGGGCTTAACGAAATTTAGTTCAAGGATGTTAAAATGTTCGAAATTTCGTTTTTGCGTCTATGATAGTAAAAGCACGATAAATAAATTAACTATATCTCTTAGTCATGCCATAAAATAAAATGATATGGTTTTATAGAGAGAAATTTTGGCTTGGAGAATCGGGAGAGCCAATAGACGCACAATTTAGTATACGGCCGTCGCCAAACAGGTAAGGCACAGGACTTTCGAGAAATCGTTTAAATGGGTTATATTATGTGATGGGTTAAGTAGCATAATATAAGTTCTGTTAGTAGGACGCCAACCGGAATGATTGGTAGTATGAGTGCAAGTCTCATTTTCTCGTCCTGACTCCTGCATCTGCTGGTTCGAGTCCAGCCGGCCGTGCCACCGGAGTTCTGCTAAACCATATATTTAATTAAGAATTTGCTGCTCCGAACGAATATATGAGGATTTAAAAAATGGGTCTAGATGACGCAGATAACCCACTCCGGGCCAGAAATAAGTGAGGAAAATAATGTATATTTGTCCAATTTGTAATATAGGATTTTCAACACAAGAAGGTGTAGCAAAACATCTTTTAAATTGTTTTAGAGAACAAAATCCATATTATCCATCAAAACCCGCTCCTCGTAGCGAAGATATTAACACAATGGAAATAAATGATGATGTAATGAATTTTTTTAATTCATTTAAACAGAGGTAAAAATGGAAGAAGTCGCGGTCAAAACTCATTTAATTATCACTGATATTCATGAAGAATATCATATGAATTGGTGTGGTAAAATTTTTGACACAAATCCTAAATTGAAAAATGGTTTACCTGTTTTTACAATTATTGGTAGTCGTGGTCGAATGGAAGTTAGCACGATTGATATGAATCAATTGGAAAAATGCGCTAAATCTTTAACTTATCCGCGAGGTCGTTCTGCTGTTTCTAAAGATAGTTCTCAAATCTATATCCAAGAGGTAGATGGAAATGAAAAACTATTGGGCGTTTTAACTCATAAGCATATCAAGAGTTATGCTCCAATGTATGATAAAGTAGGTTTTAGATAAGGAGAGTAATATGAATTTTCGAACTAAGAAACATTACGAGTATCGTATCGCAAAACTGAAGGCTAAGGGTGAGGTTGTTAATGCCAATTTAATTCGTAAAGCCGAACGCCAATTGCGTAATATGAAATAATTTGACATTTTAAAAAAAATATTATATAATAAATATATAAAGTAAAGGCTTATCCAGCAAATTTTAGGAATGAAGATTTAACTTGGGTTGTTCATTAGAGCCTTGTCAGACATTCCGGCTTGGAGTAATGGTAGCCCGCCTGACTCTAAATCAGGTCGCCTCGGTTCGAATCCGAGAGCCGGTGCCAAAGCGAAGCAATATGTATACAAACCATTGATAAGTCTTCGCTGGATGGAATGTAGGGTTCGAAGTGCCCATCATTTAAAGAGTAGTCTGCGGTCGCGAGGTAGATTTTTGGTCGAGGGACACACCATCAAGGTTCTCGATTTACCTTAAACAAAATCGAATATTTGGGTCGGTAGAGCGTAGTTGGTACCGCACCGGACTGTAAATCCGGTTCCTCTGGACAGCGGTGGTTCGAGTCCACCCCGGCCCACCAGTAGGTTATAAAGGTGAAATCCCATCAAGTGGCAATACACCGAGAGCGTGTGTTGGATATTTGATTACCTATGAGTTCCCAAGCATAAAGTTATAATAGCGAGGGCGGGCCCTTGTGTCGAAATGACAAGGTGAGTTATAGGGTATAGTTTAATGATTATGAGCTGTTTGGAGTATGTTAATGATTTATCAATAAAATGAATGTAAGGTGTCCTATTCGCCTGCCAAACATAATACAGGAGTTTTATTGGACAGAATTTTTCTGTTATTAATAGTGAAGTAGCTGATGGTTAACAGGTAGGTAGCATAACACAAGGTGCGCTTTAGTGGTTATGAAGTAAGCGATGACATTATTAATAACAGGGATTTTTTGTTTATAAGCGCGCTCCGGACGAGAGCGAGCGTAAAAATCGAAAATCCAAATCAAAAATAGTTTTAGAAAATTTAAATATAAATGCTGGTGTGGCGCAATTGGCAGCGCAATTGATTTGTAATCAATCGGCTATCGGTTCGAGTCCGATCACCAGCTCCATAATATCCGCACGGATGGCCGTGGTCATAAGTTTAGCTAACTTGCTCTATTAGAGATTTGGTGCGGTATATAAATTAATATGGGCCTATAAGCGAGTGGTATGACCCTCATTCGCTATTTTTTTGAGAAAAAGGTGTATTATTATGAAGTATTCTCTGGATAAGTATAAGTATTTTATCTATTATGACAAGAATGGTAAGAAGACGGTTTCCGCAGTTTCTACCTATGCTGGTAGAACTGTAAAGGGCTATGCCAAGTGTGATCCTCGTGATAATTTTTCTGAGGATAATGGTAAGAAGCTCGCAGCAGCCCGGTGCAATGCTAAGGTGGCTGATAAGCGCGTGAAGCGCGCAGAAAAGAAAATGGGTGATGCGCTCCGTCAGTTGGATGCGGCTGAGGCCTATTACAAGCGTATGCGGACTTATTTTAATGATGCATCCAGAGATGCTGAGTTCGCGAAGAATGAAGTCATTTGTCTCGAACAGGAAATGTAATATAAACGGGGTTTAATACCCCATATGCCGGGGTGCGCAAGCGGTCATAAGCGCCTAGTCTTGAAAACTTGTGTGAGCTAATTACTCCCGTGGGTTCGAATCCCACCCCCGGCGCCAGACTAAGAGATTTATAGGAGGAAAAATTATGGAAAATAAACCATTATCAAGAGCCTATAATCGTGATGTATCCAAAAGAAAAGCATTAAGAAAGCGTCAAATTGTACGAAATATTTATTGTTGGAGTGATAATCCTGATTATTATAATAATCTCCATCAATATTCAAAAAATAAAATTCATTGTTCATGCCCTTGGTGTTCTGAGAAAACGCGGAATAAAGGTCATCGCAGAATTGCTAAAAATTATAATCGGTCAATCAACTGGAAAAAATCTGATTTGATTAAAATCGAAGCGATGCGCGCTGATTTAAAAGAAAATATTTGATTTTTATTAAAATATATATTATAATATATATAAAGACTTGAACAGCAAAAACTGGATAGTAAATCCACTCCTTAACTGGTTCGGTAGTTCGAATCTACCCTGGCCCACCATATGGGTCGGTAGCGAAGTGGTCAAACGCGGTGGAACCAAATAAAAGAGTCTTGTTTGACAAATTTAAAAAAATATAATATAATATATATAGGAAATGAATAAAGGCTCACGCAGCAAATTTGTGTTTTTTAATACAATCTCGAAAAATTGCTTGAAAAATTTTTCCTACATATTTAGAGCCTTGTTGTATGCCGCTGTGGTGGAATGGCAGACACAGCAGACTTAAAATCTGCCGACCCTAAAGTCGTACCGGTTCAAGTCCGGTCAGCGGCACCATTTATCATAATAAAGGAGTGATTATTATTTCTCGTTCATATAAGAAAACCCCTTATTGTGGAGACAAGAAATCCAAAGATTTGAAACGTTATGCTAATCGAGTTACTAGACAGCGTTTGAAAAATTCTGATGATAAATTGAATTATAAGTCATATCGCAAAGTATATGAATCGTGGAATATTTGTGATTTTTGTACTATTGCGCCTGATTTTGAAACATATTATAAATTTATGGTAGATCAATGGTATTCACGTCAGATTAATGGCTGGCATGAACCTTATCCCACACGAGAACAAACTCGTAAGGAGTATCGTAAATATTATAAAAACAAATAATTTGACATTTTCAAAAAATTTTTGTATAATATATATAGAAAGTTAAAGAACTTTCAAAGCCTTTTCTTTAAATCCCTATCCCCAAAGGTAAGACTGTTTGGCATTTTCAACTTCATAAAGAAAATGCTTTAATCGCAGGATTGGTGTTAGTGGCTAGCATATCTGCCTTCCAAGCAGACGGGGCCAGTTCGAGTCTGGTATCTTGCTCCATTCCCTTTAATGGGACTGTTCATATAATATTGAGAGCCGTGCAGCAAATTTTTATTAGAAAATCATTTCTACTAAAAAAGGATGACGCTATCAAATAATAGCTCTTTACGGCTCATGAAGAATTATCTAAGTGTAGATGCGATGATGGGGCTCTCGAAAATTACTATCGTCAATTTGAGAACGATAACGTTCAGTGAGTCTTTTTTTTACTTGCCTTCTTAGGAGGTCATAGCCGGTAGGAATGTGGCGATTATCGACAAAACATTCGAAAGCAATGAAGAACGGCAGGTTATTTATTGAATAGGTAAAGGCACAAACAGCAATTATTAGATGATTATAATTAATGCTAGAAATTTTTAAATCAACGTGCCTTGTTTTTTTTCTCACGCATATTTCCAATTTTTTTCCAGTTTTGGTGAATTTTTTTTCCAGCAACATGCTCCGTTAGCTCAGTGGTAGAGCAGTAGCCTTTTAAGCTATTGGTCCGGGGTTCAAATCCCCGACGGGGCACCATAGGTGAATACGGCACCTAACCCCTTTCAATTTGGAAAATTTGAGACGACAATTTATATATCAACGTTGATAACGGTAAGAAGGTCTATCAATCTTGAAAAAGATTAAGGGTTGTGCATATCTTCCCTGATTAGATATATGAAGTGGGGCAACGGGAGGCCTGCCCACTATAATATCGGGCCCTCCACCATGGTAGGGAACTCCAATGGTTAGAGAACAGCCTGCAAAGCTGGTGCCTGTCGGTTCGATTCCGACCCCTACCTCCAATAGATAATAAAAGATTTAGGGATAGTAGAAATACTATCCCTTATTTGATTTTTATAAAAAAATATATTATAATATATTTATAATGATAAAGGAGTGAATTATTATGCCATTAAATAAAGGTTATTTAACTGCTAAAACAGATAAGGCTTCTGATGAAGTATTTACTCCTGAATATGCAGTTAAACCTCTATTAAAATATATCGCACTATATGCTTAGAAACATAATTTTAATCAAAATAATCCTCTGACTATTTGGTGTCCATTTGATAAAGAATTTAGTTATTATGTTAAAACATTATCTACTCTTCCATATGTGAAAATTATTTATACTCATATTGATGATAATAAAAATTTTTTCTATTATGAGCCAGATAATTATGATATAATTATTTCTAATCCACCATTTTCTCAGAAAGATGATATTTTGAAGAGGTTGTATGAATTAAACAAACCTTATGCGATGCTTTTGCCAATTCCTTCACTACAAGGACAAGCTCGTTTTCCCTATTTACAAAATATTCAGTATTTAGGATTTGACAAAAGAATTAACTATTATAAAGATGAAGCTATGACTAAAACACAAGATGGCGTATCATTTGGTAGCTGTTATTTGTGCAAAGATTTTTTACCAAAAGATTTAATTATCGAAGAATTGATTAAATAAGGGGAAAATTATGACTCACGCTTCTCGCAATACTACTACTGGACTTTTGTTTGAACAGCATACCAAAGGAGAGGCTATTGGCATTCCTCTTCATAAAAAAGAACTGGGAAAATATTACACTGAAAAAACTAAGAAATATTATGCCCTCTCTATGGTGCGTCCAAGCAAAAGCAATGGACTGCCAACTGATAAAGAAGAACGGGCAAAAGCATTAGAAGGCCAATATTTATTTTCTCGGGCGCTAGAACCAGATGAAGCCTATCTTGATGAAAAAAATAGCGTTTTAACTATTTTTGAGAAAAAATTTCAAGCAACGGCTGGAAGCGCCGATGAAAAACTCCAAACATGTGGATTTAAACTTCAACAATACCAAAAATTAGCAAAAGAATTAGGAATCGACCAAGTTTATTACATCTATATTTTAAGTGATTATTTTAATTCCAGTTATTATAAAGATGTTTTAGCTTATATTAAATCTATTCCCAATTGTGATTATTTTTTTGCTTCTGAAGAATAATTCTTATTTGATTTTTTTTAAAAAATATAATATAATATTTATAGAAAGTTAAAGATGTTATAAATTTTCCTCTTGTCCAAGAGGAGTCAAAGAGAAAAAGGAGAGTAAAACTATGAGTGATTTTCTGAACGCTATGAAGAACGCTACCAATTTCACCTACACTGAAAACGGTGCGTTAACTCACAAGTCTACTGGCGCTGATCTGTACGATATGTTCGCACTGGGTGGTGCTATGCGTACTCGTTCTGACGAGGACGTTATTCTGATGTTCCAGAAGGCATATAAGGAGAACCCTGTATATGCTATGAAGTGCCTGTTTTATCTGCGTGATGTGCGCGGAGGCCAGGGTGAGCGCCGTTTCTTCCGCACTGTTATGAAGTATATGGCTAAGCATAATGCAGACGCCGTTCGTGATATGATTCAGCATATTCCTGAGTATGGTCGTTGGGACGATCTGTATGTGTTCGTTGGCACTCCTTTGGAGAAGGACGCATTTGAGTTCATTAAGGGTCAGTTGGCTCTGGATGTTCAATGTAAGACTCCTTCCCTGTTGGGTAAGTGGCTGAAGTCTGAGAATACTAGTTCTGCGGAGTCTCGCAAGCTGGCTCATATCACTAAGACCCATATGGGTATGACTTCTCGCCAGTATCGTAAGACTTTGTCTATTCTGCGTGCCCGTATCAATATTGTTGAGCGTCTTATGTCTGAGAATCGTTGGGACGAGATTGAGTTCGATAAGATTCCTTCTCGTGCTGGTCTGATTTATAAGAATGCATTTGCTCGTCATGATATTGAGCGCGAGAAGAATGGCGCTCGCACTTATGAGGATTTTGCCAAGGATACTACCACTAAGGTAAATGCTAAGGCTCTGTATCCTTATGAGGTTGTCGATAAGGCTCTGAATCGCATGAGACATAGCTGGGGCTCTAATACTGTTGCATTGGATGACACTGATCGTCTGATGATCAATAAGTATTGGGATAATCTGGCTGATTATTTCAATGGCAAGACCTTTAATGGTATGGCTATCGTAGATACCTCTGGTTCTATGTGTGGTTCTGAGGCTTCTGCCCCCATTAATGTAGCCATTTCTCTCGGTATGTATTGTGCTGAGAAAGCGAAGGGGCCCTTCCAGAATCACTTTATCTCCTTTGAATCTAATCCTCACTTCATCGAGGTTGAGGGTGTGGATTTCTGTGATAAGGTGTATCGTGTCAGTCGCGCTCCTTGGGGGGGTTCTACCAACGTCGAAGGCGCATTTGATATGATGCTGGATGTTGCTATTGCTAATCATTGCACTCAGGATGAGATTCCTCAGAACCTGATTGTGATTAGTGATATGGAGTTTAACTACTGCGTGTCTTCTAACGCTTATCGTTCTTCTTGGGGCGGGGGTGGCGTCGATAACACTCTGTTTGAGAAGATGCGTGCTAAGTGGGCGGCCCATGGCTATGCTATGCCTCATCTGGTGTTTTGGAATGTTCAGGCTCGTCAGAATAACATTCCTATGCGCGACGAAGCAAATGTGTCCTATGTCTCTGGTATGAGTCCTGTTATCTACGAAATGCTCCTGAGTGGCAAGACTGCGCAGGATCTGATGTATGAGAAGTTGGACAGCGAGAGATACGCTCCTATCCACTAAGGATTTTAAGGGACGATATATGTAATAATATATCGTCCCTTTTTCTATTGGTATAGATTTCCAATTTTTTACCAAAATTTTTATAAGGTATAAATTGATTTTTAAATAAAAATATAATATAATATATATAGTAAATAAATAAGATATAAATTTTTAAGGAGATATAATACATGAGTGAAAACGGAATGATCCAGAAGGACCTTGTCCTCTCTATTAACGAGTATGCTTATGTGTTGGACCGCACTAAGGGTAATGTTCTGTGCCACGTCGGTCCTACTAAGACTTCTCTGTCTCAGTCTGATGAACTGGTTCGATTTGATGTTCGAACTAAGAAATTCGTTCCCTGCTCCTATAATGAAGCCATTTATCTGTTTGCGTCTGCCCCAGAGAATTGGTATTTGGTTCTGAAGAATCCTACCCATAGTGGTAAGCGTCCTACAATCGGCACTTCCAATAACCTTCCTGAAGATATTGATGTTGGTTGTAAGATTAACATTCGTGGCCCTGTATCTTTTGCTCTGTATCCCGGCCAGATGGCTAAGGTTATTCAGGGTCATGCTCTTCGCACCAACCAGTATTTGCTGGCTCGTGTTTATGATGCTGAAAAGGCTAAGAGCGAAGGCGGACAGGTTGTAGATGCTGAGGGTAATGTAATTGTCGAAGAGAATAAGAATTATGTCAATGGTCAGATTCTTGTTATCAAGGGCACTGATATTTCCTTCTATATTCCTCCTACTGGTATCGAGGTAATTCCTATCCAGAATCAGGAGAAGAAGGGTTATGTGCGTGATGCTGTCACCCTTGAGCGTTTGGAGTATTGTATTCTGAAAGACGAAGATGGCAATAAGCGTTATGTTCACGGCCCTGAAGTGGTATTCCCTGAGCCTACTGAGAGTTTCGTGACCAGTCCCAAGGGCGGCTATATTTTCCGTGCCATTGAGCTGTCCCCTATTTCTGGTATCTATGTAAAGGTAATCGCTGAGTATCAGGATGATAAGGATCCCAAGATTATCCATCCTGTTGGTGAAGAGCTATTCATTACTGGTAATGATCAGATGATTTATTATCCTCGTCCTGAGCATGCTATTATCAATTATGACGAGAAGATTCTTCATCATGCTATTGCGATTCCCAAGGGTGAAGGCCGTTATGTAATGAATCGTCTGACCGGCGAGATTACTACTGTAAAGGGCCCTGCTATGTTCTTGCCCGACCCCAGAACTCAGGTAATTGTTAAGCGTAAGTTGAGCGACCGTCAGTGTAATCTGTGGTTCCCCGGCAATCAGGCTGTCCTCGACTATAACCGCGGTTTGTCTGAGAAGTCTGTGGAAAAGGCGATGCGGAATAAGAACATTGTCAATACCGCAGATTTGGATACTCTGTATTCCGCATCCGCAAGTACCAGTGATACTGGGTATGTAAAGACTCTTGCCTATCTGGAAAGTAATGCTTCTATCTCTCGTGGCACTTCCTATACCAAGCCTCGCACTATCACCATTGATTCTAAGTTGGATGGTGTTGTGAGCGTCGATATTTGGACTGGTTATGCGGCTAATGTCATTTCTAAGAATGGCGAGCGCAAGGTTGTTTGTGGCCCTCAGACTATTCTGTTGGATTATGACCAGACCTTTGAGGAACTCCAGTTGAGCACCGGCAAGCCTAAGACCACTGATGTTTTGGAGCATACTACATTCCTTCGTTATGAAAATAACAAGGTATCTGATATTATTAGCGTTGAAACCAAGGACTTCGTGAAGGCTGACGTTAAGGTTAGTTATTGCGTTGATTTTGATATCAAGTATATGGATAAGTGGTTCTCTGTTGATAACTATGTCAAGTACCTGTGTGATCGTGTTCGTTCTCTGATGAAGCGTGAGGCTAAGAAATATGCTATTGAGGAGTTCTATCAGAATTATTCTGATATTGTTCGCAATGTGGCTATTGATTATCAGGATACTACTTCTGAAACTGAGAGTGGTCATATTGGTCGTTTCTTCCCCGAAAATGGTATGTTCATTAAGGATTGCGAAGTTCTTAGCATTTGTGTTGAGTCTGATATCGCAGAAATTTTGGACGATCATCAGAAAGATATGGTTGAGAAGAGCCTGGAACTGACCAATGCGGAATCTCGCGTGAAAGTAGCCGAAGCACTGTTTGAAGCCGAAAAGCGCGAGAATGAGTTGGCAAGCACTAAGTTGATTAACCGTATGAATCTTCAGCGCGAGGAGGCCCTGCGTAAGTTGGAAATCCAGAGCGAGGTTAATCGTAAGACTGATGCTGAGAAGCAGGCAGCAAAGCAGGCTGAGCAGGATATGCAGGCTGTTCTGGATGCTATTCAGGAAGCCGGTTTGGAGCGTAAGCGCAAAGAAGCCGAGCAGAATTTGAATATCAAGATGTCTGAGGCTCAGATTGAAGCTGCTAAGAAGCAGGCATATACTGATTCTGTGGTCAAGATTATGAATTCTATTACTCCTGAACTCACCGCTGCATTGGAGTCTAAGGCTAATGCTGATGTATTCAAGGGTATCGCAAATGGTATTGCACCTTATGCGATGGCTAACAATGAGTCTGCGGCTGACTTCGTTAATACTCTGCTGAGAGGGACCACTCTTGAGGGTATTGTCGATAGAATCACCAAGAAAGACACAACTAACGAGTAATCGTTCTGATATATAAGAAATCAAGGGATAAGTGAAAACTTGTCCCTTGATTTTTTTTTATTTTTATGATATAATATTTATATAAGATAAGAAAAGGAGACATTAGAAATGACTAAAGCCGAACTCGTCTATGAAGTATTGAACCAGTATTCTTGTGTGAGTGCCAAGGAACTCTCTATGTGGATTAAACGGACTAAAGGTATTGATATGTCTCCTCAGTCAGTGAGTGGTGTATTGAGAACTCTCACTGTTAAAGGTAAGGTTGGTTGTTCCAACTGTGGCAATGGTGCTACTGTATATTGGTGTCGAAATGATAATTGGAAGAAGGTGCGTGATTAATGAAACTATGGATTGATGATGTTCGTCCCGCTCCCGAAGGATATATTTGGATTACTAGCGTAAATCAAGCAAAAATCGCAATTAAAACCTACGAGCGAAATCCATATGATGATAAAGTTCTTATTGATATTGATCACGATGCCGGTCATTATTTCGCTGAAGGTGGAGATTATGTTAAATTTCTTGATTGGTTAGAAAGCGAAGGACACGTTGATGAAGGATTTACCTTCCATATTCATAGTATGAATCCAGTAGGAATCCAAAATATGAGAGCGATTATTCAAAAGAATGGGTGGCGAGAAGTATGAATGAAATTAAATTAGGTTGGCTCAGTCCAACAGCAGAGATGGTGGAATGTAATGCTTATGAGCATATCCAAACCGCATATGACATTTTAGATAAAAATTATGATATGGGCTATGTATTTAATCCTGATGATGTACTTGTAGATCTAGGTTGGGTTCATATTTGCCGAGGTAGTCTATTAGACCACGATTATCATTTCTATTGGAATATTAACCGTTTTCTGACACCTGAGCAAATTCAATACTTGAAACCTTATTTTGAAGATGAAAATTGCCCAATTGATGAAGTTCAAAGAGATATATTTTTTGACAGATTGGAGTTAATGTAATGCCCGAGCGAAATTTCGATAAAAATCTCCAAAATGTCCGAAATATCGCTCACGCGGTTAAAGATGAAATTGCACTCAAACAACAAGAAGCCCTTGGTAATTCTCTTCGCATTAAAACAGAGCGTTTACTTCGTCAAGGACGGTCAATAACAGAGATTTCTTATCGCACTAACAACGCTCTCAAACGCATTGCTTCTCATACTCTTAAATCTCGTCAATATACAATATATAAAATTATAGAAGAAACACTTGAAGAAATTCTTCCTTCTGTAATTAATCAAACATTTGAAGAATTTGCCGATTTTAGTAAAGTTTATAGAGGTGATAATTATGCCGAAATTCTTCGTAGTGAGCGACGTCCATGGGTTTTATGATGAACTGTTGAATACTCTGGACGATGCTGGGTTTGACCCTGAAAATACTGACCATTATCTGATTTCCTGTGGTGATAACTTTGACCGCGGACCTCAGAATCTGGAAGTTCAAAAATTCTTCATCCGTGCTCCTCGCACAATTCTGATTCGAGGCAATCATGAAGACCTGTTTGATTGGGCGGTGCGTGATGGTTTTACAATGCGCGATATTCAAAATGGCACATATCAGACTATCCAAGAGCTGGGTAGAGCTAAAATTCCTGAGCATCAGTGGGCTTCTCAGGATGAAATTACAGAATATGCTTATCGCACAACTCGCGGCTTTTTCGACCGCATGGTTGATTATTTCGAGACTGAAAATTATATTTTCACTCATGGTTGGATCCCTGGTAATTTAAAGTCTCCTGACCATCAATGGCGTAGAGCAACTAAGAATCAATGGGAGAAAGCGCGTTGGGATAATGGTATGGAACGCGCAATGAAAGGTCATATTGAGCCAGGCAAAACTATTGTATGTGGACATTGGCATACTTCTTGGGGACATCATCGCCAAGATGGCACTCCTGAATGGGGTGTAGATGCTGATTTTAGCCCCTATTATGACAAGGGTATTATCGCAATTGATGCTTGCACCGCTTATTCTCACAAGGTAAATTGTATTGTTCTTGAAGATAAATTTTTAAAGGAGATTGACTAATGATTACACTGTTAATTGTATTAGCCATTGGTTTATTTATTTGGTTATTTATTTGGTGGTTAATTTTTAATAGCCCTACCAGTTCAGACCGTCCTCATTGTTTTCTCTCGTTTCATCGTTTCAAGACTCTCTACAATTTAAATGAGGATAGATATTGTTATACTTGTAATGATTATAGTGATTTTGCCCACCTGTATCTTGACAAATATCCTGAGCGAGATTATTTATGTGCAGAAGTTCAAATTAAATTCCATTTTATCAGTTTTTTATTCTTCCTCGTCTGGAATATGCTTTGTAAAATCCAAGAGAAGAGAAGTGAAAGAAATAATGGTCTTGAATTGGTGCTGACTCGTGGTAAGGAAGATATTGAGATGATTCGTGCTCGCGCCGAGAAAGAGATTCGTGAAGCGGAACGTATTAATAATAAGGTAAAAGAAAATATGGAAAAAGCAAAACATGACCGTGAAATTAGATTAACATTGAATAAGGAGGAATAAAAAATGATTATTTGCGCGGCAATTAAAGATACTCGCACTGGGGCAGTATTTGGCGGTATTCGCCATGGGTTTATCTATTCTGCGATGCATGATGCAGGTATCACTCCTCCTCATGAAAAAGCCATTGAAGGTTTTCTTGATGAAAAAGGCAATTTCTATGACCGCTATGAAGCATATGATATTGCTATGACTAATGGCCAGATGAGCGCCACTGCTCGTCATTATAAAATGGACAAACGCGAACGAGAGCTATTTTCGGAGGATTTATATTAAAATGAAAGTTAGAGTAGAATTTGAATGTGAAATATATTCAGACAAATATACCCCATGGTTTGCAGTTAATGATGAAATTATACATACCAATTTCGAGTGTGTGGAAAATCTTAAAGTGTTTGATGCTAAAACAGGAGAAGAGCTTTAAGACGGAGGTAGAGTAATGACTGAATACATGAAACGGGAAGCTGTAATCAACCGAATTAAGGAATATGCGGCAGATGTGTATGGTGTTGATTTAGATGACCCCTTGCAATTCGCGGGACATAGCGTGAGAGAAAATTTTTGTGAAGGGCTGTATGAAGCAACAGAATTGGTTGACGCCATTCCCGCCGCTGATGTTTCACCAGTATTGCATGGGGATTGGAAAGGATATTTTCCTCATTGCTCTGTTTGTGGAGAAGAAGCACTATCTCGGGATAATGGAACTTTGCACGGGGCGTATTTTCTCACCGATTACTGTCCTAACTGCGGCGCAAAAATGGACGGAGGTACTAGTGATGAATTGTGATGATTATTTTAATCAAATTGCAAAACCTGGCAAATGCGAAGTATGTGGAGCGGAAGAGCCAGTTGTAGTTTTATCCTCTTCATTTGGACCTTGTAGTTGTGCTTATTGTAGAGAGTGCTATGATTTCAATCTTGAGCCTTATGATTTATGTGTCTCTACTGTTTGGTCTTGCGGTTGGGATAATATGTCTGAGCGAGCCAAAAATATTATTGAAAAATCTCTTATTAAAATTGGTAAGACCTTCGATGAAATGATGGAAGATGCCAAAAAGATGGATCAAGATTATCTAGATTGGTGTAATAGAACAACTGAAAATGATAGGGTAGAGGACTAATCCTCTATCCTATTTTTGATTTTTGAAAAAATTTATGATATAATATTTATATAAGTTAAAGGAGTGATAAATATGGATGCCGTTAAACAATCTCTGTATGCTCATTATAAAGAGTCTCTGGAATATTTTGATAAACGCAATATCGTGGGTCTGTTCCTTCAAGGTAGTCAGAACTATGGTCTTGCTCATGAGAACAGCGACGTTGACACTAAGTTAATTGTTTTGCCTAATTTTAATGAAATTGCGTTTAATAAAAAGCCGGTTAGCACTACTCATATCCGAGAGAATGAAGAGCATATTGATTTTAAAGATATTCGGTTATATATGCAGACTTTCAGGAAACAAAATTTGAATTTCCTTGAGATTCTTTTCACTCCGTATAAAATTGTCAATCCTGATTATGCTCCTTATTGGGACGTGTTAATTAACCATCGAGAAGATATTGCTCATTATAATCTCTATCGGGCAGTTAAGAGTATGAAAGGTATTGCTCTGGAGAAATATCATGCTCTTCAACATGAATATCCTAGCAAAGTCGATGTTCTTGCTCAATGGGGTTATGACCCTAAACAACTGCATCATCTACTTCGCGTTGAAGAATATTTAATGCGGTATATGGAAGGTGAGCCTTATGAAGATTGCCTCCAGCCAAGAGATAAAGAATATTTAATCTCTGTTAAACGGGGCTTGTATAATGTCGATGAGGCCGTTGCTAAGGCCGATGCAGCCATGAAGCATATTACTGAGCGGGCTGACGCATTTTGTGAATCTCACCCCGATGAATATAATAAAAAAACTGACGAACTTCTGGATTTTGTCCAATATCAGATTATGAAAAAATGTGTAAGCGAGGAATTGAAAAATGCTTGATGGAATAACATTGCTTGATACTGGTACTAAAGTAGTTTCATATACTTGGGGCTGGAGTTGGGGCGGATTTATTGCAGCAATATTTGCAATGTTTCTTATTGTTCTCTCTATTATATGTATGATTGATGGTACGGGAGGAGATATATTTTTTATTGCTGCAATATTTGTTGGAATGCTCAGTTTATTTATTTTTGCTCATGCCAAACCAAGTAAAACAATTAATACTTATAGTGTTATAATCGATGATTCTGTGTCAATGACAGAATTTTACGATAAATATGAAGTCCTTAATATACAAGGAAAAATTTTTACAATTACTGAAAGAGAGGATACGGATTAATGGAAATTGAATTAACTCTGTAGGATGTTGAACATCTAGAGTCTAAAATGGAAGACCTTGTCGGTTGGATGACTGCCAATATGTCATCATTTTCTGCTATTGCATTCGCAGTCACCGTTCTAAGCAACGCAATTGAAGATGCTAAAAATCAACTCACTGATAGTGAAACTGAAGATTATGCAGAAGATGTTTCTGATGAAGATTGCGAATGCGCTGTATGTGATTGTGTCGAGGGGGAAATGTAATTGGCCTCTAAAGTCCTTGATATGATTAACAAGGAAGCTAACCGCCAATACAATAATATAGAACTAATCGCTAGCGAAAATTTCGTTAGCGATGAAATTCTATATGCGGTTGGCTCCATTCTTACAAATAAATATGCCGAAGGCTATCCCGATGTAGAAGATACTGCGGGCTAGCGTGGACGATACTACGGAGGATGCCAATATGTGGACGAGATTGAAGACTATTGCCGCAAAATGTGGCAAAAAGCGTTCAATACTGATTATCATGTCAATGTTCAGCCCCATAGTGGCGCTAATGCTAATACTGCTGCTTACTTGGCTGTCTTAAAACCAGGAGACACAGTTTTATCTATGAGTCTTGAAAATGGCGGTCATTTAAGCCATGGGCTTAACGCTAATATTAGTGGTAAATTATATAATTTCATTCATTATGATGTTGATGAAAATGGACTAATTGACTATGATGACTTAGCTAAAAAAATTGATCGTTGGAATCCGCAGTTGATAATTGCTGGAGCTAGCGCTTACCCTCGTCAAATTGATTTTCAAAAAATTTATGATATTATCCAAGAGGTAAAAAAGGAGTATGATGATTCATATAATCCTTATTTTATGGTTGATATGGCGCATATCGCTGGTTTAATTATCGCGGGCGACCATCCATCTCCATTTGGCCTCGCTGATATTATCACTACAACAACTCATAAAACTTTACGTGGGCCTCGTGGTGGTTTAATTTTTTGCAAGCCTGAACTAGCTAAAAAGATTGATAGTGCTGTATTCCCCGGACTTCAAGGTGGCCCATTAGAGCATGTTATTGCTGGAAAAGCAATTTGCGCGGAAGAAGCTTGCACTCAAGAATATAAGGATTATATCCATCAAGTAGTTAAAAATTGTAAAGCGATGGCCGATCATTTTACTGAATTAGGATATGATGTAATTACTGGAGGAACGGACAATCATCTGTTTCTGTTGGACTTCTCTAGCAAGTTCCCAACTATCACTGGCTTAGCAGTATAGAACAAACTTGATGAATTTGGTATAACACTCAACAAGAATACAGTTCCTAATGAAAAACGTAGTCCAAAAATTACAAGTGGTGTCCGCATTGGCACTGCCGCAATGACTACCAAAGGCTGGAAAGAATCAGATTTTATCTGGTGTGCTGACCAAATTGATTACATTATTAAAAAAATGGCTGAAAAAGATAAGGAAATGGTTTAAACCATTTCCTTTTTTTTGATTTTTTTATAAAAATATAATATAATATATATAGAAAGTTAAGAAAGGATTGATTTAATATGTCTGAGCATGTTGGATACGTTGTTAAAGTTGAAAAGCTGCGTCCTCATACTAATGCTGACCGCCTTCAGGTAGCAACCTTCTTCGGAAATGATACCTGTGTTGGTCTGGATGTAAAGATTGGCGATATTGGCGTTTATTTCCCCACTGACCTTCAGCTTGATTATGATTTCTGTGTTCAGAATCATCTTCTGCGTAAGTTGATTGATGGGACTCCTGATAAGGGTTATATGGACCCCAATAAGCGCAATGTTTCTACTATTAAGCTGCGCGGCGAGAAGTCTGATGGTATTTATGTAAATATCTCTGATTTTGACTATTGTTTCGATGATGATGCTTCTAAGTATCTAAAGATTGGCGATACTATTAGCGTAGTTAATGGTCATTCTATTTGTCAGAAGTATATTCCTCATTCTAATAAGCGGACTGGCAATCCTACTGAGGGAAATCGCACTCGCAAGAAAAAGGTTCCTATTGCTCCTCTCTTCACTGAGCATGCTGATACTGAACAGCTGGCTTATAATCTTGGTGCATTCCAGGCGGGTGATCAGATTGAAATTACTCTGAAGATGCATGGCACTTCTCAGCGCACTGGTTATTTGCCCGTATTTAAGGGTTATAAGCGTTCTCTGTGGGATAAAATCATGAAGCGTGATGGTACTCCTATTTATGAGTGGGGTTATGTATCTGGCACTCGACGCACTGTTCTGGAGAATTTTGATGGTGGTTTTTACGGTTCTAACCTGTTCCGTGAGCGACACTCTAAGTTCTTCGAAGGTAAGCTCCATAAGGGTGAGGAAGTGTATTACGAAGTTGTTGGTTTCACTGATACTGGCGCCCCTATTATGGCATCTGCCGCGAATAAAAAGTTAAACGATAAGGCATTTATCAAGCAGTATGGCGAAACTACTACCTTCTCCTATGGTTGTTCTCCTACTGGATATAATACTTATCCTGATGGGTCTCATGATGAAGTCCCTCAGTCTGAGCTCTACGTTTATCGTATGACTATGACTAATGAGGATGGCGATGTAGTAGAGTATTCTCCTGAGTTTATGCGTTATCGTTGCGAGCAGATGGGATGTAAAACTGTACCTGTTATGTGGAAGGGCTTTATTCCCGCTGATGAAACCTTAGAAGAGTGCTATGACTGCAATGGTGAGTGGGGCACCTGGAGAGTTATCCGTAAAAACACTCCCGGCGAGTGGATTATGAATATGGCAGAGCAGTATTATGCTGGTCCTGACCCCATTGGCAAGACTCATACTCGTGAGGGCGTGGTTGTTCGTATTGTAAATAAGCCTAAGTTCTGTGCCTACAAGCATAAGAACTTTGAGTTCAAGTGTTTGGAAGGTCTTGTAAAGGCAGAAGCTGAGGCTCCTGATATGGAGGAAGCACAGGATGAAGTATGACCCTGTAAAAGTTCCGCTCGATTCAGCAATGGTCGAGCGGAACACTCGAAATGAATGTATCAATGAAATTCGCCCTCGTATTCCAGAAGCATTATGGGATAAAATTTCAGAGGATTTAGTTCGCGATCAATGCTTAAGTTTATGGACTTGTTGTATTGAATGCATCGAAGAGATGGCTGATGCTTGGGAAGAGCAAAATGGTGAAAACCTTGTGTGGGTGCCCGGCCACTATGAAGTCCAAAAGGAGAAAGATTGATGGAAAAGAATATCACTCTAAGTGAAGATAAATTTAAGCGCATTTATTGCGGTTATCTGAAATATTTGGCACTTCAAAATGGCGGCGTCGATAACTGGTCATGGTATGGAGATTCACTTGGTGATTTTTTGAAAGAGTGTTATTTAGAAAATCATCCTGATAAAACTCTTGAAGATCTTTTTGATGAAGATTATGATTTTGATACAGTTGTTGATGAAGATTTAAAAAGTGGAAATTTTTAATTATGATTAATTTACATTTTCATAAAGCAGAGCCTGTTCCATTTTATGTCAATACAGTTTTTTCTCTCTACAGATGCAGCAAATGCGACAAAGTATTGTTGGTAAACCGCTATACTGGGTATTGTAAATGGATGTCAGAGGAAAAAGCATTATACCAGGCTTATAAATCAGAAACAGGGCTATAAGCTCTGTTTTTGATTTTTTATAAAAAATATATTATAATATATATAGAAAGTTAAGAAAGGAATTGATAAATATGATGTTTATTATTTCGATCCTGTTGGTTGGTGTATTGTTTCTGGTGCCGTCTGCTGTATGCACTTGGCTTTGGGGATTGATTCTTGTCCCTATGTTTAACATTGAGCCAATCAGTTTTTGGAGCATGTATGGTTTGATTTGGATGGTGCAGCTTATGACTGGCAGCCTCTTCGAAGACATTGCTCTGTCTAATTCCTATCTTAATAATGAGTTGTTTGATAATATTAAATTTGATTCGGAAGATGAGGATAAGTAATGTTTGAAGAGCACGCATTTTATTGTATGAAGTGCGGCCATCGAGGTATTCCGTTGGCTCGACGCACAAGTCATCAACACGAACGTTTCCATCGTAAGAAATTGTATTGTCCTTATTGTAAGGAAGAAGTCAATCATATCGAATGCAAGAATGAGACTGACATTGAAGAATTTTTGAAAAATTTTAACGAAGGGGTGTATGCGAATGAAGTCGAAGACTCTGTGGCTCATTGCCGGAGTGCCTGGAAGTGGTAAATCTACTTTCCTTGCTAATAAGGTTAATAGCTCTAAAGCAAAAATTGTTTCTCGTGATGCCATTCGTTTTAAACTCCTTGGAGACGGAGACTCTTATTTTAAGAACGAAGATACTGTCTGGAATATGTATGTAGATGCTATTAAGAATAGCCTCCAGGAAAATGAGCATACTATTCTTGATGCCACTCATTTAAATGAACGTTCTCGCAATAAAATTCTTGATCGTTTAAATTTAAATGATGTTAATATCAATGTCATTTATTTTAAAGTTCCTCTAAATGTATGCATTGACCGGAATGCTCAGCGAACTGGCCGAGCCCATGTGCCGACTGATGTAATTACCAAAATGTATGCTTCTTACCGCTACCCCACTTTTAATGAAAAATACCATTATAATCGTATCCTTGAAGTCGATGAAAATGGAAATATTAATGAATGGAGTGATAAGTAATGGCGATTTTCGCTACGTCAGATATGCACTTCGGGCATGACCGGGAATTCATCTGGAAGGTTCGTGGATTTAAGTCCATCCAGGAGATGAATGATGCATACGTGAATCGTTGGAATAGCGTGGTTGGCCCTGAAGATGATGTTTATTGCCTGGGTGATTTAATGCTCGGTGACCCTTCTAATATTGAGTATATTAAGAAACTCAATGGTAAAATCCATATTGTATATGGTAATCATGATACTAATAATCGGCGTAAAATGTATGCTGAACTTCCTAATGTGGTAGAAGCATCATGGGCGATTATGTTAGATTATAGAAAATATCATTTTTTTATGACACATTTTCCTTGTATGACTGGTAATTTGGAGAAAGAAAGTTTGAAACAATGCACTTGTAATTTGTTTGGACATACCCATCAGACTACCAATTTTTATAATGATTTGCCATTTATGTATCATGTTGGAGTTGATTCTCATGATGGCTATCCTGTAAGTCTTGATATTATTATCGAGCAAATGAATGCCAAAGTAAGAGAATGTCGTTCTTACCTTGATGAAGAGGAAACAACTCCTGCTCCGGTAGAGCGCAAGACCCCTGATTTTCCCGCTCGTTTAACTCAAAAAGAAATGTTAGAGGAGCATAAAGCAACTGTTCGTTGTGATAAATGTGTATATAGTGCATGGTTCTGTGGTCAAAACCCCACTGATTGTCATGAGTATCGTCGCGACCCGCCTGATGGTGGTTATTATGGCTAATTATTAAAATATCAAATAGATACCAAAGTCTGTAAAAGGCTTGATATAAAAAATTAAATATTTAAGGAGAAACAAATGGAAATTCTAACTACTATTTTGCCTTATCTTCCCATTGTTCTGATTGTAATTGTGGCTCTGATTATCCTTAAAGCCGGATATGTCAAAGCCCCTCCTGATACAGCATTGATTATCTCTGGTATGCATAAGAAACCAAGAGTTCTCATTGGTAAGGCTGGTATCAGAATTCCCTTCTTCGAGCGAGTAGATAATCTGTCTCTCGGCGCTATCCAGATTGATGTAAAAACTGGGTCAGCCGTTCCTACTGCGGAATATATTAATGTTAGAGTTGATTCTACAGTATCTGTCCGAGTAGGTCAAAATCCTGAGATGATTGCTCTTGCTGCTCAAAACTTCCTTAATGTAGACCGTGATACAATTGCTCGAAAGATTAATGACCTTCTGGAAGGTAATATTCGTGAAATTGTTGGTCAAATGAAGCTGACTGATATGGTCAGCGATCGCAAGCTGTTTAGTGAAAAGGTTCAGGAGAATGCCGTTCCCGACCTGGCTCGCTATGGTTTGGAGTTGATTACATTTAATGTCCAGAACTTTTCTGATGACAATGATGTAATTACTAATTTGGGTATTGATAATGTTGCTCAGATTAGTAAGAACGCCGCAATCGCTAAGTCTAACGCTGAGCGTGAAATTGAAGTTGCTAAGGCTGAGAATGCTAAGCAAGCCAATGACGCTAAGGTTAAGGCGGCTGAGGATATTGCTACTCGCAATAATGATTTGGCTATTAAGCAGGCACAACTCCAGCAGGAGGCCGATACTCGTAAGGCGCAGGCAGCCGCAGCAACCGGTATCGAGGAAGAGAATCAGCGCAAGATTAAGGAAGTCGCCGCAACTAATGCTAATATTGCTAAGGCAGAGCGTGAAGCCGAGCTGAAGCAGAAGCAGATTCAGCTGAAGGAATATGAACTGGATGCTCTGGTTCGTAAGCAGGCTGAGGCTGATAAGTTCGCGGCTGAGAAGCAAGCTGAGGCCGATTTGGTTCGTCGTCAGAAGGAAGCAGAGGCTAAGGCCTATGAAGCTGTAAAGAATGCTGAAGCTAAGAAGGCTCAGGCCGATGCTGACCGATATGCCGCTGAGCAGCAAGCTGCTGGTATTCAGGCAGTTGGTGCCGCTGAGGCCGCAGCCATTGAAGCTAAGGCTGAGGCGCAGAAAAAGATGGGCGAAGCATCTATTATCGAGATGTATTTCAAGGCGTTGCCTGATGTAGTCGCAAGCGCGGCCGCTCCTCTGGCTAAGGTTGATAAGATTGTCCAGTATGGCGATGGAAATTCAACCAAGCTGGTTAAGGATGTAATGACTTCCGCAAACCAGATTATGGAAGCTATGGCAGATAGTGGCATTGACATTAAGGATATGCTGACTTCTGCTCTAAAGAAGAAAGATTAATTTTATAGACCGCTGATTAATTTCAGCGGTCTATTTTTATGCTCTTGGGTATAATCAACTAATCGCATCCGTGATTTTTTTAGATTTAATAGATATAAAAATAAAGGAGGCATTAGTATGGTAAATATAATGTCAAAAAGTGGACACACTACATATGGATTGACAGAATATGTTCTTGATGAAGAAAAAGAAGTAAATAATTTATCAGTCCTCGATGCACCTGGTTCTACTGCGTATATTATTGCTACTGGTAATAGTTATATTTTATCAGGTGGGAGTCGCGCTTGGAAAAAAATGAAATTAGTAAGTGCTGGTGGAAGTGGAAGTAATGCTGAAGCAGAAGCCCGTATTGCTGAACTAGAAACTCAAGTTGCTGAATATCAAGCAAAAGAAACTAAAGCAACTAAGTAGATTAATGAACTAACTACTACAATCCAAGAGCAGAAAAATACATTAGCTAAAAAAGAAACTCAAATTACTACCTTACAAGCGAATTTAAATAATAAAGAAACTGAACTTAATACAACTAAATCAGAGTTAGCTACAGCTAATGAAAAAGTAGAAAAATTAAGTGATGTTAAGGTTGAAGGAGATACCTTGGTATTGCCTGATGATTTGATTGATACAGTAGAGGAGGGCTAATATGAATATTTCTAAAATTAAAATCAAAGGATAGATTTATAATATCGTCGATGCTAATGCATACGTTGCAGAAGTAAATGGCAAAAGATATGCTAATTTAAATGAAGCGGTTATTGCTTGCGGAATTACTCCATCTACTATTACTCTAATTGGTAATGAAGTTATGAGTGCTCAAGTTGTAATTGGCGATGGACAAGATATCACACTTAATTTAAACGGAAAGTCATTAACCGCAAAACCCAATTGGAATTTTAATTCTGGTCTATTAGCTGTCCATCATGGTGGAACTCTAACTATTAATGGCGAAGGTGAAATTTTTGGAGTAAGTCCTGGTGGCTGTGTATATTGCGGCATTGTTTTAACAGTTGATAAGACTGATAACGATAGTTCTAAACCCGCTAGATTAATTGTTAATGGTGGACATATTGTTGGTCAATGTTATGGTATTAGTGGTAATGGTTCTAACGCTGGACGCGGAAATACTGAATGTATTATTAATGGTGGTTTAATTGAAGCATCAAGTATCATTACTGGAGAAGATAATTGTGGTTATTATCAACCTCAATTCAATAGTAGAATGACCTTCAATGATGGAGTAATTCGTGGGCGTTCAGCTATTGAAATTCGTAGCGGAGATTTTACTATGAATGGTGGTATTGCTGAAGCCTATGGTTTTGCCAATGAATGCATGGTAAAAAATGGCAGTGGTCCGACTTCAAAAGGTGTAGCAGTTGCTATTGCCCAACATTCTACTAAACAACCTATTAATGTAATTATTAATAATGGTCAATTAATTGCTGAATGTCCATTTTTCGAAGGGAATCCTATGGAAAATGATGAATTATCTATTGCTACTATAAAAGCTGAAATTAATGGCGGTTCATTCCGCACTGTTGGAGCTGGTAGTGAACCATTCCATGCCACTGATTTAACTGAATTTGTTAAAGGTGGAGAATTTGTTCATGAATTTACTGATAAAAAATATTTAGACCCTGAAAAATTTGACGTTGACAATTGGATATCAATTTAATATATCTAATGGGAGAGATTAATTTCTCTCCCATTTTTTTTATTTGTTCCCGACTTCGGCGGTAATTTCGATTCTTCGCGCCTATAGCAATTTTTTAACCAAATAGCGACTATTTGCATTTTCCTATATTTTTTGATATAATATAAATATAAATAATAATATAAGGAGAATCATATGAAAACTTCTTTTGAATATGATAATGGTCAAACACTATGTGTAATTGAATATAAAGACCATTACTTTGTAGGATAGGCTCATTGTCATCCAGATGATGAAGATTTTATGAGTGAAAAAACGGGTTGTTTTATTGCCGAATCTCGTGCTCATCAAAAATATTTAAAATTTGTAAAAAATTGTGAAATTTTACCAAAATTAGAAGCATTAAATCATCTTAAATCAACATTAGCAGTTTGGGAAAGTGATACCCCTAATTATTTTTCAAAACGATTAAATTCTGAAATTAAAAATCTTGAAGAAGATTTAATGATGTGTAAACGGGCTATTACTAATGAACAATAGTATTTACACGGCTATATCAAAGAAAAAGATAAATTATATAAACGCATTCGTCTAAAGAATGAGACACCGGACAATTCAAATTAATATTCGTATCTAAAAATTTAAATTTAGAAACGGAAGGGTGAATACTATTAAATATTTATTAGTTTTTCTCGCTGGCATAATTTTTTCCGATTATATTATCCCTTGTTTAGATGGCTTACTCAAAGTATTTTTAACTTAGCTCGAATGTGTTAAACAAACTTAGGCTGAAAAAATGTCAGAGAGTGAGGCTCGCATTAAGGCCCTTTCTAATCCTACTACAATAGTTAAAAAAATTGGTTTTACTGTTGAAGAAAAGGAAGAAGAATCTAAAACAGAAGAGGAAGATACTGAATGATAAAAACAAGACAATTCTATGATACCTGTAGCCTGCTTCTGAAAGCGGGGAATTTGTTTGATGAACCAAAAGATTTTATTATTTCTTCAATTACATTACAAGAATTAGAAAATATAAAAATATCAACTAATAAAGATGATAATGTAAAATTTTCAGCTCGTCAACTTCTCCACGATTTAGATGAGCATTTTGGTCAATATTTAATTATTAATTACCAAAATACATATGCTCAAAATATAACACAAAGAGATTTTGAACTAACTAACGATACAAAAATTCTGAGTTGTTATTTGGAATGTGTGCGATTATTTCCAGAAGAAAAAATAGTATTTATTACTAATGACTTAGCTTTAAAAAGTATCGCACGAGTATTTACTTCTAATATTCAATCGTTAGAAGAGGATAAGCCTGATGACTATACTGGGTATAAAGAAATTACTATGTCTGATGATTGTATGGGTGATTTTTATACAAATCCAAGTGAAAATGAATGGAATCTTCAAATTGGTGAATATATCCTTGTTAAAAATACAGAGGGAGAAATCGTCGATCGTTTATGTTGGAATGGCGAATATTATCGACATTTAGACTATAAATCATTTAATTCACGATGGTTCGGTGAAGTCAAACCAATCAAAGGAGATGCTTATCAATAGCTTGCCTGTGATAGCTTAGTAAATAATAGAATTACTATGTTAAAAGGTCCAGCAGGAACAGGTAAAACTTATCTCGCTCTTGGATTTTTACTTCATATGCTTGACCGGGGCCAAATTGATAAAGTTATTATTTTCTGTAATACTGTAGCAACTAAAAATTCTGCTAAATTAGGTTTTTATCCCGGCAGTCGAGATGAAAAACTTCTTGATTCTCAAATCGGTAATCTATTAATTAGTAAATTAGGAGATAGAATTGCCGTTGAAGAATTAATGAATCGCGAAAAATTAATTCTATTACCTATGTCAGATATTAGAGGTTATGATACTACTGGTATGAATGCTGGCATTTATATTTCAGAAGCTCAAAATCTTGACATTACTCTAATGAAATTAGCTTTACAGCGTATTGGTGAAGACAGCATTTGTATCATTGATGGCGATGCTTAGACCTAGGTTGATGATGTGCATTTTGCTGGCGCAAATAATGGTATGCGTAGAGCATCTAAGATATTTAGAGGTAGCGATGTATATGGTGAAGTAGAATTAAAAACAATTCATCGTAGTAAAATTGCAGAAATTGCTCAAAAAATGTAATAAGCCAATTTAGAGGCGCTCTTCGGAGCGTCTCTTTTTATATATAATTTTTTAAAGAGAGGAATGATTAAATGACTGCTATTGAAAAAGCTTGGCGTGAATACGTCGTTTATTTAGCACAGTCATATATTGGATGCAAAGAATCTGATGGTAGTCATAAAAAAATTGTAGATTTATACAATTCTCATAAACCATTAGCTCGTAGTTATACATTAAAATATACTGACTCTTGGTGTTCTGGATTTGCGTCTGCTATAGCGATTAAAGCTGGATTAACAGATATTATTCCAACAGAAGTAGGATGCGAAAAACATGTTCAATTATTCAAAAATCATCCTATTAGTAAATGGGAAGAAAATGGAACTAAAATTCCTGAACCTGGTGATTATATTTTTTATAATTGGGATAAATCTAGTCAACCCAATGATGGTTCTGCTGATCACGTTGGTATTGTAGAACGAGTAAATAATAATGTAATTACTACTATTGAAGGCAATTATAGTGATAGTGTTAAACGTAGAACTTTAATCGTTGGTGCTGGAAACATTCGTGGTTATGGACGCCCAGCATATTGGACTTTAAAAACTATGCCACCATCATATGAACGTGATACTTCTGCAACTTCTACAACCGCTTTACTTAAACGTGGAGATAGAAATGACGCTGTGCGCGCTTTACAAAATAATTTAATTTCTCTGGGTTATTCATGTGGTTCTGCGGGAGCTGATGGAGATTTTGGTTCTGGAACTGAAGCAGCAGTTCGCTCTTTCTAGTCTAAAAATGGCTTAACTGTTGATGGAATTGCTGGACCAGCTACTTTATCAGCAATTCAAACTGCATTGAAAAAAGCATCACAGCCCACAATGACCAGTAAATTAAAATATACAGATAGCAACCCTCCATTTGTTTGTATGTAGAAAAATAGCACTTGTTATAAAGGCACAAGTAAAATGCAGATTAAAGGAGTTTTATGGCATAGCACTGGTGCTAATAATACTTGGCTAAAACGTTATGTTTAGCCCTATGAAGGCGATTCTGGTTATAACGAAGCAATAGCAAGATTAGGCAAAAATGTAAATAAAAATGACTGGAATCACATTACTCGTCAAGCTGGATTAAATGCTTGGGTGGGTAAAATGGCTGATGGTACTGTTGGATGTGTTCAAACAATGCCTTGGGATTATCGCCCTTGGGGCTGTGGTAGTGGACCAAAAGGCTCTTGTAATGATGGTTGGATTCAATTCGAAATTTGTGAAGATGGTCTAACTAATGAAACCTATTTAAAGCAAGTATATGAAGAAGCCTGCCAATTAACAGCCTATTTGTGTAAAAAATATAATATTGACCCAAATAGCACAGTTAATTTTAAAGGGATGAATGTTCCTACAATTCTCTGCCACGCTGATAGTAATACTCTAGGTTTAGGATCAAATCATGGTGATATTAACCATTGGTTCCCTAAATTTGGTAAATCAATGGCAACAGTTCGTGCTGATGTGGCTAAATTGATGAATGCTACTTCTTCATCTATTCCATCAAATACTCCTAATTCATCTACCACTAAAGTTCAATTATATCGTATCCGTAAAACTTGGACCGATAGTAAAACTCAAATGGGAGCATATAGTTCATTAGAAAATGCTAAGAATGCTTGCGATAAATTGGGTGGAGATTATAAAGTATTTGATGCTGAAGGTAAAATAGTTTATATTCCAGCCAAACCATTTACCCCATATATAGTTCGTGTTAATGTTGAAAAATTAAATGTCCGCGCTCAACCAAATAATACTAGTAAAATAGTAATGGTTTTAAATAAGGGTGCTTATACTATAGTTGAAGAGAAAAATGGATTCGGTAAGCTAAAAAGTGGTGCCGGATGGATTAATCTTGCCTATACAACTAAGAAATAATTATGGCTAAAAAAGATATGCGTTAGAAGAAAAAAGAATTTTCAAAAACCTTACTAATACAAGAATCTATATTAATATGGATAACTACCATATGTTTTATTGTATTGGCATTTTATTGTGTAATAAAATAGTATTTTGGTGAATTACCTTGGCTTACCGCTATGGCAGCATTCCCTTGGAGTGCTTATGGTGTGAGTCAAGTATTTTATTATAAAAAAGCCGCGTTAGAAAATACAAAGGATGGTGTTAAATTTGAAAGTATTATACGAAGTATCGATAATGCTTATGCTAATACAACCTATCCTCATCAAGATGTTTCAACCGATGATATAATTAATGAATTTTCTGGAAATTCTCAAGATCCAGTTGGATAATCTATTTACAGGGTTAGCGAATTAATTCGCTAACCCTTATTTTTTTTATTTGCTATTTCTTAATTTATTTGTTATAATATAATTAAATTAATAAAGGAGTATGATTTTTATGAGTTTTACACCTTCTGAAATTGATTTAATTATTAAAACCAGAATAGAACATGGTGAAACTGTTTATAATTTAGCTACTGGCGACCCTAATTATCCAGTCCCGCCTCGAATTATAGGTGGATTATCATATGCTATGAATAAGGGTATTCATAATTATAGTCCAGTAGCAGGGTATCAAAGTCTACGTCAAAAAATTTATCCAAGTCATCCAACTTGTGTTATTATTGGGAATGGTGCTAAAGAACTTATCAATCTTGCTATTCAAGCAACTAAAAAAGATACTGAAAAAAACGAATATATTGTATGTGGCCCCACTTGGTCATGTTATACAGATATGATTCGTAATTCTGGTAGTATGGTTAGATATATTGATTTATCTGACTTCACTAAAATTTTACAAAAAATTTCTAATTTTGTCAATCCGAATACGCGAGCGATTGTGCTGAATAATCCGAATAATCCAACAGGAAAAATTTATGACCCGTCTACCATTCGACGTCTTGCAGATATGGCTGAAGAAAATAATTTTTATCTTATTGTAGATGAAGTTTATGAAGATTTTATTTATGATAAAGAAAAAACCAGTTATATGTCAGCCCAAATGTGGCCTAACACTATTGTAATTAAAAGTTTTTCTAAAAAGTATTCTCTAACCGGTTGGCGTTTTGGATACGCAATTTGTGGTAATAGTATGATTGCATCTAAAATGATTTATATTAAATCTAATACTATTGGACCTCCTAATTCTCTTATCCAAAAGGCAGTTGAATATAATTGGGATAATATTATTGATAATAGAATTATTGATTATAAGACGCGTAGAGATTATTTGGCGGAATCATGCGGTTGGAAGGCTCCTGACGCGGGATTGTATTTTTGTGTCCCTGTAAAGGATTTTGACAAAACATTTAAAGAATTGGCAGAACATAATATTTATATTCTCTCTGGAGAGAATTATAATATGCCTGGTTATGCGCGGATTTCATTCGCGAACACCTCGCTCGATGACTTAAAGAAAATTCAACCAATTTTAGCCACGATTTCTTGACAATTCTAAAAATTTTTGATATAATATAAATATATAAAGAAAAAGTATAAAAAAGAAATAATTGGAAGGAGATTTAATAAATGTCTGATTATGGCGTAAAAGACATAAAAACGCTTGAAGGCATTGAAGCTATCCGACTTAGACCAGGTATGTATATTGGTTCAGTTGGACCTGATGGCGTAAGACATATTACCCTTGAAATTATTTCCAATGCTGTCGATGAATATTTAAATGGTCATTGTACTGAATGTAATATTACTGTTAATAAAGACGGTGATATTGAAGTTAAAGATAATGGTCGTGGTGTTCCATTCGGTAAAGCAAAAGATGGTAGTGAAACATTAGTAAATGTTTATACGAAACTACACACTGGTGCTAAATTCGATAGTAATGGAAAAACTGGATATAATACATCTGGTGGTATGAATGGCGTCGGTGCAAAGGCAACTAACGCATTATCTGAACAATTTCAAGTTGTTTCATTTAGAGATGAAAAAAAAGCTACTGCTTCATTTAAATGTGGTAAATTAATTAACTATAAAGAAGAAAAATATAGTGATAAAAATACAGGAACTTGGGTAAAATTCCGTCCAGATGCAACTATTTTCAAGGAAGGTATAAAACTTGATTATGATGCGCTAAGAAAACAAATTCAGGAATTAGCTTATTTGTCTCCTGGAATGCTCTTTACATTAAAATTTGAAGATAAACCAGAAGAAACTATTAGCTCCAAGAATGGTATTTTAGATTATATTAAAGATTTAAATAATAAAAAAACTACTCTTACTTCTGTATTTTATACTGAAAATACAGAAGATAGAATTGGTGTAAAAATTGCACTTCAATATAATGATACTTATAGCGATACTTATAAACTCTATACCAATTCTATCCCTAATAGTGGCGGAACTCATTTGACTGGGTTTAGAACAGCCTTAACAACATCAATTAATGATTATGCTCGTGAAAAAGGGCTCTTAAAAGATAAAGATGCTAATATTACTGGCGAAGAATTGAAAGAGGGATTAACTTTAGTTCTCTCATTCATTATGCCAGACCCAGTATTTTCAGGCCAGACTAAAGATGTTCTATCAAGCAGCGAAGCACGCACAATGGTTCAACGTCTTGTTTCTAAAGATTTAAAAGTTTGGCTAATGTCAAATGAAAAAGATGCTAAAGCTATTGTTGATAAAGCATTATTGGCACGAGCCGCAAGAGAAAAAGCAAAGAAAGCTAAAGAGACAGTCCGTAAAGCTGATACAAAAAAGCGTGCTATGCTTCCCGGTATTCTAAGCGATGCCAATAGTAAAGATAGAAAAAATTGTGAAGTATTTATCGTTGAGGGTAAATCTGCTGAAGGCCCCGCAAAAAATGCTCGAAATCGTAATACACAGGCAGTTTTACCCTTAAAAGGTAAGATTATTAATACCTTAAAAGCAGATTTACATAAAGCATTAAGTAATAATGAAATTAGTGCTATGATTGATGCATTTGGATTGGAAGTTCAAAATGGCAAAGTTATTGTTGATGAATCTAAATTGCGTTATGGCAAAATTATTATTACCGCAGATGCTGATGTTGATGGTAGTCATATTCGTGTCTTATTTTTAACATTTATTTGGAAATTTGCGCCTGAGCTTCTGGGAAAAGGCTATATTTATACTGCCGTGCCTCCATTATTTAAAGCTACTTGGGGCACTAATATTAAATATTTAAAAGATGAACGAGCATTAACAGAATTTCGCAGTTCAATGAATCGTCAATTTGAATTAGGACGAATGAAAGGTCTTGGTGAAATGGACGTTCATGAGATGGAAGAAACTGTTATGAATCCAGAAACTCGTACTTTAAAGCAAATTACTATGGAAGATGCAGAACAAGTAGCAACCACATTTATTAGTTTAATGGGTGAAGCAGTCGGTCCTCGTAAGGCATTTATTGAGAAATATGCAGAAAGGGCTAATGTCGATGTGTGAGAATATTAAAGTTAATGTAGTTAATTTATATCCTGGTGATATTATTGTTGCTCATTTAGGTGAAGATGTTAATGTAGATGAAGCACGTGAAATTCATTAGGCATTAAATAAACTATTTCCAAATAATACAGTAAATGTAATTAATAATTATTTTGTTAAAGAGTTCACAATATTCTCTGACCACGACCAAAATCCATTTTTAAGAGGTGTCCTATGAGTTATATTATTTATACTGATGGTTCTTGTCGAGGAAATGGTACAAAAAATAGCTCAGGAGGATTTGGGGTTGTAATTACCAAAGATGATGAATTAATAGCCACATATCGTAAAGATTGTGAAACTACTACAACAAATAATCGTGAAGAATTAAAAGCTATTTTATATGCATTTTCTGAATATGGTAAATATAATCCAATTGTGTATAGTGATTCTGCATATTGTGTTAATGCAATTAATACTTGGATGTGGAATTGGAAAACATTTAATTGGATAAAGAAAACAGACAACAAAGCTCCAGAAAATGTTGATTTATTTAAAGCATTTGATCGTTTATATCATATTGGGTTAAAAATGGATTTAAGAAAAATTTCAGGACATTCAGGACATAAATGGAATGAATTAGCTGATAGATTGGCTACTGGAGAGGAGGAAGCTACAATTGGAAAATAATATTATTCAAACACCAATTATTCATGAAGTTGAACAATCATTTTTAGATTATAGTGTTAGTGTAATTACAGACCGTGCAATTCCTTCTGCTGAAGATGGATTAAAACCAGTAGCAAGACGAATTTTATATGATATGTTTGATAAAGGATACGCATATAATAAAAAATTCGTTAAGTGCGCGCAACCAGTAGGTGATACGATGGGTCGTTTTCATCCTCATGGTGATAGTTCTATTTATGGAGCATTGTGTATTTTAAGCCAACCTTGGACGATGCGCTATCCTCCTATTGCATTTCATGGAAATAATGGTTCTCGTGATGGCGCACAAGAAGCAGCTTATCGTTATACAGAATGTAAACTATCTCCTATTGGAGAAGAAATGCTGGCAGACATTAAAAAAAATACAGTTGATTGGCAACTTGCTTATACTGATGTAGAAGACGAACCAGTATATTTACCTGGCCGCATCCCTCATTTGATGGTAAATGGCACTACTGGTATTGCGGTTGCTATGGCTTGTTCATTTGCTCCTCATAATTTAACTGAAATTATGGATGCTATTATTTGCGACTTAGATAAGCCTGATTGTTCTATTGATGATTTGCTCCAATACGTTAAAGGGCCAGATTTCCCTACTGGAGCAACGCTAATTAATAAAGACGAATTACGTAGTGCCTATATAACTGGTAAAGGCCGCGCTCGCGTAAGGGCTGATTATACTATTGAAAGCAAAAATGGTTATGATACTATTGTATTTACTTCAATGCCATATAAAGTATCAAAAGATGATTTAATTATTGAAGTTGATAAATTATGTGAAGCAGGTAAACTTGATGGTATTGTAGCAGTTCGAGATGAAAGTAATAAAGATGGTGTTCGTTTTGTTATTGAATTAGCAAAAGGAACTGCAATCAATCCTATTATTAATAAATTATATAAATTAACTCGACTTGAAGATACATATAGTTTTAATCAAGTGGCTCTGGTTAATAAAAAGCCTAAATTATTGAATCTTAAAGAATTAATTGAGATTTATATTGACCATCAAAAAGATGTTTTACTTCGTAAAACCAAATATGATTCTGATAAAATTGCTTCTAAAATTCATATTTTAGAAGGATTGTTAATCGCATTAGAAGATATTGATAATGTAATTAAATTAATTAAACAATCTGAATCTTCTGCTGCTGCTAAAATTTCATTAGTAGAAAAATATAATCTTTCTGAAGCTCAAGCTAAAGCTATTCTTGATATGAAATTAGCACGTTTGGCAAAATTAGAGAAGGTACAAATTAATACTGAAAAAGAAGAATTAGTAGCAGAATTTAATAAATTAGCATTAATTCTTAAAGACCCAACAGATGAATTAAGAAAAATTTTTATTGAGATTAAAAATAAATATGGTGATGAACGCAGAACTGTTATTACTCAAATTGAAGCAACTCCAAAAGAAGACGAGGAAATTGCCGAAGTTGAGCCTGAAAAATGCGTTGTAGTAATGACAGAAGGTGGAACTATTAAACGTATTCCTACCGCATCATTCCGCACCCAGAAGAAAAATGGTAAAGGTATAAAATCACAAGATGATATTACTTCCTGTGTATTGCGAACCAATACTATTGATTCTCTTATGATTTTTTCTAATAAAGGTTTAATGTATCGTCTATTGGTTAATGATATTCCAGTAGGAACAAATACATCACAGGGTCTATCAATTCGCGCATTAGTGAACATGATGCCTAATGAAGAGCCTGCTACAATGTATTCAATTTATAGGGATACTGATGCTAAATTTGTATTGTTTGTAAGCAAAAATGGTTTAGTTAAAAAGACTCCCTTGGAAGAATATGTAAAAACTAAAAAGAAAACTGGTATTGCCGCTGTCTCAATTAAAGAGGGAGATAAACTCGCTTTAGTTTCTCTGATCAAAGATGAAGAGCTTCTATTAATTACTAAAAAGGGTAATGTTATTAGATTTAATTCTAATGAAATTGGACCTACTTCTCGTGCGTCTTACGGCGTAAAAGGCATTGGTCTTAATGAAGGCGATGAAATTGTTAGCGCATTGCCGATTCGTCATAATACGGATACTCTAGCCATTTTCACCGAAAGTGGTAGTGGTAAAAAAGTTAGTTTGACTGAATTCCCTGCTCAGAAGCGTGCTGGTAAAGGTATTGCGGGATATAAGGCTAGCAATATAAGTGGTGATATTGTTGGAGCAACATTAGTTGCTGATGAAGATAATGTATTGATTGTTGGAGATAAATCAACAATTTGCGTATCTGCAAAGGATATTCCTCTACAAAGTCGTTTATCTGTTGGTAATCAATTAATTCGTAATAGTCGCATTAAATCAATCACTAAAGTATAATTAAGTTGAGGAGTTTAGGCTCCTTAACTTGTTTTTTTAGAAAAAAAATTATATAATATGTATATAAGATAAAAGAAGGAGAAAATAATGAGTTTTTCACAAGAATTAATTGATAAATTTGCCCCTGAAGCGCAATGTATTCAGGCGATGAAAATCTGGAAACTTCCAGACGGGAAAGAGAATATGTTTCCGCAAGTTTGTAATAGTGGCAATTATTTTGCAGAATTAAAGAAAGATGGTTATTGGTATCAATTTGAAAAAACTGAACATCATAGCTATTTATTTAGTCGCAATATAAGCGCAAACACTGGCATTCTAACTGAAAAACTTGATAATGTTCCTCATATTGCAGTAGCATTAAATTGTCTTCCTTCTGGAACTATCTTAATCGGAGAAATCTATTATCCAGGTAAAACGTCTAAAGATGTGACTAAAATTATGGGATGTTTAGCTCCTGAAGCGATTACACGTCAGCAGTCGTCCGGTCTAATTCATTATTATCTCCATGATGTAATTAGATATAATGGAGTCGATTTACAAGATAAGGGTGCTTGGACACGCTATCAGGTTCTTAAGGCAATCTGGGATAAATTTAATTTATCTCAATATCATTTTTTAGAATTGGCTGAAGCACACACTTCCAATATCCAAGAATTTACAGCCTCCGCATTGGATAAAGGTGAAGAAGGGGTCGTTCTTAAGAAGAAAGACGCTGTTTATGTGCCAGATAAACGTCCGGCTTGGTCTTCAGTTAAAATTAAAAAAATGGATTTTATTGATTGCATTTGTATTGGGTTTGAGGATGCAACTAAATATTATGATGGCAAAGAAATTCAGAGTTGGCAATATTGGGAAGTAAAAGAACCAAGTTTTTATGATTGTTTCGAAGAAGACCATTGTTTTGCTGGCTGGGTTAATCCTCAATTATTAAATGGTAATTATTATTATAAATACACTCAAAATCATAGTAATGCAAATTAGGGACTTCAACTAATAGATGATAATGAGAGATATTATATGCCAGTTACCAAACCCTATTTTTATGGATGGAAGACATCTATGCGACTTGGAGCCTTGGATAATGAGGGTAAAATTGTAGAAATTGGAACAGTATCATCTGGACTAACTGATGATTTGAAAGCTGATTTTGCAAAAAATCCTGATAAGTATCTCAATCGTGTTGTTTCAATTCAGTGTATGGAAAAAAATAATACTGAACATACACTACGACATGGGTTCTTTAAATGTTTCAGGGATGATAAAAATTTTGAAGACTGCCTAATAGATACTATATTTTGACTTTCCGAAAAAAATTGTATATAATATGATTGTAAAAATTAAGGATGAAAATTTTTAAATGAAGCGTAAAGAACTAAAAAATCTCGCAAAAAAAATTGCTCAAGCGGAGCATATTGTTTAGACAAGTGATAATCAAGATGAAATCCAACGGGCTCAAATGGAAATTATGACTCTATCGAGCCATGTTGATAGTCTTGATGATATTACAATCATCGACGAGATGGTTCAGGAACTTCTTGCGACGTATTCTTGACAAAGAAAAAATTTTTTGATATAATATTTACACAAATTAAAAAAAATAATTATTTAATTTTAAGGAGAATTTATTATTATGGCTATGAAAGAGAATTCTAAGAAGGTTCTAAATTATTTAAAGGAGATCAATGGTCAGAACGTGACTGCTGCTGATGTGGCTGACGCTCTGGGTTTTGAGAAGCGTTCTGTTGATGGTATTTTCACTTCCGCTATTCAGCGCAAGGGTTTGGGTATCCGCACTCCCGCTGAGATTGAGTTGGAGGATGGTACTCATAAGCAGGTTAAGTTCCTGTCTCTAACTCCTGCTGGCATGAGCTTCGACCCCGATGCTCCTGATGCTGAGTAATTAATAATATAAAATAAGGGGTAGATTTTTCTACCCCTTTTAATTTTATATGCTCTATCTATTTTGTATATTATCACTCATTCTTGGTGGAGTTGTTGTTTATTTTATACTCTAGCCTAAAATTAAAAAAACACAAGAGTATAATTTAGATATTGAACGATTAAATAATAATTTAATTGGTGAAAAATGGCGACTAGAGGGTGAGACTAAACAATTACAGATTGAATTAGCTTCGCTTCAAGCGAAGAGAGACGAAGTTCAATCTAGTATTTTTTCGCTAGAGCAGCAAGCTAAAGAATCAGCCGATATATTTTATCAAAAAAATATGGAAATAGCATAGACTAATTTAGACAAATCATTAGAAAATGCTAGTAATTATTATACTACTCAAACTGAATAGTATTAGAATGATTATAAAGAAATGATGGCTGATTGCGCTCAATCTATTTCTGATTTAATTAATCAAAAGAGAATTGAATTAAAAGAATTAGATTTAGCAATTAAAGAACAATCTGAAAAAGTAAATGCTTCTGTTGAAGCGAGTAAAAGAGCCGAAGAAATTCGCTCTCAAAGTGATTTTTATAAATTAACAATTCCAAAAGAAGATTTAGATGAAATTAAAGAATTGCGCGAAGTTGAAAAACATTTACGGAATCCTGAGCCTCTTAATAAAGTTATTTGGAAATGTTATTATGAAAAACCTACTACAGATTTAATTGGTCGTGTAATTGGTTCTGGAACTCATACTGGGATTTATAAAATTACCAATTTAACTAATTAGATGTGCTATGTAGGTCAAGCGGCAAATTTGGCTGAACGTTGGAAACAACATATTAAACGTGGATTAGGTGCTGATCCAGTTACTAAGAATAAACTCTACCCAGCTATGAAAGCTATTGGTGTAGAGAATTTTTCATTTGAAGTAATAGAAGAATGTGAGCGTTCAAAATTAGATGAACGCGAAGACTATTGGCAAGATTTTTTTAAAGCCAAAGAATTTGGGTATAGTATAAAATAATGTATAGAATAATTGATAAACGTGGAACTGGAAAAACAAGTAGATTGATGCTACTGGCCAAAGAGGAAAATGCTATTATTGCTTGTTCTAATCCTGATGCTATGAGAATTAAAGCAGAAAGATATGGAATTATTGGAATTAATTTTATTTCATATTATGATTATGTAAATGGAAATTATCAAAAAGGCAGTATGGTGTTTGTTGATGAACTTGATTGTTTCGTTAAATCTCTCGGCCATAATTTGAGTGGCTATACTCTAAGTAATGAGGATTGAAATGGATTATAAAAATATTGTAAGTAATGTAGATATTTATGATTTGGAAAAAAGTATTCTAGCTTCTGGATACCCAATGAGAACTATTATTCCTGATAGAGATATTACTGAAAAAGATTTGGCTCGTTGCCAAAATTTGGTAAATGCAACGAAAACTGGTAATGGAGCTCATGCTCAATTTATGACTGGTATTCGTGTTAATTTTGATTTAACATTTAGTAATAAGGCTTGGGTTGAAGCTGAACGATATAGATTTCTTGAATTTGTAAGTTCTCAATCTACAATGCATCGTATTACTAAGTTTAATTTAGATAATCAATACAATGAATACGTTGATGAACGCATTATTGAGATTATGAAAGAAAAAGTTAAGGGTTATAATAATATAATTCAAAGTTTAGAAGATGTAAAAGATTCTACACAACGTGAACTATTAAATGATATTGCCAAAAGAAAATATCTTGAAATTCTTTATTCTAATCCTGCTGGATTTACTCTAACAGCGCGAATGACTACTAATTATCGTTGTTTAAGAAATATTTATATGCAACGAAAAGATCATCGTTTACCTGAGTGGCGAGCGTTTTGTAGATGGATAGAAACTTTGCCTTATGCTCAGGAACTATTAATTAACTAATTCTTGATTTTATTTAAAAAAAATGATATAATATTTATATAAAGTAAGAGAAAGTGAGTTAATTAAAATTAATTATGAGTAAAAAAATTGAATTTATTAAATATGTTGAGACATTGATTGAAGCTACAAAAAATAATCCAGTAGAAATGAATGAAGATGCTCACTTTTATTGGGAATCGTTTAGAAAAACTGAAGAGATTGAAAAGCCAACATTTACAGAAAATGGTAAAAAAATTATTCTGTGGATGCGGGAACATCCAGAAATGCCAATGGTTAAAGCTCGTGAAGTGGCCGAAGGATTGGTAATTTCATCTAGAGCAGTATCTGGCGCTTTCAGAAAACTTGTTTCTGATGGGTTTGTAGAAAAGGTGGGTCAAGACCCCGTAATTTATGTATTAACAGATAAAGGTAAGAATTTTGAAATTGTTGATTAATTAAGGAGAATATAATATTATGATGAAAGTAAAGAATGAGACTCACATTGAAGGAATTCTATACGAGCATGCTCTAGAGGCTAAGGTAACTGGTCCTAACTCTAAAGCTCCCGGAACTAATTTTATTTCTGGAACTATTAGTATTGCAACTGATGATGCTATGACTAATATTGTTCCTGTTCATTTTACTTATGTGACTGAGAAGACTTCAAAGGGTGGTGTGAATGCGACCTACTCTTTGCTTCAGAATATTATTGATGGTGTAGTGGGAACATATATGCAGGATGGCGCTGATAAGGCTGCTAAACTTCGTGTTGACTCTGCTATTGGTTTGAATGAGTTCTATACCGATCGTAATGGTAAGGAAGAGCTTGTTAGTGTAAAAACTAATGAGGGTGGATTCGTTCATACTACCAATGTTCTTACTGAAGATGAAACTCAGCGCAATACATTTAAGTGTGATATGGTTATTACTCAGGTAACTCATATTGACGCCGATGATGAGCGTAAGACTCCTGAGAAGGTAGTCGTTAAGGGTGTTGTATTTAACTTCCGTAATGAAATTTTGCCTGTTGAGTTTACTGCTACTAATGCTGGCGCCATGGCTTATTTTGAGGATTTGGGTGCTACTGCTTCTAATCCTGTATTTACTAAGGTTTGGGGCCGTCAGGTATCTGAGGTTATTAAGCGTGAAATTCGTGAAGAGTCTGCGTTTGGTGAAGATTCTGTGCGTGAAGTCCAGAGTACTCGTAAGGATTTCGTAATTACTGGTGCAGCTAAAGAGCCTTATGAGTGGGATAGTGAAGATACTATTCTTGCTTCTGAATTGACTACAGCGATTGCGAATCGTGAAACTTATTTGGCAACTATGAAACAGCGTCGTGATGAGTATAAGGCTTCTAAGGGCCAGACTACTCCAGCGGCTGCAGCTTCTTCTAAGGCAGAATTTAATTTTTAATAATGAGCCATTTAGATAACGAGGCCCCAATTCGGGGCCATCGTTCAGAAATGCCCCTTTATTATGATGATGAATTTTATATTGACTAGAAATTATTAGATGAAGTTTTAAAATCATTTGAACAAAATAAAAATATTAAGGAGAAAAAATAATGGGTATTGATTTGATGGCTCTACAGCCTCATAAGGTTAGTCGTGACCTGTCTGGTTACATTACATATGTTTATGGCGCTGAGAAAAGTGGTAAAACCACATTTGCTTCTCATATGCCATCCCCTCTAATTCTGGCATTTGAGCGTGGTTATAATGCTTTGCCTGGTGTTATCGCTCAGGATATTACCACTTGGGGTGAAATGAAGCAAACTCTCCGCGAATTAAAAAAGCCAGAAGTAAAAGAGAGATTTAAGTCTATCGCCGTTGATACGGTTGATATCGCCGGTGCTCTCTGTGAAAAGTATATTTGCTCTCAGAATGGCGTCGATGCTCTGTCTGGTATTCCTTATGGACAGGGTTGGAATATGGTGAAAAAGGAATTTGAGGAAGTATTCCGCACTATTACTCAGCTGGGATATGCTGTAGTATTTATTTCTCATAGTAAGGATAAGACATTTAAGACTAAGGCTGGTGTTGAATATAATCAGATTATTCCTACTTGTCCTAGTTCTTATAATAATATCGCTAAGGATATGGCTGATATTTATGCCTATGCTGAGAAGTATACTGAAAATGGTGAGGCTAAGGTTCGTTTGGTTCTACGCTCTCCTGATAACAGTGCTGAGACTGGATGTCGTTTCCGTTATATTGAGCCTGTAATTGAATTTACTTATGAGAATTTGGTAAATGCTCTGAATAAGGCTATTGATAAAGAAGCGGGAATGCATGATAATAAATTTGTTACTGATGCTCGTGATGTAGTATCTATCGCAAAAACTTATGATTATGATGCTCTACGTGAAGAGTTCCAGGATTTGGTTGGTACTTTAATGGCTAAGAATCAGGCATATTACACTCCCCGTGTTACTCAGATTGTTGATAAATATTTGGGTAAGGGTAAGAAAGTTAATGATGCGACAATTGATCAGGCTGAATTAATTGATTTGATTGTAACTGAAATCAAAGAAGATTTGATGCCAACAATTGAAGCAAAAACCATTACTGAATAATTAATATTGACCTGAGGCGAACTCAAATCCGCCTCAGGTTGATTTTTATCCATTTTTATGATATAATATTTATATAAGGAAATATTGAAAGGAGTGATTGAAAATAGCACATAAAGTAAAATGTTTTTATTGTGGATAGATTTTCGATAGAGATAAATTTCCATATGTTCAAGTTGGAACTCGTCGTTATGCTCATCCTCAATGTGCTGGTGTCACTTCTGAAGAAGAAATTGTTAAACCTCCAGAAGAGAATAAGGAAAAGGCTGAATTAGAACAATATATAATGAAATTACTTGGAGAAAATTATATTAATCCTCGTGTGCGAAAACAATTAAATCAATATGTAGAGGAATACAATTATACTTATTCAGGTATGTTAAAAGCCCTTATATATTTTTATGAAGTTAAAGGAAATTCTGTCGAAAAAGCAAATGGTGGAGTTGGTATAATTCCTTGGATATATAAAGATGCTTATAATTATTACTATAACTTATGGATGATAAAACAAAGAAATGAAGATAAAAATATCTCATTATATGTTCCACAAGTTCAAGAAATAACTATACCAATACCTCAACGGAAACCCTATAAGAAAAATTTATTTTCATTTTTAGACGAAGAGGAGGGTGTGAATGGCATCTAAATATGTCGACCCAACTGCAATAATGCAAGTGATTGGGTGTGTTTATAATTCGCCACAATTACTTGATTTTACTGATAAGTATTCAATAACCGAAGAAGATTTTCCAGACCCATTCCACAGAGTTGTGTTTGGGGCTATTTATAAAATTCATGAATTAGGTGCTGAAAAGGTTACCTTAGAAAATATTAATGATTTCTTAGCCTCTCGTCCAAAATATCAAGGTATATATAAAGCAAATAAAGGCGAAGAATGGCTTTTAAATATTACAGATACAGCAAAACCATTATCATTTGATTACTATTATAGCCGTTTAAAGAAAATGTCTCTATTAAGAGCATATGATAATTATGGTATAGATGTATCATTTATTTATGACCCTGATAATATTTTAGATGTCGAGAAAAAACAATTACAAGAAGATAATTTAGATAATTCATCATTAGAAAATATCGCAAAATTAGTTGATGATAGAATTGAAACGATTAAATATGAATATGTAAATAATATAGAAGGTGTAGCAGTTCAAGCAGGTCATGGAATTTTTGATTTGCTCGATTCTCTAAAGGAACATCCAGAAATTGGTTCACCATTATACGGGCCACTTGTTAATATAGTGACGCGTGGAGCCAGATTAAAGAAATTTTATTTGCGTTCAGCCCCTTCTGGTATTGGAAAAACTCGTTCAATGATTGCCGATGCTTGTAATCTTGGGTGTAATAAAATTTATGATGAAACATTTGGTTGGATTAAAAATGGTATTTGTGAACCAGTTTTATATATTACCACAGAGCAAGAAATTAGTGAAATTCAAACTATGATGTTAGCATTTTTATCAAATGTTAATGAAGAACATATTTTGAATACAAAATTATATGTTGGCGATGAAGAGGAGCGAGTATTAGAGGCTGGTAAAATTATTGCTTCTAGTCCTATTTACATTCGTGAATTACCTGATTTTTCTCTGATGGATGTTGAGAATGAAATTAAAAAAGGTATTCGCGACCATGAAGTAAAATATGTATTTCATGATTATATTCATACAAGTTTAAAAATTCTTGAAGAAATTACTCGTCGTAGTGGTGGTGTTAAATTACGCGAAGATAATATCTTATTTATGTTATCAACTAAATTAAAAGATATTTGTAATCAATATGGCGTATTTATTATGTCTGCTACTCAGTTAAATGGTGCATATCAAGATGCTGAAACACCAGACCAAAATCTATTACGAGGAGCAAAAGCTATCGCTGATAAAATTGACTATGGTTCAATTTTATTACCAGTAAAAGATGATGATTTAGTAGCATTAAATGATATTTTGCAAACAAATATTTTTGAAATTCCAACAATAAAAATGTCGGTCTATAAAAATAGACGTGGAAGATATAAAGGTGTATATTTGTGGTGCAAAGCAGATTTAGGAACTTGTAGAATTAAACCTATGTTTTGTACTACTTATGGATATGAGTTAGTTCCAATAGATGATATAAAAATTAATTTTGATGAAGAGAGCGCGTTTTGAGCGGACAAAATTCATTAAAATGCTCTCTATTTCTCTTAAAAATAAGAGAAGGAGATGAAAAAAGATGGTTGATTTAACAGGTCAAGTTTTTAATAAATTAACTGTATTAAAATTAGACACAGAACGAAAATCAAAAAATAAATATTGGATTTGTCAATGCTCTTGTGGAAATATTAAAAGTATTTAGCATAGTAATTTAATATCAGGATTAACTCAGTCTTGTGGATGTTTACATAAAGAAAAAATTTCACATACCTTAATTGGTTAGAAATTTGGTAAATTAACAGTTATAAAAGATACTGGAAAACGAACCAATAATAGAGGTATTATTTGGGAATGCCAATGTGATTGTGGAAAAATAACTGAAGTATCTACAAATAATTTAAAATAGAATAATACTATGTCTTGCGGTTGTATGAAGCAATCTCACGGCGAATATCTTATTGAGACTATTCTTAAAACAAATAATATTAAATATAAAAAAGAATATGTTTTTCTTGATTTATTATCTCCTAAAAATGGATACTTAAGATTTGATTTTGCTATTTTAGATGATTAGGATAATGTAAAAAAATTAATTGAGTATGATGGAGAAACACATTCAATAAATTATATGGGTGGATGGAATACAAAAGAAAAAATTAAATATCAATAGTTATGTGATACATTAAAAGATAATTATTGTGATACTCATAATATCCCATTAATTAGAGTTTCATATTTAAATAAAAGCAATGAATTAGAAAAATTAATTCTATAAGGAGAATAATTATGGAAAAAGCTGGTCAGATCGAGTATAAAATGTCTAAGCGTCAAGCTACAGAGCTGATTAAAAATTACAAGGGACCTCGTAAGAATCCACAGGATATTCTGATTGAATATGTAAATACTAATCTAAATCTTCTGCGTAAATGCGTGAAAGTGATTGTTGATTAATGGTTGTATTCGACAAGTCAGAAATCCGGGAAAAACTTACTACCGATAATATTTATGACTTGTTGTTAGAATGGGGAGGCGATCCTGAGTATAATGAAACTGGGATCGTCTCTTCAACTATTTGTCATAATATGCCTGGCGAAGGTAGTAAAAAACTTTACTATTATGAAAATACGGGATTGTTTAAATGTTATACCGGATGCGACGCCACATTTGATGTATTTGAATTATGCACGAAAGTAATGCGTATTCAACATGAGCGAGAATTTGATTTAAATTCAGCAGTTTTATGGGTAGCTCATCGTTTTGGTTTAGGTGGAACAATTCAAGAATTAGATGAAGCCAAAACTCTTGAAGATTGGAAAATTTTTAATGAATATAGTCGTATTCAAAGTATTGAGAAGAAAACCAATCAAATAACATTAAAAACTTATGATGAAAAAATTTTAACAAGATTCAATTATAAAGTTCAATTAACACCTTGGTTAGATGAAGGTATCTCACAAGAAGCATTAAATGCTGCTAAAATTGGTTTTTATCCAGGAGGCGATCAAATAACAATTCCACATTATGATATTGATGGACGATTTATTGGTTTGCGTGGGCGATCATTATGTAAAGAAGAGTGTGAATTATATGGAAAATATCGACCCATTCATTTAAATAATCAATGGTATAGCCATCCTCTTGGTATGAATTTATATAACTTAAATCTGAGTAAAAATGCTATAAAGACATTTAAAAAAGCAATAGTATTTGAAGGGGAAAAATCTGTTTTAAAGTATAAAACTTATTTTGGTCTTAATAATGATATATCTGTGGCCTGTTGCGGTAGTAATTTATCTAGTCATCAAGTTCAATTATTATTAGATTGTGGAGTTGAAGAAATTATTATTGCATTCGATAGGCAGTTTAAAGAACTCGGTGATGATGAATTTAAACATCTTAAATTAAATTTATTAAAAGCAAGAAGTAAATTTAAAAATTATGCTACAATATCATTTATGTTTGATAAAACAGGATTACTTGGCTATAAGGATTCACCAATCGATGATGGTAAAGATATTTTCTTGAAATTATTTAAAGAAAGGATTATAATATAATGAGCGAATTACATTGGAATAAATATAATGCAGCCGCAGATTTAGATCCATTTCCAGATATAAGATATCAATGTCCATTATGTTATAAAAGTTTTAAAGAAGAATATGATAAATGTCCCAACTGTGGAAAAGTAATAAAAGGAGAATCACAATATGAAAGGTATCGTTTGGGGTAATCGTTGGATTTCAGCAGTAAATAAATTAGATTAGATAGCACTAAAATACGAATATCTCCATATTAGCCCTATTCAAATAGTTAAAACTAAAAATGAATATATAATTACTTATGAAAATGGAGATAATTGGCGAGCTATACGAGGTAATACTAATAGTCGAGGATATAAATGTAATATTTCTTATATTGATTGTGAAATTGCTGATGATATTGTTGATACTATTATTAAACCTTGTACCACTGATTTTCCTTATCATGGGTTTGAGTATTATTATCCAGAAAAGGACTGATATAAATAATAAATTTAATAAAAAAATTAAAATATATAGGTAGTGATTTAATGAAAGGAGGGTGACTATTCTATGGAATACCGCCTAAGAGCACCCGAGTTCCCGATATATACACCGGTAGAACAAGTGCTAGTAAATCGTGGAATACCCTACGATTAGATTAATCATTATTTAAACACTACTGATAATGACATTTTAGACCCTCGGTTAATACCGCACTTGGATGAAGGTGCTAAAATGCTTATTAAACATATTTCACAAAATGACAAAGTTCTGATATAGGTAGATAGTGATTGCGATGGATATACTTCTGCTGCATTACTAATGAATTATCTATATTGTCTATTTCCCAGTTTTGTGAATAATAACATTTCTTATCGTGTCCATATGGGAAAACAGCACGGCATCATTCCAGATACAATTCCGGAAGATGTTAAATTAGTAATCGCTCCAGATTCAAGTTCAAATGATTATGAAGCCCATGAATATTTAAATTTGAGCGGAGTTGACGTGCTGGTAATAGACCACCATGAAGCTGATCACATTTCTGAATATGCTTGTATAATTAATAATTAGTTATGTGATTATCCTACTAAATCATTATCTGGTGTAGCAATGGTCTGGAAATTTTGTTGCTATATTGATATGTTATTAAAAACTGACCATGCATAGAAGTTTTTAGATTTAGTGGCTCTTGGATTGGTGGCCGACATGATGGATGTGCGAGATTTTGAAACAAGAAGATTAATAGATAAAGGACTTCAACAAATCCGCAATCCTTACTTCAGAGGTGCGATTGATAAAGACCAATTTCATTTTACAAATGAGATTACACCTATTGGAGTAGCTTTTTATATTGCTCCATTAATTAACGCGACAACTCGCGTCGGAACGCAAGAAGAAAAGCTCATGCTATTTGAATCAATGCTTGATTTTCGGGGATACGAACTTGTCCCATCAACGAAACGTGGATGTAAAGGTCAAGCAGAGACGAGAGTAGAACAAGCTTGTCGAAATTGTACCAATATTAAAAGTAGACAAACCAAAATTCGAGACAATAGCTTGGAAAGAATTGAATAGATAATCGTAAATCAAAATTTATTGAGTAATAAAATCTTAATCGTTCAATTAGATGATTTGATTACTGACCGCAACCTAACTGGATTAATAGCAAATCAATTAATGAGTGAATATCAAAGACCTGTTTTAATCTTAAATAAAATTGAAAATGAAGATGGTACAATAACTTGGGAAGGGTCTGGTAGAGGATACGACAAATCTCGATTGAAAGATTTTAGAGGATTTTTAGAAAATAATAAATACGTTATATATGCTGAAGGTCATGCTAATGCATTTGGTATTGGTATTAAAGATGAAGATATTAGCGCATTTATTGCATCTACAAATTCTGCTCTAGATGGTTTTGATTTCACCCCAATCTATAATGTAGATTTTATCTACAAATCAGATGAGCTGACTCCTGATGAAGTTATTGACATCGCAGGAATGAAAAGCTTATGGGGCCAAGGAGTAGAAGAAGCTGAAATTGCTGTAGAAGGTATTAAAGTCCACAAGGATAATATACGTATTCTATCGCCAGATAAAAATCCTACTCTAAAGATAATGTTGCCTAACGGCATCAATTTTATGAAGTTTAGGTCGTCTGAAGAGGAATATGATAAACTATATTCTGAATTAGGTTATGTGACAATTAATATCGTTGGTGAATGCGAACGAAATATTTGGAATAATAAAATTAGTCCTCAAGTTATGATTAAAGATTACGAAATTGTAGATAGGGCAAATTATTATTTTTAATAATTGACACTTACGACTAATAGACCAAAAACCTATTAGGAGGAATTACAATTATGAAAAATACTATTTTGAATAAATGGCTGATTGCATTAAGCTGTGTATTAATTATTGGATGCAGCGTTAAAATCGTTGAAGCGTCAGCTATTACTCGAAATGCACTTTCGGAAGCTTACATCCCTTCTGAAATGTCTTCTGTGGTAGATCTTACTACTACTATTGAGTATAAACAAATTAGAAATATATCTAAAACAGAAGATACACAAGAATTAAGAACACTAATCCAAGAGTGTAAAACATTAAAAGAATCCGCTGAACAAATGCTAGTATTGGCTGATAATTTAGGATATACTGACAAACATCCAGTAGTTAAAACAACAACTGCTGAAATTGATCAATTAAATAAATTGATTACAATTTATGAAAATCGGTTAGAACAAAAACGTTGGGAAATTCGAATTGAGAAATACCCAACTGCTTCTAGTATTTGGCTATATTTAAGTGATCAAGGATATAGCGATGAAATATGCGCTGGTATCCTTGGTAATATAATGGCTGAAGTTGGTGGGCATACTTTAGATATTGAACATACTACCAATACCCATCCAGGATATTACGGCATATGCCAATGGAGTTTAAAATATAGTAATACTAAAGGTATGAATTTATCTGAACAATGTCAATATTTAGTTGAAACTATTGAAAATGAATTTAATTCATTCGGTAGTGAATATAAATCAGGATTTGATTATGATGATTTTATTGAAATGACTGATATTGAAGAAATTGCATTAGCATTTGCTAAATGTTATGAACGCTGTGGATCAGGTTCTTATGATGTGAGACAATCAAATGCTTTAATCGCTTTTGAATATTTTACATCTTAATTATATATGGTTATATGGAGAGGTATTTCTCCATATAACCCTTATTTTCATTTATGGAGATAATATGACAGAATTTAAATCAGCTTGGGATATCACTCAAGACTTACATAATTTACTATATAATACAGAAAAATCTAATAATGAGATATATAATGAAGTATTTGAAATTAGTAAAATTTTCGCAGAGACATTCCTTACAACGCCAGAAGATTTCGCTCAGTCGTTTATGGCTCTGAGAACCGAAATCCAAAATGAAAAAGTGATTTAAAAATTTTTATACCAAAATGGTGATATAAATGATTTTAACGAATAAACAAGAACAAGGATTAAAAATAGCAGTAGAACGATATAAAAATAAAGAACGATATACAGTAATAGCAGGTTATGCTGGAAGTGGTAAATCAACTCTAATTAAATTTATTATCTCTGCTTTGGGAGTAAATCCAGAAGAAGAAGTTTGTTATGTGGCATTTACTGGTAAAGCAGCTACAGTTCTCTAGACTAAAGGTTGTCCAAATGCGACTACTGCTCATTAGTTATTATATAAAGCACGGATTACGCCGAATGGAACATATAAATTTTTCCCAAGACCAAGAGAAGAAATAGTACACTATAAAGTAATTGTAGTAGACGAAGTTTCAATGCTCCCTAAAGCTATGTGGGAATTGCTTTTATCTCATGGCATCTATATTTTAGCTACTGGAGACCCAGGTCAATTACCGCCAATAGTCGATGAAGATAATAATCATGTGCTCGACAATCCGCATGTTTTCCTTGATGAAATTATGCGTCAAGCTCAAGATAGTGAAATTATTAGATTTTCAATGTGGATTCGTGATAACAAACCAATCTCTTCATATAAGGGTACTGAGGAACAAGTTTTAATTCGATTTAAATGGGATGAAATGCTTCCTTAGATGTATAATTGGGCAGACCAAATTATTTGCTCAACAAATGAAAAACGAAATGATATTAATCGTATAGTCCGAACTCAAAAAGGATATGACCCAGACCGGCCTTGTATTGGAGATAAATTAATTGGATTACATAACCAATGGGATTTTATGTCTTCTAATCATACATGGGCGTTAACTAATGGGACTATTGGAACATTAGAAGATTTTTATGTCGAAGATATACGATTTCCATATTGGATTTATAAAAATCCTGTACCATTTATGTATGCTCAATTAAGACTTGATGATGATGATACATTTTGTGGAGTCCCTATTGATTATAATCAATTATTAACTGGCAAAAAAACATTTGAAGGAAAACAAATTTATCAAATTAAAAAGAATAAAAATTGTCCTGACCCTCCATTTGATTTTTCATATGCCTATGCTATTACTTGTTGGAAGGCCCAAGGTAGTGAATATAATAAAGTATTAGGATTTGAAGAAGCTCCTCCCTATGATAGAGAAACTCATAAAAAATATCTATATACTTTAGCCACAAGAGCTAAAGAGCGTTTAGTTCTTATTAGAAAATAATTCAATTGATTTATAATAAATTATATGATATAATATTATTATAAATAAAATAAATGAGAAAGAGGTGGATTATGCGACCATATTTTGGCGTACACAACCATACTCACTATTCAAATCTGCGTTTATTAGATTCTATTAATAGACCAGAAGAGTTGATTAAAACAGCAGAAAAATTAGGATTAAGTGGTATAGCAATTACTGACCATGACTGTTTATCTGCTCATATGGAAGTTAATCAATTTGCAAAAGATTTTTTAAAAGAGCATCCTGATTTTACTATTGCGCTAGGTAATGAAATTTATTTAACTGATACAAGAGATTGTGGTCAAAAGTATTATCATTTTATTCTATTGGCAAAAGATGAAATTGGTTATAAAGCATTAAAAGAATTAAGTTCAATTGCTTGGATTAATTCTTATACTGATAGAAAAATGGAACGTGTGCCAACATTAAAGTCTGAATTAAAAAATGTAATGGCACAATACAAAGGACATATTATCGCAACAACAGCTTGCATTGGTGGAGAATTAGGTTCTAATTTATATCCAATGTATGAGGCTGAAGTAGTAGGCGATATGCAAACTAAAAGCATTTATTATAATAATGTTGTTAAATTCATTGAATTTTGTATAAATGTTTTTGGTAAAGATGATTTTTATTTGGAGTGCGCTCCATCTACCATGAAAGACCAACTTGTAGTAAATCAAAAGATTTATCAAGTAGCAAAAGCATATGATTTAAAAATGGTAATTGGAACCGATGCTCATTATTTAACAAAGAAAGATAGACCAATTCATAAAGCTTATTTAAATTCTAAAGATGGCGAGCGTGAAGTTGATTCATTCTATGAGTTTGCTTATGTAATGGATAGTGATGAAGTAGAAGAATTAATGCTACCATATATGGATACTTGGGATAAAGATAAAACTCCTCAAGAGATTATGAATTGGATTTTTGACAATACATTAGAAATTCAAAAGAAAATAAAATTTTATTCTCTGGAACGTAAACAACAAATTCCAAGAGTAGAAGTAATTGATTATAAAAAAGGATTTATTCCAGCAGATTGGCTTGAGAAATATCCTGTTATTTGTTCATTAATTAATAGTGATGATATTCAAGAACGATATTGGATAAATGAATGTATTAAAGCCTTGCAAGAAAAACAATTATATGAGAATGAAATATATATATCTCGTCTTGAAACTGAAGCTAATGTAATTAAAAATATTGGCGAAAAACTTGAAGACTGTTTGTTTGCTTATTTTAATACATTTAAACATTATATTGATTTGTTTTGGGAGTGCGGGAGTATTGTTGGTCCTGGTCGAGGTTCAGCAACTGGTTTCTTATCTAATTATTTATTAGGAATTACTCAGCTAGATCCAATTCGTTGGGGATTACCATATTGGCGTTTCTTAAATTTAGAGCGCGCGGAATTGCCTGATATTGATATCGATCTTGCGCCAAGTAAACGCCCTGCAATTTTTAGTGCTATTCGTAAAGAACGTGGAACATTAGGTTTAATTCAAGTTGCAACATTTGGAACTGAAGGAACAAAGCAAGCAATCTTAACTGCTTGTCGTGGCTATAGAAGTGATGATTATCCCAATGGTATTGATGTAGATGAAGCTCAATTTATGTCTTCATTAATCCCGCAGGAACGTGGAATTTTATGGCCGATGAAAGATGTGGTAAATGGTAATCCTGATAAAGATAGAAAGCCAGTTACTACATTTATCCAAAAGGTAAATCAATATCCTGGTTTATTGGATATTATTGTATATATTGAAGGAATTATTAATAAACGTTCTTCTCATGCTTCTGGTGTTATTTTATATGGTGAAGACCCATTTGAAACTGCATCATTTATGAAAACTCCTAGTGGTGATTTAATTACTTGTTGGGACTTACATAAAGCCGAAGCCGCCGGAGATACTAAATATGACTTCCTGGTAACAGAAGCTTGCGATAAAATTATTCAATGCTATAATTTATTAAAAGAAGATAATCAAATCCCTGATATTGGTCTACGTGATTTTTATAATAAATATCTTCATCCAGAAGTAATAGATACTTCTGATAAACGCATTTGGGAACACTTGGCGGCGGGAGATATTCTTGACGTATTCCAATTCTCTACTGGTGTAGGTTTAGCTATTGCTAAAAAATTGAAACCAAAAGATCCTATGGAAATGACCGCTGCAAACGCTATGATGCGTCTAATGAGTGAAAAGGGCAAAGAAAGTCAGCAAGATAGATATTATCGAATCCAAAAAGCTGGTATTCAAGTTTTTGATAAAGAAATGAAAGATAATCATTTGCCAGAAGAAATGATTGAAAAAATGCACAAGCATTGTGATAGATATTATGGATGTTGTCCACTTCAAGAGCAAATGATGGAAATCCTTATGGATGTCGCTGGATTTACATTAGGCGAAGCAAATAGCGCGCGTAAAGTTGTTGCTAAAAAGCAAATGGCAAAAATTCCTCAATTAAAAGAGCAAGTATTTAGTAAATTTACTAATGAACATAATGCTGAATATTTTTGGGAAAATGCGATCGCTCCTCAGTTAGGATATGCGTTTAGCTTAAATCACTCTCTTCCTTATTCATTTGTTGCAATTCAAATGATTTATTTGGCAATTAATTTCAATCCTATTTATTGGAATTGCGCTTGTTTAATTGTAAACAGTGGAGCGTTAGAAAATAAACCAGAAGAAATAACTGATGAAGATTATGATTATTCCGGTGAAGAATATTGTGGTGCGTCTCCAGAAGATATAATGGAGAATAAATCAAAAAATAAAAAAGTAGCTAGCACTGATTATGGTAAAATCGCAAAAGCTATTGGAGATATACAGTCAGCTGGTATTAAAGTAAGTTTGGCTGATATTAATAAAGCTAGATTTGGATTTGCGCCTGATGTTGAAAATAACCAAATTTTATTTGGCTTAAAAGGATTGTTGAACGTTGGCGATGATTTGATTAATAATATTATTGCAAATCGTCCGTATATATCAGTGAAAGATTTTTATTATCGTATTAAACCAAGTAAGCAAGCAATGATTTCATTGATTAAAAGCGGTGCATTTGATGAAATGATGGACCGTAAAGATTTAATGATTTGGTATATTTGGGAAACGTGTGATAAAAAATCTCGTTTAACATTACAAAATTTAGCAACTCTAATTCGTTATAATTTATTACCAGAAGATAAAGATGAATATGTAATGGCAAGACGAGTTTATGAATTTAATAGATATTTAAAAGCTGTTTGTAAAGATGGTAATATCTATAAAGTTGATGAACGAGCGATTAATTTTTTAATTGAAATTGGTTGCGATGATTTAATTGGTAGTTGTTATTTATTAGATTCTAAAGCTTGGGATAAAGTATATCAAAAATATATGGATATATTCCGAACTTGGATTGCAGAAAATAAAGATATTATTTTAAATAAATTAAATAATAAAATATTTAAAGAAGATTGGGATAAATATGCATCTAAATCTATTTCAGCGTGGGAAATGGAAGTCTTATGTTTCTATTATCATGAGCATGAATTAGCCCATGTAAATAATAGTAAATATGGATTTGTTGATTTCTTCCATCTGCCAGAAGAGCCCATTATTGATAAAACATTTTCTAAAGGCAATAAAACAATTACTATGTATAAATTACATAAGATTTGCGGAACTTGTATTGCTAAAAATAAAACTAAATCTACAGTTACATTACTTACTACTTCTGGAGTTGTCGAAGTTAAATTTAGAAAAGAATATTTCTCATTATTTGATAAACAGATTTCAGAAAAACAAATTGATGGCACTAAAAAAGTAATGGAAAAAAGTTGGTTTAATCGTGGTAATATGATTGCTGTTCAAGGCATTCGTCAAGGCGATAATTTTATAGCAAAAAAGTATGCTAGTTCTGGCGGTCACCAGTTGTATAAAATTGATAAAATTTTAGATAATGGTGATATTGAATTAAAAGATGAAAGATACAATGGAGGAGCTAATTAATGTATAATATATTAGCATTAATTGGTGAAGCGGGGAGTGGTAAAGATACCATTCTCCGTAAACTAATTGATGATACAAAACATTATTATAATGGTAAATTACCTCTACATGAAATTATAAGTTATACTTCAAGACCTCCAAGAGAAAAAGAAGTGGATGGTATTAACTACCATTTTATCTCAGCAGAAAAATTTGCTGAAATGATTTTATAGAATCAAATGTTTGAAGCTACTGTTTTTAATGAATGGTGCTATGGCACAGGAATTGAATCAGTCAAAGAAGGCGCTATCAATGTAGGAGTATTTAATCCAGAAGGCGCAGAGATTTTATTACATGATAAACGAGTAAATTTAATTATCGTTTATATTCACGCAGATGATAAAATTCGATTAATTAGATAGCTAAATCGAGAGGCTAACCCGGATATTGATGAAATTATTCGTCGATATAAAACAGATAAACTTGATTTTGAAGATGCTGATGATTTATGTAATTGGTTATATATAAATAATACTCCTGCGGAATTAGAATGTATATATAAAGATTTAGCATTATTCCTGTCTCGGTGGCCGGAGCATCTGGACATAACTTATTAATTTATTTACAACAAACACTAAATATAGTGGATATCCTAATTTTTTCCACTATATTTAGTGCGGAGGTTATAAATGTTTTATATAATTAAACGTAATGGCGATGTAATGCCATTTAACAAACAAAAAATTATTGATGCTATTACTAAAGCATTTATTGCTGTAGATAAAAATATTTTTGAATCAGATAGTATTAATAGCATCGCTGATGAAGTAGAATATAGAGCGAGTCATTTCCCCGATGGAAGTGTTAATGTTGAAGACATCCAAAATTGGATTGAAGAAGCGTTAATGGCATCAGAGCGTCCTGATATTGCTCGTGCTTATATTCGCTATAGATATAAAAAAGAAGTCGCTCGCACTCATTCAACTGAATTTATTACTGCGATTGGTGAAAAAATTCGTGGAGCTAATATTCAAAATCAAAATGCTAATGTTGATGAAGCATCATTTGGTGGGCGTATGGGGGAAGCCAATAGTCTCTTAATGAAACAATATGCCCTTGATTATATCGTATCTCCTCGCACAAAACGTAATCATGAAGAGAATATGATTTACACTCACGACCTTGACCATTATGCTGTGGGCGACCATAACTGTTTATCAATTCCATTTGATGATTTACTTGCTAATGGATTTAATACTCGTCAAACAGATGTGCGTCCAGCGGGTTCAGTAAATACGGCATTCCAATTAGTTGCAGTTATTTTTCAATTACAATCTCTTCAACAGTTTGGTGGAGTTAGTGCTACTCATCTTGATTGGACTATGGTTCCTTATGTTAAAAAGAGTTTTAGAAAACATTTTAAAGCCTATTTAACTGATGTTGATGATTATAGTGAAGGTATGGCTCTACAAATTATGAGTGATTGTGAGCCTATTGAAATTTCTAATAAAGAATTGCAAAGTCAATTTGGTCATCAAAATGCTTATAATTATGCTCTAAAACAGACAGAAAAAGAAATCCATCAAGCAGTTGAAGGTATGTATCATAATTTAAATACTCTTCAAAGTCGTAGTGGTAACCAACTTCCATTTACTTCTATTAACTATGGAACTTGTACTCTTCCAGAAGGAAGAATGATTACAAAAGCCCTATTAGAAGTGTCTCTTGAAGGATTAGGTAAATTACATAAAACTTCTATTTTCCCTTGTGGAATTTTCCAATGCATGAAGGGTGTTAATAGAGAACCAGGTGACCCGAATTATGATTTATTTAAACTTGCGTTAAAATCTACTGCTAAAAGATTATATCCTAATTATGCGAATGTTGATTGGTCTGGAAATGCTGGCTATGATATTAATGACCCACGCACCTATTTTAGCACAATGGGATGCCGAACCGCTAATGGATATGATATTAACGGCTTAGGTCAATTAAAAGATGGCCGTGGAAATATTTGTCCAGTAACCATTATTATGCCTACATTAGCTATGCTGGCAAAAGAAGCCGCTGAAAACAGTGATTTCCAATTAACTCCAAAAGCTGCTAGAATTAGAAGTTTTATGACTTTACTTGATGAAAAAATTCATGAAGCAAAAGATCAATTAATTGAACGTTTTAATTGGATTTGCTCTCAAAGCCCGGCTTCAGCCAAATTCATGTATGAAAATAATTTGATGGCAGGCTATATCCCAGAAGAAGGAATTAGAAGCGCGCTTAAACATGGAACACTGGCTCTAGGTCAGTTAGGACTAGCAGAAACTCTACAAATTCTTATTGGCGTTGACCATACTACTTCAGAGGGAATGGAATTAGCAAAAAAAATTGAATCCTTATTTAAACAGCGTTGTGCGGAATTTAAGGAACAATATAAATTAAACTTCGGTGTTTATTACACTCCCGCGGAAAATCTCTGCTATACTGCAATGAAGAAATTTAAGGCTAAGTATGGCGAAATTCCTAATGTAAGTGATAAAGAATTTTTTACTAATTCAATTCATGTTCCTGTATGGAAAGAAATGAGCCCATTTGACAAAATTGATATTGAGAGTCAATTAACTGGATATAGTAATGCCGGTTGTATTACTTATGTTGAGTTAGACTCTACAGTATCTAATAATTTAACTGCTCTTGAACAAATTGTAAATTATGCTATGGACAAAGATATTCCTTATTTTGCTGTAAATGTTCCTAATGATACTTGTCTCAAGTGTGGATATACTGGTGAATTTAATGATAAATGTCCAGAATGTGGTAGTAAAGAAATCCAGCAACTTCGTCGTGTGACTGGCTATTTAACTGGTAATTATAAAACTGCATTTAATTTAGGAAAGCAAGATGAAGTTGAACATCGAGTCAAACACGTAGGAGTGATGGAATGAGATACGCAGGAATAATTAAAAATGATATTGCTGGAGCTCCTGGAGTGTGTGTCTCATTTTTCACTCAAGGATGCGCCAGACATTGCGAAGGTTGTTAGAATCCAGAAACTTGGGATTTTAATGGCGGAAAAGAATTTACTACAGATACATTAGATGATATAGTAAATGCTCTTACTGCTAATGGTATACATCGTGATTTTTGTATTATGGGCGGAGAGCCTCTCGCCCCAGAAAATCTATTCCTTGTAGATTTAATTATTGAACATATTAAAGAAGCTCTTCCCAAAACAAAAATTTTTTTATGGACTGGATATACAATGGATGAATTGGCTACGCGCAGAGAGCCACATCTAAAAAATATTGTTGATAATATTGACTGTATTATTGATGGCCCATTTAAAATTGAACAACGAGATATTACTTTACCTATGCGCGGCTCACGCAATCAAAAAGTTTATTATGCTCCATTTGACTTATGGGAAAAAATGTGATATAATATAGAAAATGGAGGATAATAAATGACTAATGGATTAAAATGTATTGGTGTAAAAACCATTGATGAATTAAAATATTCTCCTCAAGTATTTGAAAATGGGGCAGTAGCATATACTGATGATAAAAAAGTATATTGTTATATAGATAATAAATGGGAAGAAGTATCAAATTATGGTACTGTCGACAAAATTGATGATACTAAAGCTAATTTAAACTTAAATTTATATGATTTAAATAAATCTTTAGTGCGTTCATTACCAGACCCCGATACAGATACATTAGGAGATTATCAACAAAAAATTAATAGTTATCATCGAAAAGTGAATAATAATTATTATCTTATGTTATGTAGAGATTATAATTATTATACTGTATTCCATTATGAACCAACAATTATTGCTGATTCATTCGGTAAATCTGTATTAGATTGCCTCGCTGATGTTGGTAAAATTAAAACATTAGATTGGAATGAAGAACAAGGCGCTATTGAAATTTGGATGTCTATTGATGATAATATTTATATGTTCTATTTATTTGGATATGATGCAGGGGTGGTGGATTTTTCGTGAATCGTTTATTTTGTAGCTTATAGCCATTTGATATGGTTCAACAAATTTATGCAGTAGATAATAATGGCAATATCATAGATACATTTAGTTGTACGTTCGATGATATGATTGAAGCTGTTCCATCCTACTGCAAAAATAATAATATTAATGTAATTCATTTGTTAGGTATTACTGATTACACATTTGAAATGAAACAAAGAATGATGGAATTTTGTAAAACTAATTATGCATATGAAAATTTAAATCTAATTATTGATTGTGGAGAAGGAAAATAATGGAATACCTAGTAAGTACAACTGAAGTATATAGAGTTGATGATGAAGCTAGTGCTGCTTCTTTAATTGAGAAGGCTAAGCATGATAGTATGTATGAATTAGCTAAGTATAGTTCTGTAAAAAAGGAAAAGAAATAGAAGGGAGAAATCATTGATGAATGGTATCAAGTTTCATTGACCAAGAAATTCAATGATGAAAAAGATCCTATTTCTGTTGTTAATATTAAATATGGGGAGCAAATTGATTTCTAATGATTAAATTTGAAAAAGTTTCTAAATACCCTGATGCAGTAATTCCCACTCGTAGTACAGTGAATTCCGCTGGATACGATTTTACTGTGGCTAATGATATTGTAATCCCATCTTATTCTAACCAAATGAGCGAAATGGTCCGATGGGGTAGAACAGGCCATACTTATACTCTAACTGAAATGGCTAGTTTTACCAAAGAATTAAAAATAAAACCTACTCTTATTCCTACTGGAATTAAATGTTGTCTTGATGCGGATACATATCTTGAATTATCAGTACGTAGTTCTACTCCACTAAAGCATTGGATTATTCTTGCTAATGGAGTGGGTATTATTGATGCTGATTATTATAATAATCCCGATAATGAAGGACATATTTATTTTCAAGTAATTAATCTTACTCCATTTGATATTCAACTTAAAAAGGGAGATAAAATTGGCCAAGGTATTATTAAACCTTATCTAACAGCAGATGATGATAATGCTTTTGGCCAACGGCTTGGTGGGTTTGGTTCTACTACAAGTAGTCCAGAAGCTAATCAAGCTAGTCTAACTTAATGAATATATTATTTTTAGATTTATCATCTAAATCTACTGGATGGTGCTTATCTTCTGAAAAAGGGGAAATGCTCAAATGGGGATTAATTCCTATTTCAGGAGATAATACTCTTGAACGTATTAAACAAATGACTGATAAAATTGTAGATTTGATAAAAGAAAATAGTGTTGGTAAAATAGTCGCAGAAGATGTGCATCCAGAAGCATATGGGAATAAGTCTCATACTGAACGTGTTTTAATGTGGCTTCAAGGATCTGTGGCATTAGGTGCTCATAGTATTGATACTAGCATTGATTATGATTTTATTGAATTTATGAATTCATCATCATGGCGAAAATTACTTGGAATGAAACTTGGTCCAAAAGTAAAACGAGTAGCACTTAAACAAGCAGATATTGAGTTTGTAAAAAATAAATATGGTATAGTGGCTAATGATGATGTATGTGATGCTATATGTTTATATACTGCATATTTCACTAAATCTCAAGAAGAGTATAATTGGGAATAAGGCCAAAATACAAAAAAAAATAACTCCTTATTTGTAAGAACAAATGGATAGAGATTCTTACGGAAAGGAGTTTTTTAAATGCTTGATTTTATCGCCAAATATTGGCTTGAGTTTTTATTTGGTATAATCGCATTAGGACTTACGGGTTTAGCTAAATACTTTTATAATTTATATAAAAAAGAAAAATAGCGTTTAGAAGATGAAGCTCATGAAAAAATTATTAAAGAATTAAAAAGTAAAATTAGCGATGAACATAAAACTACAGCTAATTTATTGCAAACTGAGCGAAATTTATCTAAACAAGAAAACGATAGTTTAAAACAAGAAATTTATAATGTAAATGATAAAATAGATGTTGTAAGAGATGGTATTTTATCTATTTAGGGAAAACAATTTAAAAATGATTGTCGAAAATTATTAAATCCAGACCATGAAATCACTCTCGATGAATTTGAAGAAATTGAGAGCGACCATGAGACATATAATAAAATGAATGGAAATCATACAGGAGATAAACTATTCCAAATGGTAGAATAGAAATTTAGAAATAGTTTATCTACCTACAAAGAATAAAAAATAGCCGAGAATTAAATAAAACTTAATTCTCGGCTTATAATAATTTATTCTTCTATTTTATAATAATATTTTAAAAATTCAGGGCTAAAATCGTAAGCTAACCCTTCTGTAATTAATCCTTCAATTTCACAAATTTCTGCGGAAACATTTTTAATTAATTTTTTAGCTATTTTTAATTCATGGAATGCCATATTTTCTTTGAAGTGCATAGCGGCCTCTTTATAGATGCTCACTGTTTCCTTCTCCCAATCGAGCCAATGGTAGAGACTCTCTTTACTTAATGATTTAATAGCTCCTTTGGTAACATCCATAGATGTTTTACTATACCATTCTGCTGGAATTAATGTTGTGTTTTCCATTTCAAATTGTGGAATTGAAAAATATATTTTTGCATAACAATCTTTAATACATTGAAGAGTTTCTAATTCTTCCTAAGATTGATGACAATGGATTTCTTTTAAACCATCTAAACATAAAAAACGGTAATAGTCAGTCATATTTTCATGATAAACTACTCCCTCTGTTTGGCGTTTAATTATAGAAATCATATATTCTTGACAATCCATTCAACTCACCCAACCTTTACGATATCGACTTCAACAGTTGAATAGGTTGTTGCACCAGTGTTAACAAATGTCAAATTGGCATTGTTATTTATAGAACGACATGATGGTAGTACTTTTACTAATGTAGTAAAATGAACTGTGCCAGTGTCAACTAGACTTGCAATTGCGGTTGGAATGGCAGTTCCATTATTGTAAGCCTAGACTGAAAATGTGTTGCCAGAGCCAGCATCACCAGTTGCAGTAATTGCAACTAAATAAGTGCCGGTTCGAGTTAAACTAATCGCAGTACTGCCTGCAATATGAGAAATACCACAGCCACTTTGGAATATATTATTTTGGAGTGGAATGGGATTACCCGTAGCAAGAGTCTAGCTAGTTGTAGAGGTAGTCTTTAAAATTGGGTTAGAGCAATTTGAACAAGTACTCATTCGTATGAACTCCTTTCTTAGTTAGAATAGAGGGAGGATATTTCCTCCCTCAATAAATTAATTACCGCAAGCTCCGCATCCACTAAATGCATTATAAATATTACTTGAAGTATAAGGACTGCAAGTAATATATGCAGGAGTAGGATATGGACGTAAGACATTTAATAAATCAGAAGTCTGATTCATGTTCTGAATTGTTAAGTTGGCAGACTGCAATTCAGTACGCAGACCTTCAATTTTATCGGTAGTTAAATAATCAAGAATACGCTGGACACCAGCATTTTGATTAGTTAAAATATCACGAGTATTTAAGTTGCTAGTATTTACAATATCGCAAGTATTTTTAGCATTCTCATATCTCACAGCGTCAATATTGCGATTAGTTGTGCAACAACATTCTTGCTGGGCGAAACGATTATCATTTAACCCTTTCATTACTTCGTATTGGATATTACCCCAACGGTTAGTAGCATCACGTTCAAATGCGCTTACTTCGGTAAGGATCATATCTTGATTGCGGAACATATCTTGACGACCTAGGCCATCAGCTAATTCAGCGCGAGTTAAAGCGCCTTGAGTAGAACCGCCGCCAAATAATCCGCCGCCTCCCCAAGCCAGTAGGAAGAATAAGAAGAATACCCAAGTCCAAGTGCCGCCAAAACCATTATTGTTATTGTCGCCTTGGGTCATTGCCATGATATCAGCAGGAGATAATCCGTTTTCAGTTAAAGCCATAATTTTTACATTCCTTTCTAATTATATTGAGATTGGAAGATAGAATAAGCTTCATCAAAATTGATTCCCTTTTCTCGGCAGATATTACGTGCAATTTGAATAATCTCTGCTTCTGATTTTCCTTGAGCCATTCTTTGTGCCTATTGGAATAAGGGATTAGAATTTAAATTCTGTAGCATCGCCATTGGATTCATCATTTGGTTTGGATTCATCTGCGTTAGCTCCTTTCAGTTTATTAATTTCATTAACTAGAATTGTGACTGTTTTCTCGAATTCTTCTTTGCTTACATAAGAAGCGTCAGATGGTGTTGCTTCTGGCTATGCTGTTGGAGGAGGAGTAGCTTTTAATTCATACATATTTAATGAAGCTGTTCCATCTAAATTGATTTGTTTTGTGTAGATACGTCGATTTGCTAGGTCTGGAAAATAGAAAACCGACCCGTCAAAATCAATACCTGTTGCTCGAACTTCTTCAAGACTAGAGACCGGCCGACCTTTTAATCCTTGAAGTTGTTGAGTATATTGGTTAGTAGGCATATAACGATTCAGGTAGGGATTTTGAGATTGAGGATAATAGTTATAACTGTTTGGATACATTTTCTAGAAAATACCTCGCTTTCCAAATTTTTTACAGCGGAGTAAAAAATTTTACAATGGTGTAAAAAATTTTACTAAGCTCCTCCATTATATAATGTAAATTAAGATGGACCAATTAATGATTTTGCCTGGTTATTTTCGAGAAAACTATCTAGAATATTTTTCATATTAAATAGGAATTGACATTTATTGACTTTTCCAAAAATTTATTTTATAATACAGAAAATAGAATAGGAGGAAATAATTTATGGATTGGCTAGAAATGCTACAACAAATTTTCAATATTCTTATTGTTCCAGTACTAACAGCTGTCTCTTTATTCTTGGTTCGTTTTATTCAGTCTAAAACCAATGAATTGAAGGCTAAAACCAATGATGAAACTCTTCAAAAATATATGGACATGCTTAATAAAACAATTACTGATTGTGTATTAGCAACAAATCAAACATATGTTGAAAGTCTGAAGGGGCAAAATGCATTTGATAAAAATGCTCAATTGGAAGCATTCAAAAAGACTTATGACGCCGTAATGGGTATTCTGACTGAAGATGCTAAAGAGTATCTTAATGAAGCCCTTGGTGATTTGAGTGGATATATTACCACTAAAATCGAGTCTGAGGTTAATACAAATAAAGCTCAGCCTAAAAAGGTCGAAGATTAATTGATTATTTGTTTGTGCGGAAGCACTAAATTCAAAGAGTCCTTCGAGAAGTTAGGAGCAATCCTATCTCTCGAAGGACATATTGTTTTATCTCCTAAAGTATTTGCTCATGCAGATAATATTATATTACCATCAGACACAGAAACTAGATTGTTAAACTCTAGTAAAAATAAAATTAATATGGCTGATGCCGTTTATTTTATTACTGGAGAAAATGAATATATTGGGCCGACTGGTTATCAAGAAATCTGCTATGCTAGGAAATTAGATAAACCAATTACATATTTCTCAAATGAAAAAATAAATCATTATATTGATAATTCTAAGCAACGATTAGAAAATAATAAAATGGGAAGTGATTCTAAATGATTCACTTCCCATTTTTTTTATTTTAAATCAACTAGTCTATTTGTCCAAGTTCCATTATTATAAATTAATGGAGTCATTTTTACCCATTTTCCATTTGTATAAATAAACGGGACATAATTGTAAGCTTCTCTCTACCATTGAGCATATAACGTCTATGGTGATTTAATCTATTCAGTAGAGCCTTTAGGATAAGTCCCTCCACTACCATTTGCTGCGGTATTCCATCCTGTAAAAATATATTTAGACCGAGTAGGAATTGGTAATAGATTAATAGTATTATTATTATAAGATATTGTCTAATTCCATTGGGCATAAAGTATTGTACTTTCATTAAATGTAGCAGTTGAATTTATATCATAAGCTGTGCCCTTCCCATCATACTAACTATTCCATCCAGTAAAAGTATAAGAAATAGTCTAATTGCCAGTTAATGAAGTGTTATTTATGCCACCATTACAATTTCCTTTAATAGTAAAAGAAGTAGTAGAATTAGCTCGGGTAGGATGGGGAATAGTTTTAATTTGATTATTAGCACTATAACTATAACTAACATTCCATTTTGCATATAAAGTAACAGGATCAATTGATCCTGATGATGAGATAGATGCTCCTGCATTATAATTAGTCCCAGTTCCTTGAGCATTAGTATTCCATCCAGCAAATGTATAATTAGCGGTCTTTAGCCCAGTAGCTGTTACATCTGTACCACCTGCACCGTAACAAAGAGTAGTAAAATTAACTCCCTTACTTGCTCGATTAATAGCAGAAGGTAGTGTTTTAGTCGTTCCCCAATTTACAGTAATTGAAGCGGGAGTAGAAGCGCCTCCATTAGCATTGAAAGTATAAGTAGTTTTCGCTGTTGTAGTTAATATAGTAATACGAGCATATCCATTGCCAGTATGCCCTGTTTCATTTCCTCCCGCAGGTTTTACAAATGAAACAGTACCATTTTTTGTAGAAGCATTAGCTAAATAATAATTACTATTTAATAAACATCCAGATGGATAATTAGCAGCAGTACTAGTGGTATAAATATACCCACTACCTCCGCCTCCACTTCTTCCGTCAGAGTCAGAATCATTATCATAAGCGCCGCCGCCGCCATACCAGCCGCTGCCGCCTCCACCACAACTATATCCAGTTTTACCTGCACCACCAGCTCCACCTTTTCCAAAAGTTCCAACAGCTTCAGGATAAGTAGTAGCACTTATAGAGTAAGGATGGCCTCCTTGAGTTTGAGTGCCTCCACCGCCACTTCTATTACTTCCAGCAATAGTTGTTTCATTATTATATCCTCCGAGGCCCTATGTACCTCCGCCAGCTCCTTTTAAAGTAACTGAATAACAAGCTCCTCCTCCGCCGCCAGCAACAATTACTCTAGCATATAAACTATCTTTAGCGATGCGGATATCAGAAGCTCCACCTCCTCCATATCCAGAGTTATAACCAGCTCCACCGCCATTGAATCCTCCAACTTTTACTGCTGTTGGTTGCCCTCCACTATAAATATAAAGCGTTGTTTTAGTAGTTAATGTTAAAGTACCTACTGAATAACCTCCTGGACCACCTTGATTGTTAGTATTTCTACTACCTCCCTAAGCGCCCCACACTTCTAATTTATAAGTACCAGCTGGAAGATCAATACTTTTTTTTGCTCCACTATATGAACAATTTATAATATCTCCGGCTCGTAAAGAAGTAAAACTTGGAGATGTTGTTGCTAAATCATAAGTTGCCATATATTAATTCACTCTCCTTTATCACACTTTAATCCATACGCGCCCATTAACTTTAACTTTTCCAGTTCCCCATTCTTCATAATCAGGAACTGCTGAAATCGTGCCAATCGCACAATAACCTTTATTTCTATATTCTTCATCAGTCATAATAGAAACTGTCCCATTAGGGCCGGAACATACTGGACGTCCAACATTCTTTTTAAACTCTTCACGAGATTCATATGGATAAGCCAAAACACGTCCGCTTACTGCTATTGGAGTTTTAGCTTGTTCAGTCTCACCAATAGCAAAACCAAATGTATCAGATGTAATATTCGCACCCGGCATCAAACGTTCAGTCGAAGTAATAAGAGTATCATCACCAACTTCAACTACACAACGACCAGCATCAATAGTATCTCCTTCACGGAATTCAGCATAGTCATTCCACACTGCACCATATAGCGCGTAAGAAGTTGAAGCTTTTGTACCATCTGTATAAATTAACCATTTACTCTTAGTATAATCATATAGACCACAATTGGTAGAAGATAATAATCCGATAGATCCTTTTGAATTAGTAACACGAACAGTAGCATCATTTGTATCTGAACGAGAAATAGTAAGATTTCCTGTTAAAGTACCACCAGATAATGGTAAATAATTTAATGCAGGTAAACTCTTCCAACTAGCATCGCTATCATTAGAACTATTTTTAACTAAATACTATCCAGCTGTTCCTCCAGCAGGTAATGTTAAAGAACCATCATTCTCTTGGAAGAAAATTTGTCCTTCTACTGGATTGCTAGGCTTTGTAGTTCCATACATTTTATTAGTAATTAATAATTTTTCATTAAGAGTTAGATTACCACTTAATGTGCCACCTGTTAATGGCAAATAATCTGAATCACTAGTATCTTGGGCAAAGAATAATTGGCCAGCTGTGCCACTGGTAGGAGCGCTGGTTCCATAAGTCTATCCATTTTTTAAAACTATAAGATTATTTGCTATTAATTTTTTATTAAGAGTTAAATCCCCGGTCATTGTGTCACCGGCTTTTTTAACATAAGTAGATGAAATTGGATTGCCATCAGAATCATTTGATGCAGTAAACGCTCCATCTGACCAGCCGTGGAATTTAGCAAGAGTTCCATTACTTTCTAAAATCCATTGTCCCATTAAATGGTCATATAATCCATATTGGGGTTCTCCCATATTACTTCGTTCTAATCCAAGCCAAATATTAGAAGAAGAAGCACCAATTTTAAATCCATACATTTTATCAGTAATTAATAAATCACCAGATAATGTTCCGCCAGTTAATTTTAAATATCTATCATCATGAGTGTGTCCGACTACGCTATAGCTGCCATCTGGACCTAAACGTTCCCATTTTCCTTCTAATGTCCAAACGTATTCATATGAATTATTTTTATCAATAATTACATCACCGGCAGTTTTAGTCGTATAGCCAGTGATTTTAGGATCAACTGTGCTGCCGTCTGTAATATCAACTGTCGCTTTGCCAATAAAATGCATAGCAGTTGAAAGACCCATATCTTGTCTTGCTTGTGCTGCTGTTCGTTTATAAATCCAACCAGAGCTATCAATAGTAGCAAAATCTCCAGCTTTATTTCCAACATTTGTTGTTTGAAGCCACGTACCAGTAATATATCCTGTAATAGCTCCAATAGTAGCAGTTATTGAAGTTGTACCATCACTATTAGTTTTCTAGAATTTAAGATCGCCAGTCATGGTATCTCCAGATTTTTTAACATAACTAGAATCATGATTATGAGAACTTGAAGCCGCTCCAATATTAGCTGGAGTTATATTAATATTTTTAGTAGCACTACCATTATAAGTAAATTGGTTTGTTCCTTCAGTAGTTCCACTGTTTAGCTTAATAACTAAATTATTATTAACTTTATCGGCACTGGTTGCGTTACCGTTTAAATTGCCATGAAACCCATCAGGCTTAATGGAAGCAACTAATTTTCCATCAGCCGCAGTTCCTTTAGTATTTTCATAGAAATTCCAAATTCCACCATATTCATGAAAATCAACTTGATTATGTCCACTATATCCAAAATCAATAGCATGATAATATGTATCAGCATTGCCTTCACCACGGAATTTTCTACTTTGAAAATAATGAGTTTTATCAGTGCCTGTAACAATATAAGGAGCAGTAAATAATCCAGTATCATTAATAGTAACTGCTGAATTATTTTTAATGACTTTACCTGTTGCATCAGCAAATGTGGGAACAGCATTTACAGTAGAAGAATTAGGTCCGGTCACCGAATTTGTGCCTGCATCATCACGCCAACCAGGATTACCTTTTTCATCAGTTTTCCATACTTTATTAGCCACAGCACCAGGTGCAGTAACATAACCATTAGCATCTTTAGTATTTGCTTGCCAAGTATTGTCATTTTTAGATGTAATAGTAATATTACCATAACCATCCGATGTAACTGTTGTTGCACCAGCACCACTAATTTTATGCGCGCTTTTTACTACACTCTCTTCTAAATGATTTAAATAAACATTGCCATTAGTCGCAGTCGCATTTGCTGTAGCAGTAGCAGAATCTCCAATTATATTTTTACTAGTATAATGAGTATTAGTATTAGGATTAGCAGGCATTTTAATTGAATCAACAGTAACACCTGTTACATGGCCTTTAGCATCACGTTGTAAATTAACACCAGTAACTAGATTTGTTGTGTCCCAAATGGCAGCTGTAGTACTAGAAGCATCAATAGATAAAGCTGCATTTGGATCTGCTTTTGGAGTATAGTGATTTTCTACCGCAGTAACTTTAGTATCAGTATTTGTTGCAGCAATAGTAATTTTATCATTATCTACATCAGGAGTTAATGTTACATTACTTCCTGCTACTAATGTTAATGTATCAGTAGCACTATCAGCACTAATAGTTTTCTTATCAATAGTTATATTACTAAATGTATTTTGATTTTTTTGAGCTCCAGTTTCGATACCATCTAACTTCTATTTATAAGCATTAGTAAAATCATTAGTTGATAAACCCTTGTCAGCGGTCTAATCAACTTTATTGTCTACTTTATACTCTAATTTTCCAATTGCTGTGTTAAGAGTATCATTAATTGTAATAGGTGCCTTTGCCGTGCCTTTAGCATATCCGGTCATTGAATTTATATCTGCGCTAGAATGTTTATGGTCAGATATTGCATAACTTCCATTTGGACCAAGTAATTCCCAATGGTATACTGGATTATTATTAGCATCTGTTTTAATAATTAAAACATATTCTTGATCTCCATCTTTAGAAATAATAACATCACCAGTTTGAGCATTAGTAAAACCATAATTAGCAATACCTGGATCAAAATTATCTGCAATTGGACCTTTAGTGGCAATACCAATAAAATGCATTGCTGTAGATAATCCTAAATCGCTAGCAGTAATTGTAAATATTTTATCTTCACTACCATTAAATGTCTATGTATTCTTTCCAGCTTTTAATGTTAATGTACCCTTAGTTGAATTTGCTGGACCGCCGGCCCTAGCTGAGCCAGCATAATTATGAGTATGATTACCCGCCGCTGCATCATTTTCACCTTTACCAATAGTAAGAGAACTAGTGCCAGCACCAATATTCGCTCTAGCATTAGACTTCTAATCCTCAGTTAAATTTTGATCAGCTACAGTAGAAACAGCTAAGAAATTACCAACCTTACTTAAACCTACATCACTCTTAGTAAGAACACTACCTAAAACTACATGACCATGTTCATCATTTCCTACTTTAACTGCTGCTGCCTCATGCTTAGCAGTTGTTGGATGCGAATAATTATTAGCATTTAATGCAATACCATCTAACTTTTTCTTATCTTGCGCAGACATTAATCCAGAAGACTCAGTAGAGGCATTACTATATTTCGTATCTGTAGCACTAATAATAATTGTATCAGTCTCAATATCACCAGTAATCTAAATATTATCGCCACTTTTTAGTATCATAGTATCAGTGGCATTATCTGCTTTAATAATATTTTTTGTATCAGAATTTAATTGAATATTACTAAATGCATTTTGGTTCTTTTCAGCATTTGCAGGAGCATGTGTTGATTGAGAATGTGTATATGCAGCATCCCACTTAATACGCTCATCATCCGTAATATGCATAGTCATATTACCTGTATGAGAATTAAATGTAGTAGTATTAACTTTTTTACTTAGAGCATCATTTACTGTTTTATTCTAAACTGGTTTGGTACTTGAAGCACTTAAGGTAGTATCAATTGTTTCGGCTGTAGCAACGATTTTACCATCAACTTGTTTAATCGCCTGAATATATTTACCCTCGCCACCGGTTTCATCAACGTCCAAATTATCAATGGCAGTTTTAATATTAGGATCGATACCCCATTTACCAGCTCCAGTATTATCACCAGCACATAATAATACATCGCCTACTTTTCCTCCCGCTGGTAAATGTATATTACCAGGAGTGGTAGGATGACTATAAACAGTGTCTTTAGATGTAATCGTAAGAACTCCATCATCATCACTTGAAACTTTTGTACTACCAGCCCCTACTATTTTATGAGTACTACGAACTACACCGTTTTCAATATGATTTAAATAAGTCTTACCATTTTCCGAGGCTTTATTTGTTGTCCCTGCTGTATTATCTGTAATAACTGTACTACTTTGATGATGAGTATCATTAGGAAGAGTAATTGTTAATGTCTATTCAGTTAATCCAGTAGTATGACCATATGCATCTACAGTTACTTTTGGAATTACAATTGAACCTGATTTACCCGCTCCACTAATTGATACATCTTCAGCAGGACCTTTTACTGTATTAGCAGCAGTGTTTGGCCCCTTCTTTGCATGAGTAGCCTCATAAGTAACGGCATTAGTGCCACTTGTTCCTGTTAATACTACAACACCATCATTTTTAGCAGTTGCTGTAATAATGTGATCGTGTTTACTTGGAGCAAAATCACTTAATTTTTTACCACTGTCTTTTATTGATTTACCAGTAGCTCCATTAAATAAAACAATATTATCACCAGTAGCATTAACAGGTCCAATTACTGCCCCATCGATATTTGTTTGTGCGACAGTCCAATGAGGCGTGCTTGTAGATAATGCATCAGCAATACAAATAATTAAATCGCCTTGTTCACATTTCTAACCTGCATATGTACCAGCTTCATTAACTCTATATGTATGACCTACTTCATAATTAGCAGTAGGTAAGGGATTTTTTCCGTCAATAGTACCTTTAAATACTAAGGCATCATTAGCTCCTAATAACGCCCCAATTTTATCATTAATCGCTTTTAATTTATCATTTATCTCATTTTCAGTATAATATCTGTCATCATGAGCATGAGCAAAATCTGTAATATCTGATTTAGTATGGGTATGTTTTTTTGCAGCTGCACCAATTTCATCTAATGACCAGTTAACATCAGCACTACCATCAACATCTTTTCCCGTGGAACCAATTGTTAGTTTTCTAATCGTTTTCCATTTATCAGCTGTATCAGCATTACCTTTAAACTAAATAGCTTTAACATTGCCATCTACCTCTAATTTCTCTGTTGGCTAAGTAATTCCAATACCTACATTACCAGAACCATTTGCATTAGCATTTAATACTAATGGTCTAGCCTTATTGCCATTTCCACCTCCAATAGTAGAGGCATATAAATCAACATAATCAGTACCACTGCTAACACTTACAGTATTAGCGTTAAACTAAGCATTTCCGCTATCAGTTTTTAGATCAAAGCCTTTAGAAAAATGAGTTTTATTATTTAATGTTTTTTCTCCGGCAAATGTTTGAGTCCCAGTAGATACAACACCAGATTGACTAGCTGAAGCATCTCTTACTGTTTTTTTAGTAGCAGTAATTTTACCCTAAGTATCCTATGATACTGTATCAATAAATGAAATATCTGTATTAGATGCTTTAGGACTAGGTACTGCTGTTTGAATTTTTTTATAGGTTGCATCATGATTATGTCCGGTATTTGATTTATTAGCTAATTTATTATCAACATACTATTTAGTAGTTAATTCTAAATTTTCAGTTGGATCTTGTGCAACTTTAATACCTTTACCATTAAGAATTTCAATAGCATTGTTAGTACCTTTATTATCAATAACAATACCACGACCAAGACCCTCATTAGAAATAAGGATTTCATCTTTATCTTCAACGCTTGGAATAACAAGAGTGCCATTTTTAATACCAATTTGACTATATTTAGCTTCAACTAAATTCTTAGTAGAATCAGTTATATTAAATGCTAAAATAGGATATACTTTACTATCATCAGTTGCCATTGCTGTAGCTTGAATCATTGTAGCTATATCAGCTTTAGCAGCATTTAATGGTATACGATTGACATTAATTTCAGCTTTAGTAGTAGTACCATCACCATCAATATCAATGTAAAATTTACCATCATCTTTAGTAAAATATGCAAAGCCTTCTTTGGCATAAGGCATATTCTTTGCTAAGTTTGTTGCTAAACCTTTATTAATTTTAAATAAAGCCATTAACTAAACTCCCTTCTCTGAAAAAAAGTTTAAAAATAAAAAAAATAAAATGGGAAAGCCTATAGTAAGACTTTCCCATAAAAATAAATAAAATTATAATATTTTGAAAGGTATCTTACTCTTTCATATATATTTTTGAAAGAGTTAATTATCTATTTGATTTATTTTGTCCTTCTATTTTTGAATTAATTCTAACAACATATTATATTCATTTTCATTAATAAATTTTAAACACTCTTCTTTTGGAAGATTTAACTCAAATACTTTATCTTGATTTTTAATCTTATAAAGCTTGTTCCAATAATAAACATTTGCTAAGACACGAGCTTTATGCATTGGGCAAATATAAGTACAGCGTTTATTGGGTGTGCCGTATAACTAATAATTCCACCCAGAACACCAAGCGCATCCAGCAGCAATTGGACAAGTTAAGCATTCTTCTGTAGATTGAGATTGTCGAGTAATTTTTTTTAAATTTTCTAAATTCTTTAAATATTTTTCATTATTATCATTTGTATTAATAGAACCAATTATAATAGGCTCTCTTTCTTTCCCCAATGATGATTCCATATATCGAATACAAGGGTAAATTTTCCCTTTATAATCAAAACTCATCATTGCGCCAGTACCACCGCACCAATTTAAAGTATCAGTATCCTCTAATGGGTATCCAATATTATCAGCAAATACTATATTATTAATTAATTCATTTGATTGATTAACATTTAACATTTTATCTGCTATTTTTTTTAATTCCTAATAATAAATAGAAGCTTCTTCATTAGTCCACTCTGCTTCAAATACAGGATTCATAAAAATATCAGTAGCGCCAGCTTCATTTATAAAGAAATCAATTAATTTATTTATCTCTAATAAATTTTCTGGAGCAATAGTGACTTTGGTGGTTCTAATCTAATTATAATGCTGATTATGGTATTTTAATGCTGCAAAAGCATCTTTAAAATTACCTGTTCCATCAAAATATTTACGACATTTGTCGTGTATATCTTCTGGGCCATCTAAAGTAATACCAAAAGAAATAAAATTATGAAAACGTTTTAAAAAATCTTGAACTTTTGAATCAAAATAATATTTTCCATTAGAGATCATTGAAATTCTAAAAGTTCGTAGCCAAGGATGATTATGAATTAAACAATAATTTAAAAAATGAGTACAAGCCGCATCAATAGCATCAATATTCATCAATGGTTCTCCACCAATAAATTCTAATATAATACCTGCTGTATTTTTATTAATCAAATTATTAATATCATTTTTCTCATATAGATCAAATAAATAATCAACAATTTGTATAGCAGTTTCAGGAGTCATATAATGTTTATTTTTATTTCCTTGATAACAATAGCTACAGTTACAACAACAATCGTCCGTTACTTGAAATGTAATTGAAGGACATAAAATATTATTAGCGTTAGGATATAACTCTTTATATAAATTATGAATTATTTCTGAATGTTCTTGAATTTTATTTCTTTTAATCATTTTTATTATATTGAATTAAACTATTATCAAAATCAAAAATATATTGACAATTAAAATCAAAGGGGTTATATAAATCTGCTATTTTTTGTTTATACATTTCACATTCAGTAAATCGAATTTTAGTATCCTAATTATATTCTGCTAATAATTCTTTATTAATATCATTCTAAGTCATTAAATAACCTAAAATATTTAAATTAGATTGATATTCAAACCATAATCGTTGAACCTCTAAAATAATTTCTTGAGGAATTTGAACTTTTTTAATCATTTATAATAAAATCTCCTTTTACTCTTTTTTATATTAATGCATAGAGCCCTATGTACCACCATTACATATATCCGTACAAGTGCTACGACCACAGTTGCCAGAGCATGTGTTATTACAATCATTTCTGCAAGCATACCCAGAGCATCCTCCACGGCATCCACCGTGACAAGTAGTTGTGCAAGCAATATTACAGCTTCCCGTGCAATTTCCAGTACAAGGACACCCACCGCCGCCTCCTCCACTAGGGGGTGGTGTAGGATCAGGGTTTGGAGTGGAGCCTCCTGAACCTGCATCACAACCACTTTGGCAAGTTCGACCTTCACAGTCTCCAGAACAACTACTAGCACAACGTGCAGTACATCCAGTAGCACATAAGTTAACGCACATGCCAGTACATTGATTTAAACAATTACTCTTACTAATATCTAATTTATTTTGATTTTTTTCAGCTTGGCAAATCTAAAAAAATGAAATTAATTCTTTTAAATTTGGAATAGCTTCATCCTATTTGAAAAGAGTTGTTTTTTTAGAGGTGGCATCATATTTTTCGTTAAATCCTAATTTAGTAGGATTAATGGCTTGCATAGGCTCTAAAATCTTATTAAAATAATCATTAATAATCTCTTCATCTTGAAGTGTTAAATCTTTCTAAGAATCAGTATAATCATATAAACTAGAACCATATTGTGAAATATTAATATTATACATACGTTTTAATATCATTTCACGTATTTCTTGTTTTAACTAAATTAAATCTGCTTTTTTTATTTTTTCTCCAGCAAATAAAGAAGAAAAATCAGTTGCTGCCATTCGCAAATCTCCTTTCATATAATTTAAGTATACCATAAAAAATTATAAATGTCAAATTATAATTAAAATTGGACAGATATAAATAATTTTTTATTTATATTTTTTATTTTTATAAAGAGAATGGAGGAAATATAATATGAATAATTATTATTGGACCGATGAAAGCATTAAAGCTTTGTGGCAAGAAATTTTAAATAAAATTAATAATTTAAATTTTGATGATATCAATGCTTAGGATATTATTGACTTATAGAATAAAATAGCAAATTTATAGCAAACTGTTGAATCATTAGAAACTCTTAAAAATACTATTGATAATTTATCAACTTAGCAAGAAAAATTAAATGACAGAATAAACTCTAATAAAAGTGATATTGGCACTCTTATTACCACAACAGGTATAAATGCCAATAAAATTGAATCAATTGAAAATAATCTAAAAGATTCATTACCATTACCTACTGCTCAAGAAATTGCAGAATTAAATTTAAATTTAAAAACAGCTTTGTTTAATTTACAGAATGAAAATTTAGGTAAATATCGTTATTTAGCTTTGGAAGAAGTTCAACAGTATTTTAATAATTCTAATTATGATAATATTGTTTATATTACCAGTCAAGAAACGAATTTTTATCCCGTAGACCCTAAACAAAGTTATAATGAAAATGTTTATTATTTTACTAAAGCAGATACTGATTTCATTGATATAAATTGTAAAACTGTAGAAGAATTAACTTATTATAAAGAAAATTATGAGGATAGAATATATAAACGCTCTGGGTCTGAATTAGTTAAACTTTCAACAGAAGAAGTAAATGCTTTAGAAATAAATTCAATTTTTTATATTTGGCTTAGTAAAGGATATTATTCTCTTTATTTTACAGATGACAATCATACTATCCAAAATGCAACAGAATTTGAGACAGCAAAAAATAATACAACATTATATTATGCTTTTCTTTTAAATTTTAATAAAATAACACTACCAATAACAATACCTTTTGCCATATATTTTGAAAATACTCATAATACTGTAGTAACAAAATGGGAATATGATAATAATAAAGTAATTTATGTTAATATGGATACAATGCCTCAAGTTTGGACAGGTAATTATTAGTATTTTGGAGATGTAAATACTTCTACTTTTACTATTAATCACCGTGAAACACCAGCAAATTTATTATATTTAATTGCAATAAATTATTTTGATAATATAAAATTTAATAAAATAAAATTTAAAGATACAATTTGGTCAATAATTAATGTAGGACAACATATATATGATAAAGATATTGATTATTATTATGTAAATTTTGAGGCACTTATTCCTAATGACTATACTAATTTAAATGATAATTTTACATTAAAAAGAATTATTGTTTCAGGGGTATATGATATAAATAATCAAATTAGTTATTTTAAAAATATATCAACTGAATTATAAAAAATAGCAGATAACATTTCAGTTATCTGCTATTTTTTTTTATTTTATTTTAATCCAAATTCTATTATTTATTTTAATATTATCAGTTCCCCAAGTATCATAATAAGGAATTTCACTTACATACCCAATTATTGCATCAGGCCATTCTTTAATTTCTTCACGAGTCATTAATGACACAGTTCCATTTGGACCACTGCACACAGCCGCTCCTGGCTTATATAATTCTTTATTTTCATCAGGATAAGCTAATACTCTACCACAAACAGCAATAGGAGTTTGTGCTTTATCTGTTTCGCCAATAGAGAAACCAAATGTATCTGAAATAATATTGCCGCCCAATTGTAAACGTTTAGTTGACAATTCTAAATCTCCATAACCAGTTTCAATTACACAACGGCCAGGCTCTTTAATATAAGATTCTCTATACTCAGCATAATCATTAAATACTGCACCACGCACTTTTTTCCCTGTGATAATAGCACTTGAAGTAATATTACCAGTGGCCGTAATAGCTCCAGTAGATTCAATTATAGCAGATTGAATTTTTTTTCCTGGTAAAATTAAATTTCCTTGGCTGTCAAATCCTTTAATAGGAACTACAATAGGATTTTTATAATCTTTATTTTTAATAAGAATAAAAGAGCCATATTGATTAGCTTTTATGTCTTTTCCTTTAAGGCCAGATGATAATTCACTTGTATAAAAATCTAATAATGAACCAGCCTAAATATATTGTTTATTATTTTTGCTAGCTGAAGTATCCCAAATGCAAATACATCCTGGATGCTTTTCTTTTTCTTCAGCCGTTCCATCACTTAAGACTGAATAAATTTTTATAGCATTCTATATTTGAATATGCTAATCATCTGGAGTAGGAACCAAAGTAATACCAGTACCATCTCCCGCAATAGGATAACATTTTGTCATACGCATTAATAAATTTAATGCATCATCTTGTAAAATAACTGTATTTGTATAAGGAGAAATATACTGTTTAAATTCTAAAGGTAAAAATTGAGTTAAATCAATAGTAAATATTGGATGAACTGTACCTATATAAGTAGCAGTTCCTTGCATACTTACTAATCCAGTAGAACCATCAATAAATCCAACTTTTGTAGAATCATTGGCAGAACTAGAAGACAGCCACATCATTTCAGAGTTGCCCTTATCTTGATCCCAAAACATTTTCCAAATATTTTTACTAGAAAATATACCCTCAGGATCGACTCTTAAATCTTTATCTGCAAAATAATCTAAAATATCTTGGACTCCTGGGATGCGAATATATTTAGGTCCAATAGTAGAAAATATACCAGCATTACTAATTTGATAACTACCATTACTATAAACGCCATTATATTTAGGAGAACCATTGTGTAAATAACCGTTAATAGTAAAATACCAAACATCTTGATTAAATAACTATGGCTAAATTGCTGATTTTGCTTTATTGGATAAATGATCATTATACCATTCATTATTTATAAATTGATCAATTTCATTGTTATTATAATTTTGGAAAGTAATATTACCAATTGTAATTGTGTGAGATACATCTTTAGTGTAAGGTATTACTTGTCCATAATTTAAATCAAATAAACCTAAAACTTCAGCTATAGGGCCATCTATTTTTAAAATACGATATTTTCTATTACCATATCCATCACCTAAGTCAAGAGTAATTATATCGCCTTTTTTAAGCATTTTATAACTCCTTTCCTCTTTGTAAATTATATACATTTATTATAAAAATTTACATCAAAATATTATTTATATTTACCCAAAAAAAATAAGGGAAGACTAATTTAAAGTCTTCCCTTTATTTTCATTTTATTAAAAATTATCAATCCACTCTAAAGCAAATGTACCTTTCTGATGTGCTTGCTCTAAATCATGAACTGCCTAAATAAATGCTTTATCAAAAACAAATTCTTCTTGAGAGATATTATCTAAATCCCAATTCTAACCTTGTTCTACAATAGCTTCAGCAACTAATGTATTTAATTCATATATTAAATGTCCTGCAGCATTCAATTTAAAAAATTTAATAGCAAATTTTACAGTACCAGCATATTTAGTAGCGGCATTTTGAATTACCCAAGGCATAATAATTTTTTGATTTACATTATCAGTAGTAATATCCATATAAGGTACTACATAATAATAAGCTTCACCTTTTGCATTTTGGAATTGAATGATACAGCAAGTATTAGATAAATCCATGCCATCAAAATATCGATCAAATGTAAAGTATAAAGTCTCAGCCGAATGGTCCTGAGAGACGATAATGAAGGACTTAGGCACTTTTATTTTACGTTCATTTAAATCGATAGGGATTAATTCTTCTTTAGGTGGAGTTGGAAGGAGAATGGCTTTGGAAGTTCGCATCTATTTATCAATGGACCAAAGCTTATTCTCATAATCTTGATAATTAGTAATCATGATTATTCATTCTCCTTTCTTTTAATTTATTAGTTAATATTAATATAAAATGTATCGCTATCTACTGAATAAGCGCTTCCATTATATTTATTAGTCAAACGAATGAAATAATTTCCTTCTTTATTATCAATTGCTCCAGAACTTAAAGTAATGTGTTTACCACCTTCAATATCTTTAACAACGATTTTTACTCCAGAAGCAGAAGTAACTGGGCTAATAGTAGATGAACCTTCATCTTCACCATCTTCACGAACAAATAAAGTACAAATAACTTCATCACTATAATTACCATTAAGAGTGTATGTAATATTAAATTCTTTAGTAGCATTTCTATCAGAATCACCAGTATATCTATTTAAATTAATCCAATATTGACCATTTTTACGAGTTAATCCACTAAATGTAATATCATTATTAATTTTAGATGCTAATGGAGATACAATATAAGGATTAGATTTTACTTCATCCACACTAGTATGACCATTTAAGAAAGATTTAATACCAACAGTATATTTACCTTCCTCAGAAATTTCAAGTGAACCTTCTACATTAGAACGTACCCACTTAGATGTAGAAATAGGCTGTTCAGAACCTTCTTTATACCAAGTGTATTGAATTAATGCTTTTGGTTCAATACCTTCAGCGGGCGCTTCATAAGCATCTTTATTATCATACCCAGAAGCTTTAGCTACTAAAACTACAGCCCCATCAGTTAAAAACGCTGTAGAATCTGCAAATTCTAAATCAATAGAATATCCTGTACCAGTTAAATCAGCATGGTCAGAACTAATAGAAATAGTGTCTGGAGCATCAGGCTCAGGACAAATAACGAATGGAGTTGTTTCTAATGGCCCTTGACCGATTTTACGTTTTATTACATGTCCTTCTTTATCTTTCTCGGTTTCAAATACTACTCCTTGAGCATTTACATAATACTCTCCTGCCTTTTCTACCATAATAGTAGTATAGCGAGCATAAATTTCACTTTTATTAGGAGAAATAATATCAGGATTATTCCAAGTTAAAATATCATCTGCTTCGGCTAATTGATAAGCAGTACCATCACTAGTTTTTACGTAATAAATTCCATCTTCTGCTAACTTAATACGATTTCCATCATCATCTTTTTTAGATACAAGAATATATTCATCAACAGGATCATCTCGTTCTGCAGGAGTACTATATTTAATATCAGCTGCGCCTGCTTGCGCACGAGCATATAATTTTACAGGGACAGAAGACAACTTTTGAGTATCCAATCCAGCATCAGTAGCATTACCAGCTAAATTAATAACTTTAAATGTTACAGTATCTTCAGGGGATAACACTAAACCATTAGTTAACCATTTTAAGTCAGGGACTTCTGCATCTCCCTCACCAAATGCACTATTTTGAAGCATATTCAGAATATCGTCATTAACATTAATTACGGTAGGCTCAATTAATGCTAAACCTTCTTTAATATTAATGGTAGAAATTAGAGTATTTAAACTATATGTAACATTACCATTATGCTCATTATAAAATTCAACAGCAAAACTAAGTGTACCACTTTTGCCAGTTAAATCCTTAGCTACGGGCCAGCCAAAAATAATTTTACCAGGCTCAGTATCTGTGCTTTTGGAGAAATTGATAGATTGGCCAGAAGCCTCACCAATTTTCCAATTAATACGAATATTACAAGTATTTAAATCTTTATAATCAAAATATCTATCAATACTAAAGAAAACAGTTTCAGCTAAATGATCGCCTTGAACTGATAACCCATTAGTAGCAAAATTTGAAGGAACTGTAATTTTACGACTATCAGCATCAATTTCAAATAAAGGCTCATCCAAAGGAAGTCTTAAAAACTTTTCATCTAACTTACTAATTTCTTGTATGTTACCAAAAAAGCTCTCAAGGTTATCAATTTGGATTTCCCCATTACTAGCTTTATTAATGTCTTCATACAATTTCTAATAAGCTAATTTAACAGAGTCTTTATACTTTGTAATCATAGACTAGAAAACCTTCCTTTCTAAAATAATTTTCCCTTATAGAGAGAAGAGAATTAATCTCTTCTCTCTATTTTTCAAAAAAGTTATATATTAGATAATTGGAACTACCCAATTAAACCTCTTTCCACTAATCTAATTCTTCTTCTGGAATAACTATTGCTTGACAATAATCTTTATCATTTTTTGTCAAACGTTTATTCACATCAGCAATTAAACGTAGTTTTCTGATATAATATATATCTTCTAAATGAACGGGAGAAAGAATAGTTCCATTTGTGCCTAAGTATTCATACATCACAATTTTAGTCATTTTCTTTTCTCCTCCTTATAAATAATTTACCGTACTGGTATCAATACCGCTACCAAAGACTGAAATAGTATCATCACGAGATAATGTAGTATACCAATCAATACTATTAATCTTACGATCAGCATTGGTTCTATATCCTCTAATTCCTGTTGAACCATAATCGAGCTTTTTCTAAGTATATAATTTAGATTTTTCTTCTGGAGTACCAATAATAATTTTATTAATACCACCAGTTAATCCTTTATTCAAGTCTGAATTAGACCAGAAATCAATACCTTGAACATCAATATAGCTCACAGAAGGACCAATAATTAATGCCTCAACTTTAGGACTAAAACTATTTTTAAATCCGCTCTAACCTATTTCAGTAATTGTTCCACTAATATTAGCATTTTCTAAAGAACCAACTAATTTTTTATCACGATCGCCATTTAAAGCAAAACAGTAAGCATCAATTACTCGTAAGCCTTCAGGGAATTCTACCCATTTTAAACCATAAGAATGAGAGAATGTAGCGATATTAAATTTTCTAATATTACATTTCTAATTACCATCATTATCAGTATACTTCTCGAAGAACACATGAGTTAAATCTTCTCCATAACAAGTTGCTACAATAGTATTACCACCAATCGTTTTAGCATTTGGCGTTGCTTGGTTACTATTAGTAACATCACCAGGAGAACTAAATGAAGCATCAATACCAATAACTTTTAATTTTTTACCATTGTATTCATAAAATGCAGGAACTGTCAATTTACCTTTAACTTTTTTACATAAACCTAAAACGATACCATCACTCATTACAGACCATTTACTATTAAAACCTTCTGTTGGATCGCTAAATATCCAAGAAGATGGAGAAGATAGTGAATTATATTCCTGAGTAGTAGGCTCAAAATATTCAGGATGGATATCATCATAAACGCTTATAGGATTAGAATCAAATACGGCATAGAAAGTAGTATCTTCAGTAATCATATATTCTTCTAATTTCATAACTGTATTAGAAGTAGTAGAACGATTATATCCTAAGAATTTATAGGTCTATTCCAATGGTAAATCACTATCATCTTTCCAAGGAATAATAGTAGACATTACAGCATAATTACCATGAGGGATTTTTTTCTCTTCAATTAATGTACTATCTTTATAATAATATTTAACACTCCATTTGTGAATAGGACAAATAGCATAGAATGTATAAGTATGAATATTATTATCAAGAGTTTGTTCATTCCATTTATTGATACTTTTATCAATATTAATAAGGATATCAGCGCTAGCAGAATTTGTCAATGCCCAACCATAGAAATCATGATTCGGCTTTTTCTCACTAACATCACCAAATGTATCAATAGGATCAGCAAACCAAGTTTCACCATCTTTTAAAGTCATAGAGCCAATTAACTGATAACAACCGTCATTACCTTCATCTTCATCCATAATTACAAATCTAGCAGTATATCCCTATTCAACGTTTGCACAGAAAATTGTTAAATTAGGATAAGCGACTTGAATAATATTACGTAATTCAGATTCTTTAATAACTTCTGTATTATTAATATAAATAATACCAGAGATATCAGGAATATTTTTACTAGAATTTTTAACCCATTTTTTATCACTAATAAATTCTTTAAACATAGCTAAATCAGTAATTTGATTTATTTTATCTTCTGGAATTGTTTCATCCTTACGATAAATTTCACCATTTTCAACTTTAATAGTCCATGCATCAAAATTAGTATAAGTATAAGGTTCTAGTCCATAATGTCCATTATCCACATAATAAGTAGTAGATGGATTACGTTCATCATCAACAGTCATCTAAACATATGGACACCAATTAACATCGGTCATAGAAATTTGAGAAGTATTAGTCTATTGACTGCGAATAGCATAATATTGTTTTAATAGTTTATAACTATCATAGCCTAAGCCGCCACCAGCAATATTTAGAGAAGCAATTACTGTATCGCCCTTATCTCCAGTTGAGGTTTTATCAAAGAAACCTTGGAGATATAAACCAGGATTAGCATGTAAATTACCTTCATCATCACGGGTAGGATTCTCATATTCATCTTCAGTAATTACATTCTTTAATAAATTAGCTTCAACTAATTCAAGATTTGTAATACTAGTAGGTAAATATACAGTATTTAATGCGACGCCTTTAGCAAACTAGACATTAATTAAATTAGAACCAGTAGCACGGAAATTCTCTAATTTTTCACAACTGGTTAAATCTAATATAGGAGAAGCAGCATTAAATTGAATATTACTCATATTTACTTCTTTTAATAAGGGCATGCCTTTACTATCAGAAGAGCTGGCAGGAATACTGAATTGGTTAACATTGTCATTATGCCAACGCTCTCCATTTTCATCCAAACCATCATATCCTAATTTCAAACTAGTTAATTTAGTAGCATCACCAGAAATTTCAAACTCTTGCCAATATAGATTACTCATATCGCCAAGGTCTTTCATTTGGTTAATACCATAAACATATAGCAATTGTTCAGGATAATTTTCACTCTTACGGACACCATTTTCAATAGAATCAATATTAAATCTTAGTGCATGAACACCATCGTATTTACGAGAAGGATAGGCTTCATTATCATCACCAAGAGTAACATAAGAAGAGTGGGCTGGAGTTAATGTCATCCAATATTCAGCATCAAATAAATGATTTTTAGTTAAAGTACTTTCATCCTTAAAATAAGGATCACTAGCAGTTTCAATCCACTTATCTGAAGTTTTATTTTTATTGTTCGCAGCAACACGACCACGAATGCGGTTTGCACCACCACGTTGATAGTTACCTTCATTTAACCAAGAGTCAATATACTCTAAACGGTTAGATAGGAACTGTTGACGAGATAGACTTCTATTTCCTTGTAAAGCATAGAAATAAGTACCATTAGTATCAACAGTATATACACCAGTTGTATCACTACTAATATGTCCAGTAGTACCATCTAAGTAAGAAGCATCATTCGTAATAGTAATATATTTATAATATTCATCTAAGTTAACTGCTACTAATGGACGTGTGCCCAAGTCAGCTAAGTTATTTGTTATATTATAATCAGTTAAATAATATGACTCAATACGATCAACAGTTTTTAAAGGTGGTTGTTTTAAATTAGAATCAAATACATCAGTAGTAATACCACGTAAATGTCTATATTTAGGGATAATTAAGCCAGTTTTAAAATATTTATAGAAATTATTCCATAAAACACTATCAGAAGTAGAATAGTTACCATCTTCAGTAGCATCAACATTATATTCAAATGAAGGGATACCAGTATTATTAATACCTAATTGAGTATCAATATCATAGAAAATTGGATACCAAATATAGTCTCCGCCTTTCTTTTGAGGACCCCAAGAAGCCATCATGCAGTTTTTACCACGAGAGTCATAACATTCAAAAATTTCTGTCATAACAAAATATGTAGCCATATATTCTTTATCGAAATGGTCACTTAATTCATAAGTAAATTTATCACCACGATACTCTTGTGTATCATATTTATAAGAGCGGTCACCATAAGTAATAATGGTTCCAATATAATATTTATTTGGCTCATAAGTTTCAGCAGTTACAGTAGCTTTAGTCACTGCTTTACCGCATTTAGCATTTCCATCATAATTATAATATGTTTTACTTGCATCAAATGTTTCATCTTTACATAAAACAACTAATCTATCAGCCTTTGTATCTAACTCTTCATCGCTATAAGATTCCAAAGTATAATAACGTTTATCGGGGTTAAATGTATCAGTACTATAGCAAGGAACATAAGTAATATTATTATTTTTATCAATTTCACCAGTATATAATTTAGTTTTAATAGCACTAAATAATACTGTTCCAACATAAGCAACAATATATTCATAACTATTTTCTTGATTAGGATTATAGTCAGGATTCTTTTTATAATAAGTAGTGCCTTCTATATATTCTTCAGCTAAGGTATAAATCTATTCAGAAGTTAATGGATTAGTTGTCATAATATAATGTTTATTACTATCAAATAACTCTTCACCAACATCACAGATTTTATAAGTACCATTTGATACAACTTTTTCAGTGCAAGTACTCCAAACCCAAGCTACAGCACGTTCCCAATTAGAATAATCTTTCAATAAATGCTGAGCGCGATTTTCTTGATTTAATGTAATATCATCCTTAGAGAATGTTAATGTTGGGTCTTTCTTACATTCTCCATCAGGAGCCATAATATAATCAAGAATATCTTCGTCATTATGATAACGATATTCAAATGAGTCTGCTACCACAGGGGCAGATTGAACTGCATTTAATACACGAGAACCATCAGCATTAAATACATCAAATTTCAAATCTTTGCGGTCTTGTGGGTCACGATATGAGCAGAAGGTACGGCTATTGTTTTCAAACTCCCAGCATTCTGCTACTTTAGGCATACTCTTAGTACCATCGCCTATAAATTTAGCTTTTGGATCTTTGCCAGTAGTACTGTCAAGTGCGAATCCATATACTTCATCAGAACCTTTATCTAAAAGCATATTATATATACCAATAAATTGATAAATAGGCTCTGTGCTACCATCGACTGGTTTCTTTTTATGGAATGCAAGTACACGGAACCCTCGTACAGAAGTGCGATAATCATCAGTATTTTCAACTTTAAAATCACTGTATCCAGGTTTCATAATATACCATTTATTATATTTAGGATTACTTGAATCAGCTACTTTTAATTTTGAATAAACAGTTGGATTTTCAGCCATTAATTTTTGATATAATGCGTATGGGCCTAAATCAAAATCTTCTTTGCTGGTAATCACAATATTATCTTCTAAAACTTCATTACTTGCTGTTTTCGGATTGCCTTTATGATTATAATAAGTATAAGTAGTTCCAGGAACATACTCAGTTGTTTCAGTCTCAACAGTTTTGTCAGGGTCTAAAACCTAAAATGCTTTTGCATTATTATAATCATCTAATGGATGTTTAGAATAAGCATTTTTAACCATATTTGCGAATCCCATATTATAAGTTCCAGAAGATTCCATGTAGTCAATCTTCATAGTAAATTTATGGGTTCCACAAGTATAATTATTAAAATACCAATATTTTTGACGAGTTTTTTCTTCTCCTCGTTTTACATAAGCAGTATTTTCAATATAAAAAGTATTAGGTTTATAAGGATTAGTCTCACTAAATGTAACTTCCTTTTCACCATTTTCATCTTCATAATATTTAATTTTTAATTGACCAGTAGCAGAATCAACTAGAGGCCCCAATGTTGTACTTAAAATATAAGGTTTCTGAGTAGAACCTAATACATCAGCATTATACTATTCTCTGAATGGACCGCGGTTTAAGAAAATATTAACGCGCTTTTCGCCATCAACCGCATCGTTATTTTTAGTTTTAACTTTATAATTTCTACGAGGATAGAATTCAGATGAAGTTCCTTGAACGCTCATTGATGCGCTATCACTAATAAATGAAGGACAATGATATTTATAATAAGTTTCAACAGCTTTTTGTTTTTCAGCTGCTGTCGCACCATCACCAAATAATTTATCAGCCTTAGCCAATTCTTCCAATTTACCTTTATTATAATACATTTCAAGTGGAGTGTTAACAAATTCAACTCCAATGTTTAATTTAACCTTTTTAGAATAAGGAAGTTTATTTTCACTATCTTCTAATTTAGTAGTATCAAAAATAATATAAGGCATTAATGGAGCATCAGGATGTTCATTGTTATACTTTATCATATTAGGATAACTAAACTGGAATTCATCAATAGCGGTATTTTCTTCTGCTAATTTATTTTGATCGTAAATATTTACATTCTCAAAGTCAGCAGCATAATTCATGACAATATCATTAACATTTAAATCAGTGCGATATACTCGGACTTTATATAAATCAATATCACAATAATTACTGTTAAATTCAATTTTATCATTTTCTACAACAAATCCATTTTCTTGAGTGTTTCTAACAACACTAGTTAATACACCATTTAAATAAATATAAATTAGATTTTGAATTTTTTCTTTACTATATTTACAAACAACAGATAAAGTAATAATTTTATTTTCTACATAAGATACGTTTACTGTGTCAGTACCATTAGAGAAAAATGCATCCTATGGTCCTAAACATAAACCAGTAACGGCTTTAGTATTACCAGAAGAGTAACTACCTATGACATTACTTAAATTAATTTGCTTGGCAATATGACTAAACTCTAAATCATCATATTCCATTCTACGCTTATTACCTTTTTTATCAACAAATTCAACTTCATAAGTTTTTAAATACCAAGCTAAAAATGCATCATAGTTGGTGTATGTAGTATTAAATTTACCAGTTTCTTCATCATAAAATGCTTTATATAATTTTTCATCATTTTTATAACGAGTAATAGTACGAATTAAATTTGAATAATCCTAAACATTACGAATTTTGAAAGTTAATTCAATACTATGAGACTGTTCAGTAGCTTGAGAGCCGCTAGGATTTGAAAATACAGTACGACCAATAGGAATAGATAATTTAGCACCATTACTAATACGTAAACAAGTTTTATTATCTTCATCCGTAGTCCAACCATTATTATACCAATTAAAATTAGTAAACGTCGCCGCGCAAGGCTCAGCCCCTAAAGCAGTAGAAGAATTTATTAAAGTAGTACGTTTAGCTAACGTTTCAGAATTAGAACGTCCACTACCTACTGTATTTAATAAATAAGTCAAAAATCCCTATTTCTAAATACCAAAGTCTGTTCTTGTTGGGTCATTTACAACACGAATTTCAATCTTACGAGTAGTTTCACGAGTTCCATCACCACAAGTAATAGTGTAGTGATTAATTACATTTAATTCAGGATTAGCGATTTCAAAAATAGCAAATTTCTTAGAATCTGTAATTGTTTGAGGAGAATAAGAAAGTTCAATGTTATTACGTTTAAAATGTACTACTGGGTTTTCGGCCTATGGGTCAAAAACACGGAAAGGAATTTGAATAGTGTCATAATTATAATATTCATCTTTATAATCTCCTAACCAAATAATTGGAGGAGCTTGAGGGTCTAGACCATCATAAACAGCTATTTCAAAAATTAAAGGATTAACTTCAATCCCTTTTTTGCCATTAATTGATTGGAATAAACGAATCCAAACTTTATGATAACCATTAACTACAGGGATATATTGTGAAACATTAACAGTCTATAACGTAGTTGAATTAGCAGCTAAAGGTACACTTAAAAATGGTTCATCTTCATTGTCAAAATAATATTCAACAATTTTATCCATCGCACCATTAACATTACATTGTAATACTAATTTACTAGGCTCAAAATAACTTAAATTAGAAAAACTACTTGATTCTTGTAACTCTAATTTAGAAGTTTTAAATGTTATCAAACGAGTAACTGTACTTGGATGATTGGTTTGGCTAGCCACTAATACCAATCTTGAAGAAGCATCATCTTTAGCCAATTTACCAAATTCAAAAGCATATTTCTCACCATCAGGTACTTGGAATGTTCCTGAATTGTATTGATTATAATTGGTGCCATCATCAGTATATTCTAATTTCCAATTAATTGTTAGAATAGAGTCATAAGAATTACCCTTTTTATTTTTTGCTGATGTCGCAACAAATGTTATTTCTTGAGAACGCCCATTAATTAAATTAACAGTAGGTAATGAGTCTACGGTTAATTCAATATCAGAAGCCAATGAACTAGGGTCATCTCCTCCGCCTCCACCAGCAACAGTTAAACGACGACATAGCACATTTTGAAATGCTCGCTGAACTTTTATTACACGATAAAAACAATTATCACCTAAATTGATAATTAAATCATCTTCTTCAGGGTACTCTCCACCTTCAATAGCTCCGATTGGAATATTGATTTCATCTTCTAATTTTTCAGCATCAGTCGGAGTATAATTGGCATAATAAATACCAGAATTACTTCCTGAGCCACCACCACTACCGCTTCCTAAAAGCTTTCGTGATACCATTGTACCATCAGCTTGAGTATAGTCTATGAAAATTTTACCAGTATCAACTGCAAAATAAACATACCCATCATTAAAACCCATTAAATCTAATTTAGCTTCAGTACCACGAACAGGGATGAATCGTTTATTGCTCATGCAAGTATCTCCTTTCTATCTTAAATTTTATATAAAACAAAATTATATATAAAAAAAATGGGAGAGGAATTTTTCCTCTCCCAAATTCCTTCGTTGATTTTTAAAAAAACCACGAATATAATTATTATAGATTGTCCTTAAATTAAAACTCGCCCCATAGTAATTCAACAGATGCTGTTGCAGAACTTGCTGCAGTGACAGATAGAGTTGTTGAAGTTAAATTGAAGTAAGCATTGTCATCAGTCACTGCCTCATCGCCAGCGTTAAGACTATAACTAAATTTAACCCCTTTGTCGATGGCATCAACAGCTCCAGGGCCAGGTGTATAAGTAATTGGATTTACAGTCTCAGTCTCAATGGCAGTAACATGTCCATTTTTATTAACAGTAATATTTTTAATAGCATTAAAAGTATTATTAGCTTGGGTTAAATTAGCAGTATTCTTACTAATATTCTTAGTTGCATCAAATAGAGCTGCGTGAGCAATAGTAGTTAAGAGTTGATTTTTATCCCCGCCACCAGTAGAAGTATCATTGGTAGTAGTAGATAGTGTAATATCAGAGCCTGCTAATAATTGAATCTTACCGACATTATTCTCAGTACCATTTAAACTACTATAAATAGTCATAGTATTGGTACTCTTATCAACGGTAAATGTATACTGAGTATCTAGTGCCTATTCATCACCAGAAGGAATAAAATTCCAGGTAATTGGATGAGTATCATCAAATACGCCATCATTATTTTCAGTACCGCTAGCAATTAAAATATCGCCAGATTTTGCCGTTTTACCTGTTCCGTATTTAGCAGAACCGCTGACTAAGAACATATCACCAGAGCTAACATCAGTTAAGCCATCAACTAAATTAAAATCAGTAGTAATGTCATGTTGACCAGAAGAACCTAATGTACCTCTATAACGCATAGGATTTAGAGTCTTAAATTTATCATCAACTTGATTCTTGGTGTATACAGGCCATTGAGATTTAGTTTCTTCAGTATTGCCACCAATGGCGTGGAATCCATCATCTAAATAAGCTCCAAGAGTTACATTAGTAGAAGGATTATTGCCAGCAGTGTCAGAGAACTCAATGGTCAATTTACCAGTATTATCAATAGAACTTACTCCTTCAGATAGAGTAGTATCTGTAGCAGCAATATTAATAGTATTGTCAGCAGTTCCTTTACTTACGGTAACATTATTACCACCAACTAAGTGTACTTTACTCGGTGCTTGTCCTAGTGAACTTGTTAAGTCAATGTCAACATCATTGGTTTTATCAGCATTGACTGTCATAGTATAAGTATCGCCAGTTACTTTAATATTATTGCCATCAACTCTTTCAACTTTTGCTCCATTAGCGCCAGTAACAGTAAAAGCATCAGATTTAACAATACTACCAACTGTAACTTCAGTTGTTACTTTTGCGCCTTTGGTAGCATCTTCTACATTAACAAGAACTGACTGTAATTGATCATTATGGTCAGGATTAATTTGAGTCCAACCAGTACCATTAAAATAGGCAAGAATATTTTTACCAGAGATATAAGCAAGATCATCTTTATGGGATAGTGCGTCAGTACCCCAACTAGCAGTTAATGATTCTAAACCAGCTTCAGTTTCAACAACTTGAACGCTTTTATTTAATAACTTTAGACCAGTAGCTTGACCAATATATAGACGGTCACTATCTTTAGTTAAATAAAATGTACCAACATTATAACCAGTTTTGTCAGCTATCATTTTATCAATCTTGGCTTGAGTACCAAGTTTGAACATTACTTTATCATTTAAAGCCATTATAATAGACCTCCCTAAAAAATTTTATTAACTAACTGTTTCAATTTCTTTCCACACTAATCTATCATAAATGTTATTAATTTCATTTACAATAGTAGTACCTTCAGTGTAATTATTTAATTCATCTAAATTACCAACTGTTGTATTAAACGCAGTTTTTGTAATATAATTCTAAAATTTCCCATCAACAGCTTGCAACTACTCAGTAGTAACATAACCACTTAAATCACCATTATTGAATGTCCCTAAATGTTCAACTTTAGAATCAATAAACATATACTCAGTATATGCATCATTTTCTGAGCCTTCTTTTGGAACTAAATAAATGGTATTAGTTTCTTTAATCTCATCTAAACTAGAGACTTTTTTATAAGTTAAGTGATTAGCTTGAGCAATTTTATTAGCAATTACAGTGTCTAAACCTGCAATAGTAGTTTGTAAATTACCAACTTCCTAAGCAATAACATCAAAATCTTTATCTGGTTTTATCCATTTAAGTTTTCCATCATCGCCTACTTTAGCATAAGAACCATTTGTAGCAGAATTAAATCCTAATAAATTTAATTCAGGATTCTAACCACTTACTTCAACGAATTCAAATGTATTAGTATTTACATTAATTTGTAATTGATTAGCGATTAAAGAGGCAACATCAGTTAATGTAGTTGCTTCCCACTTGCCCTCTGCATTACATACTAAAAATGAGCCATTTTCAGCAGTAGTAGCTATAACATCTTTTAATTCAGATAATTTAGTGACAGAAGTTCCAGAGCCAACTCCACTAATTAACTTTTTACCTAAATATAATTGGCCAGAAGTTGCCGCGGCAGATTCATAAACAAAATATAAAGTATTATTATCAATCAAGTTTCTATTAACTTGTGAATTATAAGCTTTTAATGTACCACGCTAAAACTTAACATAATTAATATTTGGCATAATTTTCTCCTTTCTTTTAATTATTTATTTATAATTATAAAGAAAATCTTTTTCCTTATCGCTAAAATATGAGAAATGCTAGTCCATAATTATCTATTATGGACCAGCATAATTATTTATTCAGATTCTACAATATTAATTAATTCTGCTAATCTCTTTGGAGTTAATTCTTCTAAAGTAATAGTTTGAGTATCAGTTGTGCCAGAATTAGGATTATAATTAACTATTTTTCCAGTATTCTACCGATTTACTTTTATTCCAGACCATCTTGTTCCAATAGAGTAATCACTTAAATTAACATCAATTGGTTTAGTAATTTTAAAATATGTATATTTATTATTGTATTTACTATCTTTAGATACTTTAATATATACAGTTTTTATAGTCTCATCAATTTTTATCTACTCTTGATAATAAATATTTCCAATCTCTTTAAATTTTTCATCAGTTAAATATTCAGCTAAACTTTCATCTGAATTAATATCTTCAATGATTTCATAGACAAAATCTAATTTATTATCATAATCTCCATATTTATCTGTCCAATCTAAATCACTAAAAATAATTTTTGGACGATTTACTATATGAGTAGGAGAGCCTGGATTATCTTTAATCCAATCTGCTTGATATTCATCACGATTTTTTTGGAATTCATTTAATAATGCCCATAAACTATTCATATTTCGATAGTATTGAGTAGTAGAATTAAATATTTCCGCTTTTTTATATTCAATCTATGGAATATAATATTCTAACTCTGGATTAAATTGTTCAAATGAATCATTAATTCGTTCATAGATATTATTTTTAATTTGTAAATAATACTATAATCCTTTTTTAACTCCTTGTGATTTATCAACTATTATCCAATTTGTACATTTACGATTAACTCGATAATAATAAGTTTGTCCTGGCTCAAACTCATTTATTATGCCTTCTGAACCAGCTAAAATATAATTATTAGTATTTGAATCATAAATATAATACCGATAACTAGAATTCGGTTCTATTTCAGTATTTGCCTATATTTGAATAATATAGTCTTTAGTTGAACAAATTTCATATAACGGCCCAAATGCAGCATTATTTAATTCTTTAAACCAATCTCCACTTAAATATCCAAACACTAAGTCTCTAGCATTACCATAACTAAAAACTGGTCGACTAGGAAAACCAGATACAGTACTTGGGTGAGATTTTATTGGTATAAAATTATCTGTATCATAAATATCTTTATAATTACCTAATAAATCTCTTAAACCATTCCACATTCCCCAAATGGTATTTTCAGAAAAATTATCTAAATAATCATTATCAGATTCTAACCCTAATAATCTATATACATATCTTATTGCTTCTCCAAAAGTTTTAGGATAGCCTTCTGGATAAGCTTCAGGATATTTTGCAGTACTTTTTGGATCGCGGTCATTGCCAATAAACATATAACGAGTTTTTACTGGAGTACCGTCTTCATTTTCTCTAACAAAAATATAATAAGTCTATCTACTATCTAAAGGCTCATTTTTGCCGATTAATGTATATTGTTCTTTAGTTTCATCTTCTTTATAATATAAATGTCCTGCGGTATATTCTTTATCATCATAAGTAATTGAGCCTTTTGTCGGATATTTAATAAATTTACCTCTTGGATAAACGATATCCCATATTTGAGATGCCATATTACCTAATTCAGGTAAATCAATATAAAATGTCTATTGATCTAATTGCTCTGCATATTGTAATTCATTATTAATATAATATCCAGCTTCTGGAATATTAACTTCAGTGGCAATTTCGCCTTTTATTGTTCCAGACTCTGTATTTTTAGTATATAACTTACGACCAAATTCATCCATATGAACTGGGTATAATGAATTAGAACTTGTTTTCTATAAATGAATTTGATTTTCTCCATTCGTTTCATGCTATTCGGTAGGAGAGAATCCTTTTTTATTATATTTAAATTCTGGAATTGGATTAAATTTCCAATTACGAGGAATATGTAATTTATAATTTAAATCTGTACTTCTTAATGGATCAATATGAGGCCCATGTTTAAGACTTACTTTTCTATAATATTTTGTATCAGAATCATATTCATCTATTGATTTAACCTAAACTATAGCATCAGTTTGTGTATCATAATAATATAATGACTAAGATGTATTAAATAATCTAGCAAATAAATCTTCAGAAATATACCCTGGATCTTTAGTAGTTTTATGACAATACCGGACAACAGAATTATCACTATCTGTTTCTTCAAATTTTGAACCAACAGGCACAGGGGTATAAGTAATAACATTATTTCTTTCTATTTTTTTATAAATATTACCAACAGAATTTAAATAAATATCTAACATTTCTTTGCCAGTAATGATTTGATTTCCATTTTTTTGTAATGGAACATATTCTATAATATCACTTAAAATTTCTTTATACTAAAATGATGCTTCTCCTTGATAAATATTTTTATCTGAATTAGCAGGAAAATCTATTTTTTCTTTCTCAATCCCTTTATTCCACTAATTAATACAATTTAAATCTAATGATTCATATTTATTAGTTTTTGTATTTAGAGTATAATATATTCCAAGTGGTGTAATTGGAATTCGAGTTCCATCACTCTGAATATGATTTATTACTTCATATCCATCATCACTAGCTGGAGCATCAATAATTACTTCAAATCTAGGGGCCTTAGCGTCAAGGCTGGCTACCATAATATATTTTTCAGTAATTGTAGAGCTTGTTCCAACAGAACACCAAATTTTTTGCCAAACAGTATGGTCATAGCTACTTTGATATTCATTTTCATCAATCTCTCTATTAATTGCATATTCGCAATTTTCATCAATACCATCAGGAGATATTATATTACCTCCAGCAAGCTTATCAGTGGCGATATAATATCTATTATTTGGTTCGTATTCAACTATACCACTATCAATTTCTTTATATACACCATAGGGTCGAGTTTTAAGATCTACATTCAATGATTTATTAGTTGTTAAAGTGTTTGTCCCTATTTGATAAATAAATAATCTAGGACGTTCAGAAATTGATTTAAAATATTTTTTACCATTTTCCACAGTATACCAAGAAGACTAAATTTCTGCTAAATGGTAAGATGAATATCTACGTTCACCATAATTAATAAAAACGTATCTAGTATTATAAACACCATCGCCATTTATATTACCAGTAGAAGAACCATCTAAATTATTCTTCTAAATAGCCTCTTCCATAGTTTTTCTATTAGGATAAGTTTTATCAAACACTAATGAAATCTATGGATTTACCTTAATATCTCCATAGAAAGAACTCATTTAGATCCCTCCTATTCATATAATATATCAACCAACAAATAAGCATCTTCATTCTCATCTATATTAGTTAATGACATTTCATCAAAATTAATAGAAGTCACTGAACCTGATCCTTGAGTCATATCTAATTCATATAAACCAATACTACCAATCATAATATAATCTTGATTTGCATTTAATCTAAATTTAGTACCAGGAAGCGCTTGAATGCCTAATCTAATAATTGGAGTATATCCATCAAATACAACTCCAGACATTAATTTAGTCTTAGTAATTGTAGGTGGATAGTTTTTTTCATTTAATTCGCCAAAATATCTAAACTAAATAATTTTTTTTGCCACGACTCCTTCTCCTCTCTTATAATAATCTTGGAGGCGCTTTTGTCGCTGTAATTGTCATTATACCATTATGCGTTAGCTATAATGATATTTTATTAATGACATATTCTCCATGAATATTACTATTATTATCATCGACTGTAATAATATTATTTGGCTCTAAATAATATATTGGAATAGTTTTTATATTAATTTTTTCATTCATATAAGCATACTAATATAATAAATCATTAAGTTCAGAATAAGCACTTTTACCTTTGGTAGTAATTGAAAATTTACTCTCATAAATATTTGGTAAAGGTAAATAATCATATCCATCTTGTAATAAATTCTACTATTTTTGCAGTTCATACTTTTCTGGAGTAATATAAATTATATTAGGAATATCTCTATAAATAATAGCTCTAATAGCATCATTATTAACAATTTTCGGCCTATCTCCAATTGCTCGAACAGAATATTTACCTATAGTACTTTCACTATCTTCGACAAAATCAATCCAAAAATTTAAAAGAGTTGGATCATTTATAACATTTCTATTCCAGCCGTAATAAACTTTTTCTTTATCAGTCAACATATTCCCTACAAAAAAATTTTTAGAATCTTCTGACTTTGGATTATATATACTACGCCATCCGTCTTCAGCTAAAAAATCTGCATAATAACTTTCATAACCTGTTCTGCCATTAGGATATTCTGGATTTAACTAAGCTAATTTTACTGCATAATTATCATTATGGCCATATAATTGATAATCTAATGCCATTTGATAAATTAGCTCTCGCCAATTCTATTTAGCATAATATACTGTATTTTTATCTTGTCCTGGCATTAATGGTTTATATACATATGCTTTACCACCCTTTTGGTATAAAGGATCAAACCATTCATCCCAATAGTGAGTGCAATAAGGACCATGTCCTACATAACCAATAGTATTATCAGGTAATAAATCAAAAACATATAATTTTTCATCTTGCCAATTATTTATCCATCTGCCAAAATAATTTCCAATAGAACGACCATAGACTTTTTGCATTAATTCTTCATTTGTGGCTGATTTATATAATGAATTTAAATCAATAAAAACACCATCTTTGTCTGAATAATAGGCACTTAACATTCGATTTGGATATTCTCCAATAAACATTCGATATAATTCCGCCCAATCTTTCACATCCCACCAATTTTCATCAAGAGGCTCTCCAAGCAATGTATCTGGTGGATTCGGAGTTTTAACAAATTCACCCGTCTCTAAAGGGTCATAAGTGCGATAAGTTTTTCCTTCAAAAGTGGTATAAGTCTTAGGCTTTTCATCAATCGCGTACCGCAAACGAATTGGTGTACCTTCGCTGTTAGTCGATGCTGGTTTACGTTTACCCCAAATAGTAAAATTATTTTTAATTTTAGAAAAATCAGGCATATTCTAAAATGATGAAATTAAAATATTATTAGAAAAATTATAAATACTTTTAGAGGCTAGCATCGCGGCTTCTTCATATAATTGACTATATTTATATTCTCCTTTAATTTCTTTATAAATATTATCAATATCCTAATCTAAATCTGGATTTGCACTATTTTCTGTCTTTACAATATTATCCCAAGACTAATTTATATAAGTCTATTTTTTCTAAAAAACAAACTATCCCTATACATTATAAAAATATTCATATTCACCAAACGTTGAACAAATTTTATCTAATACAGAAGTAATTGTATCGCCTGCATTTACAACTAAACCATCATTAGAAGGCCAATATAATTCGACTGAACGATAACCTGCAGCGTCAGTGCCATTAATTTTATTCACATAATAATAATCAGTATCACTAATATTATTTTTTATTTTTGTCCGTAGATTATCAGGGGTAGAAAAATCTCCATCAGTTAAATCGCTCAATTTAATTGGAACATTTGTATCAGCTTTATATCTAGTTAATGTATCAATAAATTCTAGATGAGTATATTTTCCAGTTTTATCTAAAAACGCATAAAAATCACCCTCTGAATATTTTAATAATTCTAAACCTTTATTATCTACATCTTTAATTAAAATATTATGGAATGGTTCATTTCCATAATGATGAATCATTTCTCTAATAATATATCCAATTGATTTTTTTACTTTTTTATATTTACTAACTTTATTTCCAACTTTTACATCAATTATTTCTGCAACAGATTCTTCATTAGTAAGTTCATTTATATAAGAAATACCTAATGTAGTTAAATATCGTTTTCCTTCATTTTCTTTCCAATGTAAATTTTCTACTAAATTATATTTAGTAATCATAGCATCAACTGTTAATGTTTTAGAATTATATTCTACTAATTCAATAGCAAAATCAATTGGATTAGGAAAATTACCACTAATTTCACCATTTAATAAACAAATTTTATCTTTACCTGAAATAGAAATTTTATATCCATTAGTAGTGACATCTGTTTTAAATGATGTAATTAGATAAATACCTTGTGGGAACCAAATAATTTTTTCATATTCTTTATTAATATTATTGCTTAATCCAATTTGTAATGAAAATTTAGTAGTTAATCCCCAATATACATCAGTAATATTAACTCCTTCAGCAACCAATGAAATTGAACAAGTTCGTCTAACTGCGGAGGATCCATCAATATTAATGGATCCTCCTGTTGCACGGCCTTCGATACTTTCAATAGGTTCTTCATTTTGATTTAGACTAATAATTTTAATAAATATTTCTTTCTAATTTTCTAAATCTAACTGTTTTAAAAAATTTGTATCTAACAATGGGTTATTTTTCATTGGTACATACCCGCCTCTATCTCTTTTTTGAATCCTTTATCAAGAGTTAAAATAAAATCATACCATAGATTTTTGACTTCTTCAATTAACTTTTTCATTTGTTCATTTTTATTAAATATATCAGATGAGTTATAATATTTCCAATATTCCTTATATTCAGGAGCCATAAATGCTGTAAAAATCTATAAATATTCTTTATATTTAGCCTCATATAATGCCTATTTCTCTTTATAGTTTGTCTATTTGTTTGTATAAAAAATATTTAATAATTCCGCCTATTCCAATGCATCATTATAATCATTTATAGCTTTATTTAAAACATATTCTAAATACCAATATACAATACCATGAGCAGTTATAGAAGGATAGTTCTCAGAAGCTTCAGACCATGGTTTTGGTAAATTAGTATATAATTCAGCTAAGCGAATATTTAAATCATATTCAACAAACAACTAAGTGTTGCACCAATAGAACAAATTAATAAATTTAGATAAATATTTAATTAATAATAGATGTTTAAATTTTCCTACTGCTGTTGTATCTGATGCAGTTAATATACTTATATTTATTTTAGACAAATCTAATGCATTAAGAGCATTATTTCCCTCATCTGTAAAAACAATAGGGGTATTGCCTAATTTTGAATAAGTTGAATATAATTTATTTACGATACCATTTTTCTTTATTAAATTATTATAATTAGTTAAAATTGCATTAATTGAATTATTATGACTTGATAATGCATTATCTCCACCAGTGATATTTTTCGCTAAGAATGTATCTTTGGACTTTTTATCATAACTAATAGCTGAATCAAATGTTTGTCGTTCAAATTTCGTAACATTATTATAAACAAAATTATTACACTCTTGATAATTTTCTTTAGTGATAACAGTAGGAACAAAACCATTTGAATTATATAATTGCATTTTTCCTAATTCAAATTCTGCTTTTTTAGTATTCTAAGAATTTAAAACACTATAAATCAATTCAGTTGTAATATTCTAATAATCTTTTGCTACCATTAATGCATTATAATATTCAAAATGAGTTTTTACTAAATAATCTTTTAATTTTAAATAATAAATAGCAGTATTTGAATAAACAGTCTATAACTAATAATTATCATCTTTTAAAATATAGTAAACTTTAGAAGGATTGAAAAAATCAAAATCAGTTTTACTAATTTGTCCAATTTTAATAAACTAAGTATCTAATTCATTACTTTTTATTAATTCATCTTGAATAGAATTTATAGTCTAATTATAATTTGTAAGTATTGTAATTAAATCTTTATCGCCAGAAACTCCATATAATGTTTTAAAACAAGTTTCTCCAAGCCCATTCGTATTTTTATTCATATATGAAATTAAATCACTTAAACTATCTAATACACTACGATAATCTGTTGCCTCTTTAAATGTCTCAATAATACTTAACAATTTTTGAATTTTAATTTTTTGAATAGCTTTCTATTCAGCTGAGTCCATCTATCCATCAAATTCAAAACTTGTATAAATATCTAAATCATCAGTATTAATATTATCTTCACTAATATCTAAAATAATTTTACGATTAACTTGACTGCGTATTTCATTCTATTGATTTGAACTCATAGTAGATATATAAGCAGGAGCTTCTCCTCCAAAATTATTATCTTTCCAATAACTAAATGATTTTAAAATTCTTGATCTAAATTCAATTTCATAAGTGTAATTTTTTATATCTATATCTTTTGAATTTAAATCCCATAATTGATATGGCAATCTATCAAATACAATAAAATGAGAATAATTATAATGCTACCATTCTAAAGCTTTACCACCTTTATAAACATATTCCATATAATCAATTTTTTGGACATATTCTTTTACTTGAGTGGCATGACTATCTAAAAATCCTAAAACATTATTTTTAGAATAAATTAATTTCTAATTTAATGAATTAAAATAAGAAACATTATCTTTAGAAAAATTATACTATGAAAATAAATCTGCTAATGTTAAATTGTCTTTATTATTAATGACTTCAATTTTTAAAGTATTAATTTTTTGTTTAACTTTACTGAGAGCCAAATCAGCATTTTCATTAATTCCAATATATTTTTTAAATATATCTGTATCTTCATCCTAAGCCTTACCATTCAATAATTCATTTATATTTTTACGAGCCTATATCATTACAGAATATTGATAAAAAATATCTAATAAACAATTCATTAATTGTTTTATTAATAATTCATCTAATGCAGTATCTCCTTCTTTTTCATTTATAATTGATTTATAAGTAAAAATTTCAGAATAATTTTTCTAAATACTTCCGTAAGCATTTAAATAATAATTTTTCTATTTTATTAATTCCGCTTCATTAGATGCATTCTCACTTTTATTTTCTATTATTTTATTATAATGATTTTTTATTTCAGCTAAAATGTTAGAAATTGAAATGTTAGCTTCCATTTTATCTAATGTATCTTCAGTTAATAATTTTTCATCATAATTATCTGTATCAATATATATTAATTTAGCAATTTTTTGATAAATTAAACAATACAACCATAAATGAGCTTTATAATTATAGATTGCGTTATTATAAGAATTAACTGCAAAATCTATATTTTTTAATTTCTAAGCATAATCAGAAGCTATATTCTAGTTATTCATAATAGTAGTATTTTTATTAGAACTTAATAATTCATATAGTTCATTTAATTTAGCTAATTTATCATTTATACCTTCTTTAGTAGGATTTTTAATTAAATCAAATAAATCATTTTCTTCAGTATCTTGTAAAACTAATTCTTCTTTCATACGTTTATTTATTTGCATTTTATTTATCGTAGTTTTAATATCATTCTTGATTTTATTTTTCTTTTCAACTGAAGAATTATCTGCTGTCCATAAATCAGCAATTTCAGTATTTTTTAAATCTATGTCTTTATCGGTATTTAAAATTTCATTTACAATAGTTCTATCCTGATAATTCAATGGTGAATTTAAATTAGACTAATATGTATTTTTATCTTCATAAGGAGTATTATTGCTATCAGTTAATCCTTTTAATAACGTATTATAAAAACGACTCAATGTTAAAAATCTCTAAAAATTATTATCAGCATCTCCTAAAATTTCATAATTTCGATAAAAATTCTTTAAGATTTCAGATCGCTCTAAATATCTATTTTTAGCTAAAAATGTACTATCATCATTCTTTTCTGTAAAATAGTCTAATACTTCTAACTAAAATGTAGCTTCAGCGATTAATCCAGTCCCAATTTTTATTACTTTTGGAGAACCTAAATTTGTATAATACTATGTATCTCCTTGATTTAATTGAATCGCATTATCTATTCTCAAATAAAATGGTTTAATTTCAGAAGCTTTTACTATTGATTTAGCAATATTATTTTCATCAATAGTTCTAGTAGTTAAATTATACCCAGGAACAGGGTTATAATCATCTTTATTTTTCCAACGAACAGCTTCATTTAAATAACTATTATCTTGGATGCGAGAATCATTATTAGTAATAATAGTATAATATCCATCTTCATCTGTTGGGAATAAATATACTTCTTTTAATAATTTATACTCTCCGTTTATTTCAACATACAAATTAAATTCATCTGATAAATAATATTTTTTATTTTGAATTATAATATAATATCGTTGTGTTTCTTCATCCCGTTGGATATCGACTATCTATTCATAACGATATTTTTCTCCAATATAATATGATGTATCATACTCTTTAAGAACAGATTGCCAATAACAATCATAATATTGTCCAGTAGCAATATTAAAAACATTATTTCGACAAGTCGGCATCCAAGTTTGATATTCTTTTGAATATTCAAACATCTAAAATACACAAAATTCATCATTAATATCAAAATAATCTTTGACTAATGGAGTTAATGCATCAATAGGATAAGGCTTACCAAAAGGTGTTACTGAATATAATAAATTCTAACTAGGAAATAAATTTTCATAATCACTACGACTAAATCTTTTTTCTTTTTTATCCTTATAACAACTCGTAGTCATACCATTAGAATTCCAATAAACAACAGAGTCTGGTAATTTATCCCATCCTTCTTGAGTAATATAATCATAAGGAACTGCATAAATAGGAATTAATTCTCTAACTCTAATTTTTAACTATTCTAAATTCAATATTTTAACTTTGTCTTTCTCATAGTTATAAAATGATGAATTAATATGCTAAACAATATCTCCTGGCTCAAATCCTCGTTCAACCAGTTTTTCTCGCAAGTCTGAATAGGATAAATTATCATTTAATAAAATTCGATCATTTAAAGCTTTTAAAGCTTTTATAAATAATTGTTTAGCATAATCAGAGGGATCGGTAGTAAATGCTTTAATATTTTCTAATATTGGATCAACACCAACATATTGATTACTTACTATAGTTTTTAAATTAACTGAAGTAATTGCATCAAAATCAGAATATCTTAAACCTTGATATTGGCACTCTAATATTCCTACTGGATGATTATATATACTATTAGGTATTCTAATTTTTGAAATAATTCGTGAAGAATTTTCATATCGATAGGCTCCAGTAATACCTATTATGATTTCATCTTCAGTCCGATCGATTGTATCTCCATAAGTTAAAAATATACTACTACCAGGTTTTAAATCTTCTACAGCAAAATAATTAATACCTGAGTCAAATAATAATTCGATATCTTTACCAGGCTTATATTCATTTAAATAATAAGTTTTCCATAAAGAAACATATTTACTAACAATATCTGCTTTAATAAATCCATAACGTAATAAATTATTATAATTAAACTCAGCTATTTCTGCACACTGACCAGTAAATGAATGTAACATACGGCCTAAACTATCGGTAGGAGATAATGATACATTCATAATACAAACAATAAAGTTGCCTTCAGGCCCTGATTTAAATAATTTAGGTTTACCATTATTTAACCAGTTTAATACTTCAATTTTAAAATCTCTTTCTTTATGGATATTCTCTTCTACTAAATCACAAGGATTTATTAAAATCTAATCCATTTTATTAAGAAATTCTTTTTGTTTTTCAATACGTTCTTTTAGTTCCAACGATTTAAAATCAAGAGTATAATTACGAATATATTCTTCAATTTCACGATTATAAAATAATAATTCATTATCCATCTAATATGAAATTAATCCACTAATTGGAAATTCTTTATAATTTACGTTTCCATTTCTAAAAATAAATGGATATTTATTTCCAATCGTATTTGTTTTCTATTCTAAAATGGTAGATTTAAATGAAGATACCTTAGGATTAAACTTTATTTTTAACACCCGTTCTCCATCATATAGAAAAATATCTTCAAAATCAACAGAAATTGGTTCACTCTCAATTCTTGCAGAATAAATACCAAATAAATTATATTGAATAATCCCATATATATATTTAACACCTTGTTTTACTGTATAATCGACATAATTAATTGTAGAAGGTCGTATATTTTCTAATTTAAAACGTTTTAATTCTAACCAAGAGCGATAATCATCTTCTTCACTTGCGCGCACAAGAATATATTGTCCAAAATAAGTATCTTCAGATTTCTCTTCAGTGGCAACAATACTAGCTGCATACCCTAAAATACTCATATATTCTATAGCCAATTCTTCAGATAATCCAGCTAATGTAATAACACTTTGAGCCAAATTAATTAAATTCTAATCTGTTACTATTTCATCAAAATCTGTTTCATCAGTAGCAATACTACTAAATAAATATCCTACATAAGAGTTTAAGCGAACCTATAATATTGTATTTAAATTTTTATAGTCTCCTGTTGTAGTAAGAATGTAATTTGTAGTATTCTTTAAAAATTGATCATTAATCTTCTAAAAATCTTTTTCAACCATTGTAGGTTTTGTAATTGATATAATATATTGACTTAACACTTTAGTATAGTCTGCTGATATATCAACTAATGACATTAACAAACCAGGAGAGACTCCACAAAGTTCACTTATTAATCCCGCATTATCTCTTAATAATTTTTGTAATGCAACAAAAAATCGAGTCATTTCATCATTTGAACTTATCTTTAATAAATATTCTAAATTAGTTATCTATTCTCCCTAATATTCATAGTCAGGATTGATTTTCTATTTAATCTAAGAAATTAATGATTTACTATAATTATAATATACTTCCTTGCGTTTTAATTCCTTAATTGTATTTTTAATTTTAACAGTTTTTTCTAAACCTTTAAAATTAATTTTAATACTACCAGTTTCTGAATCCGCTCTTGGTAAAATATTTAAATTTTTACTAGGAGCTAATAATGTTTCCGCAGTTACTCTATAAGTCGGACTAGACACTACCAATCCATTAATTGTAGTAACTGTATAAATTAATTTATATATTTCACTAGTTTTTATAAAACTACTTAAAACTACTGAATCAATAGATAAACCATATTCATTATCATTAGCATTGTTATGCAATAGTTCTCCAGTGGAGTAATATAAATCCCCATCTTCTAAATAGAATGAAAAATTATAAGAATAAACTTTTTCAGTCTAATCTAAATTTGAAGATAACTCATAAACACCAAATAATTCATTATTAAATAAATTAATACTATCTATTGAATAACCCTAAATAGAAACTTTAGGCTCTTGGACACATTTTATAATTCCAATAGTAGAATAATAACCAGTTAATTTTTTCATTACACTATTAGTAATTATATTTCCATCATTGTCAATATCAGTAGTTTCACTCTCAACGTATTGAGACACATAAGCTATTTGGACCTTGTAATATTGTCCTTCATTTAATAATGCACTCTAATCAGCGGTTAATGTGAATGTAACCGTAGAATTTTTACTATCATAATTTTTTGAATATATTGGCGGAAATAAATATGTATTTGTAGAAGAGGTTTTCAAACGTAAATAAAAACCTATAAAATCCGCCGAACTAACTAGCGCACTTGAAGTAAACGGGATAGTGATTGAACTTTCCTTTAACACTCCAGTAGCACTATCATAAGATTTGTAAAATGCCGGTAATGTTCCTGCTATTTGAGGAGGATATAATCTTGTAGGCATACATCATTCTCCTTTTACTCTCATTTTTTTTTCTCCAATGCTATAATTCTATTTGTTAAACTCTAAATAGTCTATTGCAAATTACTTATAGTATTTTCTAATGTTGAAATTTTATTATTAATATTTGTTAAATTAATATCTATCTATTTAGGAACTCCCTAATCAAAATATACAGGCTAAGTTTTGCTACCTACTGAATATGGAGTACTATTTTCGTCTTTATTTGATAAACAATATGCTTTTTCAGACTACTAAATATAAGCCTCACCATTATCTGTAATTTTAAATACAATATTTTTATCACTAAAAGCATATAACCCATATTCTTGTTTTTTATTATTATTATTAATGAAAGTCCCCATTAATACTCCATTTGCTTGTTTAGCATCTAATTGTCCAACAGTTGCAGAAAATAATTGAAGTTCATTGTTATTAAAATTAATTTCATTTCCACGCATATCATTCCACATGGCTGTTGGATAAGTATTATTTATCATTAAAATTGGCTATATCCAAACAATTGAACTATTTAGACTCGCCGTTATATATGAAGATTTATTTTGTGGGGAATAAATTGTTGGTGGAGTAATAATTTTAATTTTAGAGTTAGGCCCACTAGGATCAATAGAATTAAATTTTAATAATCCACTTTCATCTATTAAATTCCACTCTATATCATCTATAATCTATAAATCTAACGAATCAGAATATTGATATAATCTATAAGGAGTTTTTTCATAAATTGGTTTTTTGCCTGTTATATCATATGTAATAATAGAACAGCCATCAATACAAGCACATAAAGGATTAAAACTTACTGGTATTGTGATATATCCTTTTAATTCAATTCCTTGATAAGTGCCAGTCATCTAAACTATTAATTTAGAAGCAATTCCATCTTCTGCGACTAAATCTTGTAATAAAGTAATAACTCCCGTTTTATTATCTAATTTTATTTTAGAATTATTGTTTAATGCTGAATTATACCATGTAAATGAAATATTTTTTAAATTATTATTAGGAATTGAATTCCAAGCATAATCATATAAATAATACTAAATTTTATACACGGGCTAATTAGTTGCTTTATAAAAAATAGATTTTACCTTCTAATTAGAAGCACTATCCTATAATTCTAACTATAAAACATAATTAGCACCTGAAGAACCACTAACACCGAACAATAAATCTAAGTTTTGAGTATAAATCTAATCATTAATTTCTACATCACAAATAATTGTATTATTTTTAAATAATGGATTATATAAATTAGCAATTTTAAATGGGATGTAAAAAATATTTGATTGTAAATCATCGCTTGTTAATTTTTTATTAAATGTATAATACTCCTATTGATTTTTTTTATTAATTTCTCGTCTAGAATCAACAGGTAAAATCATAGTATTCTTTACTGGTAAATAATAAGTTAAATTGACTCCTGGGACTAATGTAGTATTTCCAGTTGTATCTTTTGACGAAAATGATACAGCAATTCTCTATAGTTTTTCGCTATCAGATCGAGCTAATAACTAATTATCTTGTCCATAAGAGTAGAAAACATTACTATTGTTATTAGGAGTTAATGTAATTCCCGCTAATAATGAAATATTTTCATTAGAAGTCTAATTAGTAAATGTTAATTTATTTGAAACGGCATAAACATTTGGTATATTATTAACATTAAAACTAATTTTAACACAATAAATCGCTTTTGTAATCTAATCGCCAGATTGCAATTTAAAACTTAATGTAGTATTTTTCTAAATTACATTATTAATCAAATCCCAGCCTATTCCAACTCCTGACGTATTGATAGTATTGCTGTCATTATATCTATATAACTAAATATTAGTAATAGGATAGGTAATAATAGTACCAGTAACTTTATTTACTGGACGAAATGCTGTTGTAACATCTAATTCATTAGTATTACTTTTATACTATATACCATTAAGAGAATAAAAATAAATTGCAATATCACTATTACTGTCATTGTCTAAATCCTTTTTTAAATACCCAGTAGTTAATGTGAAATTTTTTAATTTAACATATAAATCATCTTTTTGGGTAATTTTATTATTATCACTGTCATAAAATTTTCCATTGTGGTATGCAATAATTTTTATATTAGTAATAATTTTATCAGTAATCGTAATATTGAAATTTTGTGCCGTATATCCACCTGAACGATATTTATTCATTAATAACATATTATCACAAGTCATATTATATATTAAGTCTTGTTTTAAATTATTATCATTAGTATTAACAGTATTCTAATCAATTGCTGTTAAAATAACTCTTACTCCATATATTCCCTAATCAACAATTTTTTCATTATTGTATAAATCCGCGGCAATATTATAAGCTAACTATAAGGTTGTATAACCAATAATAGGAGAATCATTTAATGCAACTTCATAAATTAATTTTGTTGATTCTGAATTACTATTTTCAACAATTAAACTATATTCTTGCTCAGGCGAAACCCAATGGCTAAATGATGGCAGATAATTATTTTCATTTCTTTTTTCATCAGCCTAATAATCACTTATAACTCTACCTGTAATAAGTTTTTTAGCTGAAAAATCTCCACCAGGAATTAATACATATACTTCTTCATTTATTGCATATTTTTTATCAGTATCATTTACAAATACTGTTAATTTTGCACCTTTATAATTTACTATGTATTTTTGCGCTTCTGATTTTTCAGGTACACTTTCTACCACACCGATTATTGTCTAGTCAAATGGTAAATTCTATAATCGAGCAGATACAATTGTGTCTACTGATCGGAATATTTTTTCATTTAATTCATTAGACATAATTTGCTCTCCTTTTTCTCATATTCTAATAATTTTTAAGAAAAAATCTTATTTTATTATTTATATTTGACCAATAAAAAAATGGCGAGGTAATTAAACCTCGCCATTTAAATTAAATAGTCTTTCGACTAGCGTATTGACTTGCTTCATTCTCCATCATTTCAAATGCTTCCATAATTTCATTACTATCAGTCACATTCGGGAAATCAGCATTAATAGAGACTTGCTGCATCAATTCTTGTGCAATTCTATCAATACCAAGAGAAGAAGGAGTTAAATTAGATAAATAATTTACAATAGTCTAAACATTTAATCCTATACTTTGTAAAATACTTGATACATCTAAGCTATCAATTAATGCAGTATCAATTGTTAATTCATTACTCTACATCCATTCATCTATCTATTTACTCATATCTAATCTATCAAATATATCATAAGTTAAGGGGAAAGATTGTTCTGCAATATAATCAGTACTGTTAAAGCTTTTAGAATTATGTTGAGTGCTAATTATATTATTATCTGTCGCGGTAGCGCGAGAATCTATTTTCTTTCCATACTTACTATAATCGATGCTATCTATTCCAGATAATAATGCAACCATTTTATTAAGACTAACCACGAGAGCTTCATTCCGATCAATGGCACTATTAATTTTTTCACTATAAATTTTTTCCCATTTACCTGCTGCTTCAATAACGTCTTTGAAGGAATCGGTAGCGTTCTTAACTATCCCATCCATATCAGCTAATGCCTTATCAGAATCACCAGTAATCTTAATAGACCAACCAGAGGCCTCATTAGCAAAACTACCTTCAATACCAGCAGTTTGATTTATTTCATCCTATTTTTTACTAAGATCATCTAATAGTTTCATTGAATTATCTAATACATTGTCATGACTTTCCCAGAATCGTTTGAACATTGCGTCTAATGATTCATATCCACCTTTAATAGCTAAAGTAGTTTTCTCAAATGTATTTTTAATATTATCAGTATTAGTCTAATAATATGAAGTGAATTTTTCTGTTGCGTCTTGACTATTTTCAAATAACTTTTTATATTCGCCTTCAAGATATTGCATCTTATTTAAATACCAATCGTTCAAATTAGCAATTCTAGCTTCAGCCTCTTCTTTTGTTATTTCTCCGTCAGCCAATCCTAACTCTATTTCTTTAAGTTTTTCTTTATAGTCCGCCTACACTTGGAGAATATTGCTTTCAAGAGTTTTTAAATATTCTTCATTTGCTTTTTGGTAAGCATTTAATTTATCTTCATAAGCCTATTCGGCTTCAGCAATTTTATCTTCATCGGCACTATATACATATCCCCAATTACCATTATTATCACGAGTCAAGCGTACAACTTCACTATTATTTTGAGTATCTTCTAATTTTTGACGTGCTAATTCTAATTCATATTTAGATTGTAAAATTTTCAAATCATATTCACTAATCTAAGAACCATCTTTTAATTTTTTATTTAACTCATCTTGCAATTTATTCAATGCTTGTTTATGGGCGATAATATCAGTATCTTCTATAGAACCTTCAATCTAACGTCTTAATTTATTTAATTCATAAGTTTTATCAGTATCACTTAAATATTGTGCATCAATTTCATTAGCTTGGTCAATGGCTTCTTGTAATGCATCAATGGTGCCTTGAATAGGAGCAATTCCTTTTTCAAATTCTTGAATAATATTATCCATTTCTTCATTAAAGATGTCTTTTGCTCTCTATAATGCTTCTTGCCAACTATCTAAAAAGCTTTCTTCTGCGCCATTAATTTTATCATCAATTTCTTGTAAGGTTTTATCCCATTTCTTAATAGCTTGTTCATCTCCGTTAGCTGCCACTTTATCACGCTCAGCCTAAGCGTCTGCGCGCATCTATTTCAATGCTTCTAATTCTTTTTTAGTTCCAGCTAAGTTATTAATACTATTATTCATTAATGAACGATTTAAATTGCGAATTACTATTTTAGACTGTTCTCCCAACTACATTCCTAATAATGATGTAATATCTTTAACACCTTCTAAAATATTTTGATAATGATCAAATAATTCAATTTGATGCTCGATATCTTCACTAAATTGATTGAAACTATCTAATACTTTTTCTTGAATTGTATTACGCATTTCAAGTAATTCTTGATTACTAGATAATAATTCTGAACGCCAGTCTCTTAATTGCTCAATTTCTTTAGCAGTAAATCCTTTAGCTTTTAAATCAGCTTCAGACATTCCCTCTAATTCTTCTATTGAATCAATACCATGATTATTTAATAACTCTATTAATCCTTTTTGATAAGTAGTAATTTTATCAAGAGTATTCTAAGTTTTATCACCAATTAAAGCTATAGCCTCAGCCGCCGAATAAGCATCATCTTCAATTTTACTTAATAAATAATCAAGGTATTCTAATTCATCATCTTTAACAGCAATCTTAATTTCAATTTTATACTAAGTCTTTTCAAAAATTACATCAGCTAATTCAGTTTGTAAATCATATAATTTTTCCAATTCGTCTTGGCGTAAATTATTAGTTTCTTCATACTATTCTAAAGCTTTAATAAAATCATCATAAGCATCTTCAGCCGCATCATCAGCCTCTTCATTTCTACCAATAGATGAATTATATTTATCAATCTGGCGCTTCATAATTTCATCATAATTAGTAATAGCACCAGTTTCATCAAATTCAGCGCCATAAGATGCAATTAAAGCTCTATCTTCATCCCAATATTTATTAATTTCATCAAGATATTGATTCTATAAATCAATCATTTCATCATATTTCTCAATTTCTTGATCCATTAATTCTAATTTAGAAGTGCCAAATGCCCGCTCTTTAGCTTTTGCTAAATGTTCCATTACTTCTTCTAAATCTTCAATTTTTTGTTTAATTACATGATAACGCTCAATTTCATCTTTATATTCTTTTGGAGGAGGAGGAGTATATGAGCTTCCACCGCCACCTCCACTACTACCACCGCTACCATTTCCTCCAGTGGCTCCAGAAGGTTTTGTGCCTCCAGTGACTTCACCGCCCATTTCTAAGCCGCCACCAGTTACAGCCTTAACTGCTGCGGGGTATTCAATAGTATCGGTAGCTTCATAAGACACTACCTCAGGGTCACCTTTTTTATGATGGTTTGAATCAACAGCATCAGGGACATCTGAAGCTTCTAATACTTCATAATGTTTTTTAGTAACCTAAGGAGTGACTGGATTTAATTCTAAATTAAATCCCATTTTAGCAAATTCTTTTTGTGCTTGTTCAGATGTCCATCCACTAGCGGCAATTATTTTATTACAAGCATCAATAAATCCAGCATCATTGACTTCTGCTCCGACTTCAATCGGATTGTTTTCTATATAATTAGAAATATAATCAAAAGCATTTTGAACATCTGATTCAACTGTTCCAGCCGCAGCATCAGCAGAGTCCTCTAATTGAGCCATTGCTGAACGGGCTTTAGTGTTATTAACATCTAAAACAATTTGACGCTATGCTTCTACTCTAAATTGTTGAACAGCTTTAGTATCGCCTTTCATCATTTTAGGAATCAATGGACCAGATTTTTTAATAAAATCTTTATTATGAGATAACATTTTATCAAATGTATCTTCACTCACTGCTGCTAAAGAAGCAAAACTATCAGAATTAGCATTTAAAAAATCTCCAAAAGATTCATATTCAGCTTCTGTTAAATCTTGATTTTTTTCTAATTTTTCAATATATTTATCTAGTTCTTTGCTGTTATCATTCCAAGCATCCTAAATATCTTTAATAGTACCAATATTAAGACCAGTTAATTTTCGTAATTCATTTACAGCTTCAGCGTCTCCTTCAACTGCTTTCTTAATTAAATCATAATGTTCAATAATATTGTCACTATCACTAATCCATTCTTCGAAACCTTCTTTAGTTATATTAAACATAGAAGCATACTCTTCAGAATTCTATTTTAACATATCTGACATAGCTTGAGCTTTTTCTTTTAACTAATCTTGATAATTATTATAAGCCGCTTGATAATCTTCTGTATTATCAAAAGAATCTTCGTTTGGAGTCCCCTGTTGATTTATTTGTTCAAATTCATTTACAGTTGATTGATTTTTATTCCAAGTTTCTTTTGCTTTAAAAGCGTTTTCCCAAGTTGTTTTACTATCGGCTTCTATTCCTACATAATCATCAATATTAGCCACAGTATCTTCAGCTGCTAATTTATTTTCCAACCAAGCTCGTAATTCTGAAACAGAAATATTTTTAGTCTCTTTCTAATCTTCATCTGTATATACTTCAATAGTTTTATCATTCTATAATTTAGATAGATTACCCCAAAAATTATTGTCTTTATAAGTATATCCTCTTTCTTTTAAAAACTCTTGAATATTTTCATTTGAATTATTTAAAACATTAAAAGCGGTAGCAGACTAGTCAGTATAATCTATAGCATTAGAATTACGGGCTGCATCTTCAGCCATTTTATAAGCAATATCAGAGGCATATTCATCACTGACTCCTGCCTCTTTTAAATCTTCTAAAATCCCTTCAGAAACCATTTTATTATACATATCATTAGTTTCTGTGTCAGCAATTCGTTGTGCCTATATAGTCAATTCTTTAATAGCATCTTGTAATTCAGTATTATTATCAATTAAATCAATAACACTCTAATCTAAGCCTAAATCTTTTAATGCATCAGAATCAATTTCTAAGTTTGGATTACGTAATTTAGCATTAATAATAGTGTCTAGATCTTTAGAAGTAATCTATTCTACATCATTATCATAATGGGTCTATCCGCGTTTAGTATAATCAGAAATAATTTCTCTTTTTCTCTAATCGTATTCATATTTATCTTTAAATTTCTATTGAGCAGCTTTTGCTGATAATAAATTAGAACGTTCTTCATCCATTGAAGTACGCATAGTCTCCGCGCCAGTGTCTGTAATATACTTACGCCCTTGAGCATCAATATCCCAGTCCTATCCTTTTATTAAACCATATTTTTCAATTAAGTCATCAACTTCATCATTTAACTCATTAACAGCATCTCGCCATTCTATAGTTCCATAAGTGAGATTGTCAATATTTTTACGTTTATCATTTAGCCCAGATAAAGTACTATTTAATGTATTTAATCTACTATTTACATCATCTAAAGCAGTTTTAGTTTCTTCTAAATTTTTATTATTCTATTCCGCGTTTTCAGCTGCTGCCCCAGTAGCATTGTTATATATCGTCCAAGCCGCTACTAAAGCTCCTAAAGCTACAATTAAAGGCCAAATAGTGGCTAAAACTGGAGCAATATTTAACCATAAACCTTTTAAAGCTGTAGAAAAAGCATTAGTTGTTACCGTCGCCTTTCCTGCTACAATAGCTTCAGCTTGCAACGCTGTAGTTTCAGTAACCACTCCTCCTGCAGCTAAAACTGCTTGTATAGCATTCTTTTTAAAAGCATCATTTAATTTTTTACTAGCTAATATATTATCTATTTTCTTTTTTTGATTCTAAGTTAATATTATTGTATTAGCCTCTATCGCTACATTTTCTAAAGAAAGTGTAAGAAATTGTTTCTAAGACTATTGTTGTAAAAAGGCATTAGTAGTACTTAATCCTCGTAAAACACTAGACACCCCAGGGACAATCATAGAAATACTAAATAAAACAGATGTAAATTTTTCCCATCCAGAAATATCAGGATCAGATAATGTTTGCATCATAGAATTAAATGATTGCAATGTCATCGCAGCAGAACCACAAGCAGAAGCCAATGATATTACGCTCTAAGTGAAAGGTATTTTATGAACTGGTTTAAAATTAATAACTGCTTGATTAAGTCCTTCTTGTGCCTCTTTTGCTTCTTTAGTAGCCTATCCCCACTATTTTAATGCTTTACCATGCGCCTAAATATCACCTTTAGCCTATTTCATTGATTTGCTTGTTGAACGACCCATTTGTTCTAAAGCATTAGCCGCATTTTTTCCTTCAATAGTAGTATTTTTTAGAACTTCTGCTAACTGCTTAAAAGCCTAACTTACTTCTTTCGGCTTTCCTCCATCTAATGCACTTTCAATAGCTTCTAAAGCATTTTGAAAATCTTTTGAAGATTTTGTGACTTCATCTACTGGACCAATAAGCATATCAATAGAAGTTCGAACCGTTTCAAAATCAATTTCACCATTTAATTTAGTATACTAAGTTCCTAATTTTTTAAGTCCTTCAATTGTTAAAGAGTATAAATCATTTCCTGATAGTAAAGTTTCATTTGTTTCATGTCCAACTTCAATAAAAGTTTTATAAGCATTTGTTAATTTTTCAACTGTTTGTGCTAACTGAGATGCCGCCTGTTCCTGAATATCTAATTTATCATTCTAAAAAAAAGCTAAATCATTTCTAGCAGCGACTAAATCTGCCTAATTACTTTCAGATGGATTATTACGATATAACTACTAAACTTTATCTTTATTAGCTTTTAACTTCTGTAAATAACTAGTACCATAATCATAAATTTGATTAGGAGCATTTAAATCAATAGGATTAGTATCTTTATTTAATTGTTCTCGTAATTTAATTAATTTTACTGTTTCCTACTATTGTTTTTCAATAAATTGAATTTCATTTTCATAATATCTTTTTTCACTAACAGATAAATTTTCAGACACTGTTGCTAATTTATTTTTTACTCCTAATAATTCCTAAGAATTTTTTAATTCCTATTCTTGAGCTGGAGTAAAATTAGTTCTTGCTTCTAACTATAGTTTAATATTATCAGAAGTTTCTTTAGATATTTTAGCATAAACTTTATCTGCTCCACCTACTAAAATTTGAATATTATTTATTGCATTATCTAAAGCCGGCTAAATTTTAGAACTTAATGTCTAACCAATTAATGATAAAAATCCTAATAATAAAGGTTTAATTCCACCAATTTTATCAATAAAAGAATCAACACCATCAACCATATCAGATAAAAAATCTGTAAATTTAATAAAAAATTTATCATCAATTAAATCAGTATATAAAGATTCAAAAGAAGCTTTTAAACGTTTATTAGCAGCCTACCAAGATTCTTCATAAATTTTCTATTGTTCAGTTAATGTACCAGTAGCATTACGAGCAGTTTCGAGATTTTCTTTCATAAAATCCCAATTATCCATTAATGCCATTAATTGCGTATATTGACGAACACCAGCAACAGTTTGAGCTAATGCTACTTTAGCATCTTTAGAAATTAATGGATTACCTTCAACATCAAATGAATTCCATTTTTCACCTAAATCACTAAGGATATCATCCATTTCTCGCAATCCGCCATCTGTTGTTTTAATAGAAATGCCAACAGTATCAAGAGCTTGAGAATATTTTCCTAATGTAGTACCATCTTCAAGAGTTTTCCCTAATTCTAAATCTTGAATACGAGCAAATAATGTTTTAAATGCAGTACCAACTACATCAGCAGATTGACGAGTTGTTGCTGTTACAGTTGCTAAAGCAGAAGTAGCATACTCATAACTTAAGCCTACTGTGTTAGACACGGCCGCAAATTTTTCTAATCCAGCCGCAATTTCATCTGTGCTGGAAGCTGTCGCTGCACCTAATGCAGTCATAACATCGGCATAATATTCTAATGATTGTGACCCATCATAGAAGTTATTCCAAACAGCAGTTAATTGATCTGATATTTTATCTGCGCTTTCACCAGCAGCATTAGCCATTTTAATAGTAACAGCAGTTCTATCTTCTACTTCTTTGTCTGACAAACCCTGTTGATAGTAAATCAAAGAAGCGTCAGTATAATTTAATGTAGAAGTGCTTAATGCCTTTGCTGCTTTATTTGCTTTATCAGCAAATTTATCCATATAGTCAATATTATGACCAGTAACAATTCGAATATCATTTAATGAACTGTTTAAATTCTAAGCATAACGATAAGCTCCTTGCAAAGCTCCCATTACCCCATGAATCATACTTGAAGAAATTTGCCATTTAACTGTATTCTTAACAGTAGTCAAAAAATCCTATAAACGAGCATTTAATGTAATCATTGGCTAATCAGCCGCCGCTATTGATTGAGCTAATTTTATAAATGCTTGTTGTCCAGTTGTTCCCGCTTGGAGTAAGCTGGTAGATAATTCAGTCACATTAGTTTTTGATTTAGCTAAACTAGCATTTAATTTACTTAAATCATAATTACCAGTTTTCTAATTATACGCTTCATTTAAATGAATAGCTAATTCTTTAGCCGCAGCAGAAGCTTCTTTCATTTGACTGGGATTAATACCTAAGTCAGTACTATATGCTACTTTAGTTAATAACTACTGCAATTCCTAAATCTGCTATTTCGCTTGAGTAGTATTTGCAGTAAAATCTAATGCGACATTTAGTTGTTTTGCCATAAACGGGACTCCTTTCTCTCATAATATAAACAAAAAAAATGGGTGTGAGAAATAATCTTCTCACACCCATACACTTGATTATTCCTATTTAATTTTAAAAAATTAAATAGTTTAATTATCCCAACTTGGTCAAAACATCTTTTAGCAATCCTAATGTTTCAGGATTCTGAATGTCATTAGTTAATTGTTCCATATCAAATGTTGTATCTTTATAATCCGTAGAAATAATATCTAAAATACCAGCCGCAGAATTTTTATACTCATAAATTGAATGAATAGTTTCCGCAACCCAACTTTTAATTTGTGCATATTCTCCTGGATTAATTTCTCCAAATACTTTAGCAGAAAAACCAGAACCTACTACTAAATCATATAATTTCTTTGGGTCTTCTTTTTGCTTGTCAGTAAAACTTACATTTGTATATGCCATAATCATTTTTAAAATAGTATGAAGATATACACGAGCAGGATTATAATAACCATTTTTATCAATAGAATCATTAATAATTTCTGAAATAAGATTTAACTTATCTCCAATAGGAAGATAATCTTTGACTTCAATAATCTAATCTCCCCATTCAAAGGTTGATACTTCTATATTTTTACTTAAATTTAACTTTGAAAATGTTACTCTTGCCATTTCAAAATCCTCCTTTTACACTTATTTATATTATACTAAAAATTTAGTTTATTGTCAATTTTTTTATTATTTAGATTTTTTCTTATTTTTATTTTTGGTTGGAATAGCAATTTTTTTATAATCACCATTAGCCATAACTAACTCTTCTCCGGCTATTCTTACAGCTTGTTTTACAGGAGTATTCTTCCCATTAACAAAAACATTAAAAGCATTTTCTAATTCTTTTGTTGTCATAGTTTTTGCACTAATTAAATCATCACATAATTGTTTAGCTTGTTTATATAAAGTTGCATATCCTAATAGACTAGCACTTTCTGATTTAATAGCATAATGAATATTACCAATATTTGTATCTCCTATTGCAAATCCTGGGGTATTGTCTACTGAACATGCACCATATTTTTCATCAGTAATAAAATACTTCACAGACTCTTCTGTAGCAACTCCATTATCTACTGCAATTTTATGTAAATAAAATTTTGCATAAGCTTCTTTTATTGTTCCTTGATTATTTATAAAATATCCATCCCATTTACCTTGTCCATTTTTCCATAATATTGGTAAATTTCTTTGTTTATCATTGTGTTTCTTTTTAGAAATATCCCATCTCTTTTGGACTTCATTCATTGTAGCATCTAAATTTTTGCGAGCATCAAATCCATTATCAATTTTTTGAAGAGTATGTTCGATACCTTTTAATGAATACCATAAATGTCCCCATTGATTTTTAGCGGTATGAGATAAATCATTTTCCCCTTCTCCTAATGTCCACTCCCCATTTTCACCTTTATAAACAAATATCATTTTTATTGTCTAATTTTTAAGAGTATTAAAAGCATTCTGAAAATTAAGTAAAGCAGTATAAGTAATTTCTTCATATTGATCAATCTTACGAATTGTAAGACTTTTCTTACTAGTGCGTTGCATTAAAGTAAAACGACATACCTCACGAAAAACAATTGCTTTTTCTATAACATCTCTATATGTATCTTCTATTAATTCAGAATTAATTTGTTTGTATTCATTAATATAACTATTTGATACTTCAGAAACTAATGAGGGAGCAATTCGTTTAAATTCTGCCTAAATTGCTTGTGTTAAATCATAAGATGAATTATTAATTTTATCCATTTTTCTTTCTTCCCTTACAAAATAAAAAAATGGGAAGAGGAATAAATCCTCTCCCCATAAAATTTTTAATTAAATTACCAATTATAACTATCGTGAGATTTCTGGTGAACTGTACTATGACGATGTAAATCCTCATTATCCAGATACTCAATTACTTGAATTGCAGCCAGAACCTTCTTACTATGATCGAAACGAGTATAATCAGGGAATGCGTCTAAGGTGAAAGTAAATGTACTTGGGTCACCAGAAGAAGCCATAGTGAAGGTGAAGTTAGACTGAATCTTGCAGTTAGGAATAATGAACTCAGCAGGCATGTCTACACCATTAGTATCACGGAATAGAGTAGAAGCCTCAAGATAATAGTTACCACCAAACTTATCAGCAGTAATTTCCATTTGAGTAGCACCAGACTTACGCTCAGTGTAATAATCAACTAACACAGAATCGAACTTTAGACGATTTGGTAGAGTAACTACATCATAAGCAGTATTATCTCCACTTTCTGGAGTATACTTATGACCACCATTTTGCTCATCCTCGTAAGAAGCCAAACCAACATACATTTTATGATCCATAACAGCTACACGATAATAAGTTTTACCATCTACATCAGTTACAGTCTCAGGCATAGCCTCATTATCAATAGTTGTATCATCACCCTCATGAACAGGAATATAAGGCTCAGTAGTAATTTCACCATTCTTCATAAACATTACATAAGCGAAGTTATCACCAGCATTAGCAGGTAGATAAGGCTTATTTTCAGTATAAACAGCGAACTTAAATCCAGCAGCATCAAACTTAAAACGTAAAGAATCGCTAGCATCAACAGTTTCAGTCACATGCTGATAAATTGGCTTATCTGCATTAGCAGCAATTAAGCCAGCACCGGAAAGAATCATAAATCCTTCAGGAGAAATTAAAGCATCCTCCATAGTGAAGGTTAAAGTTCTTTCACCTTCCCATGCTACCAAACGAGAGTTACCACGACCACCTTGTGCATATACAGTGGTAGCAGCACCTTCTAAACTAGAAGTTTTTAGGGTGTCAAAATAAATAACAGGTTCACCAGCATAGAATATCTTATTACCAATTTTCTGTGCTGACTTAGCCTTTAATACAACATCACAAATTTCGCGGACACCGAATTTCATAGTGTTATTTCCTCCTTGTATTTTTAATTAATGAATGTTTTTCATCCAATTATCCGGGGTCCCTTCAGGTTTACCACCAGCTAAACGCTAGCGCACATCCAGGTCCCAAGCAGTATATAGCGTATATCTCTCCATTAAATCATATAATTGGAACATTGTCAGATTTGTCAAATCCTATAATGACATTGAGCCTAATCCAATAGTCAAGATTGACATATACTAACTAAAAACACTTACATTCGAATTACCGTTTTGAGCGGCAACTCGCTGTCTCCCTCGCATTAGCTTTTGAGCAATCTCACGAGCCTTGTCGTTGGCAGGATTGAAAGCCTACTAATCCATCGGGCCATTGTGCATACAAAAGATTAAACGCAACACTTCTTGTAATGCTTCAAAATTATTTCCATCTACAGTAATAGGAGGAACACCTTCTTTTATAAATAATAATGAGTTTGGTGTCACATTTACTTTATATGATGGAAATAATAAATTTAAAACATTTAAAATGTTAGCTTTTTTATCCTTTGTTTCATCCTATAACATTATCGTCATAAATATCTAAAAATTATTGATACTGTCTAGAATAGTTTTGTCCTCTATAAACATTGTTTTATGTAAACAGAGGGTCTATGCTCCAATAAAAAAATCAGATTCCCCAATAAATGAAATTTCTTTTATCCTTGGTTGATGAGCGACTAAATTACATTCAGGAATCAACATATCAGTTCCGCAAATTAAACTTAAGCGGTAATCCATTATTTACTAATATAATCCTTGAATTCTTTAATAAATTGTTCCTCTTTAATTTTGCCACTATTTTTATCAGGATAAGTTGGCATATACTTTTCATCTTCACCACCATGAACAGTGCGATACATCAAACATAGCCCAGCAAATTCATCATTTAAAACAATCTAAGTAGCACCCACAAATTCTAAATAACCAATACCAGTCAATTTTTTTAAATTAAACATTGAATCAATCTCTCCAGCAATTTTATATGGGCGCAATGCATAATCTCTTAAATTCCATTGGTCAAAATGACATATAATATCAAATTGAATAGTATTATCTCTAAACTCTGGATTTTCACTGGGAATAAAATTATCAAAATTAATTAATACATAATTTAAAACAGAGCCATCAACATATAATTTAGGCACTATTTTAATATTAGTTCCTAGTAAACTTAAAGACTAATCTTCAGTAAGATTAGGTTTTTCCATAGCATCACTACTAGTATAATATAATAATTTTTTTAAACGATTATTTTTTAATATTTCATTAACAATAATCCCAGTATCTTTTTCCATAGATAGAAAACTTGATTTTGGAATATGATATCCGTCTATTCTCATGTTTTCAATCTCCTTTTACTCATTAGAACAATGATTCTACTACTATAGTTTTTCGACTAGTTCCATATACTAAATCAAACTAACCACTATAAGTAGAGTCCCATTTAAGTTTAATTGTTGAAAATCCTTTATCATTAGTCCCTTCACTAATAATTCGAACAGGGACATCATTGCCTTCAATTTTCCAAGTTCCTCGAACATTTTTAATATTTAAATTAAAATCATATTCTTTTTTAGGCTTAATAAAGGTTTCACCAACTATATTTAAAATTTTATTATTATCTTTGTTATCATCTATAATTTTACGTTTTAATATTGGATCTGGTATTTTAAATACATCAGCTAATCCTGCGTCTCGATCATCTGTAAACTCATTAGCATAATATTCAACAGCATTTACTTCAATAACACCAGTCATGCTAATATTATTTACAGCTTCAACTCTCCAGCAAGTATCATAAACTGAACCGTCTTCCGGCCAAATATAAAACTTCTAATAACGTTTAAAAAATTTCAAAGTTTTTTCATTTTTAGGAATTAATAAATTTAAAGAATAATTTGGATTGTCTACACTGGTAGTATGTTTTTGAATATAATCAATTTTAGTTTCTACTGGACCTCGATTAGCCACATAAACTACATTTAATTCATCATCCATCATAAATGGAATTTGATAAGTACATCTACGAACGTCCCCACGGAAATAAGCTAATTCATCTAAATCCTATAAATAAATTAACCAATAAGTTCCAGTATTACACCATTCAAATACATCTCCACAATTAAATTTATGTTCAAATCCAATTGAAATAACTTTATCATCATAATCCTATTTTAATTTATTAGGATTCATTAATGCTCGAACAGGAGGTAAAATATTTTTTTCTTTTTTAGTTTCTACCTCTGTAGCCGCGCATTTACGCACCCAAGCCGCCTAATAAGAATATTTAGTAGCTTGGTCTAACGAATGTCGTTTATCTTTGATCATTCGCTACTGTTGGGCAAAACCACCCGCACTCATTAATCTTTTAGCCATATCTAAACTACCATCAACTGAATCTGGCTAAGGAATTTTTATACTTGTATCACCTAAACGAGCCCCTACAAGATTTACACTTTTATTAGTATTTAAACCATAAGGCAATAATTTTTCCATTTTTTCTGGACGTTTTGGCATTACTTTTTAATCTCCTATAATAAACTAATACATTCAAATACAGTTTTTCTATAAATTGAGAACTCAATATCATTTAAAACATTTAGCCCTTCTAATTTACTAAGCAACTATAAAAATCGCGGGTCCTAAATAAAAATTTCATTTAAGCCCGCAACTTCAATAATAACTGTATTTAATTGTTTATCCCAATCTTCTTCATTTTCTCTCATAGGGATTAATTTCCACAGTTGATTAGTTAATCTTACTATATTTTTCTCCATGACTTCATCAGAAATATCTGTATGATACTTAGTTATCATAAGGATAATTCTTATAATGAAATACGCCCCAATTGGATTCGTATTTCCCTTCTACTAATTTACGACGTTTATATAAACGTTGCATATGGAATGATTGTCTCTAACATTCACTTAATAAAGACATCAATTTTTGTAAATGATTAGCCTATGAAGTCATTTTAAAATCTGAACCACTATATTTCATACGAGTGTGTTCAATAGAAGTGACTTGGCGTTGTACCCAGTTCACCATCATCAATATAGCTAAAATATTAATTTCCTCTGGCGTTAATTCAGCTCCAAAAGATGAATGTTCTACCATTACACGAGGAGGGCGGATTTCTGATTCTTCATCTGTTTCATCTTCCCACAAAAGACCAATTACAAAATCATCTTCTAATATTTCATCTTCATATTTAATTTCCTAATCAATAGTATAATCATAAATATCAAATCTAGGAAATTCAAATTCAGGTAAAATATTTAAAAGTATCGCACGCAAATCTTTAATTGTGTCTTCTGGAGTTAATTCAATATAAAGGTCATCAGTAATTTTCCCAAGGAAGCGATTATAAATATCAGTGAATTTAGTTCCCATGATACGCCTCCTATTTATTTATTATTCAGCAGATTTAGTTTCAGCTTGCTTTACTACTTTGTAAGCATTTCCAGATGTACGACGTCCTGCGGGAGCAGATTCTGTAACACGTCTTTCAGCTGGCTTATCTGCGATAGTTTCCTTTTTATCATCTTCTTTACTAGCACGGTCATTTTCAATAGCTTTATCTACGTCAAAACCAGTTTTAGCTTTTAGAGCTTCACGCTTAGCCATATCAGTAATGGGTAGTTGAACAGACATGGTTTTAATCAAATCAATAACCCCAATAGGAGCAAAATCAAGAGCGTCTAAAAATGCATCAATAGAACCACTAAGAATTAAATCACGCACTTGCTCTTCTGACATATTATATTCAGGCTCACGATGGACATTTAAATCATCAGTAACTTCATTTTCCATAATCTGTAAGAAATTAGCAATTAACTCACGACCACCGGGTTGATAAGTCAATTTTTCTAATTCACTAAATGGAATGCGCTTTACTTCACCAGGTGCCCACTCACGTCTCAAATTACTCTCAGGAATTCTATATACAACAACACTAGTACTTCTATTTTTTACATTAAACATATCTTCAGAATGAATCATTTTATTATCTCCTTTTTCTCTAAAAAAAATAAGGGGAGAGGGAGTAAATCCCTTCTCCCCTTAAACAATAGTTATATTAAGGTTTTAATCAAATAGTACCACTCTTACGGCCATCATAGGTAACAACCTTACCAGTAATGCCATCATAATTCCAAGTATACATTTGACCCATTAAGGAAGTATCAACATAAGAGCAAATGTTGTTAGCCAACATACAACCAACGCCGACCTTCTTATAAACCTGAATCTCACGAGAACGATCATAATTGCTGAATTCATCAACAATAGTTCCGCCCTCGAAAGCAATCTTTACAGGCTTGCCATCAACACCAGTAGGAATAATCCATGCATAACCAGGATCAATAACCTTACGGGTATTACTTTCATCTTCGAAGCCCTGCTCTAGAATAACAACCTTGGTCCCCTTATAGGTAGCCAAACGACCAGTATTCCACAGCTCAGTCTTCATAGCTTCAGTATAACGCCAAGCTTCATTAGGAATCATACGAACAGCAAATTCATAAGTACAATAAATAGTAGGAGTACCATAAGCAGAAGCAATGGTAATCAAACGATCCATAGCACCTTCATCAAAACCAGCTGCAGCAACACGGTTAGCAGGAGGTAGCTGATTAATAGAAGATTTCAAAGCCAAAGCAACTTCCTTGTAAATCAGTTCATCCATACCATCCATAATAATCTTGGTAACTTCAGCAAAATCAACACGACCATCTAAGAACTCTTCGAAGCCGATTTGAGCCGCTCCGCCGATAGCAGAAGTACGAACCTCAAAGCTCTCGTTCTCAGCAGGTCCCAGCTTGAAGACTTCATAGATACCAGCCAGTCCAACACGAGTCACAAACTGCTTAGCACGTGCGCGTGTATTTAGAGGACGACGGAAAATAGGCTTATCACCCTGAGCAAACTGCTTAACTTCAGCAAACTGCTCATAAGATTGAGAAACCTTCTTAGGAAGAACTTCATCCAAAGTCTCCTCAATCATTGAGAAAATTAAATTTTTATTTTCACGATATAGAGCATTAGTACCAGCTAGCTCATTCATCTCATTACGTAAAGTATCGTTCAGAGCCTCATAAGAAAGGTTCTGACCATTATAACTGTAAGCCACAGGAGAAGAAGGATCAGCCTTAGCAACAGTCTTCATTAAAGCAACTAAATTGTTTCTATCTAACATTATTCTTCTCTCCTTTCTTACGCAATACGTAGAATTTTAGCGCCACGTTGTCCATCAGGCATAGTATATACCTTAACAACCTGCCACTTCATATCCTGACTCTCATCTTTTACAAGAATTCCGTCAGCAGCTGCTGGAGCTAAAATGTCACCAACAGAAACACTATCTTCATTAATCATATTAGTAGTATAATGATCACCAACATTAGTTTTAAAGACACGAGGAACCATTGCAGTGCCTGGAGTCATGCGCTTCTCATGATAAACACCAAGCTTCTTATATGGATCATTAGTCCAAGTCAGCTCTTCGTAAATGTCAGCAACATCAGTTAGAACCTTATCATAAGTATACTTTACAGGCACAGGAGTCTTAGTCTGATTGGTCTTAGGATCAATCTCATACTCTACACCATTATAAGTAAACTTATTGTCCTTAACATCATAAACTTCGCCAGCGATGGTAACAGTCTTTAGACCCTGGTCTAAAGCAACAGTGTGCTCAAGCACCTTGTGATCAGCACCAGTTTCATCAACACCATTCCAGAAACGTCCACCATATTCAACCTCGGTATGCTCCCAATCGTATGGAGAATAAATACGAGCCTGATAGTCGTCCTTTAGCATAGCAAATTCGCAATCCCACTGCTTAGTTCCATCAGGATGATCGCGATATAACTTAATCTCATTATAAACTAGCATCCACTCGCCCTTGCCAGTAAAATTCACTTCACCAATACCATTGGCATTAGCAGCGTAATCATACTTGACAAATTGGCCATTTTCAAGAATATTAATATCCTTGTTAGCAGGCAACTGAGCATAAATTTGAGCGGTTCTTTGTGCAGACAGGTGATTTGGCTCAACCTGACCATAACCAAACTCAACATACTTAGCCTGTGACTTAGGTGGATTTTTACCAACGCCTAAACGAGAATTTAAAAAATCCTTAAACATTTAAGTATGTCCTCCTTATTAGTTTTTATTGGCTGATTCTAGAACAGCCTTGACCCAAGCTGGCATTCCAGCATCTCTGTCATCATCTAAATTGCTTAAATTATAGGTAGTTGGGCCTTTATCATTATTATCATCATCAAGGTTAAAATTAACCTTGTTGCGAACACAAATAACAGAAAGTTTTGCTTCAATATCATCAACAGAATACTTATCAATGTTATCAATAACATCTTTCTTATCATCATCAGACAGCATATAGAATGATTGAATCATAGCTTCTTTATCCTTGCGTTCAATACTATTTTTAAACTCAGTTAAAGAAGTATTAGTTTCACTTAGAGTTTTATTTTCAGCCTCTAATAAACTAAATTTATTTTGCAATTCTTCATATTCTGCCTTTAAGCTAACGTATTCTTCAATTTCATCCAAGGAATACTTTTTCTTTTTCTTTTTATCCTCATCATCTTCTGAAGGATCGTCATCTTCATTTTCTGACTTTTGACCATTATTTTTAGAAGAACCATCATCTTTTTTGTTCTCAGGGTCGCCAGAATTATCGCCCTTATCATCGTTTGCCTTTTTATTTTCTTCTTCTTCTTGCTTTTTCTTAAATTCGGCTTCATAAGCTTCAACCGCATCTAAAGCAAACTGAGGCTCTGCTGCTGGAGTATAAGATTTAGTCACTTCAATTAAACCTTCACCAGGAACAAGACCATCAGAATCATTTAAAGAAAAGTTTAAACGATAATATTTCATATCTCCGCGATCTTGAAGAATAGCAAATTTTTGACTATTATCCTCAAAAACACCTTCAATACGATATTTAGAGCAATAATTGTTAGAGCCATCAGGGAAAGCTTTATTTACATATTCCCATAAAGCACTCCATAGAGAATCTCCGATTTCTACGGCATATCTATTAAACACTTTTGCTCCTCCTTCTTTTAATAATTCTTTTAGTTCATTCATCATTGAGTATAGTTCATTTTTAAAACTATCATCAAATGAAAGAGAAAACTTTGTAATAGAGGAGCCTTCGAAGCAAGGTTCACACTCTTCTCCTAAAATACAAAGTTTAGAAATAATTGCTTCATTAATAATGAAAAACTACGGCTTTCCATTATTATCTTTCGTCCAAGTTCCATCTAAAGTGCCTTCATCGAGCTCCATAGAATGATTATTGCCTTGCTCAATGATGCGCTTACATTCTGGATATTGGCCGGTCCATAAATATCCTTCAGTCATAAGATATTCATGTTCATTAACGCCATCATCTAAAAATTTCTAAAACCAAACCTTGGCACCTAAATCTACAAAACCGTAAGGTTTAGTAGTGTCTTTCATTTCAAATTTTCCATTTGAAATATCAATAATTCTATTGTGTTCCTCAAAATCTCCATTAGATTTATTGTAAAAACCAACAATAGGACTGCCAGGGAGACTATTAGCCATCTCCCTCGCAGTTTCTTTAGAAATAATGCTTCGATTGCGATTTGGTTTATCCCCAACGTAGCAAACTTTAATTTGGCATTTAGAAATCAAAGGATTAATAGGAGTTATATTAATAAATTCACAAGGCGTTTCAAGTTTAATACTTTGATGCTTCATGATTTACCTCCTTAATTCATTGACTCTTTATTTTTTATGGTTTTTTCACTTTTCTAATCATCAGCCTTTTCAGGTCGCCCAGACTATTTTGTTTCAGTAGTCTGTTTTGTAGTAGTCTATTGATTACTACTTCCTGAATTATTTTGTGTTTTATTCTAATTGTTTGAACCTTTATTACCCAAAACATCTTGACTACTCATAGTAGAAGACATTAATGGTGGGATCATAATTTCAGTTAATTTCAACACATCATTTTCAAATACCGCAGTATTTAAAATAAAACTCTAAGAGTGACCAAGAGCAATTTGAGGTAGCATCTTAGAATAACCAAGTTGCGTCTGTTCTTTATATAATTTTGACATTTCTTTATAATTATATTGTGTAGTTTCAAGCATATAAAATTTAAAACTATATTTCTTATTGTTCGCAACTTTCATCTTTACTATTCTATCAAAAAAAATGTTAAATTGCAACAACAAGTTTCTAACAGTTGATTCATCATTAAGGATAGACTTCTCTAATGATAAATTACCATCAGTATTAAATAGATTTTGAGAAATACCTAAATTATTATAAACAGTACGTTCAACTTTTGCTAAATCATCTGTAGTAGTTGTAGTATTTTTATCTGATAAATCAATAGATTGAACATCAGTAAATGTTGTTAAAACATCAACACCAATAGCTCTTGATAACATAGCAACAGCATTATTATGTATATCACGAGATTCATCAATATCAAATATTAAATCGCCATTTTTATCCATTGGAAGTTTTTGAACAATAATTTTTAACAACTTCTACATTTGTTTTCTGCGGTCTAAATCTTGAGCAGCATCTAAATCCATAAGAGCAGGAATAGAATTAATAAATGGCGGGGCATCACTACCATTAAAATTAAATTTTACACTTAATTCTGGAGATAGTAAATACCAACTTCCACTATAATCTCCCTTAATATCAGGAAGTAATTTTCCTTTCTTATATAAAACATATCCGCGCTAAAATTCTTCGGGGAATAATTTTAATACGCGCATACGATAATTAGGATCTGGAAACTAATCAAAAAACCGCATGTCAAACTCAATCGCTGGCATACCAGCCACAAAGTATCTAGAGCGGCAATAACTAGCAGGTAATTCTTGTAACATTAAGCTATTTGCAGATTGTACTATATATCCATAATAACAACCATTTTTCATAATACTTTGAGCAATATCACCGCAGATTTTTTTAATATAAGTATTATCTAAGTAATTTAATAACTTTGAAAAATCTTTTAAAACTTTTTCATCTTTTACTGTATCATCTAAAATCTCTGGAGCAACATACCAATCATATCTATACAAATAAGCAAAATAATTACATACTCGCTCATAAATACCGCTAATATCATAAAATAAATTAGAAATTCTACGCATTTCAACAATATCACGATTTATCATAGCTCGTAATACATCATTTTTAGTAACCATACGACATGGACCGCGGCGATTAGGATATAATCGAGCGAATGACCCTAAATCTAATACAGCATCATCTAATGTTTGAACCCCAACTTTTATCTTACGATATTCTGTTGGATCAGCAGTTCGATAATCACTTGTTCCATTGCTGATATTAAATCCTTTGGAGTGGATGATTTCCTAACGTGATAATTCTTTAGTATCCAAAATTCCACCTCCTTAATATCCAGCTAATTGCATTATATAATCATATGTAATAAGATTTTCATCTGTATAAGGAATCTCTATTAATTTAAAATCATGTAAAGCACAAAAACGTCGTTTTTGATTATCATTATATTGTTGTTGATATAAACCTTTTTTACCACCAAATTTCGCACTAGGCTCATAATGCTATTTACCCTAATATTCAATAATAAAATCAATTCTACCATCATCATCAAAAACGACAAAATCGAAACGTAAAGGTCTACCGCTTGGTGCCTTCAAATCTGGGAAAATATACTCCATCTTAAATGGTAATTCAGCTTGTCGCAAAATCTCTTCAATTTTAATTTCGCCTCTAGACGCTCTCATAATTACCTCCTTAATTTAAGAAACACCAATCTTTAGCATTAAACTTTTTACGTTTCTTCTTTTTATCTTCTTCTAATTTTAAATAATATAGTCCATATTCAAAAGCAGAAAATTTATCTTTTCGGATACTTTTATTTGCTTGCTTCAGGATAATATTTACTCCTTCAGTTTCTTCACGCAAATTCATCATTTCTTCTTTTAATATGGAAGTTAATGTAAATGGTTTTAATTCTTCTGCCCTCTATTCTGGAGTCATGGTTTGACCTTTCTTTTTAGCAAGAAGTTTATTTTTTGCTACGCGCTCATCAATTAAAAATTTCACTTTTCCAGAAGCAAGTTGTGATTTGGCAATCGCATGAGCTTCAGTATTAAGTGGCGCATTAGCTTTTATAATATACATAGCATCTAATACTGTATTAGATGTTTTATATTTTTTATAAAATAAATCATCATCATTAACAACGCCAAAATCAGGGAAAATTTCATTAGTTTCAGGGTCAATCTATGTCTTAACCATATAATCAATTAAACCAATTCCTAAACCATTACCATCAATTACAATTCTATCAGCATTATATTTATAATATAATTTTTTTAATTTAATAGTTTGGTCTTCAAAATGTTCATCAGATAATGTATATATATTTACTAAACTTTTAATTGAACCACCTTGTGATTGTGGAGTTACTTTAAATACACAAATAACTGAATCGCATCCTTTACGGCCAACGTCGACAGCAAGTACATAAGATGCTAATTTTGAATTACGCCCGGATGCTTCATATTCAGGCTAATTTAATATTCTATTTCTATCAAATATTTCAGCATTAAAAAATGCATCTTCTACTGTGCCAGACCATTTACTTTCATACTCTCGGTCAAATGAACTTTCATTGAACGTTCCGTCCATTTTTAAGTCTTTAATAAAATTCGCATCTAACAATTTCATTAAAACAGGAATACGATAAGTACCACCCATAATAATAGATTGCTAAGGTTTAACAATCTCCCAAACTAATAATTGGATTAATTTATCATAGGGGAAAGTATTTTTATATCCAGCAGTAGTAATATAAATTTGAGATTTATTAAGAGTTTCATCAGGTTGAGTAGTACCATCCATACACATACGAGAAATATTCATTGTAGGAATAATAACTTGTGATAAAATATCACCATCAACGCCAACACACTCTTCAATTAAACCACCATGGCGACGTTTACCACGAGAAGATTCTCTTGCAGCAATATTATCAAAATATGAACCATTTTTAAATACATATTTAACATAATCCTTACCTTCAAGTGTCTAACCACGACGCCAATCTATTTCTTTCTAAAATGCAGGAATAAGAGTACAAATTTCTTGAACTTTTTCTTTTACAATTCCAGCCGCTTGTTCTTTACCACCAGAAGTAATAAATAATTTACATCTAGGATATAGAATCGCACGACACATTAAGACCATCATTGATAAAAAAGATTTTGAATAAGCACGAGGGAATACAGCATAAATATATTTATGACGCATCGCAGCGCGCAAAAAGATTCTCTAATAAAAATAGAGTTTAAAATGTTGAGGGCCGCCATCAGGTCCTGCCATGAAGTCGATAAACATATCTGGATATTCTCTCCAAAAGGCTATGTACTATCTTGCTTCTGGTATAATCGCACGAAGACGGTCCTCTGAAATTCCAATCTTTTTACGCTTCTAAGATAAATCAAGTAAATCCTATAAAGCCATATTATCCTTCTAAATTCCTTAAAGTCTAAGCATCTATTTCAGACTCTTCCTCAAGGAAATCATTATATTCAATTAAATCTTCATCTTTAAGATGATCGATTTCTTCCATCGTTAAATCTTCTTCAATATCTTGGTCTTCTTCTTTATTTTCTTCTTCTTGCATTTTCTTAATAGCCCCTTCAATGAGATTACCTAGATTCATCTCTTCAGTGACTAATGTGTGTGTATAATTCTTTAAATCTTGTAAAGTTTCATCAACTTTATCTTTTGGTCCCTCCATATAATACCGAGGAATAAATCCTTCAGTTTCACACATGGCCACTAATTCTCCAATAGAATCAAATGCTTCTCCTGTATCTGCTTTGTTTTGAGCGGCGGTGAAATTACCTGATTTCATTAGACTATCATAAACCTTGCTCATCTTTTGGAAACCTTCGATATCACCAATATCGATCAACTAGTTTGCTTTTAAGGATGTCTTACAAATTAATTTTAATGTATCAATATGGCCAGCGCCGCGGATATCATAAGAACTCATCATTTCTTCATAGAGTTGCTCTAGTTTAACCCATTCTTCGGGTTTATACGCTTTACCCCACTTCATACGAAGATATAAAATATCTTCTTCTGTTAAATCGAGGTCATCTGCTGGATCATATTCAATACCATTCTATTGATCAAAATAATCATCACCATCTCTAAAACGTTCTGGTAATTCAGGAGTGTAAGGTTTTAATTCTTCTTCTGGGATAGCGACAGTAGATTTAGCAATAGCTGTTGCTATTTGCTGGGCATCATAGCCTTGTCGTTTCATAGTTTGTTCTAATTTATTATTAGCCACTTCCTATAAAAACTCAGAATTTTTCCATCGATAATCTCTATATTGTTTAAGTTTCATTTTGGACAAATATCTACCTAAAATACTCATACCAGTTAATTTAGATTTATCTTGTCCATATTTTACCATTAATTTACTCCACTCATCTGGAACATAAGGTACATCAATTTCTTGTAGAATCCACATATAAGTTTCTGGATTCCAATTATCTACAAGCATTGTAATACATTTTTTACATTGAGGGAGTTTTCCATCATTTGGATATTTTTCTAAATTATTAGATGTATAAAACTGGTCAGCGCCCATAGTTCTATTACATCGTTCGCAATAATATACTTTTTTATCATTATCTACAGTCATAATTTTCCTCCTTATATCTATCCAATAACAGGCATCTCAAAATTATAACTGTTTGCCCTTGTTTTTAGCATTACGGCATTTTTTACAAATACTATAATAACCATCTTTACTAGTTTTATTTTTGCTAAAATATTTATTATGTGCTAATTTAATTTGCCCACAGCGACTACATTTTTTATATTTACCTTTTGCTTTATGTAAATAATAATCATATAGGTATTGGTCTTCAGCCGCAGAGGCGATTAATTTTGGAATTTTATTACGCCATAAACTAGAAATATATTCTAAACTATGAGTAATATTAAATTCCTCTTGAATTTTCTTTTGAATGTCTATATTCTATAATCCATCAATTTTATATTCAACTATTCTATCATATAAGGGATAATCTTTAAGAGCAATGGTACATAAATTATCGAAATCTTCCATAATATACCATAAATCTCTTTCAAAATCTCCCCAACTATCTTGCTTTAAACGAGAATAATTACATAAAATTGCAGAACATACTCTAGGGTCTAAGAGTGAAACGCCATCCGGGATTGGATAACCATCATCATCAAAAATGCAAGTCGTGTCCTCTAATGGAATAAAATTTCTTGAACGAGTAATTTTAGTCATAACAATTGGACGACGAACTGCATTTTTAATAACATACTAATCTTTACGCATTTCAATAATAGCACGTTTAATTATAAATGCCTCGCGTCCTTCGCTAACTCGTAATTTGGCTTCCCAAGTAGTAATGGCGTCTCTTAACTATTTTAAATGAGGTATTTCTTCTATATCTTTTTTAGTAATTGTAATTTTAGGCTAAAATATTGTATTTTTATTTTCAGTAATTAAATTATAAATTCCATCTTCGCCATTCTCAAATTGGGAAACAAGACCTTCAAAAGATGTTTCACGTTTATTAACTGTTGCCATACGATTATCAGTTAATAATTTACGCTCCTTTTTCTCTTGTTTCTCCATACAAAGAATGATATAGTCCCCTAATATTTCTAAATATCGAGGAGAGGGGTCTGGGGTTTCCTCTAATATTTTCTTGACTAATTCATTTCTTTCTTCTGGAGTTTGTAAGGAATAATCTAATTTTATCATTATTACCTCCAGATTTTTTTACGTCTTCATTATACAAAAAATTTTTCCAGGTGTCAAATTTTAATAAATGCATTTAAAAAATTTTTAAACGATACTATTAATTGGAAAAAATTTGACAATAAAAAAAATTTTTTGTATTATTATTATAATAAAAAATAAAAGGAGAAGTTTATGGTAATTGCTATTATTATATTAAGTATATTATTAATATTATCTATTATATATAATATATTGTTTACAAAAGGAGTCGCTAAACTTCTTGACCCTGAAAACATTGAACAAAAATATAATTTAATAGCAGATTATTATGAAGACGCAAATAATATTGAAGAAAGTTTTCCTTGTTGTTTGCTATTACATCTCCAATTTAATGCGAAAGAATCCGCAAAAATTACAGACTTCTCTAATTATGAAAATTCTAATATAATCGCTTATTCAGTTTTGTCCAAGGGCCCGCCACCGCCTGGATACGCCAATCAATTAGAAGAAGACGGCTCTATAAGAGTATTAGTCCACAATGTTCGAGTAAATAAATATAAGGATGGTGAATATTTTTGGGAGCCTATGTAATTGTTATTTTTTGGATAATCATTTCAGCATTAGTAATGTTTGAATATATTGATGCAATTCAAAGCGCTGGTGAAAATAAATTAATTGTTTGTTTAATATTTTTATTGGTGGTCCAATATTTGCTGCGAGTGATTTATTGCAAAGAATTTTAGATATATTTTTACCGGAAGGGTGGAATGGTGATGACTGAAAAATAGATTAAATATATTTTAAAAAATTTTAAACGAGGCACTACTATTCTATTTATGGGTGTATCATTTAATCAATATATTAATCTTGAACAATTAATTGAAGCAGGATATACTTGTATCCTATTGGGTGAAGGTCAAGATTATTGGCCGTATATTCAAGATAATATGATTATTTATGTGGATAATATTGATATTAAAATTATGCGATTAAATTGTTATCCACTACATTGCCCTATTTTTGTATATGATAAAAATCGAGTAATGAATGCAGAAGATAGAGATGTGCGTGTTTGGGTAGAAGTGTTAAAAGAGGAGTAATATGAAGATTTATAAATATTTAATTGAAACTCCAGGGTCAACTCATATTATGGACCATCTGACTGATATTGTATCTGCTGGATTAGATGTAAATAATAATCCATGCGTATGGGCAGCTTATGATGAAAAAGCACCCAAAAAATATTTTCAAATTAATGCTGTTGGCACAGGTTGGGAATTGGATACATATGTAAATAATAATGACAAGTATTTAGGAGTTATTAATGATGGTGAGTATATTTGGCATATTATTAAGTCTTCTGGAGAAAAATGTCATATAATGGAGGAGAAGTGATTTTATGGAAGATGGAAAAAATTATTTTGATATTGTAATGCGAGAAGGCCAAGCAATAGTTCATAATGAAGGTTCTATCCATTAGGTTGATAGTTTAGGCCGTCTTGTTTTTCCTAAAAATTTAAGACAAAAATATGGTATTACTCCTGGCGACCGTATGGAATTTTATACTATTGAATATAATGGTGAAGTTTATGTTGGAGTGCGAGTGAGTAAACGATATGGTAGTAGAATAGAATATTTACGCGCTAAAGAAGTATTAGATGATTTAGGAATTGAAATTCCTCAAAAACTAACTGATGCTATTAATGGAGTAATGTAATATGCCTAAATATAAAAGTTTTGGAAATGCCCTCGCTGCTAAAATGCAGAAAAAAGCTAATTATTATGCTACTAAAGCAGTTCATCAAATTGTATGGGGCGAAAACCCTAAACGTGGTCGCCCTAAGAAGGAGAATAAGAAATGATTCTTGAAGCATTAGCATTGATAGGATTAATTTTATTTTTTCCTATTTGGTTTTTTGGTAGAAATAAAATTAAAAAGTAATTCTTTTTACCGTTATTTGAATTGAAAAAAGTTTTGGTGAGAGTTTGTACCAGCCAAACAAAAAAATAAAAAGCAAAAAAAATTTTTTCCCGAAACCCACCCCCCCCGGTCGGTTTTTATCTGAGAAAAAATCTGAACACTATCGAGACCTTCTTGGGCTTGGCGCACGCGGAAAGACTAGACCATCCCCAATACAACCCCTCAACTCGCAGGACCGCGAATGGCTGTCGCGGTCCTCATTCGCAATAAATACAAACTCCACAAAAAATCTCTTGCAAATTTGTGTATTCTGTCAATAGACACGCATCCTGAAATCTGGTATAATAGTATCATCAAAGGAGGAATGGTCTATGTCTATCATCTACAAAGTCGTGCGCTTCATCACCGCGGTCGCTGTTGTCGCGGGCACTGGCATCTTGATGTGCCTCATCTGCCTCCCTCACTGAGGGAGGTTTTTTTGTTGCCCTAAGATTGTTAAAAATTTAACGATGTAGTAAGATTGTTAAAAGATTAATAATGTAGTAAGATTGTGAAAGATTTAACAATCACTCAACCAAAAGAGGACAAGGACACGCACGGCACAGTGGACAAGGCAGAGCGAGCCAACGAGCGAACGACCAACAGACAAAGAGAACAACACACAACACAACACAATGATAGATACATTGTTAATGTATTAACAATGTAGTATAGTAGTATGGTATGGTAGGGTATGAGATAGAGGGTGAGCTATGGGTAGTAGATGGTGGAGGAGAATAGACCAACAATAAGAGAATAGACCGCGCTTCCCACCGGTCGGCTCACCGGGAACCGCGCACCAACAAATCTAATGTAAGTATTCCATTTCTCTTTTAGGTTCATCATCGTTAACGGCCCTAATCGCCCAAGAATAAGCCCTCGCACAATTGCCAAACAACACAGCAGTGCGGGCGCTGAACGGCGCGCATCCCGCAACGTACAGTCCTCACAGAGGGGCGAGCAAGATTGTTAAAAGTTTAACAATGTGAGAGCCAAGAGCAAGAGAGTAAAGAGTGCGCTTGCACAGGTAGCAAGCAGGATACACACGGCACAGTTGATACATTCGCTGACCGAGCAAGATTGTTAAAAAATTCACAATGTGTGGATGTGGTGAAGTCGCTGTTTAATTGTTAAAAATTTCACATTCACTGTTGGATGCCGAACACGGTCGCAACGCCCCAGACTTCACTACATTAAAGTGTTAAAGAAAAAAAATCGCAAATCCGATTGTTAAAATAATCACAATCTCTGTCCCGAAAATAAGTAGGTTATTTTTGAAAAAACCTCTTGACAAATTGCCCTATGTGTGCTACAATGATTACAGTAAAACAAAGGAGGACGATACAATGTCTAACATCTATGGAGTCTGCTACACCACGAAAGAGCCTGTTGTTTACAACAGAGGGACACAGTGGGAGAAAACCTGTTCTGACTTTCTGTTCGTTCAGGCACGCAAGGACAATGGTACGGAGCTGGTGGACAAGCTGAACGCCCTGCTTGCTGAGGGTGTGGAAAAGTACGAACTGCTGGACTTGACCAAGATTGACCATTTCTATCTTGCTCAGTCTGAGGAAATGTATTAAGGAGGAAGTAATTATGACACGCACTATCGCTAATACCTACATCTGCATCAACGCCGAGGGGCAGACGCTTTCCATCATCGCCCGCACGGGCAACGAAGCCCACAACATCGCAATAGGGTTTTTGCGAAAAGCCAACATCGTGAGCGTCCGCCGTGTATTCAAGTCCGGCAAGCTGGGCAAGGAAATTCTGAAAATTAAATAAAATAAACAGGGCGAAAGCCCTGTTTATTTTTGAAAAAACTATTGACAAATCCCGAAATAGGTGTTATACTAAATACAGAAATTAAGAAATGAGGTACACAAAAATGAAAAAAAGCACACAGGGTTGGTACAAATTCGCGGACGGCACACAGGCATGGTTCTACGGTCTGAGCGCACAGGAGCGCAAAGTCGAGGAACGCAAGCACGGCAAGGTTGTGAGTTTTATCCCCACAGTATAACAGGGCAAAAGCCCTGTTATTTTTTTTATTTTTTTTGAAAAAACTATTGACAAACACAAATAAGCGTGTTATAATGAATACAGAAATTAAGAAATGAGGTACATAAAATGAAAAACACATTCGAGGTTTCCAACATCATTGATACTCTTTCCGATGAAGCCTATGAGAAAATCATCAACTTACTGGACGCCTATTGGACAAGCTATGGCGCAGAGGAAGAAGCCGCGGAGCTGGCAGAAGCTGTTGAGTTCTATGGGCTGACCCTTGAAGAAATCACTCAATGGGACGCTGAATAAGCGTCCTTTATTTTTTGCTGTTGGATTGTTAAAATTTTAACGAGCATCGTCGCGCTCATCAAGCACGTGGCGCCCCGAAATATTATACCACAGCAGCCCACCAGTTGTCAAGAGAAAAATGCGAAAATTTCGCACAAAATTCGCAATCCCGATTTGTATAGTTTGCCAATAGACAAAACGAAATAGGCGTGTTATAATGAGTACAACAAAACAACAAAGGAGATACACAACATGATTAACATTCGTTCTATCCGCAAGCTGGGCAACAATGACGGGCTGACCCTCAAAATGGGCAAAAAGGTAAACTATAAATCCGGCTGGCAGGTTGCCACAGAGGGCATCGAATGTAAGACCGCACAGGAAGCCATTGACGCGGTGAGAGACTACGGCGGAAATTGTGGCGTGTGGTATAGTGGGGGAATTTGGTTCGTTGACCGGAGCAAGCGCGTGGCGACAAAGCGTGAAGCTATGGAAATCGGCAAAGCGTGTAATCAAATTTCCGTGCTGAAATGGGCGACTATGACGCTTGCCTACTGCTAAAAAATAGGGCGGAAGCCCTATTTTTTTTTGAAAAAATTTTGAAAAAAGTATTGACAAAAGCCCTCCTTTGTATTATAATACAAACAGATAAAAGGAAGGAGATAATTAAATGGAATGGATTTTTGTAGGACGTGTTGAGTCCATGGGCTTTGGCTATGACGAATACGCTAATGAAGATAACACTAAATGCCGGCAGGTATGGGATGATGGCTACGAAGAAATTTTTGAAATTTCTTGAAAAAGGGCTTGACAAAATGTACCTACGGTGCTATAATTAAACCATCAAATGAAGGAGGTCGCAAGACTATGATGACTACTGTAAAGACTCCCGACGGCGTGCTCCCTGTAAAGCCTCTGCCCTATGTGCTGGGCGATGACTGGACGTACCTTTACAGCGATAGCTGGAAAGGCGTTGAGTTCGACGTTCACGCGTGTATGAACGGCGAGGTTGTCGCAGTAGTCGAGGGTTAATCCCTCGACTATTTTTTTTATTTTTTTTGAAAAAACTATTGACAAACTGCGTTTAACTTGCTATAATTAAACCATCAAAAGAGAGGAGCTAAACGCTATGACAAACTTTGAACAGTATCTCGAAAACCTGATGGGCATGAAGAAAGCGGAAATCATCAACGAGGGCATCACCTGGGGCATCTGGGCGAACACCGAGGGCAACAAAGCCGAGCTTATGAAATGGAAAAAAGTTCTGCTGGCGCGTTCCCTCGCCGACCGGCTGGAAAGACTGGAAAAGAGGGGCTACTAAGACAAGGGCGAAAGCCCTTGTTTTTTATATATGGCATTATGCCCATAATTCGATTGAAAATTTTGGTCATTTTGCCTGTTGACAACGCGCCCCATTTGTGCTATACTCGGTCGCGCGCCCACGGCCCTGGCGCGCGAAATTTACCATTATACCATGTCCCAACAATTTTGTCAATAGGCATTATGAACAAAAATTATACATTCCAAATCCCGAAATTTGTGCATTTTGACTATTGACATTCACGCACCCCTGTGCTATACTGTATACATAAAACAGAGGAGGTCATGAGTATGACACGTGAGTACAAGATTAGGTTCATCGACAGCGAGGCGCAGTATAGCGAAACTGCTACTGCCCAGTGGGACACCGACACCAGTATATGCGATTTCCTTGAAGAACAGTTGTATATCCAGTGGGAGCTGCGCCCTCTGGAAAGATATTGGCAGAGAGAGTTCTGCACCAAAGGCTGGACGCGGTTTATATATGGTCTATATGAGCAGTTCTCCGTGTCTTATAACTGGGACAATTCCAATATCATCACCGTTGAAAAAATCCGAAGCTAATTCGGATTTTTTCATTTTTTCTATTGACAAATATAAATAAGCGTGCTATAATTGTATTATCAAATGAGGGAGGTATTCAAGATGGAATACAGTGTGGTAGTCAATAATGTTGAAGTCGTGCGCGTGAGCGGTGATGAAGCCGCGTGGAACAAGTTTGAAACGGCGTGTGAGCTGGTGCGGCTGATGCTGGCTGATGGCGGCTTTGGTGAAGCGTGGGCTGAACTCCGCGAGATGAACGGCGAGCCTATCGCCCGCTTTGATGAAAACGGTATGAGCGAGTGCGGCGCAGTCCGCGGAATGTGAGGGCGCGAATATGAAACAGACATTTACCAACACATTTATCAATTCTGTTCTCCGCTATGGCGAGTATGTAATCGACAAAGAATACACCACATGGGATAATCACAACTACCGCGTGCGGGCTATCCGCTACAATGATAAGCTCTACTGGCATGAGATGGTAGACGGCAAAGTGGTTGATTTTAGGGGGCTGAGATAATATGAAACACGAAAGATTGTGGCAGTGGTTTATGGGACTGATTGTATTTTTCGGTTTCGGTGGTGTTCTTCTGTACCTCTGTCTTATCGGAATAGGAATTATAAAATGAGCCAAATTTTGGCTCATTTTTTTGTGCATTTTGCCTATTGACAAAATAGCATTTCTATGGTATAATTTGGCCAGCCGCCCACGACTGTTGCGGCCGGAAATTCCATTATACCACAGCCCAGCCAATTTGTCAAGCATTTTGTGTTCGGTATTTTCAACAATTTTTTATCCCGAAATTTGTGCAATTTGACGGTTGACAACGCCCAGTAGGTATGCTATACTTATACCATCAATTAAAGGAGGTCATTCACAATGGCTACTATCGCAATCCTCGCAATCCTCGCCCTCGCTGGCTTCGCTGGCGTTCAGTGTGTCGGCGGGTATATGGTCTATCGTCAGACGCACGACTGGCACTTCCTCGTTGGCTCTATCCTATATGGCGTTGCCTGTATCGGTCTGGTGCGCTTCGTGTTCAATATGGGGTGGTAATATGGAAAACTACACTATGTCGAACCATCTGACAGAGGAGCGGGCTAACCGGCTCGCCCTCTTACAGGAATATCTCGGATATTCTGACCGCGTGATGATTGAGGTCATTGACCAACGCCAAACTGCGCGCCTGCGTTTGCTCTCGACTGGCATCATTTTGGTGCTGGACTTATATGAGAATTTCATCATCACCGCATACCCCGCAACCTTTGAACGGGCTGTCGCTATATACAAGAGTGCTGGCAAAAACCGCTTACCTCAACAGTTGGTCAAGCGCATTCGCAAGAATGAAGAACGCCACCCCGAATTTTATGTAGTAAAGTAGAAAATTGGGGCTTGACAACAAGCCCCATTTCTGCTATAATGAGTATAACAAAACAAGGGAGGACGAAAAAATGTCTGATGTAATTATCGGTGGTCTGCTTATGGGTGGTGTCGCTGGTCTGCCTATCGGTTTATCTGTTGCTATTGGGTGTTGCGACCGTTGGGTGAGCAAGGTACTGTCATTCATTATCTGCTGTGCTATCTTCTTCGGTGTTGGTGCTATGATGGGACAGGAACACATCAATGACTGCGACACTTTCAATAATGGCGTATGTGTCAAGTGCGGCGGCGAATACCGCTTCTCTTCCTCTACTCGCTACCGTATGAGCGAAACATTTTACTACACCTGTCAAGACTGCGGTTGGACTATCGAGACTAACTACCTGATGAATAAAAATTAAGATAAGGGCTTGACAAACAAGTCCTTATCTGCTATAATAGATAATACCAAGAGAAAGGAGAATATCAAAATGGAAATTATCAAAGCTCCCATCTATGCCAAGTTGACAGAGAATGAACGGAAAACCTTGCGCGACGCCTATGACATTCTCAATGAATTGTATGATGTCATCGCCGATAATGATTGCGAGTATGTGAGCGATACTTGCGGGAATGGCTATGACAGAGTGGACGTCGCGCTTACAGCCAATGTGCTTCAAATGCTTGCCCCCACTGAAAAAGTGGAAATCGGTAAATAAAAGGAGGTACAACAAATGAACATTATTACCTCAAACGTTCAGGTTCAACTTACCCAAGAGGAAAAGAACAAACTTCAAGACGCCCGTGAGGTCATTTCTCACCTGTTCGATTTGATGTATGACTACGAACAAGAATACGCTATTTCCAACATTGGCGAAGAGTATTCTATGAGCCAAGTCCGTGATACCTCAAACCTGCTGGCCGCGCTTATCGGATCTGATAAAATGCGGTTAGAAAATAAATAAAAAATGTGGGAGAAATCCCACATTTTTTATTGACAACAACCAAGAAGTGTGGTATAATAAATACATCAAATAAAGGAGGATACCCCGAATGACTACTTTTGAAATCAGAACTGAACTGGCCGACCGTTATTGCGTAGAGCCTGACAAGGTAAGATGTTCCAACTGTGAATACTGGGGTTATAACCACGGCAAGGTAATGAACAGTATGGGCGAGAGTAAATGTATGAAGCGAAAGAACGAGCGCACCTGGTGTCGTCAATTCTGCCGGGGTTTCGTTCCAAAGCACTAAAAAGGGAGGTAAGTAAAATGAAAACTGGGTATGCCGTATTTGAAAATTCATCCAGACTAATAGCACTGTTTGGTAATCGAGCTGATGCCGAAGAAATGGTTTTATCTCTGTTTGAAGAACTGAGTTATTTCCTGTACCTCGTTGATGCAGAAATGGGTTTTACCATTCAGGAGCATTTCAACGGCAAGCGTAGGGCGTATACCTCCAAAAAGAAAAAATACAGTTTTGAAACCTATGTTTTGCTTTCCGGTGCTATTATCGCAAGCTATACCATCCGGGAAAAAGTTTTGTTTGAATAATCATTTACTCTCAGCGCAAAAGCCAGTAACCGTGGCTTCGTTCCAAAATCGGAAAAGTAAATCAAATAAAAAGGAGATACATTTATGAAAATCATTCTCATTATTTACATCATCGGTATCGTTCTCTACTGGCTGGGCATCGCAAGCATCATTTCGACTATGAAGAAAAACAAGGAACAGGCGCAGGAAGCATTCAAGAACCGGGGCGAAAGCAAGCGCAGTCCGTTTTCTAACTGGCTGACAGTCATCACCGGCTCAATCATTCCGATTTTCCATTACGCTGTGGCGTTCCTCTACATTTTCAAACCGGATTTTATTTTTGAAAAGGACTAAAAATCATTTGGGCTGGATGAACAAAAATCCAGCCCAAATTTTGTATAATTTTTCACTTGACATTTTCGGCCGCGCGCCAACGATTGTGGCGCCCGGCATTTTGTCAATAGGTATACTCCACAAATTTTTCGCCGCAATTTTGTGCAATTTGACGATTGACTTCTATCCTGTAATACGGTATAATGGCTATACTGAAACAAGGAGGTAAGAACAATGGAGTTGAAGAAAGCGTATCAGATGGTTTTCAGCGACCTGCGCGAATGCCCTATGTTCCAAGGGCGTTATGATGCCATCAACGGCAATCCCTATTATATGTCCGGCATTGAGACAGTTATGGAGGTAATTGCCAATCGTGGTTATGGTGAGGATTTCGCCGAGGAGTTCTCCAACGAATTTACTGACAATATGTTAAGGAGTAGAGAAAATGTCTGATTTTCAGAAGTTGACCCTTAAAAGGTATGGGCGCAATTTCCTCATTGTGTGTGGTTTCGGTCTGCTGGTGTATGGTATGATAAAATCCACACTGGTGCTATATGCAACGGTTGCGATTATGGTACTGACTATCGTAGGCGCGTGTATATGGTCTATGGTGGACTCTGTTTGCTGGGACTGGCGGTTGCGCGGCAAACTGACAGAGGACGAGTATAAGGCATACCAGTCCTGTGAAAGATTTTTCGGGTGGCGTGATGATAAATACCTGCCGACTGATGACCAAATTGTATGGATGGCTGAACAGACTAACCATTCCTGTGAAACGCTGTGGAGTATGTATAACAAACTAACAGAGGGGCATTAACGCCCCTCTTTTCAAGTTTAGCTATAACTAACTACACGGAACAAAAAACTAATCTTGTGAGAATTTAACTACGACAAAAATTTTTCTTGACATTTTCAATTAAATGTGTTATTATTATTATACTGAAAAAGGAGTGATGATTATGAACGCTATTATTCTATTCATTATCTGTACCGCTGTGAATGTGGTGCTGTCCACCATCAAGTCTATTCTGACTGTTAAAGGCAATAAATGGGTTGCCGCCGGTATCAATGCGCTAACCTATGGCTTCTATTCCTATGTTATTATTTTGACTAACATTGACGGCGTTTCTACGTTGGCAAAAATGGGCATCACCGCCGCCTGTAATTTCATTGGTGTGCTGGCGGTTAAGTGGGTTGAGGAGTTGGCGCGCAAAGAAAAGTTGTGGAAAATCGAAATGACTGTTCCTACTAAGTATCGAGCCGCCGTGGATTTTGACCTGCGAGACATTCCACACTCATACATTGAGATTAGCAACAAACACACGCTATTTAATTTCTATTGTGCCACGCAAGCTGAGAGCAAAAAGGTCAAGGACATTGTGGCGCAGTATGGCGCAAAATATTTCGTGGCAGAAAGCAAAAATTTGTAAAATAGGGGTTGACAAATCAGCCCCTCTGTGTTAGAATGGTATCATCAAATAAGGGAGGACAACAAAATGGAAATGATTAAAGTTTTCAATGACCACACCGGCGAAATCCTCGAAAAGGCGTTCGTAGACCCCGCGGACGCGGACGATTTCGAGTTCATTCTCGACTTCCTCGAAGCGAGATACGAACGCTATCACAACGGCGAACAAATTTACTAAGGAGGGATTAACAATGGAAACCAAAGATGTCTACTACAACATCGAGTGGTGGGGCATAACTTCTTGGGGCGAACGCTTCACTAATAGCGAGTGGTTCAAGAACGAGAATGAAGCCTTGTCATTCATCGCAAATGACCTGGCAAATGACCCGCTTGTTCGCGGAGCGACCTTTACCACACACAAAACCATCGTATTTAAGAGAGGAGAATAAAAATGTTCATCGTTCTGTTGTTTTTGGCACTTGCCGCTTTCGACTTCCTGTGTACCGCCGGACTGGTTTGGCTGTTCTGCTGGCTTCTCCCTGCTATCGGCATCGCGTCCATCGGCTCTTTCGCCATCGTGTTCTCGTGGAAGCTGGTGCTGGTCATTTGGCTCATTGTCGTAATCCTGCACTCCATTCTCCACGCCAACAAGTAAATTGAAAAATCTCCCAAATTTGGGAGATTTTTTTTGTTCAATTTACCTATTGACAAACACCCCTATTTGTGGTATACTCGGCCGAGCGCCCACGGCCCTGGCGCTCGAAATTTCCATTATACACCCTGCCAGCAATTTTGTCAATAGGTAAATTGAACAAATTTGCCCAAGCGCGCATCCCGAAAGTTTGTGCGAAATGACCAAGAGCAAAACCGAAAAAAACTGTTGACAAATTGCGTTTTATCCTGTATAATAGCATTACAATCAAGAAAGGAAGTTGATACTATGACTATCTATCTGGACATGGACGGGACTATCGCCGACCTGTATGGCGACCCTAACTGGCTGGCAAAGCTGGAAGCCGCTGACACAAGCGTATATGCGGACGCTCGCCCGCTTGTCCATTTCTCCACCCTCGCCCGCTACCTGAACCGCTTGCAGGCGCGTGGCTACAATATCGGCATCATCAGCTGGCTGTCCAAGAGCGGAACGGATAAGTTCAATGCCGAAGTAGCCGAAGTCAAGCGCGACTGGCTGGCAAAACATCTCCCCAGCGTTCAGTGGGACGAAATCCATATTGTCCCCTATGGCGTTCCCAAGTCCAACTGTGCGACCTGCCCCAACGCGATTTTGTTCGATGACGAACAGCGCAACCTCAACGAGTGGACGGCAAACACTCACAATATGGCATACAACGCCGACCTCCTGATGGAAATTTTGCGAAACCTGTAAAAAAATAGCAGACAGGGGTTGACAACCTCACCCCTGTCTGCTATAATATGTAATGTAATTAAGGTATGGGAAACGATGGTAAGCCCAACCAAGAGAAAAGGAGAATGAATAATGAAAAATATCTACTGCACGCTGGACACTGAAACGGTAGGCGGCGCGGCTCACCCCACGGGAATGTATAATGTGGGCGCGATTATCCACGACCGCAAGGGCGAAATCCTCGCCACCACTTCCCTGCTGGTGATGGAGCATTATGACGAAATCGCCCTCGATGGCTACGCCAAGAAGAATTTTCCCGTATATGCCGAACGGCTCAAAACTGGCGAAATCTCCGCTATCGCCACGGAGCGCGAAGCCTATGAGGTAGTCAAAAACCTGTGCGACCATTACGGCGTTCGCTATGTGATGGCGTACAATTCCGGTTTTGACTTCTGCAAGACCTGTTTCCGCGACCTGCTGGATAATTTCGAGTTCATCGACCTTTATCTGATGGCACTGGAAACTATCACCCACAAAAAGTCCTATGCGGAATACTGCCGAGAGCATGGCAAGCGTTCCAAGAATGGCAAGACCTGTGCAACCTCTGTCGAAGCGGTGTATGGTTATCTCCACGATAACCCCGACTTTTCCGAAGAACACACCGCCCTGTCTGACGCTATGCAGGAAATGGAAATTTTCCTCGCCTGTCAGAAGATGCACAAGCGATACACCAAGAACGTCCACGCATGGGACGCGCCCTTTGAGGTAAAATGTTTTCCCAAGTTTTGAGAATGGGGCTTGACAGCCCCTTTCTCATGTGGTATAATGACTATACTAAAACAAGGAGGTAAGTACAATGCCTATTAAGCAAGTGCTTTTTAAGGGCGACCATTCTGATGGCGTTCAGGCTGGTATCCAGCTTGAAAATGGTTTCGTAATCTGCGCCTGTTGTGGCGGGGTGTTTGAACCTGATGAAATCGAAATTCTTCACGTGTTCGACTCCTGGGTTGACTTTTCTGAATGGATTGGCGACCCTGACCTGACTGAGTACCGCAAGCACGATCCCCCGTAAAAAAAGTTTGGAATGGGGGTTGACAACGCCCCCATTCCATGCTATAATAACATTACAAATTCAAGGTAGGGGAAACGATGGTAAGCCCCACCAATAGAAAAGGAGAAAAACTATGAAAGCTCGCTACGCTAACGTTCACAACTTCAACCGCACGGTCAAGACCTACAAGTGGCTGGTAGACCTGTTCGGGAATAAGGAGTTCACTTCCGAGGACTTCACCAAAGCAAAGCACGACTATCGGCGATACACCTACAATTCTCTGGCGTTCCTGCGGGACGAGGGTATCATCAAGGCAGTTCGCACCGAGAAATCCACCAAGGAAATCACGCTCGACCCGTGGGAAGCGGAAATCTGGATGATTGACAAGGATGGCAACGCCCTGATGACCGAGTATGACTGGATGCGGTTGCCGGAAGTGGCGCAGAACGCTCTGCGGACTATGAATGGACAGAATTTCCGCACGGAGCGTAAGGACACCAAGACCGTGGAAAAGGAAAAGTATATTTACACGGTCAATCCCGATGGTATGCTGGCGTGGCGCAGAAGCTATGGGCGTCTGTTGGCTATGAGGGCTGACAAAATCGCGGGTGAAATCGTCAAACTGAACGAAAAGCGGGACGCATTTCTCGCTTGTCAGATGGACTAAAAAATGAGGGGATTTTCCCCTCATTTTTTGTATAATTTTCCCTATTGACAAACGCGCCTGGGCATGGTATAATGGCCGGCCGATTTCGCGCGTCTCGGCCGGAATTCACCATTATACACCCCGCCAGCAATTTTGTCAAGAGTTTTTTTACACAAATTTTTTTATTTATTTTTCCCGAAACTTGTATAGTTTGCCTATTGTAATTCATGCTCACCTGTGCTATACTACATAATGTCAAGAGGGGGTGAGACCCCGTGGGCTGGGCTAATGGTAGGTAATGTCCCAAGTGTAAGTGAGAGCGCGCCGTACTGAAAAAAAAGACCAAAATTCCCTCTTGACAAACTCCATCAAAGGTGCTATAATGAATAATGTTAAGAGGGGACAGCAAGTTGCTCCTCGGGGGAGCCACGCTGGCGGGTGTGACAACTCGGTAACTGACCCGCATTTCCCCTCTTGACAATCCCCAGCATCTGTGTTATAATGGATAATGTCAAGAGGGGAACGGCACGGCAGATGCGTCTAATGTGTCGCCTGTGTAGACAGGTTTCAGAAATTTGGAAAAATTTCAAAAAACCTCTTGACAATCCCCAGCACCTGTGTTATAATTGATAATGTCAAGAGGGGAATAGCCCCACCCAAGAAATCCACGGGTCGCGAACCGTGTGAGAGTAAAGGAAGTAAGGACTATACCAGCGCAGTAAACCCAAACGATGAACGAAAAGTGAGTAGATTGGTCAGTTCGTCCATGCGCATGGAAACGTTGAACCAACAGCAACACCTTATTCGTCAGGCGAGGTGGTAAGTCGTCTGTGAACCCTTGTGGAGCGTTCCCCTGTTGACACTATCAAAAAAAATCAAGAATTTTGAAAAAACTCTTGACAATCCCAGCGCAAGCTGTTATAATAGATAATGTCAGGAGGGCAAAGCCCTCAAAACCAAATGGAGAAAGGAATTGATACTATGGCTAACACTAACACCACCACCCGCAAGCCCACCAAGCGCGACAATTTCACCGCCCTGCTGAACCTGTCCGAGGTCAAGGCTGACCCCAAGCTGGTGGAGTTCATCACCCACGAAATCGACCTGCTCGACCGCAAGAACACCGTGGATAAGAAGCCCACCAAGACCCAGCAGGAGAATGAGGTCATCAAGACCACTGTCCTGTCCGCTATGGAGAGCAACCGGCTGTATTCCATCAGCGAGATGCTCAAAGAGTTCCCCGTCTGCAAGGACATGAGCAATCAGAAGCTGTCCTCCCTCGTCCGGCAGATGGTGCTGGATAAGCAGGTGGAGCGCGTGGAGGACAAGCGCAAGGCGTTCTTCCGCAAGGTGAGCGCGTAAACCTCAAAGGGTGGGGAGCAATCCCCACCCTACCCCTGAAAGGAGTACCGCATGACTGACCGAGTTGCCGACCTCATGCGAAAGCTGGATTGCACCGAAGCCGAAGCAAAGGACATTATTGTTCAAGATGCTATCATCGACAAGGGCGGCAATCCGTTTCCGCTGACCGAAGAACAGGAAAAGGCAAGCAAGAAAGCGCGGGGAGTAGGACGCCAGCCGACCGCATACAAGTTCGCACCAAGAGAAAGAAAGGCTAATCCCACAAAGCAGACTATCATCACTCTGCTGACCGAGACACTGACCACATACGGCGCGACTGACCTGAACGTGAGCAACGCGGAGCGCGAATTTTTATTCACGCTTGATGGAACAAAATACAAGGTTGTGCTGTCGTGCCCGCGCAAGTGAGGGAGAGAAATCTCCCTCATTTTTGTGCATTTTGCTTATTGACAAATCCGGGCGCGTGTGGTATAATTCGGTCGCGCGTCCACGTATGTGGCGCTCGAAATTTCTATTATACACCCCCACTGGCAATTTTGTCAAGCGTTTTTTTGCACAAATTTTGGATGTTGGAAATCCCGTTTTTTGTAGGTATTGACTATTGCAATTCCCCTGTAATGTGTTATAATAATGATACTGAAAGGAGCGATGAACGATGAAGTTTCCGAGAGTTCAGGATTTTATCCTGACCATTCAGCAGGCGGTATCTGAAAAGCCAAGGCGCGTCAGAGACGCGGACACCTTAGCCCGCGTTATCCACGACGCATATCCTAATGTCAAAGTAGCGTCCAGCAACGGCGCAAGCAAGGAATGTCTGGTGTTCCCTGATTTGGGGTATGTCCTCAAATGGTCTACGGAGACGCGGGATGCAGAGCGCGAAGTGGCTGTGTATAAGAAAGCCGTAGATGCAAACCTCGCGGATTTTTTCCCCGCCACCGAGTTGGCTGGCTACATTGTTCCTCCGCGTGAGGGTGATGACCCTGTTGCGTTTACCGCACAACAGATTATCACCAACAGCGCACACAAAATCCATTGGAGTGAGGACGGTATAAAAACTCGTCTCTCGCGTATCGCAAAGACTGTCCCCGACTGTCGTATTTCTCAAATCGAGCGTCAGTTCCGCAAAGCTGATGTTAACGGCTACGGGCGCGACCTCGATGGGCTATGGGCGAAAGTTGCCGTTTCTATCTACGGCAAACGCAAGGTTATCGCCCTCTGTGAGTTCGTTAAAAAGTATCACATCAACGACCTCCACGGCTCAAACATCGGCTACATTGGCATTTCTCCGGTTATCCTCGATTTCTCCGGCTATGGCGTCTGTGATGATTTGGAATTTTGAAAAAAACTCTTGACAAACAGCCCCGCCTATGCTATACTAACATCGTGAGGTGAGAAAAATGAAATGGCGATTGTATCGACCACCTTAGTAATCAATCTATGATTTATTGATTAGATATGTATTATAGATTGATTAAGACCCCAGCCAAGATGGAGTTTAATAGAGTGTTTGTCCCACTCAATAATTTCTTCTCAACCGCCATCTTGAACCCCTCGTTAGAAATTGGGACTGGGTACGAAGTTCTAACCACATTCACCGCGTGCCGAGAAAGACCTTTACATGGGCATTGCGCCTGCTCTAAGTGTCAAGCTGTGTAGAAGTGGGCTGGCTGTCCGGACGGCTGGCGAGTATCAACAGGGGAACCAGCGTAGTAGCCAACTACGCTGGTTTATTTTTGTGCATTTTACCTATTGACAAATGCGCTCAAATGTGTTAAAATGGGTCGGGCGCTCACGGCTATGGCACCCGAAATTTCCATTATACCACGGAGCACAAATTTTGTCAAGTGTTTTTTTGCACAAATTTTGGATGTTGAAAATCCCATTTTTTGTGAGTATTGACTATTGAAATCTGCCCAAGGGTGTGGTAGTATATAATTGTTCCAAGGGAGAGGGCGAGAGGTTCTCCGGCGGGGCGTGTACCTTAAAAAAAATTCCACAAATCCGAAAAAAAGTCTTGACAAGGCTTCGGATATGTGTTAGAATATAGATGTTCCAAGAGGGAAACAACAATATGGTGGGCGACACCTAAAAACGCAGAAAGGGTTGATACTATGACTGCTATCACTTCCACCGCTAACCGCCGTATGACCAAGCGCGACTACTTCACCGCCCTCAAAACCTTTGCCGAGGTGGGCGAGTTCAAGTTCCCCATTTCCCAGCGTATCGGCACTTCCGAGGACTTCGAGACTGTCTATGTGGACATTTCTCCCGCAGAGATGGCGGAGTTCGCCAAGCATGAGCTGGAACTGCTCGACCGCAAGAACACCGTGGACAAGAAGCCGACCGCCACGCAGGTGGCAAACGAGGGTATCAAGGCTGACATCAAGGCGTTCCTGGACGCCCACAAGGGCGAGAAGTTCACTGTGTCCGCTCTGATGAAGTCTGTCCCCGCTATCGCCGAGGCATCCAACCAGAAAGTCTCCTCTCTGGTGCGTCAGATGGTGCTGGACGGTCAGGCAGACCGTATCGAGGATAAGCGCAAGGCGTATTTCACCGCCAAGTAAGGTATGAGGGGGGAGACATTCTCCCCCCCTATCCTCTAAAATCTAAAAAGGCGGTGTTTTATGGCTGAAATCTCCAAAACTGAATGGCTGAAAAACGCTATGGCGAAAATGGGCTGGACGGCTGATGAAGCAGAAGCCGTGTGGAACTCTGACCGAGAAATCGACAAGGGCAAGGCACAGGATTTTGACCTGTCGAAAGAACAGCTCAAAGTCGCACAGAAATTCGCCAAAACTGGCACACGCAAAACCCCCACCGCATACAAATTCACCACGAGAGAACGCAAGGCAAATCCCACGAAAGCGTCCATTATCGCTGAATTGGCAAGATTTTTGACCGAAAACAGCGAAAATGCCTGTGAAAATGTGGAAATTACCAACAAAGAGAGACAGATTGCGTTCAAAATCGGTGAAAATTCCTATGAACTGACCCTTGTGCAGAAGCGCAAGCCGAAAAGTTGAGAAAATGGGGGAGAAATCCCCCATTTTCCCTGAAAAATGAGGAAAAAAGTGTGAAAAACAAGGAATTTTTGTATGTAGGGCACTATTATGATGAAAATGGTGTATACATTCTGAAAATAGGCACTACTAACGACCTAAAACGCAGACAGCAGGAACACACAAGAAACTATCGCAAAACCGCCATTCACCGTTTACCGCACAATTCTGAATTTGTTTACGATTTTTCGATACCGCTCTCCAAGTATAACACTTTGCGATACGAGGACAAAAACCGTGAGCATTGGCAGAAAATGGGATACGGCGTGTTTGTGAGAAATGACAGATTTGCCTGTCCTGTGAAGCCGAAGTCTGTTGAAATTACCATTCGTCGAACTTATCAAATTGCTCTCAATTGAGAGCAATTTTTTTATTCAATTTGACTATTGACAACACCCTCTGACTGTGGTATAATGAACCGGGCGCTCACGATTGTGGCGCCCGGCATTTTTGTCAATACACATTTTCAATAATTTTTCCAGCGAAAGTTTGTATAAATTGACTATTGCATTTTGTCCCGAAATGCGCTATACTATAAACAATCTGAGGGAGCTGGAACCCACCAACAGCAAGGAGATACTACTATGAATAAGAGCCAGTTTTTTGACCACGAAATCGAGTTTATCCAGTCCGAGGATTTGCGCTCGTTCGTGCGTTTCTACTTCGACTGCCGCGTTCCTGATTATTTCTAGACTATCGGCGCAAGTTCTTCCGGTAAGTTCCATCCGACTATGTCGCAGGGTGAGGGCGGTCTGGTTCGGCACACTAAGGCGGTGGCGTGGTTCTGTGAGGAATTGCTCCGTATGAGCCAGTGGGCGTATCTGACTGACGAGCGCAAGGACTACGCACGAGTTGCCTGTCTGCTCCACGATACAGCCAAGTATGGCTTACACGAGTTCGACAAGGAACAGTATGCCCAGCACGGCGCGATTGCCGCTGACCAAGTTTGCCGGACATGGATGGTGTTTTTCAATGAGGATTGCCCCTATGAGTTGACGCAAGCCATCAAGTCCCACATGGGTCAGTGGACTACCAACAAGGCGGATAGACCGTTTACTCCTATCGACAGACTGGTACACATGGCTGACTATGTGGCAAGCCGTTCGTTTATCGACATTCCGGCAATCAACGCTGACTATAACGACAAGGCGGAACTGGACGAAATCTCGCCCGAACTGCCGTGGGAGGATTAAAAATTAAGGGTGGAGAAATCCACCCTTAATTTTTGTTCATTTTGCCTATTGACAGCGCGAGCCCAGTGTGGTATAATAAAAGGGGAGGATACAACGGGCCGAGCGCGGGCGCTGCGGTCCGAAATTCCGATCTGTACCCCCATATGGAAAATTTTCCGTAATTCTAGCGGCCTCCATATGCGCCCTAAAAATCCCGTAAAGGGCCCCGAGCGGTACCCATATGCCGCCCGGTTTGACATAAAAAAAAATTTATGTTATAATGATAAAAAAAAACATTTTTTTTCTCACTTGACTTTTAAAAAAATTTTTTGTATAATATATGTATACAAAATGAAAAGAGGTTATTTATATGAATAAGAACGATATTCTGACGCGCTTAATGAATGGCGAGAGCGCTGAGGATATTGCTAAGGAAATGACTGCGATGCTAAATGACGCCACCAAGGCATATGCTGACCAGAAGAAGGACAAAGAAAAGATGGCCCGAGCGGAAGCGGTTGCCGATGCTATCAACGACTATGCGGCCTACGTCGGCTATAAGGGTGCAGAGTTGAAGGGCGAGGACGTCATTAAGGTAATGGACAACTTCCTTAAATTCTACAAGGACCCTGGTAACTTCAAGATTGAACTGCCTGGTTTCCGGTTTGAGACAAACTCTAAGGGTGCGATTAAGAAAGGTAAAACCGTAGACGAAATTCTCAACGACTGGATTTCTCGCATTTAATTTCGATTAACGTGTCGGCCCAGGTATTTTTTATTTGGGAAATTGGCGATTAGAATACCTGGGCTCGACGTTTTTTGGAAAGGGTATCTTGAAAAATTCAGAGGATGACGATAACGATGAAATTGAGTGATGAGTTGGTACCGAGCGGGGGCACCAAACTTCCATCATTTTCTCATTTTTCAATTTTTCAAAACTATCATCATTCTACCATAATCATTTTGTTATTAAGAAAAAACATTATAAGGTTCCATTATTCGTTATTTACAATTATATTCATTAACCCCGCTAATAGGTTTATTTAATTTAGTTTATTAGGAGATAAAACAATTAAATAAGTATTAACCTCAGATTCAAAAAAGCGTTATAAGTCAAAAAAAACATCATTGGTTAAAAAAAATGGAGTGGCGATAAACCACTCCATTTTTTTATTCTTTATACATCAAATCGCTCAAAATATCATTATACGCCGATTCCAAGAGAGAATCAACGAGAGTTGAGTCAACATCAAGACTAATATCATTCTCGCCACCCGAATCACTTTCAGGACACGTTAGTGGCCTGCCCGCCGGCGAGGCTCGATCCATCTTAATCCAGGGTGTTGCTCTTCTATGATTTAAACTACCATCTTCACTGATAGTCGCAATCCAATAGCCATCAACAATAAGGGCATTGTTATAATCATATAAAATATATACATTATCGCCCAAATCATCATATTTAGAGCGTACAATTACATCTCTGCCTTTATAATTTCCAACTCTTTTACTGTATTTATTTTTCAATTCATCATAAGTAAATTCATTTTTCATTTTTCATTTCATTTTTTCATTTCATTTTTCAAAATGTCTATTTATACCCCATTTTTCAAATGAAATTTCAAAAATGGCACCTCCTATTCTTATATATAAATATTATATAATAATTTTATATATAAATCAAATGCCACAATATTAACCTTGTTAATTATTTACTATATAACTTATCAAATATATTATTTAATACATCACTAGCGTCTTCTGCTTTATACCCCATAGCATTTACTTGTTTACTTAAATCCAGAAGAGAATCAAATATAGAAACATAAGTATTATTAGGCTATGCGTAATCTGTCGTATCACTAATATTTACATAATCATTATTCTAATAATATCCAGTAGTACGAGGGTCTGATGAAGTAAAATCAATATTAGTATTCAACTTTTTATTGCCCTTACCACCATAGGCATAGCATTTATCTTCTTCATTACTATCAAAACAAATCTTTACAGGTTTATAATTATTTGGTAATACAAAATAGATTGTATCATCTTTTAAATATGTTTCTATTTTAATTGCCTTTTCAGGCACTTCTTCTTTACAGCATCTTTTAAAATGCGCTACATTCTTATTATTTACTTCCACAGGAATATTATATTCCCCATTTAATCCACTATGATAACCCATTTTTTATTTCTCCTTTTACCTATTTATAATTTTTCTAATTAAATTCAAATAAAAAGTAAGTATGCGCTTATTTCTTATTTTTATATATTAAACCCATATATTTCATTTATATTATCATTTAAAAATGGATTCTCTACGTCCTTATTTACCCTTCCTGCTTCCTCAATACAAAAATATAAATCATTATTATTAGTTAAATATATATTATCTATTTTCTAAAAATTTAATGCTTTACTTACTAAATTCTCATAAGAACCTTTATAAAAATTTATCATACCCATATACATCCTTTTTATATATTATATTTATACATTAATAGGAACTTTTTATTCCAAATTTTCCATTACTGCCACTTTTCAAGTGCCACAGCGTTAGTTTTGTCAAATAAAATTGCAAATAAGTTTTTGCAATTTGCAAAAACTTTGCAATTTTTTTGCAAAAATATATATTATATAATGCAATTTGCAATTGCAACAAGTTGCAATCAAACTTGCAAAATTTGCAAAACATTTTTGCATTGCATTGCAATTAATTTGCAAAAACATTTTTGCAAATTTGCAATTAAAATATAAACTCAACTGGTTTTTTCTATTCAAGCACCGATTCTTCAACGACTGATTTTTCAGCAACTGATTCTTTACGACGCTTCCATCCCTCGCTATGATTCACTGAACTCACACTCAAATTCAATAATTCCGCAATCTAACTCGCGGTTTTACCTTCTCTCGCAAGTTTTAATATCTAATCATCATCAACAGATTTCTTTCTACCATTTGTTTTACCTGCCATAACCTTTTTTAAATATTCATCTTTTGAATGGTCAATTGCCCCTTTGGTAAAATTAACAATAGTTGATACCACAGGGTCATCACTATAAAACATATCTTCATTAGTGCCATAACGCACAATATCAGCAATAACCTTATCCTAAGTGGCCTAATCTAATGATTTAATATTGTTTAACCATTCTCCATAAAATACAAAACGTTTTTCAACATCAGCCATTAGACTTTTCACCACCTGACTTATAATTTTTACATTCAGGCATAAGTTCTTTTAATGCATCATCAAACTCATCTGACCGTTCAAATATCCAACACATAAAATTAGGTTTGGTAGGATTTTCTGTTGTTGCAATAGGGATAAACCCTCGTTCTTTAAGCCCTACATATACTCTTAATGAGTATATAATTTTTCTTTTATTAGTATTTAGCATTAATTTGGCAACTCCTTAGATTCTGTCTGTTTTATTCATATACTCTTTCAATGCCTTGCGTATAACCTGAGACATTGTTAAATCCTGCGCTTGGGCAAAATTTTGTAATTCATCTTTCTCAGTTTGTGTCAGTCTAACACTGATTTTAACTGTATTATTCTCATTTGCCAATTTTTATCACCTCTCACCATATCTTGAAAATATAATTTATATGTTTGTCCTATTTTGTCCTCCGCGTGCCGTACAATGTATAATTAATTGATTTTTAATAAAAATTTTTATATAATATATATATAAACAATAAGAAATGAATTAACAACAGTTCAACTACAACTAATCAGGAGGTAATAAATATGAATGCTGCCGGCTTTTATCGTTTCGACGTCCATTTCTTCGATGGCGCTGAACAGAATGCTCACGGTTTCGTATATGCCGAAAATTATGCCAATGCGGTTGAGAAGGTTTGTGATATGGTTGATGATGAAGACATCGCGGATATCAAAATTGAAGGTATGGAGCCCGGTGAAGTCCTCCTGACGCCCGACTGGATTGCTGATAAGATTACCAAGTACGACTATTTCAGCAGCGATTACGCGCGCGAGGACAAAAATGTTCAATTTAAGAATGTTAATTCTGTGCTGTCCGCAGAAAAGACTGATGAAGTTATGAAGGAAATTGAGAAGCATCTGACCAGCGGCAACTATGGCCCCTCTGACAAACTCCCTCTGTCTCAGCAGTCTATCGAATATATCAATGAGTGCGTTAAGAACGGCCTCCCTATTGAGATGCCCAGCCACGGAGATGAAACCTAATGTGGCAAAGAACCTGTAAAGAGTGCGCCTATTTCGATGATATGCGCTGTAAGATTAGTGGACAACCGGCTATCTCTCACAACATTGCTTGTGCCTCATTCAGTAGCAAACGCTACGAGTGCGACATTTGCCACCGTCAAATTCACCATACTGAGGTAATTTATGATAGCAAAAGTAATAAGATTGTTTGTTCAGATTGCTGTAATCGTCTGTCTACATGTGATAATTGCCATAATGGGAATATCTGCCTTTTTGAAACAGACCCATCGCCACTTCCGAAACAAATACAAAAACAAATCCGTCAGGGAAATATGATAGGACAGACGATTATAAAAAACCCCGACAGAATCCTCATTACGTGTAAGAAAGGTTGTCCTTGTTGGGACGCTGAAACAGAAAGTTGTAATAAACAACTTCGATACTGCGCTAACATTCAGGAGGTTATATGATATTTACAGTAATGCATAACGGTTCTCCTTACTTCACCGTTGAAGCCAGTGAAATCATTGGTGTCGCCAAAGTCTATAATGGCGAGGTAAATTTCAGCACAGTAATGCTTCTCAAAAATGGCGGTTCCTATAAATTTCCGTTTCCCACAAAAGATGAATAACTCAACAAGATTCGCCAGAATTGGCTTCTTGCTCGGACTAAAACAAATTTTCCTTCGCCTGACGTAATCATTAATGTGTGAGCACGTTGGGCAAAATTCTTAAATTTAACAAAACTGACCAGGAGGAGCGTATGAAACGTAAGGGCTACGACATCTACATCGGCAAACGTGGTGCGATTTATTACCTTGAAACTATCGAGGAAAATAATCCCCTCGTCGCAGATACCTATGCCTATGATAAGGCACTCGATAAGTTTGGCGATATTCCAGAAGTAGTATGGAAAGCAATCCCGGCAGTAATTTGGATACCGGAGGATGGAAGAGAATGACACTATTTAGAATTAACCTTGAAGACTGTGGCTGTTTCTGTATCGACCTCGACACCATCAGTTCATTCTATATCGGCATCGGCAATAAACTGAAAATTCTCCCTATCGGAGGGTCTGAGTATATCGCCCCTATCACGATTTGCGCGCAGGATGCTAAGCGTCTCGTTGAGGCTTGGGAAAGTCGAGACGGAGGAGAGCGTATTAATGCTGTATAATATTTACTATTATAATGTTTTCTCGCCAGACCGAGAAACGCCTTGTATTCAAGAAAAATCAAAAGAGTTTGAAAATTTCCATGAGGCCACTCTCTATGCAGCCACTCGATGTATCGACAGTCAATTTGAGTGGGAGCCTCAGATTGGTCGAGTTGAAGATTATATCGACCTGGCGCACCGGAATCCCTATCTTATTGAAAAAGGTATCGACTCTAAATTAATGGATGCTATCGGGCGTAAACAATACTGTATGAATACTACCGTAGATATGTGGTTTTACGCCGTTCCAGTAGAAGATGATAATCTAATTAAAGAGGCATTTGAAAATGGAACTCTATAATCTCTATTCCTACATCGAAACTGTCGATGAACCTGACACATTTCTATATCTGTTCTCGGCCCGTTTCGACAATGATGAAGATGCCGAGGCTAGCGCATACAATGAAACTTGCTTGCGCTATGAAGAGTGTGAAAATGAATATCGTCTACCTACTCTCGATGATATAATTGCCGAACTGGAAGAAAACGCGCGCAAAAATGGTAAATCAGCAGCATTAACCAAAGAAATGTATAGAGACGCAATTGAAATGTCCATTGATGTGCGTAATGAATATATTGATTCTTACGCGATTCGAGCGATAGACGACGACCGCGACTATGAAGATATATTTGATTATGATAATGCGTAATTAAATTCGTCAAGATTTTCACCACCTTATATTTCTATTATCATTATACCAAATAATTTTGGAAAAATCAATACAAGGAGAATTGAAAATGGCTGTTAAAATCCGCAAAGCATTTGTTGTCGAGCCCGATTCCCTCTATGCTGACCAGCGCTATATTTTCCACGGCATTGACCGCGCAGAAGCCGAAGAGATTTGTCTCGCATTTGTCGAGGAACTCCTGGATGATGATATTCAGATGTGTCAGCGCGCTGAACATTATCCTGAGATTACATACTGCCCCGATTGGTGGAAGGATATTGAGCCTGACCTCCGTCTCTGTCAGTACGATTCATTCGTATACGAAACCTCAATTTATGATTTTGGACACTAATATATAAGAGTATTTGGCGATGCCAAATACTCTTATTTGATTTTTTTATAAATTTATAATATAATATATATATAAGATGAAGAAAGGAAATGATACAAAATGAATGATATTGTAATGCGTTTCAGAACTGAATACGGCCAGACTGTTGAGATGACTATGAATGACCTTAAAGATGCATACGATGAGTATCGTTTCCTTACCAAGCGCGATTATATTCTTGAAAACTACCCTGAGTCCGAGGCTTGTGTGGATAGAATCGCTGCACGAGCCATTGAACTGGAAGACAGTTATCATTATCGGGAAGATGACGCAATCGAACAGGCGTTCGATGAGATTATGTGAGGAGGATACGCTATGAAGTGGCATTTGATTTCTGAGAAGCGACCTGAACTTGGAACTGATGTTCTCGTATGTTTCGAGCCGGGCAATCCTTTCGCCTGTGATGTATGTAGTCTCGAAGATGAAGGCGAAGGCCACTATGTTTGGTGGCGTCTTGAAAAAAGTTATCCTGTTGATGATACTGATTATTGGGCTGAGATTCCGATGCCTCAGCCGAGAATTCCCGCTTATAAGGAGGAGGATTAACTATGATTGAAGGTCTCTACCCGCCGTTTCAGTATTGGGGCGCGTCCGGTACGTGTCATATTATTTCAGATACGCATTTTAATGACCCCGACCTCATTCACGTATATGCTGACCGTCCCTCCGCCGAAGAGCAAGTGAAACGCATTAATGCTAAGTGTGGCAGGGCTGATACGCTGATTATCCTTGGTGATGTTGGCGATATTTCCTATGTGTGCCAGCTTCGTGCCAAGTATAAAATTCTCGTAATGGGCAACCACGATTCTGGTGCTTCCAACTATAAGCGTCAGATTTTCAGGCAGAAATTTGATAAGGGTCTATTCCAGAAGCACGAAGCATTGGATGAGATGAAGCGTCTCTATCCTGATTGCGCTTACTCCATTACCGATAGTTATGATTTTCTCGACAATGTTCCTTGCTGGGAAGTCAGCGCCGATAACCGCCTTTTCGACGAGGTATACACTGGTGTTTTAGTCATTGGAGAGAAGCTGATGCTCTCTCACGAGCCTATTAAGGGATGTGATTGGTGTATGAATATTCACGGGCACGATCATTCCCGCTCTCATAAAAATGATAAATATCACTTTAATGTATGCGCTGATGTGATTGGCTACGAGCCTATAAATTTCAATAAATTTATGAAAGAAGGCCATCTCGCGAACATCGTATCTATTCATCGCGATACGATTGATAGAGCCACGTATAACGCTCGTAAGCGTGGCTACCGATTGGGGAGGAAGCCGCAATGAATAAAATACTGTTTGCTCTCGTTCTCACAGGTATCGGCTTTTTCTTTTTTAATACATTTCTCCACGAAAAGAGTGAGAGTAAATTATTCGATATTATGATAGCATTTATGTGTATTCTTGTCGCAGTTGCTCTCATTACTATGTGGATTGTCCTCATTGTTCAATTGATTGGAGGAACGCTATGATATTCCACCTTATTCTCCTTATGGTTCTTGGAGGCTCTATCTGTATAGGGATTGAGACAATGTGGTGCGCGTTTAAAAATGGAGAATGGCCTTTTGGAATAGTAGTAATTTTTGAGGTTATAGGATTTATTCTTATGACTATATTCTTTATAAAGGAACAGGTGTTATAATGCTTTTCAATATTTTGAACCAACTCCTTTTATTTGGTTTTGGTATTATCCTCCTTGCTATCGGCTTAGAGAGCATTGAAGACCCTTACCTTAATCATAAATGGAGCATTATTCTCCCACTTACTGGCGCTCTTGCTTGCGCGGCCTGTATTATTTATAATCTATTTCAGGGGTGATTACTATGTCTGTTTTTGGTATTATTACATTTGCCCTTTGTATGGTTGTTATTTTTGCTTATATGTATAAATCCTATCATATACTTAAATATTACCGTGAGCAGGGCAAATGGTTCATTTGGGCAGTTTTGAATATTCTGTCTATAACAATTATTGTGGAAGCCACTGAAATTATCGTGGAGGTTGTTCATCTATGCTAACTACTATTTTGTTTATTATAGTATTTATTATCAGCGCTTATCTGTGCCATAAGTTTGAAAACCGTGATATTTCTATGGCTTTTCTCTTAATTGCGGTTTGCTGTGCGATTGGTCTTATTGTGTGCGGGGCGATGTGTGCCTGTACGCCATTTGATTCTGACCTCCGCACCCAAGACGCGATGGATAAGGAGCGTGCGCTCCTTGAACTGCGTATTAATGATGAGTATTGGCGCAAAGATGCTCGTCTGACCTCGGAACTCGTCCACGATGTAGATGAATACAATGAATTGGTTATCTCGATGCGCGATACTTATAACAACGAATGGACTTCTTGGTTTGGTCGCTCTTGGATGGCTGACCTAACTACCGTAGAATTTCCAGAAGGAGGATGGAAATGATTCTCTTATTGCTGCCTCTTGTAGTATTTGTAATTTGTAGCATTCTATTTCATAAGATTCGAGATGTTGATACAAATGAATGTATTAGTGTCATCGGAGGAGTTGCTCTTTGTGCTTTCCTCGCATTAGGCATTGTCTGTTTCTTTATACGCCTTTGCGACTATGATAAGTTTCAGATAGATGCGGAACGCGCAAATATCGTTCGATACATTGAACGGTATGGTGATGACGCAGAGACTAATGAAGCTACCTACAATACTATTTATAATAAAGTTTACGATTTTAATTATCGAGTATATAGATGTCAGAGGGCTCGGTCAAATCCTCTCACCAGTTGGTTTAGAGCCGGATGGTGGATGGAGATTGAGCCGATAGATTGGGCGCCGTAAGGAGGTACAGTATGGATTCTTTGTTTGATTTGATGTTCGGTATTATGAATAATGATTATTCAAAGGCTGATAAGGTGGGTCACGATGTTATTGGCGATTATACCATTGACACTTGTGATACTGTGGACCAGGGCTATGAAACCGCTATGTGGAAGGGCGATGGCGATATTATCATCGTTCAGCGATATCCTGATAGAGCGAGAGCTGAACAGGGGCATCAAGAGTGGGTTGCTTTCGCTGAGATGAAACCCAAGGCTGTATATAGCGTTCAGGTAGACGCGCACGTCAATTTCTAATAGTTTAGTCAATAGAGGATTTTACCAAACGTAAAATCCTCTATTGATTTTTTTTAAAAATTATTATATAATATATATATAAGGTAAAAGAGAAAGGAATTGATGTTTATGATGATTTTTCCCACCTTGCATATTGAGTTTGAAAAGTGGAAGTTTAATAAGGAGTATGGAGTTTGGGTTTCCAACTTCGGCAACTTTAAGGACATTCATAAGCGTCCTATTCCTAAGAAAATTTATTCTCAGAACGGCTATGTGTCTGTAAAGACCAAACACGGCAACCGTATGGCACATCGTTTGGTAATGTATACGTGGTGTCCCATCGAAGACCGCGAGGCATTCACTGTTGACCATCTCGATCACAATAAGCGCAATAACCGCGTTGATAATCTGGAATGGGTTAGCCAGGCCGAGAATCTTATGCGCGCTAACAATGATATTGTGGCGAGCCCTGTCCCTGTTGTAATCAATGCAGGTACTGAGCCTATTAAACCTATTGAGACCGCCGAACCCACCGACCGGGATACTGGGAAAATTCTGGAAAACTGCGGCGATATTCTGGGTAAATGGCTGGCTACTACTACTGATACTACTTGTCGCGCCTTCATTGTTCAAGAGGGTATCACTCTTGATACTGTTTTTATCAACAATGATGGTTTTAGAGGCACGGCAATGGAGGCTATGGATTGGCTTTGTCAGCACAATTCTAAGGTTAGCACCACCGAAGAGAAGTTTTTCTTTAAGCTGTGCAATACCATTCGTATGAATGGTTCTATGTATTCTCGTAAATGGAATTATTTGAGAGGAGTAAAAGCGTGAGAGTAGCAATTTACGCAACTGAGCCCTATTATGGCGGGCTCCACGGATATTTCAATTGCGGCATCTACCACATTAATACTTTTAGTGAGGCCGATGAAATCGGTCGATGTTTGTGTGATGAACTGATTGATAGTTATACTACATTGACCGACCTCTACGAGGAGGGTGAACGCGAGTATGATTACGCAATCTACGAAATCCCTAATGCGTTCGACGATATCAACGATGACCAGCTTGATGCCGACCTTTATGACTACGGTTTGAGAGATTTTATCAAGAAATATTCTCTCTAATTGATTTTTTTAAAAATTTATAATATAATATATATATAAGGTAAAGGAAAGGTGATTTCTCAATGAGAACTGTTTTTGTGAATTATTCCGTCCTTGATGTAGTTGAAGTCCCTGATGATTGGACTGACAAAGAGGTTGAGAAATTGCTCCGAGAGAATGCTCCTGCTGATTACAATGATATGGAATGGTCATATGCGAGGGATTGATATGTTTAAGATTGTTGAAATTTGGGATGACGATGATGTTGTTGAGACCGATTTTGATACCTACAAGGAAGCATTCGATATTTATACTAAGAAATTTGCCTATGGTACTCTTCCTTTCGTTGATTTTCTCATTGTGGATATGAGTACTGGCGAAGTGGTGTTTCAGGCATCTACTGTTAAAATGATTTAAGGAGGAACTTATGGCTCGTCGAGAATTTAACCGTCTTGCTAAATATTGTAAGGAGACTTATGGTTCTCTTTATAATCGTGATGAAGCCTGGTTCATCTGTCCTGAGTGTTGGGAGCCTATCTATTTCGATGACTGGACTGAGGAAGAGACCCACGGCTGGGCGGATTGCCCTATCTGTGAAACTAATCTGTATGAGGATGTGGAATAATGAAAGTTTGGTATGAGCGCACTGTTCGCAATTTCATCAATGTCCCCTGTGATTGGTCGGAATCGAAAATCTATAAGTATCTCCGCGAGAATACCTGTGGCCCGTATGATGATTTGGCTTGGTGGTATGACAAGGAGATTGTCGAGGGTGATGAAGATGAAGATGAAATTATCTGATAATTTTGATACGCGCACTTATATCGACAAACTGATGAATCTGGATATGGCGTTGGAGCGTCTGGATGGTTTGTTTGATGCGATTAGTGTAGCGATGCACGAAAAGGAAATTGAGGAAGCCGAGTATGACATTCAGCGCATTTATGAGTTCCGCAATTACATTGACAAGATGATGGAGGGTAAGTAATGAATATTCCTACTACTGTTAATAAGGTCGAAGCCAATGCCTGTCTGATGAACATTCGGACTGAGATTGATGCTTTGGTCAAACATGGCGAACTGGATAACGACGAAGGATGTTATATCGCTCATTGTCTGAATATCATTGATACCTACATCAATCGGGGTGATGCGGAATGACTAAATATTTCCATATTACCATCACTACCGCGCTCAGAGACAAGGACGAGTTCTATGTCTATTTCAGAGGTAATACTGAGGACGAAATCTATTATACACTTCACGACTTTATTGAAGATAACTTGGACGAGATTGCGACTAAGTATTTTGATAGCGATGAAATCGTTAAGCGTGGTATGACCGAAGACTATTACTTTCACGAGTCCGAAGCCGACTATGATGAAATCACCGAAACTGAATACCGCAAAGCAATGAATCAAATTTTTGGCAATCTCGATTAAGGAGGTAGTCAAATGAAGAAGATAGATTTAGACCGTTTTATGATTTGGGTCTGTCTGATATTACTCTTGGGTATGATGATTTGGGTAGTAGTTAAGACAGTCCATAAGATGGAACAAAGTTATGTAAACGGTCCAGCGAACAAAATGGAAGAACTACAAGACGGGAGTTTTTTCCCTATTGACAGTGAGCGATTTCTAAAAATAGATAGTGGTGAGGTATGCGGACATGCCGCCACGGTGTATGCCGATTCTATTACTGGCGTTATGTATATTTTCGTCGGTGGATATGGCAGTTTTTGTCCGCTATATAATGAGGATGGGTCATTGATGATATATGACCCCAGCGAGGAAATAGTTGATGTTGGATTCGATTAAGAAATATCTTGGAACAGCGTGCCTGACTGCGGCGATTCTGTTAGTGGCGGTTATGTTTATTAACATTTTCTCGTTATTTAAACCTAATACCGTAGATAATGGTATCGTATTTCCAGAAGATAGAGAACTATTTATCCCAGTTGATAAGGGCGAGGTGCTAGGTGGAGATGCATATGCGGTCGCTGACCGAAATACTGGCGTCGTATATATTTATACAAATGGAGCACTCTCGCCCTTATATGATAAGGAAGGAAATTTGATTATTTATGAGCGTTGAAATTAAAAGTGGTTGGGTAAATGCTCTTGAAAGCGTGCCCAGTGATTATCCGTCTCTTAAAGATAAGGCTAAGGCCTATGTCGTTCATACCGCTCCTGTTTATCGGGGCCGCCCCGATATGACCGAAGAGAGTTATTCAGTAAGTTATTGGGATTATGATGGAGAAGTCTGGGGCAATATTTGCGAGGGCGATATTGTTCTTCACTGGATGCCGTTTACCAAATGGTGGGAGGAGACTAATGCGTAAGTTTCTGTGTGCGTTGATGGCGGTTTTGATTATTCTGATGTGCGCCGGCTGTGTAGGCGGGCCGAAGGGCGAGACTCTCGGTACTGATAAGCCAGAAGATGAAGCAGTAAAAATCACTTTCAATGCTGATTTTTACGATAACGCCGGCGACCTGTGGCTGAGCGCAACCGGCTCTACTTTCAATATTGAGCCGAACAAGGTGAAGGAATATACTTATAGCACCGAAGGATATTGGGAATATAATTGGACAATGTCCTCTGTAATGTCTGTATATATCGACGGCAAGCAGATTGATTCGTGCGGTTCAACTATTATTTTTGCCGATAACCGCCTTGAAATCTTGGATATGAATATTCCTGAGGTTATTAATACTCACGTCCGCACCAATGATGCTTATATTGATGTTAATGAACCTTGGTATAGTATGAATTGGACTGACTATTGGACTGTTCAGTGGTGGTGTATTAACGAACAGTCTCACGGGCGTACGGTGAAGCCTCGTGTTGTCGTGATTCAGTCTCAGACAGGCGAGCCTATCCGAATGTATAGCGGGTCTGATGTTAGTTGGGAACTTTGTAAGAATTTGCCCAAGACCACGCATATCACAATTGATGATATGGATTTGTACGTTCATAGGGCTAATTTTTCAATTATTGATACAAGTATTTTGAAGGGATGAGGTCTAGCACCTCATCCCTTTTTTTGATTTTTATTAAAAAATATTATATAATATATATATAAGATGAATGAAGGGAATGATACAAATGGTAGCGAAGTCTTTCCAGTCCTACGCCATTGTGAGCGAGGTATATACTGTTAATGGACGTCAGTATGTGAAGGTCCAGAACCCCAAGAACGGTAGCACTAGACAAGTGCGGTGGTATAGCGAGGACGAATATAACAAGATGTATGGCATCGCTGAACCGCAGAGCATTCCCTTTAAGACCCAGAAGATTGTTCTGGGTTTTGTAAATGATTATATCACCATTTTTAAGAATGGTGGAATGGATGAAAACAATGAGTATTTTAAGTATTCTCCTGCCCGGTATTGCCGGCTGTGGGGCTGGTATTTCCCTTCTGATATCGACCTTCCTGAGGACTTGCCTACTGACTGTAATCCTATGAAGTTGGAGTGGGCGCTGGTTGGTAATGATGACGAGAAGTTGAAGACTGATGCCGAAATCCACGAGAATATTGATGCTTTATTGTGGCCAGAGCATCCCAGTCAGTATCAGGGCGCTGTTGGTGAGCGCATTGACCGCAGTATTGTGGTCATTCGTAATTACAAACTGGAAACCAATTATGGTCATTCCAATATGATGACTTTTGAGGACGAGTCCGGAAACATTTATCTCTGGACTACTACTGCGAAGGACTGGCCCGAGGGTACTAAGCATCGTATTCGCGGGACTGTGAAGAATTATAATCTCTATCACAACATTCATCAGACTATATTAACTCGTGTTGCGGAGGTAAGATGATATGAAAATGTATATTTATTACGCCCATCAGGGTATGGAGTTTACTAAGCAGGTAATCATTGCTGAAAACGATGCACAAGCCAAAGCATATGTTGGTAATCTGATTCGTAAGGCACGCGCCAATGGAGAATCTACGGAGTTTACCGGCCCGATGGAATTCAATGCGGCGTTTATGATGGATTGTCTCGCTCCTAAAAATATCAGTAATAAGCGGTATCGTCTGACAAAGTTTGAGTGTGAAATCGAAGAAAGACCTTGGGGGGAAATGTAATGTGTGATTGCTGTAATCCGAAGATGTATGACCACGAAGTTTATTACAATCCCACTGATGATGCTTGGTATTTCGATATTGAGACCGGTGAGTGGAGCGATTATGATGATGATTTCATTCATATTCAGCGTCAGATAAACTATTGTCCGTATTGTGGTCGGCGTCTGCGGTGTAAAAATGAGAAGAATGAAATTCATCTTGACAATTATGATACGGATACTTCTTTCGTTCCTAATCCTACAAATTGTGATATGAGTTATTTGAATTATAATAGTTGGACTGGCGATGAAATGACCATGTGTCGTGAGACTCTTAATCATTGTCCAGTAGCAGAGAAAAATGAAAAGTGCCCAATTATTCCAACTTATGAGGAGACAGTTACTTATGAAAATCCTTGTTGATAAAATGCCTACTCAGGTAGAAGATTGTCCTTATTCTAATCCCACTGATATGCCTTGGAACGATCGCACAATTTGGTTTTGTAGTTGGGGTCTAAGTCATTCTGAGACTTGTCCAATGGCAAAGGGCGGCGAGTGCCCTTATTTCACTACAATAGCTCAACAGACTGACCTTGATTGTATCATTGATGCCTTCAATGCTATTCCTGAAACTTATCCTATTCGTACCCAAGAGGTAGAAGAAATTATTATCCGCAATCCCAATAGAAAGGATTGATTGATATGAATATTTATACGTGGCACGTCATTCGATTCAGTGATGCCTACGAACTGTGTAAGCATTCCATTAAAACTTATGATGTCTGTTTCTTGGATATGTGGGATATGCTCATAACTCAATGCGAACTATATAGTGAAGACCTCGTTCGCATTGATTTTGTAGAAGATGGTTTTCTCTCTATGGACGAGAATCTGGATAAGGAAGAGTTCGATTATAATTGTCTATTCAATCTGATTATCAGTACTATCCGCAAGGAGTGTATGGCTATGGATAACTGGACGGGCAATAAAGTATATATTGAAATGAATTGGTGATGAAGAGGTAAAAGAATGATTTATTGTGCGTTTGACCCGTTGAATATCCCCAAGGACCCGAATACCAATGAGGATATTCACGTTTGTAAGAACTATGGTTCGTTTTTATGTGCGGAATGTCCAAGCCGGTATGATGGCGACCGCATTAAGGAATATATGGAAGCTCACCCTCGTGAGCATTAATATATAATAGGGATAGTATAATACTATCCCTATTTTTTTTTATTGATTTTTATTAAAAATTATTATATAATATATATATAAGGTAAAGGAAGGAAATGGGCTTATGATGTATAAGATTGAGTATGGTCTATATAATATAATTCATGAAGGCATATTTAAAGGTCGTATATTTATTAATGCCTCTAATATAGAACAGGCTCAATCCCGAGCGGCACGGGTAGCCCATAGTTTATTTTTCCGTAAAGCGAATGAAAACCGTGCCCGATTTCCCAGCCAAAAGAAAGTTTACGAAAAAGTAATAAAAGATTTACATTTACCTAATACTTGGGATAAATGGGATGCTACATGGGACTATGTTAATAATTTATACTGGTCAATGATTGATGACTATGTTTGGTATAAAGTAGAAAAAGCCCCTGATATAGCTCCTTCGTTAATACCAATAGAAGAAGAGTGGGAGGAGTTCTAATGTTTCATAAATATTTGCTTACTTACGGCACTTATGATGTGGGCGATATGATAACTATGACTCGTTATAGCGAGAGTCTTGAAGAGGCTCTTGAAGATGCTCAATGTATTGCTCGTAATCATTTTGAAGCTCTGGCTCGTGGAAAGAGATTTAAATGGAATCATTCTATTGGTGAGTTTGTTGAAGAATACCGAGATAAAGTAAAATATTTGACTGGCAAACGTCCGGTGGGTCCGGAATATAAAGGTCAATCATTCTGGGCCCTTGGGGTTAATAAATACAATGATATGCTTGAAGACCATATTTGGTATCAGGCGGAATTGATGGACATTAATGACCCATTTGAGGAGTTGTAATTATGAATTATCGTTATCATATAAAATATGGTTTGAGATCTGATGACCGAGCTCGTTCTGCATTTATTGTTTGTGACCCCGGCGTAGTCAATATGCGCGCTCAGATTATTGTAGATACTTTCTATGATAATTTGGTTGAGCAGGGTGTTATTTTTGATAATACTATTGACTATTATGTTGAGCAGGTACGCGATGAGCTGGCCAAAGAACATATTCAGTGGGCTGAGGAGGCTATTTGGGTAGATGCGTATACACGCTATTATACTCATCGTTCTCTTGCTACTTGGTATCAGGTTGAGGAGGCATATTAATGGATTACACAGATGTATTTGCTAGCATTATCAAAGAGGCTGTTAACGCCGATTTGGTTGACTGGTATGTAGATACCTATTTCTGCGGTAATTGGCATATGTTCGAAGACGCATACCGCAGAGAGTTTGGTAAAAATCTATTCGATTGATTTTTTAAAAAAAATATAATATAATATATATATAAGATGAAAGAAGAAATTAAAAAAGCACTTGAATGCTGTACTGAATTTATATGTGATGAATGTCCATATAAAAAATATGATACAGATATGGAAACATATCCTCTGAAATGTTCTCATAGATTGATTATGGATTTATATAATGAATTAAAAGGAATTGATGAATATGTTAACCATTAACAAAACTTATTGTATCAACTCTGATGATGATAGATCTGCTACCAACATCCGTCTCAATAAGGAAAATGGTATCTACAATTTCTCTATTACTAATTTTAGTGGAGATAAGATTGACCTTCAACTCAATGAGACTATGGCTAGTGAATTCTTCACTTCGCTAAAAGAACTTGGAAATTTTGTATAATGAAACAAGAAAGGAATTGATGAATATGATTAAGGCTTTGGTCCTGGACGATGGCTATCATGATAAGGACGTCGTAATGTTTGATGAGAACAAGAGTCTGTTGAAGGTTAGCTTGGCATATTTCATTAATATCCATCTGTGCGTTCCTCATCACGAGGATTATCAGGTAAGGACTATTCATTATGAGGGTATTGAGGACAATCGTTTGACTGATATGTTTGACAGGCTCAGTTGTATGAAGTCTGTCACTCGCATTGACAATGAAGATTTGGTCGGATGTTTTCAGAAACTGTATGATTCTGATGAAATTGTAGATGGGTGTGATATTTACTAATGACTATCTATAAGATTAAATATATTCTCGACATAGAAGAGGATTATTACCTGTTCCTTACTGATGCCATTGACGCCGGTAATCATTATATTGATAGAATTGCCGAAGAAGAGGGCGATTGGGACAATGTGATGATTACCTATGCTAAGAATTGTTTGAAGAACAATCTTGAATTCAAAGGCGTAGTAAAGATTGATGAGATTGAGGCATGCGCTTCACGAAATTCCGTTAATTGGTAATAGAATGTCCGAAATTTCGATAACGTAGGTGATAAATTATGTTTAATATGAATGACCCGTTTTGGCCCTATGCGAAGCACACCCAAGAGGTAGAAGATATTATTGACGCGCTGGTTCATGCGGACGCGGGCAATTATACTATTGACGTCGATGATGACCTGTCGCAGTCTGACCTCGACTATATTAAGTCAGAAGTAATGCGACGTAGGTAGGAGGAAGATAATGGCAACAATTAAGAGTCCCACTCTGTATGTTAAATGTTCTCAATCCGCGTTCGATGAACTGTTTGAGAAGTTTAATAAGGCAGTCAAGCAAAAGCAATATAAGAAGTTTGATTACGATGCTTGGTGTAAGATTCGTAAGACAATTAAGGAACGTTGTTCCAGAGTTGATAATAAAATCGTTCCAACATCTGTTCATTTTGACGTTGATACAAAAAAAGTATTCGTTGAAAATGTTCCAAACTTTTATTTTGATGATAAATCCTTCGGTCAGTTTCTTGTCAATGAGTTGACCCCTCAATTTATTGTCAAAGTATTGATGTGCAATATTGAGGTAAAAGAAGCCACTGAGTATGTCATTTCTACGAAGCCTACCACAGCAGAATTGAATTGGAAGAGAGAAATGACTATTAACGATAAATATTATTACAAGAATATCATTAAGCAGTATAAGGAAACCAATAACTATTACAACGATGTATATGAAAAAATTTACACCGATGCTGATAAGTATTCACCTGCTTATGCGACCACTCAGCCCTCTAATTTGAATTGGAATGGCATTACAGGCGGTCCAATCGCAGATAATACTGCGACTAAGGCGACTACCAATACTGAGACGCTTGATGGTTTTACTATTGATTGGAATGTGCCTACCAGCACTACTAAGCCCATTACCAATGCCGTAAAGCCGGATAGCCTCACTCTTGATTGGTTTGCAACTACAAGTAGCACTAAGCCTATTAGTGCGGACGATTTGGTTTCTGTTGCCAAACTTAATACTAGGGCTGATGTTATCAAGCCTTGCGCTGACCAGGTAAGCATTTGCTGTGATGACCTGTGTAAAAACTGTAAGAATTACGAAAAAAAGGATAATGAAGAAAAGGAGAATAAAATGAAGGGTTTCAATTTTGATTTCGGTAAGATTACCAACGATTCCATCCGTATGTCTATGTATGGTATGGCTGTTAAGAATGCTTCTGGCGTCTGGACCGCTTATGATAAGAGCGCTGGCGACCTGATGGACGTCGATGTGTTCAATTTCGATGGTTCCAATTTCCTGTTCAAGATGCCTGTGGCTATCAAGGACATTGCGGTGGGCGATGTCGTTATCCACGCACGCAAGCCTATGTTCGTTATCAGCAAGACCGAGGCCGGCGACCTGGTTGCCATTGACCCCGTGGCTGGTGAGAAGAAGACTATTATGCCTTCTAAGAATATGTTTGGCTTCAATTTCGCTACCAAGGTTGTGTCTCTGTTTGATAACCTGATGGGCCAGACTCCCACTTCTGAGAACCCCTTTGGCAATATGTGGATGCTGATGTTGATGGATGGCAAGTCCGATATGAAGGATATGCTGATTCCTATGATGCTGATGAGCCAGGCCAATGGTTCTACCAATGCGTTTAACCCTATGATGCTGATGCTGATGAATGATGGCGATATGAAGGACATGGCCATTCCTCTGATGCTGATGAATCAGGTTAAGTAATATATCCCCAGTTTGTTGATTTCATCCCCCCAAAAATAAGGGTCTTACCTTTCGGCGGTAAGACCCTTATTTGATTTTTTTATAAATTTATAATATAATATATATATAAGATGAAGAAAGGAAATGATACAAAATGAATCTGTATGACGCCCTGACTACGGAAGATATTGATCTGATTCGTGCTTACATTGAGGCATATGGCGGCAAGAATGATGAATATGATGCGACTGGTTGTTATGTTCAGTCTATGCCGAACACGATGGCGCCGTGGGCAGAGGCTAAGGAGCGTCTCTATACGATGTTCGGTGAGCAGCTTGTTCTGAGGAAGTCCTTTAACTTCTCTAAGGGCGTCGAAGAGTTGGCCGATGAAATCAACGATGCTCGTTATCGCGGAGATGGCAACGGTATCTCTGCGATGGACACTTTGATTCGTGAAAATTTCTGGCCTCGGAATATTTATTCCGCTTTGGGTCTGGATGATGACCAGGCAGATAATATTTGTCGGCTGATTGATTCCTACATGCTGGCTAATAACTCTTGGAGCCGCACTGAGTTCACTGTGAATGGCGTTCGTGTGAATACTGGTGCTAAGGCCGTGAAGATTCTGGGTAAGATTCTCGCCACTTTTGAGAACCCTGAGTGGAACGAAATCTTTGAGCAGTTCCGTTTGGAGCATTCTCGTATCCTCAATCAGAAAAAGCTGACCGGCGAATTGTGCCTGTCTATTCATCCTCTGGATTATATGACTATGAGTGATAACAACGAGGGCTGGGACAGTTGTATGAGCTGGCAGGGTTGTGGTGATTATCGTCAGGGTACCGTAGAGATGATGAACTCTCCTTGTGTCGTGGTGGCGTATCTGCGAAATCCTGACTATGAGATGGACATTCCTGATGGTCATTGGAACAGCAAGAAGTGGCGTTGCCTGTTTGTTGTTGACCGCGATGTTATTGTTAATATTCGCGAGTATCCCTATTGTAATGATGAACTGGTGGGCGAGTGCCTGAATTGGCTGAAAAGCCTGGCAGAGAAGAACCTTCATTATCAGTATCGTGATACTACCTGCCGATATCGCGCCGATTGCGAGAACACTGTTCAGGTTGGCGAGAAGAAAATTCCTGTGAATTTTTCTACTGGTCATATGTATAGTGATTTCCGTTTTGAACATCTGATGTATTTGAATGCCGCTTTGCCGGAGAAGATTGATATTTATTATTCTGGTGTGAGTGAGTGTCTGGGCTGCGGTAAGACTTCCAGCGGCTATGATGAAAGTCTCCTGAGTTCCAACGATTTGATTTGTCATAGCTGTAATGGTGATGGCGAATGTGAAGAGTGCGGTCGTTATTGCGATGCTGATGAATTGTATGAGGTTGAGGGCCGTTTGATTTGTCAGGATTGCTATGATAACGAGACTGCTGAGTGCCCCGTTTGTCAGCGTGAGGTTGACCTCCACAATGAAAAGTGTGAAGATTGGCGCGACCAATTGCCTGACCCTGAGCGCCATTTCATCCATAGTGATAATACATTTGAAATCGCGTTCAACGGCTATATCACTCATCTCAACTTTGATACTCTGTGTGAGTGTTGTGCTAAGAAGATTCGTTCTGGCGAAATCAAGGATTATGGCCCCGTTGAGCAGTTTGTTGATAAGTGGAACATTTCCCATACTTATCTGGATTTGGAGAAGATGACTGAGGATGCTGTTCAGGATGTTATTCCTTGGAACGGCAAGGGCTGGATGGAGCATCGCAGAGACAATCCTAACCGCAGTTGGGTAAGTCTCAAAACGGGATATTGCGATTTTGATAAGGGTTATTTCATTGATGAAGACGGGAACGAAATCGAAAATCCTCGCAAAATCTTCTTTTAACTGGTTCAATATAAAGTATTTTGATTTTTTTAAAAAAAAATTATATAATATATATGTAAGGTAAAGGAAGACCTTACAACAAAAATAAATTTTTGAAAGAGGTATACAAGATGAAGACTACTGATCGCACCACTAAGCGTGATTTTTATGAGGCTATTATCCAGGCGATGAATACTGGTGAGACTGATGTTGAGCCCACCAAGATTATCGAGTTCTGTGAGAACGAGATTGCCCTGCTGGACAAGAAGGCCGACAAGGCTAAGGAGCGCGCCGCAGCTAAGAAGGCCGAGGCTGACGAGCTGATGGATAAGGTGTATGCCGTCCTGAGCGATACCGAGTTTATGACTCGTAATGCTGTGATGGATGCCCTGGGTGATATGCCCGAGGATGTGACCATTGCTAAGGTCGGCGCTCGCTTGACCAAGCTGGTCGGCGCTGAGAAGGTCGAGAAGGCTGAGCAGACTGTGGCTAATGCCGAGGGCAAGAAGTCCAAGGTTATGGGCTACCGCAAGATTTAATCGGAATACGCTGATTCTTGAATGAGGTTAGGATTTAATTCCTAACCTCATTTTTCTATGGGTCTGCTCCGGGCGAGGTCGGGGGCAAAGACCGAAAACCCAAATCAAAATATGGCTTACTAATTTTTTAACCAATTTATTGACATATATTAAAAAATATGCTATAATAAAAACAAAAAAGGATTTATTATAATGAGATATTGTTTGAAATATATAAAAAATCAATATATCCAAGAGGCTGATGAAATTCTATTCGCAGATAATCATGGTGATGATATGATTGACGCAATAGAACAATATCCTCACGCGGATTTTATTTATGAAGTCGTTGATGAGCCTGATTGGGATTATTTAAAAATGATTAATAGCAAACTAAATGAAACTGATCGGCGATTAATCATTTCTACTCTTTATTCTAAAATTGCCCAAGAGGCAAAAGAAAATGGATTGGCGTTTTATTTTTCATTTGCGATTAATAACTTCGCAGATTTACAAGCTGTATGTGAATTAGGTGCTTGTTATGCGCTTATTACAGCTCCAATCTTTTTCGAGCAGGATAAATTGGAAAAATTTTCTATCCCACTTCGTTATCGTGCCAATGTCGCATATAGTGGTATTTTGACTACAAAGCGTGTAAATGCGAATGCGGCGTTTATTCGTCCTGAGGATGTAGACCTTTATGATTATGATACAACAACCATTGAATTTGGTGCAACTCATACTGAACAAGAAGAGGTTTTATATCGCTTATATAAATATAATAAGCGTTGGCCGGGTGATTTGAATATGGTAATTACAACTCTTAATGTCGAGCCCGCACCGATGAATCGAATGATTGGTCCAGACTTCGGCAAGCATAGATTGAACTGCGGCCAACGATGCGTAGAAGGTGAAACCTTACAATGCCATTTATGCCATAATCAAATGGCATTAGCAAATCCGTCAAAAATTAAAAATTATATAGATAATGTAATTTTACCAGTTAGACAAGAAAAGATAAATTGACAATTTTATTTAAATATTATATAATATTTATATAAAATAAGAAAGGAAGATTGATAGATGCGAGTGATGAAAGACTCTGAGTATCTAGCATTTAAGCAGTTAGCTAAGCTCACACAAGACCAAATGATTAGGGCTATGCGTGCGGTGTTAGAGGCTCGTTATACCGATATTATCGCAACAAAGGAATATATTGTAGCCAAGGGAGATATTCCTATCGGACTGGTTGCCCATATGGATACAGTGTTCCCGCTTCCTCCTACTGAAATTTATTATGATACTACACAGAATGTTGTGTGGAGTCCGCAGGGTCTTGGGGCTGATGACCGCGCAGGTATATTTGCGATTCTTCAGATTCTGAAGACTACAAAATTGCGTCCGCATATTATTTTGACAACTGATGAAGAGAAGGGTGGATGGGGTGCATATGCTCTTGTTGAACAGCATCCAGATTTTCCGTTTGATGATTTGAAATATCTGATTCAGTTGGACCGCCAGGGCGCGAATGACTGTGTGTTTTATGATGGCATCAATGAAGATTTTATTCGTTATGTATCTTCTTTTGGTTTCGTAGAGCATATTGGTTCATTCAGCGATATTAGTATTCTGTGCCCATTCTGGGATGTATGCGGCGTCAATCTTTCTGTTGGTTATAAAAATGAGCATAGTCTCATTGAAACATTAAATGTTAGCCATTTATTCGACACCATCCAAAAGGTGAAGAGAATGTTAATGGTGAAGGAAATTCCTGACTTTGAGTGGAAGGAAAAATACTATCCTTATTTCACTAATGGGTATCCTCTGGATGATGACATTGATGAATATAGCGCGGCTTATGGCTATAATTGGGCAAATGATAAACGCTCTGTTGATGCTTATACAGTAATTTGTCATAATTGTAAGAAGCCATTTTATAATTATGAGACATTCCCCACTAAAAAAATTGATGGTGGAACCATGTTCTTGTGCCCTGATTGTGTGGGCGACCATGCTAATTGGTGCGATTGTTGTGGTGAAGCATTTGAGCGCACACCGGAAAACGCCGGGGCCACTCTTTGCCCTGATTGTGCGAAAATTGAAAAGATTAAGGTTAAAGGTTAATGAAGAGTTATAATTTAGATGAACTAAAACAGCAAGTCAAACACGTATTAGAGTATAGTCAGGGTATTTATGATGTGAGTGAGGCCGCTCTTGATAATATGATGAGTGAATGGGAGCGCAATAAAGCACGATTCATTAATAATTTTATGGGCGGCAAACTCATTGTGGAGTTGCCAGGCAAACGCTCCTTTCATTTGGGAGAAAAGGCGAAACTCAAAAAATACAATGATTTCTTGGATTATGTTGTTCTGCGAATGAATAATTATGAGTTATGCCGATTTATTGAAGCGCAGGGTGAAGAAGGATTTTATGAGAATACCGTAAAAACTGGTTGGGACCATACTAAGAGTGATACATTTATTTCGCCGGGGTCTAAACTAATACGAGCATTTAAATATTTCATTGAAGATAAGGATTTGCTGGAAACTGTTCAGAATGAGGCTAGTCGTATTATTCAGGGAGACTGTGTCGAAGGCATTCTTTGTATATCAGTCCATCCTCTTGATTATCTTAGTCTAAGTGAAACTACATATAACTGGCGTTCTTGCCATGCTCTTGATGGCGAATATCGCGCTGGTGATTTGAGTTATTTGATGGATGGTAGCACATTTATCTGTTATCTAAGAGGCGATGATGAACAAAACCTCCCTTCATTTCCCGATGATTTACTCTGGAATAGTAAGAAGTGGCGTTGTTTGGGCTTTTTGGCTGATGATGAAAATGGTGTCATTATGGGCCGTCCTTATCCCTATGAAGCCGCAGATATTATTAATGAACTTCGTTGGGAAGTATTTAATAGAGAATGGAATTTGGGCCTTGGCAGTTGGCGCGCAGATGCCATTCGTTCGGTTCAAGACCGCTTAACTAACTGGGATGAAGATTTGAATCGTACTTATATCCCTTGGAATGGCCGTCTTGTAGAACTTGATAAAACCGTTCATGATTGTCCAAGTCCTACTCATTATAATGATATTCTTTTATCCAGTTGTTATTTGCCTATTTATGCTCGTGGTAAAGGATATTTTGGTAAGAATGATTGGAAGAAGGTTCAGTATCATATTGGACATTCAGTAATGTGTATCCATTGTAATTCTGAATATGTATCTCCTGGTGATGGCACGATGATGTGCCATTCTTGTGAGATTAGATATGGCAATTCTGACAGTGATGATATTGTTTATTGTGAGAATTGCGGTCGTCGTTTATGGTATGAAGACGCAATTGTTGTTGGAGATAATGGAAATTATCTTTGTGATGAATGCGCTAGTAGAATCACTAAAACTTGTAGAGATTGTGGTAATCCATATTACATTGATGATTTAACATATCATAAAGATGATGAAGATGAAAATGGCGGATATTATCTGTGCGGATGGTGCGAGCAAGATAGACAGGACACGGAAGAAATTGCAGAAGATGAATCTTCTACTACTACCATCAATTTTGATGAGTTTGATCTATAGCCATTAAATACAAGACCTATATATTATATACACGATGAAAATGGCGAATGGATACCTATTACGGGAGTGTGTCAAATACCTCCACCAGAACGTGAATAATTATTTAAATATTTAAGGAGTGATTATTATAGCACGCGGAAGTATTGCTAAGGAAAATGTTGCTAAAGTGCTTGCTGAATCATTTGGCAAGGACTGGATTGGCGAGTCTGATAAGAAATATTATGTTTGGGCTAATGATGGCGGTGAGCGCGTTCAAATCGCTATTAGTCTGACCTGTCCAAAGAATCCAGTAGGAGCAGCAGTATCTCCTACTAGCAATGAAATCAATTTTGAGGCCGAGCCTGAGAGACCTGTAATGGAGATTACTCCTGATGAGCAGGAAATGATTGACAGACTTAAGGCTGAATTGAATCTTTAATATAATGAGATAAGTCATTTGACTTATCTCATTTTTTTTGTTATAATTGGGTTAAAGATAATTAATTCATATATTAAAATTTTTATATATATTATATAATATATTTTAATAAAGGAAGGGCGATTAAAATGCTTAATAAATATAAAATCATTATTAATAATGATGAAACTCAGGCTTATACCTTTGAGGGCAATATTGTTTTTAATATTACTACTACTCCAGTAAAAGATTTAACTATTGATTCTATTTATTATTATAAAAATAATAAAACTTGTATATTATATGAAGGAATTGATGTTTTAAAAAATAGTAAATTATTAGCATTATCTGATACATTAGCACAATAGAATGATGATATAACAAAAGATAGCCCTCAGTCTATTAAAATTTTATGTGCGGCAGAAGGTAATGATGGATATGAAGAAATCTATAATGAAAGTATTAGTTTAATTCAAACCACTTATAGATTACAAAAAGGATTTTCTTCAGATACTACTAGCAATTTGAGCGATATATTGACTAATTCTGCTTTCTTAATTCGAATGAATATTATTTTATGATAATTGAGGTTTTGATATGAAAGAAAACTTTTTATTTAAAGCCAGTTATCGGATTACGATTAATAATGATATAAATAATTCAATTTATTTAAAAAATTGTAATGTTGGATATTTAGGCCAACGTCGTGATATTATTACTAAATACCAATCTGAAAAAAGTGATTCAGCATTATTGAATTTTTTTGATTTAATTCAAATGGTAAAAGATGTTGAAAATAATGATTTAATGGAATGCTATCAAACCATTTCTAATAATTATACTCAGATAGATTCAGTTAAAATTGAATTATGGAATTCATTTTTACAAGATTGGATAATTTTATTAAATCATAGTGGTTTTAAAGATGTTGTTTTATTACAATCAGATAATAATGAAGAATTTAGTGTTAATGATTCGCTAGTTGGTGAAGCTGGATTATTTTTACGACTAAGATTTTTTTATTAACTTGTAAGGAGGGAAAATATGGCTTTATCTACAGGGTCGCAAGCCGCTTGGTCAGATATTTAGACCCTTTTTACGAATTTAAATACAGCAAGAACTAAATTTAGTTTTGCTACTATTACGCCGACACCGGCGGGAGGAGCGGGTACAAGTATTACAACAACTAATACTATTGCACAATTGAAAACAAATATTGATGCTATGAAAAGTAATACTTTTTTATCAAGTACATTGTCTAATTTTAGTCTTACTGTTCCTGCTCCAGGAACATTAATTTAGCCTACTCTATTAAATTAGATTTCAGGCACCATTGATTAGATTCAAGCAAAAGATGCTTTTAGACCAGGAAATAGTTTTGGCTTTTCTTCTAATAGTAGTAGTTTTAGCTCTAACTCTTCTTTTGGTTCAGATAGTAATAATAGACAATTTGGATTCACATATTATACTGGACAATCTACTTGTTCTTATAACCCTTAATACTATTACGTAATTAAAAACAAAATTGATGTTATGAAAGCAATATTTTTTAGTTCAGATAGTAATAATAAACAATTTGAATCCACATATTACACTGGACAATCTATTTGCTCTTATTATAATCTTAATAAAAAAGGATTTTTTTTAATTATATGAATAAAATTTCACCTATAACAAATCTAATAGATGAGAATAAAATAGGGCCGCGATCAGTTTCCCTAATTTCATCTTGTGGATGTAATTTAAATTGTTCTTATTGTGTAATTAATAAAAGTGTTAATTCTTTTCAACATTAGATTCAAGAAAATACAATTAAAGCTTTACAAGACGGTAGCTTTTTAGAAAATATAAAAAAAGTATTCACTACAATGAATTACACTCCTGGGTATATTAATACTTTATGCTTATGGGGCCAAGAACCAACTTTAACATTAAAATATTTAACACCTCATTTACCAGAATATTTAGATTACTTTTTTAATGTAAATCATTTTGAATTTGTTACTAATGGAATGTATGGTGCATCTGATATAGTTGATTTTATACAAACCATAGATTTAAATTTAAAACATGGCGGTAATATCGCTATTCAATTTTCTTATGATGGAAAAGAACAAACTACATTATCTCGTAAAGGAGATAGCGAAACTATTTTTAATACTGTTAAATCAGTTATTACAGGGTTAAATTAGATTCAATTTAAGAAACTTGATAAGATTATTTTACATTTACATAGTGTTTTATCAATGGATATGGTAAAACGATTAGATACTATGGAAAAAATTAAAACTTTTTTCGATGAATATGAAAATTTTAGTAAATAGTTATGTGATTTAAATACTAATGCAATTGTCCATATGCAAATGGGGCCTAGTTTTGCGATGGAGCAGCCAGTAAATGCTTCATCTGAAGATGGTTTAAATTTTGTCCGTTTCTATAAAATGGCCTCTAAATTAAAAACAATTAATAACGAATATAATAATTATGTTTATGGAATAGATATTTTATTTAAACGTGTTTATGATGCTTTATTTCAAGAATTTCCTTATGCTAGTATTAGTGAATTCTTAGATGAATCATATCCAAATACACAATTATATTAGGACACTGTTAAAATGTTAAGTCATTTTAATATTTGTGGCACGTAGAATGTTGATTTAAAAATAATGTATGATGGAACTTTAATTAGTTGTCAAAATTCAATCTATGAAACTAAAGAAGAATATTTACAAAATTATACTATAAACAATCCTTATGATATAATTGAATATTATAGCAAAAAAAATACTGCTAAACCATATCATAATTGGTGTTTTAATCCTTTAATAGAAGATAAAGACCATTGTATGAAAATGAAAACTATTTATGAGACTTATCGAGATAATGGTTTTCTTATGCAGTATAATGAAGTTATAAATTTAATGTTTTTATTAGCACAATGTCATCAAATTGATACTAATTATTTAGAAGATATGAATAAATTAATGCGGCATGCTTTTATTATTGCTGGGAGTCAAGGTTGTATATATAATAATATGATTAAAACAGGTAGTGCTTATACTAAAAATGCTGGTTATTTAAGATTGCTATGTAATGGATTGATGGATGCTATTGAAGAAACATATTTAAGAAAAAGCCAAAAAATAATTCAAGGAGATAGCCATGTCTACAAGATTTGAAATTGAAGAAAAAGAATTATTGTTAGAGTATTTAAATCATATTGCATTCCCACAGTTTCAATACGGAGCAACGCCTCCTGTTATAGAATCAATTGAATTAATCATTCGTCCTGAATGTAATCAAAAATGCCAATATTGTTATATTACTAATCATGGCGATGAATTATATCCAAAAGAAGAAAGATTAGATAAAAAGTAGATTCTTTCTAATCTTAATGCAATATTAGATTATATTTATCATCAGAAAAAAAATATTGTTAAAGATATTCAATTATTTGCTGGAGATCTTTTATATGATGATTTAATTTGTGATATTTTAGATCTTTTATATAAATATTTATATGAAAGTTACAGTCAATGGGCTTAGATTTATCAAAAAATTCGTGCAGTTATTGTTATACCAACTAATTTTCATGGATTTGTAAAAAATGATGAATTGTATGAAAAAATGAAAGACTATATTAAAAAAATGAATGATATAGATATTTCTTTATGTTTTTCTTGCTCAACAGATGGTAAATACGCAGTATCTGCGCGTGAACAAATGGTATTTGATGATGAATATTGGACTGAATATTTTGAACGTGCATTTTAGTTAAATAGTGGTTATCATCCAATGGTTTCCGCTGAAACTATTGAAAATAGTATTGAAAATTTTGATTGGTGGATTGAAAATTTAGAACGAGTTTATTTTCATGAACATTTAAATGATAGGTCATGTTTTAAACCTCGTATGCCTTTTATGCTTGAAGTGCGTAATGATAATTGGACTGATGAAAAAATTGAATATTATTTAAAATTTTTAGAACATATTATTCAATGGCGCTTATCATTAGTTAATAATAATATTGAAAAATTTGCAAAAAGTTTATATTATGATGAATAGCATGATCCACAATAGCAAATTCCAGACTATGATATTATTCGAATTAAAGCTTTTGCTGGTAGCAATGTTGAGCGTCTTGGGTGCGGTTTACAAAGAGATATTATATTAAATATTCAAAATTTAACAATAGTACCTTGTCATCGTTTAGCATATAAACAATTTATTGGTGGTAAATTTATTACTGATGAAAATAATTTAATTATAGATGTTATACCCTATAACATTTCACAATATTTAACTTTAAAATATTTTAAACAATAGGTTTTACCAAAATGCGAATCTTGTGAGAATAAATATTTTTGTTTGCGTGGATGTATAGGGTCTCAATATGAATATAGTGGAGAGTTATATTACCCCATTCCTTGTGTCTGTAAATTATTTAAAGCAAAAACAGATTATTTAATAAAAACTTATTCAGAATTAGGAGTTTTTAAAACTGCTGCAAAAAATAATTATTTAACGCAATTAGACATTGATAGTATTAATTTTTATTGTGAAAGTAAAGGATGGCCGAAAATTGATGAACAATGAAGAAATATTAAAGGATAAATTATCTTCATTAAATTTAAATAATTATGAAGATAGATATATGTTGTTATACATTATTTAGAATGTTTTACAATCTGATTGTGAAGATATAAAAATAATTTTAAATAATTATATAGAAGAATAGCTTAATGAGTATATAAATACTCAATAGCAAAAAAATGGATACTATCAATTAAATAAGAAAGATTTAGGAATTTTAAACATCCTTTCTTATAGATTATTTTTAAAATATGATCCCGACACTTTTTATTTTAAAGGAAGAATTATTTAATGTTATATTTTTCTTTACCTGATTTTTATTTAAACTTAAAAATAAATAATTATTTTGCTGATTTGGCGAAAAAAAGTCCTGAAAAATTTAAAGTTCCTGTAATTATTGCTTCTTATCACGGCAATTTCCCTTTTAATTCTTGGAATGGTGGCTATAATAATTGTTATAACAATTATAAAACTTTATTATATAATGATTATATACAATATTTTAATAATACATAGAAACCGATTAGATTAAATTGCACTAATACATTATTAACTCAAACAGATTATTATGATAATTTAAATCGTGTGATATTAGATATTTTTGAAAATGGGTGTAATTTTATTGAAATTGCTGATTTAAAATTACTTGAATTTTTAGAAAATAAGAATATTAATTACAAATATATTTTTTCACATAGAGCTGCATTATTTCAAGAATACACTTCTGATTTGATTAACTAGATCAATAGTTTTAATAAATTTAATTTAATTGAAATTCCTAATAATAAATTAAATGATATTGACTTTTTATCTAATTTAAATCATAGAGAAAAAATAGAATTAATTGTAAATGGTCAATGTCCTGCCACTTGTTCTTGTTAGACTAAATGCTAGCAACAAGAAGACTTGGCTCAATTATCATTTTCTTGCAAAAGTCCTATAGGTAATTGTGTAAGACGTTTTAATTTTCCTATTCTTCCCTTAGAAGAAATTCAAGATAAGTATATGAAATTAGGATTTACTCATTATAAAATAGATTTCATACGTATATTAACTAAGCCAACAACGGTATTAGAATTTTATACACAATATTTTATAAAACCAGAATATTAGTTTGAAGTATTATCACGAGGTTTGGATATATGATTAATTTTAATTTGCCTGGATTTTATCATCATTATGCTTTGAATAAAAGGTTATTGATGTTAAAAACAAATTATTCTCATTTCTTTTATAACAATATTAATCTTGAATGTTTTTATGATATTCCATATTTTTGTATTTTTGATGGCGGTAGAATATTTATTAATTCAGATACTCAATGCTCAAGAGAGACATTAGAAGAAATGATATAGGTATATAATTATCAATATAATATACCTATTCGTTTAATTCTTACTAATACTCATTTAACCCCAAAAGATTATTATGATCGATTTGGTAATATGATTTTAGAGTTATGCGAAAATAATATAAATTAGATAACTGTAAGTGATGATAATTTTAAAGATTATATTTTATCGCAATACCCTAACTATCGATTAGTTTCTTCTACTACTAAATGTTTAACCAAACCGGCTGAATTACTACAAGAATTACAAAAAGATGATTATTATTTAATTTGTTTAGATTATAATTTAAATAGAAATTTAAAATTATTAAAATCTATTCCAGTAGAATAGAAAAAAAAATGTGAAATTTTATGTAATGCTATCTGTCCTCCTGGATGTCCTGAGCGTAAGAATCATTATCGTGCAAATAGTGATTTCTACTTAAATTATGGTAAGAATATGAATCTGTGTAATTGTCTTATCTCAGGTTCTACTTGTTCTCCTATAACTCGCGAATATACTAATAATTTATCTCCTACAGATATTTTTGAAATTTACGCGCCAATGGGATTTGAGCAATTTAAATTAGAAGGACGCACTTTAAATTCTATTGAACTTGCGTTAAATTATATCTATTATTTAATTAAACCAGAATATAAAGATGAGGCTTTAAATTTGTTATTAGGAGAATTATCGTGAATTATAATTATAATACAAAATATAAAGATCGGACACCAGAAGAAACTGTCGCTTTATTAAAAAATTTCTTTGAAAAGCGTGGATTCGAAATTCGTATTAGAGATGTGCGTAAAAGCGAAGCAGATACTTGGAGCTGTTGTTTAAAACTTTATTATAATAATGAATTTATTGGGACTTCTTGCGGGAAAGGTGTTACGGAAATGTTTTCATATGCTTCTGGTTATGCAGAAATGTATGAACGTTTTTGTAATAAAATGTCATTTTGGACTTCTATTCCTTTTTTTGATAAGCTTTGTGAATATAATTTAAAAAATAATGGCTATTATTTATTTCCTGATGAGAAAATAATGTCTTTGAATGAAATGGTTAAAAACAGTCGTACTTGTTAGAAAGTCCAAGCGGCATTTTTTAATAATCGATCTTTTGATTTAGAGAATTATTTACATATTCCAAAAGTCGACAAAATAATTGGAGCTCCGTTTAAAGGATTTAATTGCGTTGACACAAAATATATCGATCCACGTATTATTCAATATATTGGCAGCGGTGGAATGGCAGCTGGAAATACTATTGAAGAAGCGATTAACCAAGGTTTATCAGAAATTTTTGAGCATTATTGTTTTGATTAGACTATGGAATTTCACGATTCTTTATAGTTTTATGAACTAAATCTTAATAATTTGCAAAATCCTTTATTAGAGAATATTATTGCAAAAATAAAAGCAAATGGTAATAATATTAAAATTTTGGATTTATCTTATACATTTGGGTATCCTGTTATTTTATCTATTATATTTAATAAAATGAATAATATAACAGTTGTAAATTGCGGCAGCTTCCCAGTAATTGATATTGCTTTAGAGCGTGTGCTTACAGAAACTTATCAAAATCAAGGTAAATTAGATGATTTAAATAAAGGCCTTCAATTTCCTGGACGAGAAGATTCTTGGGATAAAATTTGTTTTAATTTTAGATGGAATTTTTCATATGCTTAGACTTTTCCTGAAGAAGTATTTTTAAATACTATTATTAAAGAAGAATATAATAAAGATGTATTTCTTCGTGGTATTTATAATAATCAGGAAATTAATAATTATTATAAAGATTTATTAAATAAAAATAATTTACATTGTTATTTTTTAGATTCATCGTTAATTCCAGAAATGAGTGCTATATGGGGCTTTGTCGAAGAATTAGATGGATTTAAAGAAATTTCTACTATTTATCCTAAAACATACAGTAATATGGATTGGGATTTATTGCCATCAATAGAAATTATTAAACAAACTAAAGAATTATTTAATAATCTTGAAAGTCATACTAATGAAGAATTAATTGATTTCTTTTTACAGTAGATATATTACAATAAAAGTGCTTAGACTTATTTATTTAATGTTTTAAATGGTAATATATTTTTCTTATATCGTCCACTAGCCACACCCACTCATATTAATGAAGCCATTTTAAAATTATTTAATAATTTTGGAGATTTAACTAATTTTAATGATTCAGAAATTAAAGCAATACAATAGTATACATCTAATTTTTCTAAGCAAAGATTATTACAAAAATATATTAAAAATAAATATACTTTGGATGAAATTAAAAAGATATTTATGAATTATGATATAACTCTTACAAATGAAGATATTAAAGAAGCTTTTAATGCTTCTTATATTTTAAATAAAAATTTATTTAATCCTTTTAGAGAAACTTTAATATCTGATTCATATAGAAAGTTCGTTGAAAGTTATGGAGTCCAAAAGTCCTGCTAACTTAATTTAGTTAGAATAGTATAAAAGTGTTTATGATGGATTTGCTATATCAATTCATATTGTTGACCATTGTGATTTAAATTGTATGAATTGCTCTCATTTTTCATCAATTGCTACTCCTTGGTTTATATCTGAAAAATTATGGACAGATCAATTACAATTATTAAGTAAAAAATTAAATAATAAATTATCACATTTAATTATATTAGGAGGAGAGCCTTTTCTTCACCCCAATATCAAAAAATTAATTTTAATTGCTTAGTCTATTTTCCCGAATACGATGATTTCAATTTTAACAAATGGAAAAATTATTAATTCCTGGACAGAGAAACAATGGAGTAGTTTTAATAATCAATTAAATTCTAATGTTTATATTACTGTATCAAAATATCCTTCTGTTAAATATGATAATTTGATTAATAATAATCATATTTTAAATTATCATATTCGGACTACTTTTGATAAAACAACAATTAATCCAAAAGGAAATGAAGATATAAATAATTTTTTAAAATGTTATAGGGATAATAAATATTATTTTACTCTTAAAAATTATAAAATTTATTATTGCCCGTTTGCTGCTTATATTAATAATTATAATTAGTATTTTAATCAATCTATACCAATTACTTCTTCAGATTTTTTAGATCTAAATACTCTTACTTTAGAAAAATTAGAAATTTTTGCTAATACCCCTAAAAATATTTGTAAATATTGTAAATCAGCAGAAACAGTAAAATGGAATTTAAGTAATAAACAACAAAATGAATTTGATAAAACACTTGCAGAATTATATTTTATAGATAAAAATTTATTTAATCAATTAAAAATCTAAAATTTGATTTTTTTTAAAAAATATAATATAATATATATAGAAAGTTAAGGAAGAGAGAAATTTCTTCCTTAACCAATATAGGTCATTGGTGTAGTGGCTAGCATAGCGGTCTCCAAAACCGCGGACCTAGGTTCGAGTCCTAGATGGCCTGCCATAGATTTTATACACAGGAGTGATTTGTATAAAATTTTATATTTCATATTTTTACGCAGTTCGTTTTATGAAGCCGAATACTGTGGCTTTGTCAACAGCCAAGAGCGACCCACAATGGTTCCATCACGGCTGGGATAGAAGTGTAGTATATGAAGATAAAAATGGCGTTTTAAATGGATTGCGTGCTGAACCATTTGTTCCTCAAACATTTGAAAATGCTGAGGGATATTGTGGTCATTGCGATAAAGACCCTGTTCATTGTAAATTTATTAAAACATACCGTGAACAATTAAGCAATCTTGATTTTGATGATATGATGCGTCGATTCAAAAGTATCGCTGAACGAGTGGTTAAAAATGGTGAAGAGCCTGAAATTGTTTTGCTCGTCCATGAAGCGCCGAATAATCCTTGTTCTGAACGTTGGCCATTGTTTGAATGGTTTAAAAAGCATGGAATTGACGCCAAAGAGTATCCAATTATAAAAGCACAAAAACCTAATCAAATATTTAATTTTTGATTTTTATAAAAAAATATATTATAATATA
>ULOZ01016623.1_pt1 | contig 148556 bp, 119 predicted proteins | sample 1953031 | NCBI WGS metagenome assembly ULOZ01 (sample SAMEA4835616, study PRJEB28245) | human gut metagenome | biome: gut microbiome; material: fecal sample | place: Denmark | collected 2008
TCAAGTATTTTTTCCCTAAAACCTTGGAAGTTATAAGGAAAAGTCGTATCTTTGCATAAGAAAAGCTATAAAAAAGAAATTATGGAACATTAAGAAGATATTGTAAAAACAGAAAGTAAAATCATTGTCATCAGGGATACGCAAGTCATCCTTGACAGAGATGTTGCGGAATTGTATGGCGTAACAACCAAGGTGGTTAACCAAGCCATAAGAAACAATCCAGATAAGTTTCCTTCTGGATATGTTATCGAACTGACTAACAGCGAGAAAGAGCATGTGGTCAAAAATTTTGACCACCTCGAAACATTGAAGTTTTCTCATGCAACAGTAAAGGGATTTACAGAGCAAGGACTTTATATGCTTGCCACAATATTAAAATCACCAATGGCAACAGCCACCGCCATTGCCATCATTGATACTTTCACTCAACTTCGCAAGTTGGCAAGAACTATAGATAAGGTGAATGAAGATGCAAAGGAGCATGGTATTTTACCAGACAAAGCAACAGAAGGTAAGATACAAGCTGCTATGAACGAAGTCTTCGCAGATAAGCTGCCATTAAAAATGCGCAGATTGACTTTTGGAGTTAATTTAGGGGTTCTGAAATTTTCTATAGAAACCACAAGAGAATCTAAAGAATAAAACAATATAAAAAGGAGGGAAGAATATGAACATGTTTGAACAGATGCCATTCAGCGAGAAGTATCCAGTCTTCCGCAAGTTGGCAGAAATAGGCGACCTCCGCAAGCTCTCCCGAGAGGAACTAGAGCTGTATGACGAGGACATCAAGAATATGCGTGATATATATGCCACCAGAAAGTTTGATGAGAAGAGAGGAATGGAAATAGGTATGGCAAAAGGAATGGAAAAAGGAATGGCGAAAGAAAAGATAGCCACAGCTTACCGCCTTTTGTCCATGGGTCTTTCTGAAGCGCAAGTGGCAACGGCCACAGAGCTTCCACTGGAGGAAATTCTGAAAATGAAGGAATAAGAAGAGATTACCAGGCAGCTCTCGAACATATCGGGAGCCGCCTTTTTTGTATGCCTTTACGTTATGCAAATCTATGAAAATCGTATTAAGCCTTCTGCACGTTTTCAAGATTTTTATGATCATATTCTTTAACAGACAATGGGATGGATTGTTGCACTTGCTTGTTGAATTCGCATTCTTTGTCTTCTATGAAAGATGATGCATATATATATATAATAATGTGATAACTTGTATCTTTTGGTGTAAAATATTAGGTTTATTTATACTTTGATATATGTCATGTGATTATACGACATTTGTCATCCAGTCGTACGACAAGTGTCGTATAAACGCATGACAAATGTCACGCAATCGCAAGAAAGGCTTCCTTGCATCGTTATAATTGATTCCTTGCATCGTATAAGTTGCGGCATTGTTATCATCCATCTCACCATAGCTAAGCATCGGGACGTAATTTTCATTTCCTCAGTTGGCTATGATTCCTCCTCTCACCAGCCATTTCGCAAAGAAGCGGTCACTAACCAGATAGCCAGCCGGAGTCTTGCTTACCAACTGCTTATCTACCAATGCCTTTAATGCCGTTTTCACGCTGCTCGTAGCTGGAAGATGGTGGGTGCTGACAAACTGCTGACTCAACGGCGAAGATACCAAATGCTCACGAGCTATCGCCCAAAAAAGGATTGTTCAATCTTGCCATATCTTGTTATCATTCATTATACAAACGTTCATTGCGCTTTTTACGCAACGCAAATTACGCAATAAAAAACGAGACCGCCAAATGTTTTCTAGTTTTTTAATCATAATTATCTCCTAAAGCTACATATACCTTTATTATATACAAGAAAAGCGCACCGGAATGCAAACGTTTGCACAATTAATTCGCTTGATTTGCATCCATTTTTGAACAAGCTAATAAAATAAATCGTAACTTTGCCAACGTATAACAATACAACTTGCAATTAAACATAAAATAATAATCACAAAATACAATGATAATTATGAAGAAGATATACTTTACACTCCTTGCCACAATGGCACTCACACTTGGAGCATGCTCTAGCAGCAATGACCCTGATCTTCCAGAACCTGAGCCAACGCCAGCGCCTACCCCAAGTCCGGAACCTGAGCCTGAACCAAGTCTCAATTCGCAAGGCTGGGCTAGCGATTATAGCGGCGTTATGCTGCAAGGATTCTCTTGGGATTCTTATAATGAATCACAATGGAAGGTCTTAGAGAAGCAGGCTAATGAGCTGAAAGGTTATATCGACCTTGTTTGGCTTCCACAAAGCGGAAAATGTATGGAGACCACTCAGGTGATGGGGTATATGCCATATTACTATTTTAATCAGAACTCTTCTTTCGGATCTGAGGCTGAGCTCAGAAGTCTGATTACTAAGTTTAAAGCCGCTGGTATAGGTGCTATTGCTGATGTAGTCATCAACCACCGCAATACGGAGGGCTGGTATACATTCCCTGCTGAAACATACAAGGGAGTGACCTACCAGATGCAATCTACAGACATCTGCAAGAATGATGATGGTGGAGAGACTGCTACACAAGCAGCCAAAAATGGTGTAAGCCTCAGCCAGAACAATGATGAAGGTACAGACTTCGGAGGTTGCCGTGACATCGACCACAAGAGCGAAAATGTGCAGAAGGTGATCAAAGCGTATCTGAAATATCTGAAGGATGATTTGGGTTACACCGGTTTCCGCTATGATATGGTGAAAGGTTTCGATGGTAGCCATGTTGCCGACTATAATGATGCCACAGGTGTAGAATACTCTGTAGGTGAATACTGGGATGGTAACGACAAAATAGAAAGTTGGATAAACAGAACTAACAAGAAGAGCGCAGCCTTCGACTTCCAGTTCCGTTATAACGTACGCGATGCCGTAAACGGAGCGGCTAACGGAAAGGTGACAACATCTTCAGACTGGTCAAAGCTCAACAGTAACGATAATCTTATGCACGATGCCAATTATCGTCGTTATGCAGTTACTTTCGTCGAGAATCATGATACCCAGTATCGCTCTGCCAAGGAACAGAACGACCCTCTGCGCAAAGATACCATAGCAGCCAATGCCTATATGCTCGCCATGCCAGGCACGCCATGTATCTTCCAGCCACACTGGAATGCTTATAAGCCTGAGTTGAAGGAGATGATTGCTGCTCGTAAATATGCTGGTATCACCAATATGAGCAATTACGCAAACAAGAAATGCCAGAATACTTTATATGTCAATGAAGTGACTGGTACTAAGCACAAACTTCTTGTGGCTGTAGGTAATGATGCAGCAGGATATGCAGGAGAAACAGGCTATACGAAGATTCTTTCCGGTTATCACTATGCCTATTTCCTCTCTAATGATGCAGAGACCTCTTGGACAAGCATGCCTTCTGGCTCATACGAGGAAGGTTTCAAGACCACACTTACTGCAGTCAGCCAGACAGAGGGAGCCAAATTGGTTTATACCTTGGATGGTTCAAATCCTACTTCGAAGAGCACAACAGTAGAAAGTGGTAAGGAAATCAGCATCAATGGTACTTGTACCTTGAAGGTTGGATTGCTTGTGAATGGTGAAGTTAGAAATATCGCCACTCATCAATATACGATTGAGAAGTTCAAGGCATATAAATTTATGGTTTATGTGAATGCCGATGCTGTGAAATGGAACCCATTATACTGCTATACATGGAAGAAAGCAGCATCTGTTGAGTGGCCTGGTGAAAAGATGACAGAAACAAAGACCATCGGTGGTAAGACATGGTACTACAAGGAAGTCAGCATTGATAATGCAACCGAGTTGGTGAATGTCATATTCAATAATGGCAAAGATAAGCCGCAGACTGTAGATATAACAGGTCTCACCAGTACGGCTTACTTCGAAATCGAAACATCCAAAGAAGGTAAGAACTATAAAGTGAAGGATGTTACTGCAGAATATAACAAATAAGTTCAAAGAATAGTTTCAGTTTTTAGTTTTAAGTTTTTAGGTTTATTAAGGTTTATGTTTTTAGGTTTAGTTTTGTGTGAACAAAATTACTAGTTAGTTGTTTTAGGTTAAGAATAAAGAGGTATATCCAAGATTCATCTTCGGGATATACCTCTTTTCTTATTTTAATTATCTTTCTTATTCTAAATTATCTTTCGCGCTGGTCAGCACCCCACATCAGTTTTTCTCTCAGGGTAGAGAAATAACGCTGGTTGCGCTGCTTCACAATCTTGATGCTATGAGGAGCCTTGCGGATGATGAGGCGGGTTTCCTCCGTCATACGCTCACTACGACCATCGATGGCTACCAGATAGTTGTGGCTGCGGCTCTCGATATCGAGCGTGATGACAGCCGTATCGTTGATGACAATAGGCCGGATGTTCAGACTGTGAGGAGCCACCGGAGTAAGACAGATGCTGCCACTCTGCGGAATGATGATAGGTCCGCCATTAGATAGATTGTATGCCGTAGAACCTGTTGGCGTGGTAACAATCAGTCCATCAGCCTGATAGGTAACGAGAAATTCGCCATCAACCTGCGTACGGATGGAAATCATCGAAGCATCATCACGCTTCAGTACGGCGATATCGTTGAGGGCGAACGGATTGCCGGCAAGGATGCCACCTTCTGCCTCCACCTGAATCACCGCATGCTCCTCTATCAGACATTCACCAGCATAAAGACTGTCCAGCGCCGACTCGATCTCGCTTGGCAGCACATCGGCAAGGAAGCCCAATCTGCCCATATTCACACCGATGATAGGCGTACCCTTGGCTCCCACACGGCTCGCTGCCTTCAGGAAGGTACCATCACCACCCATAGAGATGACGTAATCCACATCAAAGTTGTAATCCTCGAACACCCCAGCCGCCTTCACATCGAGATGCTGGTCGCGGATAAGAAACTCGTAATAAGCATTCTCCACATAAACTTCAGCCTCCTTCTTTTCGAGATAAAGAAGGATTTTCTCTATCGAAGCCGACTTCTTAGCCTGGTATTCATTACCAAATATTGCGAATTTTAAATGTTGCTGTGCCATTTATTTTGTTATTTCAATAATTATTCTTACTTTTGCAAAGGTAATCATATTATTTGAATAACAAGACAAAAAACAAATAAATTATGGCTAAGGTATATGAATTTCTTGCCAATGGCTTCGAGGAAATCGAAGGATTGGCTCCGGTTGACATCCTCCGCAGAGGTGGTGTAGACATCAAGACTGTAAGTGTAACGGGTACTGAATGGGTAGAAACATCACATGGTGTTACCATCAAGGCTGACCTGAAGTTTGAGGATATTGCCAGCTTTGAAGATGCTGACATGCTGATGATTCCGGGCGGAATGCCAGGCAGTACAAACCTCAACGAGCACGAAGGTGTGCGCCAGGCGCTCATCGCACAGCACAAGGCTGGCAAGCGAATCGGTGCCATCTGCGCAGCCCCAATGGTTCTGGCAAGCACAGGCATCCTCGAAGGAAAGAAGGCTACCTGTTATCCTGGCTTCGAGCAGTATTTCGGCGAGAACACCGAATATACCGCCACCCTCTTCCAGGAAGACGGTAACGTGATTACAGGCGAAGGTCCTGCCGCAACCCTCCCATACGCCTATAAGATATTGAGCTATTTCGTAAGCAAGGAAACCGTAGCTGCCCTGCAGGATGGCATGATGTATGATCATCTCATGCAAAGCAAGTAAGCCCTATAAACTATAAATTATAAACTATTAATTAGTAACAAAGTGGATTACGTAATCATAGTAGCCGGAGGCAAGGGACTCCGCATGGGAAGTGAGATTCCAAAACAGTTCTTGCCGGTAGCGGGCAAGCCTATCCTGATGCGCACCATAGAGCGTTTTCATGAATATGACCCTGCATTGAACATCATCCTGGTTCTGCCGGAGAGTCAGCAGGCATACTGGCACCAGCTCTGCGAGGAGCATCATTTCAGCATCAAGCACCAGATAGCCAATGGTGGCGACACCCGTTTCCAGTCATCCAAAAACGGACTGGCACTCATTCCTGATGATGAAGATGGCGTAGTGGGTATTCACGACGGCGTGCGCCCATTCGTATCTAAAGAAGTCATCGAGGAATGTTTCGAGACGGCCCGCGAAGAATATGCAGCCATCCCTGTATATGCCGTAACCGACACCCTACGCTATATCGACCAGCACGGAGGCGGAAAGAACGTGCTGCGCAGCGATTACCGCGTGGTGCAGACTCCCCAGACCTTCGACATCGGTCTGGCAAAGCAGGCTTTCAACCAGGAATACAAGGAACAGTTCACCGATGATGCTTCGGTGGTAGAAAGTCTTGGCTGTCAGGTTGCAATGGTTGAGGGTAACCGTGAGAACATCAAGATTACCACTCCATTCGACATCAAGGTAGCGGAAGCTTTGCTGGGCTGATAATCTGCATGTCATCCCTGTTAGACAGGATGACGAAGACTGAGCCATAAGCTGGCAAGTTCAAGTTCACTATCTGGCGGATTCTGGAAGTACCGGTACGGAAGGTTGCCGTAATCTGGCGCTCCTTATTCTCCTGATTAATCAGGAAATAGATATCCTTCCTGCCCGTTGCCTCCAGAACCAGACGGTGGGCATAATCCATATTCTCAGGCAGTATGACATCCGGATCGATGCCATACTGCGAGAAGTTCTTCGCCTGATAAGGCTTGTCGATGATGACGATGCCTTCCTCACGCAATTCCTCCAGTTTCGCTTTTATCTCAGCAGAGAGAGAGCTCTCCGGCTGCGAAACCACGAGAATGCGATAATCCTGATTTCCAGGCAGTTTACCTTTCGGACTGTATTCGAAATTCCATTTCAGCAAGGCATCCTTGTTAATCAAATCGTATTTGTAACCACGAGGGGCACGATAGCTGTTCTTCTGTTCGGGGTTTTCCGAAGGATGAAACACAGCGATATCAACCACCGGTCTGCCCTGCTGCAGATAATGCTGACACATGGTGATGTAATCCATGAAACCTCGAGCCTCTGGATGCCGGACAATATCATGCTGGAAAATGAACCTGTTGATGCCAAGCGCCAGGTGGCTGTCTGTCAAAGGTTTGAGCGAGGCGGGCGTTCCGTTCCGTGCGCCATAGTTTCCTGTACAAGCCACAGCCTGAACCAGATTTTCATTATAGATATGGGCTCTGCTTACGGCACGGAACATATCGTCGGGATGATCGGTACGCGGGATAGGCTCACAAGAAACTTCAACATACTGTTCTTCTGCCAGACGGGTGAAGGTCTGGAAGAACTTCTCCTTTACCAGTTCCCCGATGGTGAGACGGATATCATTCTGTACCTGTTCGTATCGGGAAGCCGACTCCAGCGGAACACCTGCCATGACAGGAAGATAGGGGTTGAGATCATAGCCGCGGCGCACCTTGAATTCTTCGGCAAACTGACAGCCCCAGTTCTGGCTGCCCCACTCTCTCGGGTCAATATACAGATACGACACCACATCGCCATGCGGACGGTTCAGTAACGGCGCATACCAGGAATCAAATAGTTTCTTTACGGCTGCCGGTGAGAACCTGTCCACCTCAAGTCCCATACCTTTCCAATCCGTTGCATGAGTCTGTCCCGTTGAAGTATGTCCCATCCGCAACAGGCACCAGGAGCCCTTAGGCAACTTATTCTGCAAAATACCATTCACCATGACACCCATCACCATTCCTCCTTCCATCTTCAAGGGGAGCACATCAGTCATCGGCACCGCCTCGCTCCGGGCAGCCGAATCGGTTGCGTTGCGCCAGGCAGGACCCGTTTTCCCTTTAAACCGGATAGCAAAAGCTGCAATATCCTGATAATATCCACCTTCGCTTCCGGCAGACTGCATCTTTCCGTCCTTATAACTCTCGGGCTGCCACATCTGCAAGCCTTCAATCTTCTTTCCGCCCTTCATGATGGTATCGGTCCAGACAACCTTCTGCATCGATTCAGCAGGGAGGACAAGCGGATTGCCAGGCAAGACATGGATGCCCATATCAAAATCGAGAGAGTCGGCTAGCTGGAAGGAATAATCCATCATCTTCCAGAACTCAGGCGACAGCTGTGCCACCCCGTCCTGAAATTCCAGACGCTCGCCAGCTTCACGTACCGGCATCAGCCAGATACCGCCCATACCTACATTCTTCATACCCGTCAGATCGGCATGAATACCCGGTCTGGAAACGGAGCCATACTTCCAGTTCCAGAAGGTCCAAGGCTTAGCCTCGTCATTATATGCCATTGCCGACACAACCAGAAGCGCCAGCAAAGCTATCACCATATATCTTTTCTTACTATTCATGAAAGTTTTAATCTTATTCGGTGCGAAGGTACGAAGAAAAATCAATATAAACAAATAAAAAAGCCACAATTGCGGAAAAAAAGAGTTAAACATTTTGGCAGTTTTGCCATAATGTTGTACTTTTGCATCATTATGAATAGTATTTTAGACCAAGACATCATGTTCCTGCCAGGGGTAGGACCCAAGAAGAAAGAGATACTGAGCAAGGAGCTCGGCATCAACTCTTATAGTGACCTGCTGGAATACTATCCATATAAATATGTAGACCGCTCCAAGGTTTTCCACATCAGCGAACTCAATGCCGACATGCCCTTTGTACAACTCAAAGGCAAGATACTCAGCTACGATGAGATTGATACCGGCAAGCGCAACAAGCTGCTGGTAGCCCATTTCTCAGACGGCTACGGTGTGGCTGACCTCATCTGGTATCGCGGTGCCCAATACATCATGAAGACCTATAAGGTGGGAACCGAATATCTCGTTTTCGGAAAGCCAACCATCTTCAACGGCAGATTCCAGTTTACCCATCCCGATATGGACGATGCCACCAATCTCCAGATTTCAGAGATGGGCATGCAGCCCTACTACTCGCTTACCGAGAACCTGAGAAAGCGCGGCTACACCTCACGTTCCATAGAGAAGATGACCAAGCAGTTGGTCACCATCCTTCCTCCTCTTCCCGAAACGCTGCCAAGCCATATCGTAGACCGTCTGCATCTGGTTTCGCGCGATGCAGCCATCCGCATGATTCATTATCCGCATTCCCATCAGGAGATGCAGAAAGCACAGGTACGCCTTAAATTTGAGGAACTCTTCTATGTGCAGCTTAATATAATAAGGTATGCCACCGACCAGCGCCGCAAGTTCAGGGGATATGTCTTCAACCGCATCGCAGACATCTTCAACGGGTTCTATGCCCATCATCTGCCTTTTGAACTGACAGGCGCCCAGAAACGGGTGATGCATGAAATCAGAGCCGATATGTGCAGCGGCAGACAGATGAACCGTCTTCTGCAGGGTGATGTGGGTTCGGGCAAGACGCTCGTGGCTCTCATGACCATGCTCATTGCGCTGGATAACGGTTATCAGGCATGTATGATGGCACCTACCGAAATTCTTGCCGAGCAGCATCTGCAAACTATCTGCGACTTTCTGCAGGGAATGGACATCCGGGTAGAACTGCTCACAGGCATCGTAAAGGGAAAGAAGAGAGAAAAGATTCTTGCCGACCTGGCTACGGGCGACATCCAGATTCTGGTAGGCACCCATGCCATCCTCGAAGACCCTGTGGTTTTCAGAAGATTAGGCGTAGCCGTCATCGATGAGCAGCATCGCTTCGGTGTAGCACAGAGAGCCAAGCTGTGGAACAAGAGCGAGAATCCGCCTCATATCCTCGTGATGACCGCCACTCCTATCCCCCGCACCCTCGCCATGACCATTTATGGTGACCTGGACGTGAGCGTGATTGATGAACTGCCACCGGGCAGAAAACCGATACAGACGCTACATAAGTTTGATACCCAACTCACCAGCCTCTATCAGAGCATCCGCCGCCAGATTAATCTCGGCAGACAGGTATATATCGTCTTTCCGCTGATCAAGGAAAGCGAGAAGAGCGACCTGAAGAACCTGGAAGAAGGTTACGAAACGCTGAAACAGGCATTCCCGGAATTCAAATTGAGTAAGATTCATGGCAAGATGAAATCTGCCGAAAAGGAGGTAGAGATGGAGCAGTTTATGAAGGGCGAAACACAGATTCTCGTTGCCACCACCGTAATTGAAGTTGGTGTTAATGTGCCCAATGCTTCTGTGATGGTTATCCTGGACGCACAGCGCTTCGGTCTCTCCCAGTTGCACCAGCTGAGAGGCCGTGTAGGAAGAGGCTGCGACCAGAGCTACTGTATTCTGGTAACCAACTATAAACTTTCAGAAGAAACCCGCAAACGTATTGATATCATGTGCGATACGAATGACGGGTTCCGTATCGCCGAGGCCGACTTGAAACTCCGTGGTCCCGGCGACCTGGAGGGAACGCAGCAGAGCGGCATGGCTTTCGACCTGAAAATAGCGAATATTGCCAGAGACGGTCAGCTGGTACAACTGGCGCGCACAGAAGCACAGGAAATCATCGACAACGATCCCGAATGCAATGCTCCTCACAACGCCCTGCTCTGGAACCGCCTCAAGGAATTGAAGAAAACCCATATCAACTGGGCAGCCATCAGCTAAAGCAGCAAGCAAAAGCAGTTCCTGTTATTAGAAAGCAAGGCTAAAAGGTGGCTTCAGCTATCAAGCAGCCTCACCCCCGTTCCAGGCGATTCCATCGCCTGTCCCAAAAGTAAAAAGTATAATTATGGATAGAAGAAGAAAGCCGGCTATCAGGGAGCCGCGACCAGAAATAACCCTGGAAGAAATGAGAGCCATTCTCGAAAACATTACAGAAATAGAAAGCGCAACAGGCATCAGATACGTCAAACTGCATGTAACGGCAAAGATGATTATCGGTATCAGAGAGTCATCGGGTAAGGAATTTACCATCAACCTCAACGACCTCTACCGCGCTTATCAGGAATGCCTCCGATTCACCAGTCCGGAGGTAAAAAAGTATATTTTCATGGGGCATTCTCCTGCCGTGGCTCTGTTGAGAATGCTACAAAAGCATGAAACGTATTAAAAGTCAACTCCTTGCATCTCATTTTCCTAATGTAAGTTAAAAATAAGGCTAGGGCGTTAAATATCGCCCTTTTGGCTTTAACAACTTTGGTTTTTTGAAGTTTTTTTGTTATATTTGCAACGTCTATATAACAAAACCGCTACATGAAGGCATTTGCCTTAGTGGTTTTTGCAGAATTTCTTGTATGATTCTGCGCTGTTGACACGAACCTAAAAAAGAAAATAGAAAAAGTAGTATGAGTTTTAAAAAGAGTATAAAGAAAATTTCGGTCGTTGCATTGTTGGCGCTAACAGCTTCTCCCGTTTGCGGACAAGACCTGTTGGCAAGACAGGCACCTGTAGACCACAGAATGAAATCGCTCGACACACTCGCTGTGTCGCATTATCGAATGATTGAAGACAGAGAGAACCCTGCAGCCGAGCTGTATGAGGATTTCTCTAACAAGTACGCTCACAGGGCTACAACCTTGCCTGAGCACTTCCGCATCGATCTCCGTCATTTCTGCATGCCAACTCCTAGTCGCGTTGTCACAAGTAACTTCGGTTACCGTGCTAGCTTTGGCCGCCAACATAAAGGTATGGACATCAAGGTTTATATTGGCGACTCAATCCGCTCAGCCTTTTCAGGCAGAGTTCGCATCGTAAGATATGAAGGTGGTGGTTACGGTAAGTACATCGTGATTCGTCACAACAACGGTTTGGAGACTATCTATGGTCACCTCTCTAAGCAGCTCGTTACTGAGGGCGAAGAGGTAAGAGCCGGCGATGTGATTGGCTTGGGTGGTAATACGGGTAGAAGTACCGGTTCGCATCTCCACTTTGAGACCCGTCTCTGTGGTGTGGCTCTGAACCCGGCACTCTTCTTCGATTTCCGCAACCAGGACGTTACAGGCGACTTCTACAGCTTTAACCGTAATACCTACGAAAGCGAATCAGCTGATGCCAATGCTGCCCGCGGCAAGGTTGGCAACGGTGGTTACACCAGAGAGCAGGTTAACGGCGGCGAAGTGGGAAGATACTACGAACTGCCTGCTGGCCACGAGAAGCTCTACCACAAGGTGAAGCCAGGCGAAACGCTTAGTTCTATCGCTGAAAAGCGTGGCGTAACTGTAGAGCAGATCTGCAGACTCAACGGCTACCGCAAAGACAAGAAGGTTAGTGTAGGACAGATTATCAGATACGTATAATACGTATAAAAGAATAAACTCAAAAAAAAGGGTGTGTCATTAATTTATGACACACCCTCTTTTTTTTTAGACCTTTATTTTCGCGATTCCCCGGCATTACAAGATGCCGAAGAGTCGCAATACATCGTTCAGGTTGGCAACGACAAGCAGAAGAATCAGTATGCCGAAACCAATATACTCAGCACGCTCCATGAACTTATCGCCCGGTTTGCGACCTGTGATAATCTCATAGAGAAGGAAGAACACATGTCCACCATCAAGAGCAGGGATAGGAAGAATGTTCATGAAGGCAAGAATGATGCTCAGGAACGCTGTCATAAGCCAGAATGCATGCCAATCCCATACAGATGGGAAGAGACTGCCCAGCGCACCGAAACCACCCAGACTCTTGGCACCTTCCTTAGAGAAGACATACTTCATATCGCCCACATAACCGGCCAAGACATTCCAGCCATATTTGATACCGGCAGGGAAACTCTCGAAGAAGCCATAGTTGACATGAGTAATCTTATAATCGAGCATGACAGGATGATTGTAGAAACCAAACTTCACACCCTCTTCGGTAGACTTCAGGAGAACACTCGACTTGACGGTATCGCCAGAAGCCTTGAGATAAGTAACCTGAGCTGTAAGTGCTCTGGCACTATCCTGTGGCGTCTCAGCCGAAGCAAGCACATCCTCTACTCTGCCCAATTCTATCTGAAATTCGTTGAAAGAGACTACCTTTTTATTATTAATAGCAAGAATCTTATCACCCTTTGCCAAACCGAGTTTGCTGGCAGGCGAATCCTTCATCACACTATCAATCTGCAGCGGCACATACAAATCTACGAAGCGAGGACTGCTCTTAATCATACTGAGCATGTCGAGATCGCCAGGCAGATTAAGCGTCATCGGTTTGCCCTGACGGATGATATTGACCTGCTTAGCCTCAGAGAGATTACGATACAGATCGCCATCAAAGGTCTTGAACTCACCCAGATCGGTGCTTACCAGAATATCCTTATCCTGGAAACCCAATGCCTTTGCCTCGGTATTGAACTTCATACCATAACTCATATCGCGGGTAGCCACATAATTGTCGCCCCAATGGAACAGAATCATGGAATAGATGAAGAGAGCCAACACGAAGTTAACCAGCACGCCACCTATCATGATGAGCAGGCGCTGCCATGCCGGTTTGCTGCGAAACTCGTATGGCTGTTCCGGCTGTTTCATCTGTTCGGTATCGAAACTTTCATCTATCATACCCGAAATCTTACAATATCCTCCGAGCGGCAACCATCCCAAACCATAAGTAGTATTCGAATTCTTTGGCTTGAACTCGAAGAGATGGAACCATGGGTCGAAGAACAGATAGAACTTCTCCACTCTTACACCAAAGAGTTTGGAGAAGAAGAAGTGTCCGCCCTCATGGAGCAACACTAAGATGGAAAGCGACAGCATCAGCTGCAACGCTTTGATCAAAAATACTTCCATTTATTTACTTTGAACTTTGAACTTGGAACTTTGAACTTTATGATGAGCCCTATATCCTACGTTCATTTTAACTATTAACTATAAACTATTAACTATAAACAATTACTTGAGCATCAGCTCTGTAGCTATGCGGCGAGCCTCAGCATCGGTCTGCAGATAGACATCGAGGTCGGGATTACTGTCGAAAGTAGCCTTCGCCATCGTCTCTTCGATGATATCAGCCATCTGAAGGAAGCCACACTCACCTTTGCGGAAGCCGGCATTCACTATCTCGTTGGCTGCATTCACGATACATGACATATTACCACCCTTTCTGATGGCATCGAAAGCCAGTTGCAGGCACTTGAACTTCTGATAGTCAGGCTTGAAGAACTGCAAATCCTGCGTCTTGAAGAGGTCGAGACGATCGCCATTCAGATGCAGACGCTGAGGGAAAAAGAAGGCATACTGGATAGGCAGACGCATATCTGGCACACCCAACTGAGCCTTGACAGCACCATCAACAAACTGAACGGCACTATGCACAACGCTCTGCGGATGGATAAGCACCTCAATCTTGTCAGCCGGAACCCCAAAGAGCCATTTAGCTTCTGTCACCTCGAAGCCCTTGTTCATGAGCGAAGCCGAATCGATGGTTATCTTGGCGCCCATATCCCAGGTAGGATGCTTGAGGGCATCGGCAGCAGTCACCTTCTCCAACTGCTCGTGGGTATAATTGCGAAAAGGACCACCCGAACAGGTCAGGAGAATCTTCTCTACCTCGTTGTCGCCCTCACCCACCAGACTCTGGAAGATGGCACTATGCTCGCTGTCAACAGGGAGGATAGGCACATGACATTCCTGTGCAAGATTGCAAATCAGTTCACCCGCTACCACCAGCGTTTCCTTGTTGGCAAGACATATCTTCTTACGCGCCTTGATGGCATGGATGGTTGGTTCCAGGCCCGAGAAGCCTACCATGGAAGCCAGCACCATATCGATAGGCTCAGCCTGTACGATATCGCAAAGCGCCTGAGCACCGGCATAAACCTTGATATCAGGCTCATCACTGAGCATCTCCTTCAGCTCCTCGTAGCGAGCCTCATTGGCTATGACCACAGCAGCCGGATGGAACTTGCGAGCCTGCTCGGCAAGTTCCTGCACTCGGTTGTTGGCGGTGAGGCAATATACCTCGTAAAGGTCACTGTGCTGCTCGATGACATCAAGCGCCTGTGTACCGATACTTCCCGTAGAACCGAGAATACATATCTGTTGTTTCTTCATATTTCTTCACTTTATAAGTCGAGCAATCCCTCAGGAATTGCCATTCTGATTTCTTTCTTTTCAGCACTCACCTCTTCGATGAGGTCGTTGCTGGCAGGGATGAGGATTTCATCACCTGCATCGGTTGTTACCTCGAAAAGAAGGTTGAGGGTAGAATCGTCTACATGTGCTATGGTACCTACCACCTTGCCGCTTACGGCATCTACCAGGTGGAAACCGATGATTTCTGCCCAGCTCATGTTCTCTTCATCACTGTCAGAGAGATGACGTGGGAAGAAAACCTCGCAACCGGTATAGTTGCGTGCCTGCTCTTGGGTATCGATATCCTCAAACTTCACGAGCACATTTTCATCGTTCTTAAAACGATATTCCTCTAAATAGAAAGGCACGAGAATGCCATCGATGTCGAGTACCAGGTACTCGGCATCTACACGGTCGAAAACATCATCTGTAATGGCGAAAGTAATCTCGCCCTTCACACCATGAGGTTTTCCCAACTTGCCTATCTTATATACTTCGTCACGTCTAATCATTCAACATTCAACATTTAACATTGATTAATCACTGACACGGGTTATCTTGGCACCCAGCGCATTAAGGCGATGCTCGATATCCTCATAACCACGGTCTATCTGGGCGATATTGGCAATGCGGCTGGTACCATTGGCACTCATGGCAGCAATCAGCAGGGCAATACCGGCACGGATATCAGGACTGGTCATTCTGCCAGCACGCAGTTTGATCTTATGGTCATGACCAACCACCACAGCACGGTGAGGATCACAGAGAATAATCTGCGCACCCATATCAATCAGTTTATCCACGAAGAAGAGGCGGCTCTCGAACATCTTCTGATGGAAGAGAACGCTGCCGCGAGCCTGGGTAGCCACTACGAGGAGCACGGAGAGAAGGTCTGGAGTGAGTCCTGGCCAAGGGGCATCGGCAAGCGTCATGATGGTGCCGTCAATAAATGAATCGATGACATAATGTTTCTGTTCTGGAATCACAAGGTCATCGTCCTCTATCTTTATCTTCACTCCCAGGCGGCGGAATGCATCAGGAATAATGCCCAAATCCTTGACAGACACATTCTTGATGCGCACACCTTCGCCACACATTGCCGCCATGCCGATGAACGAACCTACCTCAATCATATCAGGCAAGATGCGATGCTCGGCACCATGCAGTTTATCAACACCCACGATGGTGAGCAGGTTGCTGGCGATGCCGCTGATCTGAGCCCCCATCGCATTGAGCAGATGGCAGAGCTGCTGGATATATGGTTCGCAAGCTGCATTATAAATGGTGGTAGTGCCCTTTGCCAATACAGATGCCATGATGATATTGGCGGTACCGGTAACCGAAGCCTCATCGAGCAACATATAGCAGCCCTTCAGCTTCTTTGCCTGTATCTGGTAAACATTACGCTCATCATCGTGAACGAAGTTGGCGCCCAAATACTTGAAGCCCAGGAAGTGGGTATCCAGACGGCGACGACCTATCTTATCGCCACCCGGCTGAGCTATGGTAGCCTTGCCACATCTACCGAGCAGCGGACCTATCATGAGCACACTACCACGAAGAGAAGAACATTTCTTCACAAACTCCAGACTGTCGAGATAATCGAGTTTCAACTCATCACTTTGGAATGTATAGTCGTGACGACTGTGCTTGGTTACCTTGACACCTATCTCCTGAAGCAACTTAATCAGGTTGTTCACATCCAGGATGTCCGGCACGTTGGTGATGCGCACAGGCTCGCCGGTAAGGATTGTGGTACAGATAACCTGCAGTGCCTCGTTCTTGGCGCCCTGAGGTGTGATAGTACCTTTGAGCGGATGACCGCCCTCTATGATGAAAGACTCCATAAGCTTGTCTACTATATATAATAATGTGGATTACTTTTTCTTCTTATTATTATTTACATTCTTAGGTTGCGCCTCAATCTTCTCGAAAACGAAAGTATCGAGATCGAGCTGGATGTTGCCATCGGTAAAACGTGCCAGATCGGAAGCTACCTTGGCTACATCGCTGGAGCCATGGCTCCAGGTTACCAGGTCGCGATGCATCTGGTTGGCAGTCAGCTCCACGAGTTTATCGCGCTCCTCACTTGGTTCCATCGTCTTCAGCTTTTCGAAAATCTCGAAGAGCATAGCTCCATAATGGCGCACCGGGATGTGCTGCATAGGATATGGCAAAGGCTCCGGCTTGGTTGCTATCTTCACAGCATCCGATACATCATAAGGGAAATCGATGTCGAGCTGGAAATTGCTCATGATGGCAAGCTGGTCCCAGAGTTTCTGCTCATGATCCTCTACCCCTCTGTTCTCAGGGAACATACGGTCCATGACTGCAATAATGGTCTCTGCACAGCGCTGGCGCTCTTCACGGTCGGTAAGCGTCAGACAATGGTCTACCATCTGCTGAATCTCACGGCCATACTCAGGCAGAATGAGCTTAGCTCTCTGGGTATTATAGTCTAATCCTTCTATATTCATTCTTACAATATTTTATATAATCAATAATTCTAGAGCAGTTTCTTTGGCATCTTAGCCACGAAATCCTTGAGATAGAAAGGCACGAAATATGCCACATCTTCGAACTTGCCCTCTACAAAACGCTTCTCTGCCAGCGGAGCCATATTCTTAGCCAAAGGCTCAATGCCCTCTACGAGGTGAGCATTCGGATGGTTGATGGTCTCCATACACTTGGCAGCGCCATTTCCAAAGAAGTATACATGATGCTGGTCCAGATATTCCTTGTAGGTATCAGCATCCACAATATCAGCCTGAATAGGGCGAACCACCTTCAGGGCGCGGTCGAGCACTTCGGCATATACCTCCATGCGGCGGGCGTCGAGCATAGGTACGATGAGAGCGTCTTCCTCCTCAGGATGTTCGCCAAGCAATACAGGCACAGCCATCAGTTCGAGTGTTGGAACAGCGATGAGTTTCACACCGCGACCATAACAGATGCCCTTCGCCATACTCACACCGATACGCAATCCGGTATAGGAACCCGGACCGCAACTTACCGCCACAGCCTCCAGCGGAAGGCCATGAGAATCGAGGAAATCAAGAGCCTCATCTACAAACACACCCAACTTAACAGCATGGTTAGGACCTGTGTGATCTTCCTGGTTGAAAATCACCTGTCCACTATCACTAATTGCCACTGAGCACGCGTCCGTACTCGTCTCAATATTCAATATACACGACATAATTAAAAAATATATTCTTAAATAAGGTGCAAATATACTCATTTTCTCGCTTTTTTTTGTACTTTTGCAGAAATTTAACGCGAAAGATTATATGATACAGTCAATGACAGGCTTCGGAAAAGCTACCGCGGCCTTTAAAACAAAGAAGATTAATGTAGAGATAAAGTCATTAAATAGCAAGACGCTTGACCTCTCTACTCGTATTGCTCCGCTCTATAGAGAGAAGGAGATGGAAATCCGTCAGTATATCTCTAAAAATCTAGAAAGAGGCAAGGTTGACTTCGCCATCTGGATTGATAAGGATGCTACTACAGATGCCACTCCTATCAATGCGGCGCTTGTACAGAATTATTACCAGCAAATCAAGAAGATTTCGGCAGAAACAGGCATTCCTGAGCCAACCGACTGGTACAGCACTCTGTTGCGTCTTCCGGATGTAACAACGAAGACGGATGTGGAAGAATTAACCGATGAGGAGTGGGAAGTGGCAAAAAATGCAATTTGCGAGGCTGTGAACCATCTCGTTGCCTTCCGCAAGCAGGAAGGAGCCGCTCTCCAGAAGAAATTCACAGAGAAGGTGGATAACATCCAGACTCTCCTTGCCAGCATCGAGCCATACGAGAAGGCTCGCGTGGAGAAGATCAGACAGAACATCGTTAACGGCCTGCAGCAGATTCCAAATGTGGATTACGACAAGAACCGCCTGGAGCAGGAACTCATCTACTACATCGAGAAGCTCGACATCAGCGAGGAGAAGCAGCGCCTTGCCAACCACCTGAAGTATTTCCGCGAGACCATGAATGAGGAAGGTCATGGTGTAGGAAAGAAACTCGGTTTCATCGCACAGGAAATGGGACGTGAAATCAACACCACCGGCTCTAAGAGCAACCAGGCTGAAATGCAGAACATCGTGGTGAAGATGAAGGACGAACTGGAACAGATCAAGGAGCAGGTGCTGAATGCTCTCTAAACAAGAGACAGGCACCTTCTCTCTCCACGAGAGCCGCCTCAAAAGCCCCCTCAAGTGGCGTTTTTGAAAGCCTCGCCCCCGTTCCAGGCGATTCCATCGCCTGTCCAAAAAGCCCCCTATCAAACAGCAAATAAAGAAAAGAAAAATAAAAAATGAAGAACGGATTGTTAATTTTCAGCGCCCCATCGGGCAGCGGTAAGAGCACCATCGTAAACTGGCTGATGAAAGAGCACCCGGAATTGAAACTGGCTTTCTCTATCAGCTGCACCTCTCGTGCTCCGCGCGGTACAGAACAGAATGGTGTAGAGTATTTCTTCCTCTCTCCAGAGGAATTCAAGGCTAAGATTGAGGCTGACGAGTTCCTGGAGTATGAGGAGGTTTACCAGGACAGATTCTACGGCACCCTGAAGTCACAGGTAGAAAACCAGCTTGCCAAGGGCGAGTCGGTGATTTTCGATGTTGACGTGAAGGGTGGTGTAAACATCAAGAAGTTTTATGGCGAGCGTGCCTTGAGCATCTTTGTCCAGCCACCTTCGGTAGAGGAATTGCGCCGCCGTCTGGTTGGCCGCAATACTGATGCGCCTGAGGTGATTGAGCAGCGCCTTGCCAAGGCAAGCTATGAGTTGACCTTCGCCCCTCAGTTTGACCACGTGGTCGTAAACGATGACTTGGAGAAGGCTCAGCAGGAGGTTTATCAGCTCGTCAAGACCTTCCTAGACGCAGAGTAAAAGCTAGCAAGCAGCCCCAGCCCAGGCCGAAAACACCCCCCTGCCGCAAGCAGAAAGCAGCCCCCCGTTCCAGGCGATTCTATCGCCTGTCCAAAACCAGGCCTCAACAGCTAGCTCCCCATAACTCCCAAATAAGAAGAATAAGAAATGAAGAAGGTAGGAATCTTTGGCGGTAGCTTCAACCCCATCCATACGGGCCATATCGCATTGGCGAAAAGCCTTTGCGAGAAGGCCTGCCTGGATGAGGTGTGGTTCATGGTTTCGCCCATGAACCCATTCAAGAAGACCGCTACCGACTTGCTCGACGACCAGCTGCGCCTGGAAATGGTAGAAAAAGCGCTGGAGCACGAGCCACAACTGAAGGCATGCGACTATGAGTTCCGCCTGCCTAAGCCATCTTATACCTGGCACACGCTGCAAGCCATGAGCAAGGATTACCCGGAAAATGAGTTCACCCTGCTGATTGGTGGCGACAACTGGGCTGCTTTCGACAAGTGGTACCACCACGACGACATTCTAGCCCACTATCCCATCGTGGTTTATCCACGCCAGGGAGCTTGCATAGGCAATGTGCCTGAAGGCGTTACCATCGTAGAAACTCCACTGCTCAACATCAGCAGCACGGAAATCAGAAAGCGTATCAAAGAAGAGGAAAGCATCAGGGGAATGGTGCCGGAATGCATCGAGCAACTGGCTGTCAGAAACTACAGGCAGCTCTAGGCATCCCTCTCTCCGAAAACGCTTAAAATCATATTTAAACAACAAACAGCAAAAAATGAGTTGGAAAGAAATCATTAAGAAGTGTCTGAACGTGGCTTCTGCGCCGATTCGCAGAAATGCCAACTTCTTTGTGTTCATGTACCTGCTGGGCATGATCAGTTCTATCGTGACTACACCTGCCAAGGGGACTTTATACGACAACCTGTTCCTGGAACTCTTTGTCGACCTCTATGTGGTGTGTGCCGTTGTCGCCATCTTCCCCAAGAAGGTGCGCTGGGGTCTGCGTGCCGTACTATACCTTATATTATATAGTACAGCTGCCGCCGACACCTATTGCTACGTGAATTTCGGCTCTACGCTCAACCCTTCTATGCTGATGCTGGTGGGCGAGACCAACAGTTCGGAGGCTAGCAGTTTCCTCTCAGCCCTCATCTCTGCCGAAGTTCTCTTCAGTAGTGTGGGCTGGATTCTGCTTCTCGCTCTCATCCAGATTCTCATCGCCATCTTCCGCAAGCAACTCATCAAGCTATACGTTTTCATCATTACCGTTCTGGAGTTGGCTTCTGTCAAGAAACGGCTGATGGCCATCCCCCGCATGACTGCAGCCATGCCTGCCAGCTTCGGAATCCTATGCCTCATCATCTTCATCATAGGATGCTGCACCTCCTGGCACAACAAGACGGCTTACCATAAACTCATGAATGGTAGAACGATAGGCGAAGTAGAGCATATCCTGACAGAAAAGGATCATGCTGTTCTCTATCTGCCTGTCTACCGACTCCAATTCAGTATCTATGCCAACCAGCTGGCTGCGCATCAGATTACCCAACTCATTCATGCCGCCCACGAAGTGAAGGTTGACAGCTGCAGCTACCGTTCGCCAAACATCGTACTGATTATCGGCGAAAGCTTCGGCCGCCATCATTCCCAGCAGTACGGCTATTTTATGGATACCACTCCACAGCAGGTAGCCTTGGAGAAATCGCGCAAGCTCACCAAGTTTACCGATGTGGTAACCTGCTGGAACCTGACCAGTTTCGTTTTCAAGAACATGCTCTCTACCCATGTGGTAGGCGAGAAAGGCGAATGGTGCGACTATCCGCTCTTCCCTGAAGTGTTCCGAAAGGCAGGCTACAACGTAACCTTCATCACCAACGAATTCCTGCCACAGGCAAAGGAGGCGGTTTACGACTTCAGCGGCGGTTTCTTCCTGAACAACCCGGAACTGAGCAAACTTCAGTTTGACCATCGCAACACCCAACTCCACGACCTGGACGACGGACTGCTGAAGGATTATGATGACAGTCTGAAGAACTTCCAGAAGGAGCATAACCTCACCATCTTCCACCTGATGGGCCAGCATGTAAACTATAAGCAGCGCTACCGCACGAAGCAAGCCCGGTTTTGGGCAAGCAGTTATGAAGACAAGCGCCCTGAACTGACCAATGCCCAGCGCAAGATGCTGAGTCATTACGATAACGCCACCCTTTACAACGACTCTATCGTAGCCCAGATTGTGAAGCGGTTCCAAAAGCAGGATGCCATCGTCATCTACGTGCCCGACCATGGCGAGGAATGCTACGAAGAGAACCGTGGCTTCATCTGCCGTAACCATTCTGCAGAAATCGACTGGCCGCTGGCTCACTATGAGTTTGAAATTCCGTTCTGGATATACTGTTCGCCAAAATATATCAGGAACCACCGCGATATTTACCGTCAGATACGCAAGGCTAAGGACAAGCGCTTCATGACCGATGCTCTGCCTCATCTCCTGCTGTATCTGGCTGGCATTGAGACACCTACCTATAAGGAGGAATATAACATCCTGAGTCCGAAATATGACGAGATGCGACCACGTATCCTCAAAAACTCTGCCGATTACGACAAACTTCGTGATGCGCATCTGGAAAAGATAAAAAAGGAAGAAAGTAAAAAGGTAAAAAAGAAAGGAGAAACTGATTATGAATAGTACTATTCTATCACGCCCGGCATGCAATGCCCTGAGAGGACTCGCCATCATCGGCATCTTCTTGCATAACTACTGCCATTGGCTGGGACCTATCGTCAAGGAGAACGAGTATCAATACTTCCAGCACAATGTTGACTGGCTGAACCAGGTAATGGCCAGCATGGACCTCAACCTGCCTGTACACCTGCTCTCGTTCTTCGGCCATTACGGTGTGCCCGTATTCCTCTTTCTGAGTGCTTACGGACTGGTGATGAAATATGAGGCTAAACCTCATCTCTCTACCGAACAGCAGACCAGAATGTACAACATCTCGGGCAAGAAACTTACAGGAAGCATCAACTGGCGCGAACCGCTCCACTTTATCCGCTATCACTATCTGAAGCTCTTCAAGATGATGATAGTAGGTTTCGTGGCATTCACTATGCTCGACCTTATCACGCCTGGCTCTCACCACTATGCAGCGCTCGACATCGTTGCGATGCTGGGCATGTTCAATAATGTATTGCCAAATCCGGATAACATCATCTGGCCGGGTCCGTACTGGTTCTTCGGTCTGATGCTGCAACTTTACATCGTCTATCGTCTGCTGCTCTATCGCCGCCATTGGGGTTGGACCGTAGGATTGATGGCCATCTGCATCGGCATTCAGCTCATTCTGGGCTTTGACAATCCGGAGAGTGAAGTGATGAACCGCTACCGCTACAACTTTATGGGCGGCATGCTGCCATTCGGTTTGGGCATCCTCTATGCCCGCTATGGCGAGAAGATTCTGATGACCTTCCATTCGCCTATCACCAACTTCTTTGGCTGCATCTTCTGTCTGTCGCTTATCTACAGTCTGAGCGGCAGCATGGTAGGCTGGACCTTCGTGCCTTTCTTCTTCTGTCTGCTGAGCGTATTGGTAGCCGACCTGCTCCAGAACATCAGCTGGTTATCAGGTATTTACAAGGTATTAGAGTGGATGGGCAGCATATCAGCCGCTCTCTTCGTATGCCACCCTATCACCCGCAAGATATTCATCCCTATCAGCCGTCAGGGCGACATCTATGCCGGTCTGCTCCTCTACATCATATCGAGTATCTGCCTGGCTTGGCTCTTCACCCAACTGATGAAGAAGATTCCAAACCCGAAGCCCTAACCCTCTTCAATAGGAAGAAGGAAGAACAAAGGAAAAAGCAAGAACAAAGGGAGAAGGAAAAAGGAAGAAAGAACGAAGAAGAAGCAAGCAGCAAGAAAGAAAGCAGCAAGCGCGCCCCCGTTCCAGGCGATTCCATCGCCTGTCCCCCATAATAAACCAAAAAGAAATACCAGCATGAATTGGAAGATTAAAGATATAGAACTGGCGAATATCAGCCGGTTTCGCGGCGAGTTGATGGGAGCAGCCATGCTGTTCATCATCCTCTTTCATGTGGCATTGCCTAGAGAAGATGCCTTTTTCGGGCTTCGCAGAATGGGCAATGTCGGTGTAGACATGTTCCTCTTTCTCAGCGGAATAGGTCTCTGGTTCTCGTGGATGAAGAATCCTTCTGCCAAGCATTTCTTCATCCGCCGTTATCTGCGCATCTACCCTACCTGGCTCATCATAGCCTGCCTCTTCTATATCCCTTCTTTCCAGGGCGGAAGCACCTGGAACTGGATCTATCTCTTTGGAGAGATAACCATCAACTGGGGGTTCTGGCTGCATGATGAGCTCAACTTCTGGTACATCCCGGCTACGATGATGCTCTATCTCTTTGCCCCTGCCTACATGGAACTCATCAAGCGCCATCCTATCTACCGCTGGCTGCCGGTGGTGATGATCATGTGGTGCATCCTGGTACAATATGTCACCCCAATACATCAGGCTGTAGGACACCTGGAGATTTTCTGGAGCCGCGTGCCTATCTTCTTCATCGGCATCAACATGGGTGAGATGGTAAGACAGAAACAGACGCTCGACGGCGCTTCGATATGGATGATATGGCTCATGTTCCTGATGACGCTGCTGGCGAGCATCTTCCTGGAACAGGAGAAGCATGGCATGTTTCCGCTCTTCCTGGAACGCATGCTCTATATCCCGCTCACCATCACCAGCATCCTGCTGCTGAACCGCATCTTCCGCCGCACACCGAGCTGGTTCAACAAGGGGGTCATGTTTGTGGGAGCACTGAGTCTGGAGTGTTATCTGCTCCATATCCACTTCGTGCTGAAATACATAGAGCCGCATCACTTGGGCTATTGGCCTACTTTCTTCATCTGCATAGGCATCACCCTGCCTGCAGCATGGATTCTGAGCAAGATAGCCGGATGGATTTCTAAAGAGTTAGCTAAGTTTATCAAGTAAAAAGGAGTTTATTTATTAAGAAAAATAGGAGTTTTATGAACGAGAATAAATTGGAAGACAGTAAAGGTTTTGCTGCGCTGCTGCGACTGGTTCGCCCGAAGCAATGGATCAAGAATAGCTTTATCTTCTTACCGCTGTTCTTTGGCGGCGCCCTGTTGCATACAGATGCCCTGCTGGCGGGTCTGATTACTTTCTTCGCCTACAGTTTTGCCGCATCGAGCATCTATTGTTTCAACGATATCTATGATGTGGAGGCCGACCGCCGCCACCCTGTCAAGTGCCATCGTCCGATAGCATCGGGGGCGGTCAGCATCAAACAGGCATACGGACTGATGTTCCTGATGTTTGCCCTCTCTATGGGTATATGCAGCCTGCTCGGATCATGGGAGACGATGGGAATCATCATTTTCTATTGGCTTCTGAATCTCGGCTACTGCGCCAAATTCAAGCAATATGCCATCATCGATGTGTGTATCGTGGCTTTCGGTTTCGTACTCCGTCTGCTGGCAGGTGGTGTAGCTACGGGCATCGTACTCAGTAAGTGGATTGTGCTGATGACCTTCCTCATTACCCTCTTCATGAGTTTTGCCAAGCGCCGCGATGATGTGCTGCGCATGGAGAAGACGGGCGAGGCTCCCCGCAAGAATACCATCCGCTACAACCTCACTTTCATCAACCAGGCTATCACGATTACGGCTTCCGTAACCCTGGTATGTTACATCATGTATACTGTGAGTCCGGAGGTTATCGAGAATTTCCATACCGAGAATCTCTATCTTACGAGTGTCTTTGTGCTGGTTGGTTTGCTGAGATACATCCAGATTGCAGTGGTAGACCAGAAGAGTGGTGATCCTACGAAGATTATCCTGCGCGACCGCATTACCCAGTTTATCGTGCTTGCCTGGTTGCTCTCCTTCCTGATCCTTATTTATATCGTATAAGAAAATGAAGAAAAAATTATATTGTTTCGATTTCGACGGAACGCTGACAACAAGCGATACCCTGCTGGAATTCATCAGATATGCCAAGGGTACCGGTCGTTTTCTGATGGTTTTCCTGATGTACAGTCCGCTCCTGGTACTGATGAAGTTGCATCTTTTTCCCAACTGGAAGGCGAAGCAACTCATCTTTGCCCATCTCTTTGCCGGCATGCATATCGAGAAGTTTGATGCGCTCTGCCGCGATTTTGCCGAAGAATACCAGCATCTGTTACGCCCCAAAGGTGTTACGCTGGTACACGAAGCCCTGGTTGCAGGTGCTCAGGTTTTCATCGTGAGTGCCAGCATCGACAATTGGGTCCGCCCGTTCTTTAAAGTTCGCGGCCTAGATGGAGTCAGGGTATTGGGTACTCAGATAGAAGTGATTGACGGTAGACTTACCGGCAAGTTCAAGAGCAACAACTGCTATGGCGTGGAAAAGGTGCATCGCATCTGCGAGGCACTGACCACCACTGCCGCCTATGCCTACGGTACCCCCTCATTATCTTTCGACCGCACGCAATATGATATTGAGGCATTTGGCGACAGCCGAGGCGACAAGGAGATGCTCGCCTTCGCCGATAAAGGTCATTACAAACCTTTCAGAATTTAGAAACGCATAACGGAAGACAGGAAAGCCTAACGGAGTCGCGAACCATCTTGCCAAGTACCCATATACGGCGAAACGCCGTATCAAGTATGCCAACTTACTGACTTACAATACATTAACTTGTTATGAAACAAAGGAATACAGACATCGACTGGATAAGAGCCATACTCATTATTCTCATGATATTGATTCATATCGTGAGCTTCGGCAACACATACCCCCAGCTCAAGGCAGGCATTCTCTCGTTCATGATGCCTACCTTCCTCATCATCACGGGCTATCTCGTGAATATCGAGAAAAGCCCAAAGGAGATGGGAAGATACCTGATGTGTCTCGCTTTGCCTTACGTCATCATGGTAACCGGTTTCTCTGTACTCTCCTATTTCATGCCGGTGAGAGATGGCATCACGGAACTGTCACTCTCTCAGATTTGTGAGAAGATATTCGTTACTTCCATCGGTCCCTATTGGTTCATCCAGACCATGATTATCTGCGGCATTCTCTATTACGTCAGTTTCAAGGGAGCAACCTGGGGAACCCTCAGACAGGGAAAAACAACGATGAGCACCACCTCAAGCCTCTTTATCTTCGCCACCCTACTCCTGCTCCTGTCCAAGACACCCGCTCTTTCGCCCAGTGCCGCCACCTATTATTTCATCGGAGCGGTACTCAGACAATGCCATATCAGCTTTGACAGAATATTCCGTCCTTCACCGGTTGCCCTGCTGCTCTGGATCAACTTGCTGGGCTTAGAAGAATGGTACGACTGGGGCACGCTCGCCATCGTCTTCTCCTGCTGGTGCTGCATTTCATCCCTGATGTGGATACACAGCCCCATCAAACGCCTACAGGATAATGCCAGCGTTCGAAAGACAGAAGACACCTTATTATATATAGGCCGCAACACGCTTCCTATCTATCTCTTCCACCCCATCTTTACGATGGCAGCCAAGTTTTATCATCCCCTCTTTAGTTGGGACAGGAGCGAAATCTGTTTCGCCCTCGTTACCATATTCATCGCCATTGCCGGAAGCATCGGCATCGCCAAGATAATGGAGAAGACCCATTTGGCTTATCTCTTCGGAAAAGGAAAGATGCTGAGATAAATAATACCAGGATATATTTGGTAATTTGGAGATTTTGAAGTACTTTTGCAACATGAATATCAAGAACAAGATAAATAATATGGATGATGCCAAGCGAGAGAAGCTGGGCGAAGTCATCAGATTCGGAATCGTAGGCGGACTGGCTACAGTACTGCAATATGTCATCTACCTGGCTATGATGCCGGCGCTGGCCCATTTCATCCCCGACATGGGCGACCACAGTCTGGCTACCACCGCCAACACCATCGCCTACATCGTGAGTTTCATCTTCAATTTCATCGCCAGTACCCGCTATACCTTCAAGGTAAAGGCGAATGCCAAGCGCGGAGCAGGATTCACCCTCTCCCACATCGTCAACTACTCGATGCAGACCCTCTGCCTCAACCTCTTCGTAGGCTTGGGTCTAGCCAAACAGCTGGCTATGATACCCACCCTCTGCATCTGCATCCCGGTAAACTTCCTTCTGGTAAGGTTCTTCCTGAAGAAATAAGGGGATTCCAAAAACACGATAAAAGAAAGATATGAAAAAGATATTCGATATTTTTAAAATCAAGAAAGAGGAAAGAGTTTCAGCACTCGTCGCACTCATCATAGCATGTGCCCTCAATGCCCTGACTGTCATCAAATACCACAGCCAGTTCTCGCAGATTACAGAGAATTATCACAAACTCTTTGTCAAGACCTTCCATGTGGCAGGTTTCGACCCGCTTACCTATAGCATCGTATCTCACTGGGACACAGAATATAACGTATACCGCCACCCGCTGCTGGCGTTCTTCATGTATATCCCGAATCAGATAAATCAAGGATTGATGATGCTTACCGGCATCAACTGCGTTCAGTTTGTCGTGGGAGCTATCCTGGTGTTCTGCGCCTTCTATTCCTTCATTTTTCTTTACCGTATATTCAGAGAAGTGATTGGTACAGAGCGCTTTGATGCAAACCTGCTCTCTGCCTTCTATTTCTCTTTCGCCTATGTGATGGTTTCAGCGATGGTACCCGACCATTTCATCATGTCGATGATTATACTCCTCTGTACCCTGTATATCACAGGCGTATGCATGAAGAAAGGCAGACAGCTTTCCATCTGGCAGACTATCCTGCTCTTTGTATTGACAGCGGGCGTATCGCTCAACAATGGTCTGAAGACCTATCTTGCCGCCCTTTTCACCAATGGCAGAAAGTTCTTCAGTATCAAATACTTCCTGATAGGAGTCATCCTTCCTGCCGCACTCATGTGGGCTTTTGCCAGATGGGAATACCGCACCTTCGTATGGCCTAAGGAGATGGCAAGACACGAGGCTAAGATGAAGAAAAACAAGGAAGCCACAGCCAAGATTTACCAGCAATACCGCGACAGCACTGGCGTGAAAGACTCGGCAAAGGTAGAAGCTGCCGTCAGGAAAATCATCAAGGATAAAGCGCATGCCAAATATGTTCGTGACCATAAACAGATATGGAACAAGAACACGGGCAAGCCTATCGCCAAGGGCGAATTCATGAACTGGACCGACAAGACGACCTCCCGCTCGCAAACTCTGGTCGAGAATTTCTTCGGTGAAAGCATCATGCTGCACCAGCAGAACCTTCTGGGCGATGTATTGCGCAACCGTCCGGTTATCGTGAAATATCAGTCTGCGGTCAATTATGTGGTAGAGGCATGCATCGTTGTGCTTTTCTTACTTGGTATCCTTGCCGGCAGGAAGTCTAAGTTCCTATGGCTCACCCTGACATTCTTCCTAATGGATGCTGCCCTCCATATCGGTTTGGGCTTCGGTATCAACGAGGTATATATCATGACTGCCCACTATATGTATGCCCTTCCTATCGCCATCGCCTTCCTGGCGCTCAAGGCAAAAGGAAAGAACCTGAAATGGGCCTTCAGAGGATTGATGCTCGCCATCACCCTCTATCAGTGGATAAGCAACGGATATCTGCTGGTAGACTACATGCTAGGATAAATATTAGCAAGAAGCCTTGATCCAGCGGATGATATCCTCATGCTTCATATCAAACTTACGGGCAAAGAGGCGGTTGCTTTGTTCCAGCTCCTCTTTGTCTGCCAAAGTCCAGACGTATGGATTGCCCCGTTTCCAGTCGATGAGTCGCATGCAGCCCTCATATTCATCTTTTTCAGAATACAGGGCGGCCCGGAAATCGGGATGATTCCATACCAGGGTCTGCAGGAAGAACTCATCAGGGCAGAAGGTATAATTGAATCTTTTCAATACAAACGGCTTCTGGCTCACCACATACTCCACGCATGCCTGCGTGATGCTCACCCAGTTGGCACCCTTGGCAAAATCCATCTTCTGGCGATGCAGGAACGGCATGAGCAGCATCGAAAGATATTTATTCAGTCGTCTGGTAATGGCATTCAAAGCCCCATACTTCGAGCGGGTAAGACTGGTAAATAGCCAATAACGCATCATCTTCCGGCGGCAATCCCATTCAAATTCCTCACCATGATTGATGCCCACAAATTCCTTACCCTGATGCTCCTCAAAGAACTGATGGATGTAATCCTGCGATTTGATAGGTAAATCCTGACCACTCAGCAGATGGTAGTAGGCATAAGGTCCATGCTTCAAAGCCTCCTCGAAAAGCACATACTCCGCCTTAATCTGGCTCAGATTTCCCCAACGCACATCCACCCTCTGTTCCAATACAAAGAGGCATGCCTTGGAAAGAACCAGCGGTTCAGCACCATCCAGCATATCCGATTTCCGGTCGATATGCAGAAATATATCATTGCGCTCATCATCGAGCATCGACAGCAATACCCTCAGAAGCGGTAAACTGCCATGAGCCATTATCAAAAAAGCATGTTTCATTGTCATTATTTATCTTTATTATCCAACTGTCCGTCCTGATGACTTTTTCATCATCATTGCGACAAAGATACACCAAATAAAAGAGAATACAAAATAAAACTCCGTTTTTATCAGAAAAAAGACACAAAATAGAGCCTTTCTTTTTGAATATTCAGAAAAAACAATTACTTTTGCAGCGCTAAGAAGGAGATGCGGCATGCATCAGCCCAGCAAAAAAATAATCAGAGAATGAACAATATATTTAGAATTAAAAAAGAAGAAAGGCTCTTTGCCTTGATTACACTCATCGTTATCATCGCCTTCAATGTGCTGATGATAACCTATCATTTTGATGATTTCGGCAAGCCGAAAGCAGGATTCTGGACGCTCTTCACCAAGAACTTTCAGATTTCAGGTTTCGACCCCTACACCTACCTTACCCTCTCGAAGTGGAAGGTGTATTACACGGAGTATCGCCATCCCATGCTCCCTTTCTTCCTCTATCCTTTCTCGCTACTGAACGGCTGGCTGATAGAACTCACCTCCCGCAACTGGGCAACTACCATCGTGGCGGTGATGATGACATTCTTCTCCACCTACTCCACCCTCTTCTTCAGAAGAATCTTCAGAGAGGTGATGCAGCTGAAGGCTATAGACAGCAATGTGCTCACAGCGATGCTTTTTTCCTTTGCCTACGTGCTGCTCGTCACCTTTGTGGATGACCATTTCGGCATGTCGCTTTTCTTCCTGTCGATGACACTTTATCTGGCAGGCAAACAGCAGCAGGAACACCGCAGCATGCCTTGGTGGCAAACAGCCCTGCTCTTTTTCTTCACGGCAGGCATCACACTGAGCAATGGCGCCAAGACCTTCCTTGCCGCCCTCTTTACCAATGGCAAAAAACTCTTCCGCCCGAAATATCTGGCATTGGGCATCATCTTGCCTACCCTTCTGATAGGTGCTGCAGGCATTTACCAGAACAAGGCTTTCATCATTCCGAACCGTCTGGAAGGAGAACGGCTCGTGGCTCAGAAAGCTGCGAAAGACAGTACTTTTAGGGCAAAGATGGAACAGAAGCAAAAACACGATAAGGCCATCGCTGGCAAAAATATCCAGAAACGGGGCATGCTTTCATGGGCAGATATGTCTATCTCCCGTTCAGAATCATTGGTTGAAAACGTTTTTGGCGAATCGCTTATCCTGCACAGAGAACCTCTTCTGGAAGATATCCACAGCCACCGCCCGATATTCGTGAAATACCAGACACCCGTTCCTTATATCATAGAGGGTATCATCGTGATTCTGCTGTGTATGGGCTTTTGGATGGGAAGAAGATCGGCCTTTCTCTGGCTCACAGCCTCATGGGTGGCATGCGATGCCTTCATTCATCTGGTCATGGGATTCGGACTGAACGAGGTTTATATCATGGCTGCCCATTGGGCGTTCATCATTCCGATCTGTATCGGATATATCATCAGAAACTGTAAGGAGAAATATCTGCCTTATCTTCGTGGAGGACTCGCCATCATCACCATCTTCCTGTTCTTCTATAACAGCACGCTGATATTCGAGTATCTCACAAGATAAAAAAGTATCTTAGATTAAAACCATCATGCTGAAAATAAGTATCTTAACCCCTATCTATGGAGTAGAAAAATATATCGAACAGTGCGCCCGTTCACTGTTCGAGCAGTCGTATGCGTCTATCGAATACATCTTTGTAGATGACTGTACCCCCGATAAAAGTATCGGTATCCTACAATCGCTTCTGAAAGAATATCCGGGAAGAGCACAACAGGTACGCATCATCCACCACGACAGAAACCGGGGCGTGGGAGCTGCAAGACAGACGGCACTGATGGCGGCTACAGGCGATTATCTTTTATTTGCCGATAGCGATGACATGCTGCCGGAAGATGCTGTGGAGAAACTGGCAGGAAAAGCAGATAGTAGCCATGCCGACCTGATTGATGGCGGCTACCGGGAATGGTGCGTTGAAAAGGCAGGCAGACTCCAGAAACCTTTTGATGTTTCTGATGAGAAACTGCTCAAACTGCTTGTCTGCCAGAACATCATCACCAACCGGCTGTGGGGCAGAATCTATAAGCGTTCGCTCATCATGGAGCACAGGATATTCTTTGAAGAGGGCATCAACTATGCAGAAGATCTTTTCTGGAATGCCCAGTTTATGTTCTATGGCAAAAAGGTGAACATCGATGATGCAGTATATTATTACCGTACCGACAATGGGAATTCCTACAATCACAACATCTCTGAAAAGAACCTCCTGTCATACTTCAAGTCAACCCGCCGACTCATCGATTTCTTCGAGCAGAACGATACGGAACATCAGTATCTCAGGGCCACAGAGATAGGTATCGTCAATGCCTACCGCTGGGCAGCAAACGCCCAGGTAGCCTTCGAAAAGGTGGATCAGGCGCTCGACTACAAGCCTAAGAGCTGCCTCATCCGAATCATCATCAAGCTCATCAAAAAGGGGGTACCTGTCAAGAGGGTGAATCTTATCTACCTCGCTTACAGAAAGCTATACACTCTTCTAATATCTGCACCTTCAGCAGTTTCATGATACAGAAGTAGATGGTGGCAGAAACCAGCAGACGAACCAGCAGCAGGAGATAGATGTTCTGCAAGCTGCGGGTAATGAAATAGGTGGCCACCATGGTGGCTGCCGCACAAAGCATGAATGGCAGTATATCCTTTGCCACATCCAGGAACCGCAAGCCTGCAACACGCTTCAGCATCCACTGCCAGACCAAGAGCCAGGCTATTATAAATAAGGTATAGGCTATCACCATGGTCTGGATGCCATATTGATGACAAAACAATACCAAGGCGAGCAAACCCACTACCTGACCGATGTTGCACCACATATACACATCAGAACGCCCCTTGCTGATGGCAAGATTCTGATAAAGCGTGTAAATAGGCATAAAGGCACCGCTCACGCAGAGAATCTGCAACAGCGGCACACTGGCTATCCATTTCTCATGAATCGTAATCAGAATGAATTCACGTGATACAAGGGTCAAGCCAAACATCAAAGGGAAAGAAAGGAATGCCGTGAAACGGAGCATCTTTCTGAACACCAGCAACTCGCGGTTTTTATCGTCCTGGATAGAAGCCAAGACGGGCTGAGCTATCTGTCCCACCGTATTGGCAACAAACGAATTAGCCTTGGTGTCCCAGTTGTATGCCTGACTATAGTTACCCACATCATTAATCGGATAGAACCTGCCGAAGACAAAGGTCAATACATTGTTGCTCACCGTATTGATGATGTTGGTAACCAGAAGTTTCACGCTGAATCCGAACATCTTCCTTACCGGTCCGAAATCGATATGAAAGTTCGGGCGCCATCCCGTATAATAATATCTTCCTATATTCAGCACGAGGATAAAGATAACCTGCTGCCAGGCAAGACTCCAGTAAGCCATGCCGTTGAATGCCAGTACCAGTCCCACGACATTCGAACTGATCAGGGCCATGAAATTAACGATGGTAATCTCCTTGTTCATCATGTTCTTCATCATATATCCGTTCTGGGCGATGCCAAACGAAGAGATGAAGAAACTCAGGAACACAAAGCGCGACAGGGAGGTAAGACAAGGCTGATGGAAGAAATCTGCTATCAGCGGCGCACAGAAAAAGAGCACCACATACATGGTAAGACTCACCAGGACATTAAACCAGAACACCGAGTTATAATCGTTGTCGGTGGGTTTCCTGATATTCACCAGTGCCTGGGTAAACCCGCTACTCTGCAGATTGCCCGCTATCAGGGTGAATATGGTAAGGATGCCGATGATACCATAATCGGCTGGCGACAACAAACGCGCCAAGAAGATGCCAAAGAGGATATTGAGTACCTGGGTAGAGCCACTGTTCATCGCTCCCCAGAACAATCCCTTGGCGGTTTTTTCCTTTAATGATTCTGCCATCGTTTCTATCTGATAAATATGGAATATTACTTGTTTTTACTTTTTAGAATGCAAAAGTAGCATAAATAGTTTGAAGTTCAAAACTTTTTGCTTACTTTTGCAGCCGTAAAACAGAAAAAAGTATGGATATTAAGAACATCAAGAAGGAATGGAACGCCACAATACTCGATATATTGAAGGCTTTCATCGAAATCTGCAACAAGTATCACCTCAGATATTACTGTTGTGCCGGCACCGCCATCGGAGCCGCCCGTCACCACGGAATGATTCCCTGGGACGATGACATCGACGTACTGATGCCACGCCCCGACTACGACCGTCTGCTCGAAATCGCCAAGCATGAAGACTTTGGCAAATACGAGGTAGTAACTCCCTACAACAACGAGTCATACCCTCTGTATTTCTCCAAACTCGTGAATCGCGAAACCACCCTTATCGAGGAGAAGGAGCGTCCCTGCATCATCGGTCTTTACGTAGATATCTTCCCTCTTGATGCCACCGACGATGACCTGGAAACGGCAAAGGCGCTGTATCGCAAATACTCTAAGACCATCAACCGTCTGAATGCCGTAACCACCCACAATACTTTCTTTGAGTACATCTCCCTGCTCCTGCACAAGGAAACCTGGGGCCGCTTTGCCATCAAGACGATCGCCTTCTTCTGCCGCAGTAAGATGCGCCACCGCCTCATCCAGCAGATGGACGAGATGAGTCACCGGTATGACTTCGATAAGGCGAAGAACGTACTGGTGAATACAGGTTCCTACCACTATAAGGAGATTTTCCCGAAGGAATGGCTCGGCAAGGGCAAGGAATTCCCGTTCGAGGATACCACCGTCTTGCTGCCGGAGCAGGCTGATACCTATCTGCGCCACTTCTTTGGCGACTATATGAAGTTTCCACCCGTAGAACAGAGAGTAGAGAAACACCTTCGCTACTATCTGAACATGGAAAAGCGGGAAACATGGGATGAGATTAAAAGAAAGCTTTAGCCTTCCCTCACTTCCTGCAAGGTATGTCCGAAACCTTCTTCTACATCAAAGAGCGGTTTCCAGCCTAAAGCCTTGAGCTTATCCGTACTGAAGGTTGCCTTGGTGATAGGCGTGGTATTGCCCTGCTGCGCATCCGCCTCAGGAATATCAAACACCACCTTTCTATCCGCTTTCCAGGCTATCAGCTCTGCCAGTTGGCGGATGGAGATATTCGATTCTGAATGAGCCACATTATAGGCATTTGCCTTCTCGCCATCCAGCAGGAGGCGCAAGATGGCATGGGCGGCATCTACTACATAAAGCCAGGAGCGGAAAGCCTCACCCTTACTCTTCAGGACGATATCCTCACCCTTCAGAACATTGCGGATAAACTGGGCATACACCCTATTGTCACTCTCCGTAAAGCCCGGACCGTAGGTATGACTCAGCCTGGCTATCACCACATCGGCATCATACTCTGCTCCGTATGCCATGCAGAGTGTTTCGGCAGCACGTTTGGAAGATGGATAGCAGGCACGCACCGATGCACAATCCACATAGCCGCTACTCTTCTCGGTAAATTCAGAGCCATCGCCCTCGCCATAGATTTCACCCGAAGAGATATAAACCATGCGCTGCATGCGGTGACTCAATCCATATTCCAACAGGTTGGATACGCCGTTGATGTTTGCCTTCATCACCTCTACAGGGTTCTGCTTAAAGAAGTTAGGACTCGCATTGCTGGCTGCATCGATAATGTAATCAGCGCCCTCAGCCAACTCATTATAGACTGGTTCCCCTATCATCCTGTCCATGCTCTTGATGACAGGCTGGATAACGTCTATCTCTGCAAAGAAGAAAGATTCATCCTCCCAATAGGCAGCAAACTTCTGTCGGGCACGTTCCCTGTTTCTTCCGGCTGCTATCACCTTGTAGCACCGGGCAGGATTCTGCATCAGCACATCAACCACACAGCCTCCTACCAATCCTGTAGCACCAGCCACAAGAATGGTCTTGCCATGCAGATGCCCCAATTCCAAACCTTCCCGGAAAAGGCGCGCAATATCTTCCTTATATGGTGAATTTCCTATCATAACATGTTTTATTTTAACCAAGCCTCAGGCTGAACCTTCATCAGTGCCTTCAGTATCTCCAGATCCTCAACGGTGGTTATCTTGATGTTCTTCTCTGAACCAGGCACGATATGCATCTGTCTGCCTCCCAGTTCTGCCATCAGGGTACAGGATGCCACCGAATTGGTGATGCCCTTCTCCTTAGCCTCTTCGTGGGCTGCTATCAGATTGCCCAAACGGAAGGTCTGGGGTGTCTGGGTACGGATCAGTTTGTCGCGCGGAATACTGGTATTGGTCGTGAAACCATCTTCGCTCTCCAGGATAGCCTCTCTACATTTGATACCCGTAATGGCATAGCCATACTTCTGGCAGATGGCGATATTGGATGAGATGATGTCTTGCGACAAGAGTGGGCGCACGGCATCATGCACCAGCACCAGGTCGTCATCACCGCATCCCGCCTCTTTCAAGCCATAGATACCATTGCGGATCGACTCCTGACCATTGCTTCCGCCAGGGAATATCCATTTCAGCTTGGTAATGCAGAACTGGTTGGCATACGACTGCAGTACCGTTTCCCAACCTGCCAGACATACCACAGCAATACCCTGAATATCAGGATGCTTCTGAAAAGCCATCATCGTATGGATGATGATAGGACAGTTGTCTACATGCATAAACTGCTTTGGGATGTCCTGTCCCATTCTATTGCCAGAACCTCCGGCTATGATCAATGCATAGTTCATATTTTCTATCTTTAAATTGATTATTTCTGAATGATTCTCCCCGGATTCCCTACCACGGTAGCCCCGTCGGGAATATCCTGGAATACCACGGCACCGGCGCCTATCGTCACGTGGTTGCCGATATGGATGCCGCCGAATACCGTGGCGCCGGTATAAATCTTCACGTCATTTCCGATGGTAGGTCTGCCGCCCTTGCCGTTGCCCAGCGTCACCATCTGCAGACAGTAGAAGTCATCACCTATACTTTCTGCGTTGAGATAGGTGGCATAGCTGTGCTCCAGATGCGCACCCTTCCCGATATGCGGGCACCAGATGGTCATCGTACGCTCGGGAGGCAACAGCCAGCTGATGAAAACCGAACGGTATTCGCCCATACGGTAATAAAACAGATTGCGGAAACTCCTTTCGCGGGTGCATGCCTTAATCAGGTTGAGCACCGTAGGCTTCCTGTCCTGCACCTTCAGCAGGTCGGCATCTATCTCCTTCTTATGGAGCAGATACAGAGCAATATGCGGCAACATGCGCACCGCCGAAGCTGACAATATGATGGTTTGTACTATCGGATTCATGACTCTAAATCTTATTTTTATCTTTGCAAAGATACAAAAAATAAAGCAACTAGCATGCTTTTATCCGAAAACAATTGTTCTTTTCACTAAAAATAAGATAATAGAACAGGGTTTGTAGAATTTTAGTCGGTTTTATTGCTAAATAATGTGAATTAAATAGCTTTCCATACAACTTTTCCGTACCTTTGCACAAAGTTATATATAACGATATTTTAGAAGAGGATAAAACAGAACATCATGAAGAGGATATTGATTGTAGAAGACGATTTGGCATTCGGAACCATGATACAGACTTGGCTCAAAAAGAAAGGATTTGATGTAGAAAGGGTAACATCTGTAGGCGCTGCCATCAAAGCGATGGGAGCCGGCGATGCATTCCATCTGGTTCTTTCCGACCTGCGCCTGCCCGACCACGACGGACTGGTATTGCTCCAGCATATCAGAAAGACCGATGCCCACCTGCCTTTTATCGTAATGACTAGCTATGCAGAGGTTCAGAATGCCGTATGTGCCATGAAATCGGGTGCTACCGATTACGTGGCTAAACCCTTCCATCCCGAAATCCTCTTAGAGAAAATCCGTGAGGCTATCCAGTCGGCTGCTTCTGCGGTTTCTGCCCCTCAGCGTGCGGAATCTGCCGCCATGCAGGATGCGCCCCAAGAAGAGCAACAGGGCGCTAAGGAGATGCCTAAATATATAAAAGGTGAAAGCGAGGCTTCCAAACAGCTCTACGAGTTCGTTTCGCTCGTTGCCCCAACCCCGATGTCAGTGCTCATTCTCGGAGCCAGCGGCACCGGAAAGGAATATGTGGCGCGCAGCATCCATGAACAGAGTCTGCGCAAGGACAAACCTTTCTATGCCATCGACTGCGGCGCCATTCCTAAGGAGGTGGCAGCATCTGAATTCTTCGGATATAAGAAGGGTGCCTTTACCGGAGCCGAACAGGATAAGAAGGGTGCCTTCGAGATAGCTAACGGCGGAACGGTTTTCCTCGATGAGATGGGAAACCTCAACTACGAAGTACAGGTGCAGCTCCTCAGAGCCTTGCAGGAGAGAAAAATCCGTCCGCTGGGCAGCACGCAGGAGATTGATGTGGATATCCGACTCATCTGTGCCACCAACGAGAATCTGGCGCAGGCGGTAGCCGAAGGCAAGTTCAGAGAGGACCTCTATCACCGCATCAACGAGTTTACCATCTACATGCCTGCCCTCAAGGACAGAGGTGCCGACATCTTCCTCTTTGCCAACCTCTTTATCAAGCACGCCAACCAGGAACTGGGCAAGAATGTGCTCGGAATGGATGCCAAAGCCTCCGAAATCATTGCCTCATACGACTGGCCGGGCAACCTGCGCGAACTGAACAATGTAATGAAGCGCGCCACCCTGCTCACCCGTGGCAAGTATATCGGTGCCCAGGAACTGGAGAAGACGATGGCACAGACCTCCCCAGCCCGACCAATCAATATGCAGCTGCACAGCAAACAGTCGGAACAGGAAAGCATCGCCGCTGCCCTGAGAGCCACCCACGGCAACAAGAGCAAGGCTGCCCAACTGCTTGCCATCGACCGCAAGACTCTCTACAACAAAATGAAAAAATACGGCATGGAGTAAAACATTCCCCAATATATTCCACACTATATTGGGGAATTTTTCTACACCTTTTCCCCACTTTCCCCACACCCCATTTCTGGCACAGAGCACCATCTCATCTGATTACCAGACACTTAACCAACTCATCAATTTTTAGCACGCCTATTGTGATATTATTTAGCGAACTCGCAAATGAGTTTCAGCAAGAGAATTAATAAACAAATAATATTCACAATTAAAAAACAAAAGAATTATGAAAAAGTTAGTATTTGCAGTTATCGCAGCAGTAGCAATGGTATCAGTTAGCAATGTATTTGCAGGTAACAGAATGGTAAGCGTTGCAGGTTCAGAACCAGTAGACACAGTAGCTCCAGCCGACACAACAGCAACACCTGTTGAGGCACCAGCAGCAACAGTGGATTCAACCGTAGCAAAGTAAATCCACCTTCAGAAAATAGTAATTACGCGTCGCTTTCAATGAAACAGGAGATAGATGACCAGATTTTGGCATTTATCTCCTGTTTTCGTTGGTTTATATCGCATTTTTGATTAACTTTGCACGCAAATAGCAAAAAGACTCAAAACATTAAAAGATAAGAAGATGCAGCAAACAAACGTTCCTTTCAAGGTAGCCCTGGGTTACATCATCGTCGCCATCGTACTGATTCTGGCGATAGGGCTGGTATATCGCAACACCACAACCGTGCTCGCTATCAACCAGGCAACCCGCGACTATATCGAAAAGCGACAGGCAGCCGACAGCACCATGTCCAACCTGCTCAAGGAGGAACAGACCAATCTGCAGCAGCTTACCCGCGCCATGCAGGGCAAGTCATCCCACAACTATCTGCACGAGAAGATGAACAGCCTCAACAGTGGCGAAGATTCCGTTGTCGTGCATTCCAAGGCACCCAAGACTCATGTGGCAAAGAACACCACCGTAGAGGTGATGAAAACCCGCAAGGGCTTCTTCCGCCGCCTTGCCGATGCCTTCAAGAAGGAACATGCAGAAACGCTCAGCATCAGACGCGACAGTAACCAGACTGTCACCGATACCCTCTCTACCCCGGTCAACTTAGCCGGAAACGTAGCCAATATTCTGGAACAGATTGACCGCAAGGAGAAGCAGTCTACACGCGATAACCACGAAGCCATCAACCGCGAGGTGAGAGACCTGCAGATAACCAATGCCCGCCTCGCCCTGCGCTCCTCCCAGCAGCTCAACGATATCCACCAGCGCGAACGTCAGGCGATGCAGCAGGCCATCAACCAGGCGATGCAGGCGCGCCAGAATCTGCTCTGGCAGATAGGTCTGCTTGCCATCGTAGCCATCACAGCCGCCGTCATCCTCGTCTATTACATCTACCGCGATACGCAGAAGGAACGCATCTACCGCGAGAATCTCGAAGAGGCTAACGAGGAAATCAGGCGCATCATGAACCAGCGCGAGCGCCTGCTCCTCACCATCACCCACGACATCAAGGCTCCGGCTGCCAGCATCTCGGGCTTCATCGACCTGATGAAGGATTATGTCGACAACCCGCAGGGCATCTCCTGCCTCAACAGCATCAAGGGTTCTGCCACCCATCTCTCCCGGCTCGTTGCCGCCCTGCTCGATTATCACCAGTTGGAAAACGGACTGATGAAGCTGAACCCTGTAGATTTCTCGCCTGCTGACATGTTCCGCCAGTGTGCCGGAGAGATGCAGATCCTGAGCCAGGAGAAGGGATTGGAACTGCATCTGGAGCTCGATGGCATCAGCAGTCCGAAGACCTACTACCGTGCCGATGCCTTCCGTATCCATCAGATACTCAACAACCTGGTAAGCAATGCCATCAAGTATACCGATAAGGGCAGCGTCACCATCCAGGCAGCCATCAGTCCCCAGCACCTCCTCACCTTCTCGGTAAGGGATACCGGCAAGGGCATGACCACCGAAGAGCGCCAGAAGGTATTCCAGGCGTTCACCCGCCTGAAGAGTGCTCAGGGCATCGAGGGCACCGGTCTCGGACTGAACATCACCCAGGAACTGGTCAATCTGCTCCAGGGCACCCTGCGTCTGGAATCCGTCAAGGACAAGGGCAGCACCTTCACCGTCACCATTCCGCTTGCCTTAGGCACCGCTCCTGCAACAGAAGAGGCAGAAGAGCAGAAGCCCCTCGCCCCAGCCAAGCCCCATTTCGAAAACCACAAGATACTGCTGCTCGATGACGACCCGTTGCAGCTCCGTCTGCTTCAGGAGATGCTGAAGAAGCTGGTAGGCGACAGTTGGCAAGTCTTTGCCTGTCTGCATGTAGCCGAGGCGCTCACCGTGCTCCACAACGAGCATCCTGCGCTGATGATGATGGATATCGAAATGCCCGAGATGAACGGCATCAGGATGATTCAGCACATCAACCACAGTCACATGAAGGTAGTAGCGATGACTGCCCACGATGCCAGCATCATCAGAGAGTTGAAAGAAGCCGGTTTCGACGATTGCCTCTTCAAGCCGTTCAGCACAGAGAAGCTGAAAGAAATCCTCGGATTGGAGGATGCAGCATCAGAAACAGAGGATATGGCAGAGAAAACATCATCATCAGCAGAGGATATAGTAGAGGAATCCAATAAGAAATCCCGCTTTGCACCCCTCCTGACCTTTGCAGAAGGCGATCCGGAGGCAGAAGCCGAGATACTCAGCACCGTCAAGCAGGAGTTGTCATCCCATCTCCAGAACCTCCAGCAGGCAACAGAAGGCGAGTTATCAATAGAAGCCATCGGCAAGACAGCCCACAAGCTCCTCCCTATCGCCACGATGATAGAGATGGAGACCCACCAGCACATCGCCGCCCTCGCTCCCGAGCATATCAGCGATCTGTCAGAATCTCAGATAAGAGCCTACACCCAGGCCATTATCGCCGACCTGAAGGGCTTTTAAAGGTAAAAAGGTAAAAAAGGCCTACCCCCGTTCGTCCCCGTTCCCAGCGATTCCATCGCTGGTTCCCGTAAAGTTAAAAGCCCCTGATGCAAGAACACACCAGGGGCTATTTTTCAAGACTTAAGGGGACCAGCGATGGAATCGCTGGGAACGGGGACGCTTTTTTAGTTGATAGTTTATAGAGGGCTAACGCCGTCGAGCGAGGCTGCCCTATCAACTATTAACTATAAATTATAAACTAAACGAAAGGGGCTAAGCCTCTTTTTACCTTTTTACTTTTTTACAGCCCCTCTTATCACGAACCAGGCATGAACTGCAAGGGTGGGAAGAAGGCCGTAATGGGTGCGCATCACCTGAAAACGCTCCTTCAGGGAGGCTTTGTGGTTCTGCGTGGTCATGCCGCCATCCAGAAAATGGGTGAGGACGGCATGGACGTTGCGCAACGGGAGCTTGCGGCGAGATGACTCCCGCATGATACGGATGCACCAGTCTACATCTGCCGAATAACGGTAGTGCAGATCGTAATGAATCTCACGGGCTATGTCTGTGCGGGCATAGAATGACTGGTGGCATACCAGCATGCCCCAGATGAACGAACGCCACGTGAGCTTCTTGGGTGGGGCTAGACGGCGATGACGCAGGAAATGGCCCATCTCGTCCACGATATCGGTATCCCCGTAAAGTACGCCGGGCAGTAATTCGCCTTCGCCTACACAGCCTTCTACATATTCCAGCGTATCGGCTGTAGGAAAGGTGTCACCGGCATTCATGAACACCAGGTAATCGCCCGTAGCTCGGTCGATGCTCTTGTTCATGGCATCATAAAGTCCCTTGTCGGGCTCTGATATGACCACGATTTCGTGCGAACTCTCGCCTACTGCATTGCGATGCTGATATGCCTTCACCAGCTGGAGGGTGCGGTCGCGGGAACCGCCATCCATGATGATGTGCTCAATGTTGCAGTAGGTCTGGCGCTGCACGCTGTCGAGGGTACGCTGCAACTCCTTCTCGGCATTGTACGTACAGGTTACGACGGTGAACTTAATCATAACTTATAGTTTTTGTAGGCCATCGCCTCGTTATAAACTTCAATATATTTCAATGCTACTGCATGCTGCGAATAGTTCTGTGCTACCTTCTGCAGACATGCCTGCTTCAGCGCCGCCCTGTCGGCCTCTTCGAGTACCCAGTGGATGCCACTCGCCAGGTCTTCGGTATCGCGGTAGTTAGCTACGTAGCCGTTCTGCTGATGGTCTATCATCTCCGGTATACCTCCTACCCTGAAACCGATGCTCGGCACGCCGCACGCCATCGACTCCATGATGGTGTTAGGGAGGTTATCTTCAAGCGATGGCAGCACAAAGGCATCTGCAGAATTGTAGATTGCCACAATCTGCTTCTCATCGCTGACATAGCCGAGCGAATAGGACGGCAGGGTGAGGTTTACTTCCTCGGAATGGCCGCCCAGGATGGCGATGGCGGTATTCTCCTTCATCTCGGGATAGCGCGCTACCAGCCGGTCGATGGCTTCGATGAAATAGCGCATGCCCTTGCGCTCGTCGGTTACGCGCTGGGATACGAAGAGGATGATATGCTTGTCGGCTGGCAAACCGGCACGCAGACGCGCCTCTGCCTGATCCTGAGGACAGAACACGTGGGTATCTATCGGATTCGGGATGTTGGTGATGCGCTGACCAACGAAGAGACCGCTGCCCTTAGCCTGCCGTTCGAGCCAACGGCTACAGGTGACGAAGGAGATGGCGCCGCGATGGTAGAGTTCCTTCTTGCGGCGGAATATCTTTGCTGAGAGGTCGTTCTTGCTGCCTTTATTGGGGAGAAGCGGACAGTTGCCGCAGGCGGAGGCATAGCGGTTGCAGCCACGGGCATAATGGCAGATGCCGGTAGCTGGCCAGAGATCGTGCATGGTCCATACCACCGGTTTGCCGCTGCGGATAATCTTGCGGATGTTCTTGAGTGAGAGCATGCCCTGGTTGATCCAGGAGAGATGGATGACATCTGCCTCCTGAAACTCGCGGAGCCTGGTGATATCGGTACCCGATGTTGCCATGTCTACCTCCCAGAGGCGCTGACGGGAGAAATGGAGATGCCAGAACACGCACCAGCGCTCCCACAGGAAGTTCCACTGCAACCTGAGCGAACGGGGCAGACTGACCACGGTGATGTCTTCTGTCTCCTTGTCGCGTACCAACATCTTTGCCTTAACGCCATTGTTGTTAAGGGCATCCATCAGGCGGTTGGCTGCTACTGCCGCTCCGCCTGTCTTTTCACTTGTATTTACTATGAGTACTCTCATCTGCGTATATTTTTGATACCGCAAAAGCTGCGTATATTGATTGATACTGCAAAGATAGCACAAATCGGAGACAAAACAAAATAAAAAGGCATGTTTTTTTCGAGGAAATCGGAAAAGAGGAAACGGAAGGGAGAGAAAGGGGGATAAAAAACATACCACAACTCTCAACGAGCTGTGGCATGTAATATGTTTAACTTAAAAAATCTAATCAAAATAGTCTCACGACCTTCTCAATTATCGGTTAAACAATCTACCTTAAAACCTAATAACTAAAAACCTAAATCTATTACTACTAACCTAAACAATCTATTAACCTTTTGACGCTGCAAAATTACTTCTATTTCGGCTATTCACCAAATATTCAGCCAAGAAAGTGTGACGTTTTTACATTTTTTTGATATATATCAAGCAAAAATGAACAAAAGAAACGGAAATTAACAACTTTCTGACACTTTTCCTACATTTTGCAGAATATAAAGCTTTTGCCCTTACAGGGCGCCTTGCTGATTGCTATTATACCCAGGGCGCTGCCCTGGGCTAGGATCTTCTGCCCTTTCAGGGCGTGCTGCTTGCATGCTGCCCGATTAAGGGCGTGCTGATTGCGTTCTATCCTTTCTGGATAAGAACGGTGGCATAGGCGGAGATTCCCTCCATTCTGCCTGTGAATCCGAGTTTCTCGGTGGTTGTTGCCTTGATGGATATCTGGTCTTCGTCTACCCCCATCACCTCTGCCAGACAGGCTTTCATGGCTGGCACATGCGGGTTGAGTTTAGGGCGTTCGGCACAGACTGTGGCATCGATATTGCCCAGTGTATAGCCCTTGGTAGCTATCAATTCCATCGTTTTGCGGAGCAGTATCTTAGAATCCACATTCAGTGTCTCTGCTGCCGTATCCGGGAAATGATATCCGATATCACGCATGTTGGCGGCGCCCAGCAGGGCATCGCAAATGGCATGTATCAGCACATCGGCATCGCTGTGGCCCAGCAATCCCAGTTCATAATCTATCTTGATACCTCCCAGCCACAAGTCGCGGTCAGCCACCAGCTTGTGGACATCATATCCAAATCCTACACGTATATTCATCACTTTAAATTTATTGAATGTTAAATGTTGATTTTTTAGTGTTGAATGTTGAATGTTGAATTAGGCTAGCGCCCTTGAGTCCGTTAGGCAAAAATTCAACATTCAACACTCAACATTACCTTTTAAACAGGTCCTTCAGTCCATCCATATCAAACGACAGGGTGAAGCGGAGGGTCTGGTCGAGCGGGTTGCTCTTGGCGGTAGCCACCACATAGGCAGCATCGAGCGAGAAGACATTCATCTTGAAACCGGCACCCACGGTGAAGTACTTGCGGTTACCCTTGCTCTGACTCTCGTGATGATAACCGGCACGGAGCGCAAACTTATCATTGTATACATACTCGGCACCCAAACCGTAGTTGATTTCCTCCAGCTCTTCCTTGAAACCGCCAGGGGCATCGCTGAAACTCTTGAAGATACCGCTGATGCCCGAAATATCATCATACTCACGATGCACACGGTCTTCATATTCTGAATTATCCTCACCCTCTTCCTGCTTCGGAACGGTAGGCACCAGATACTTGTTGGCATCGGCTGCCAGGGTAACGCGGTTGTACTCGTCGATAGGAATCATCAGCGAGGCACCCAGACGCATGTTGGCTGGCAGGAACTCGCCATACTCCTTGCCGCTGAAGGTAATCTTACTACCGATGTTAGAAATATTCAAGCCCAAACCCAACTGGCATTCGCGCTGGCCAATGACCACATAGTTCTGGTAATAGGCGGCGATATCGGCTGCGAAAGCGGAGGCAGGCGAATTGTCTTCGGTATAATCGAAGCGCATATCGGAATAGATCCAGCGGATGGCAGCAGCAAGAGAGAACTTCTCGCTGAGCATCAGAGAATAAGCCACATCGACCGACATCTCGTAAGGATTGATGGTCATACCCGTGCCACTCTCGGCACCCTCTTCGCTGGTAAACACTTCGCCCATATTGAAATAGCGGAGCGATGCAGATACGGCACTGTAATCGCCAATGCGGTAATAGCCAGAGAGATAGGCGAGGTTCATATCATTGACCAGCGAGCGCAGCCAAGGGGTGAAGCTGAGCGACACACCGGCACGCGAAATGGTGAAAGGATATTTTGCCGGATTCCAGTACTGAGAGTTGACATCAGGGTCGGTAGCCGCACCGATGTCTCCCAAACCGCCACCACGGGCATCAGGAGCTATGGTTTGCGAAATAACTGCATAGTTCACAGGATTGAAGAGATCTTTCTTATCCTGCGCCTTCACTTCTGATGCCATCAGAGCGAGACATCCCAAGATGAATATCTTATAGATTCTTTTCATTGCCATTGTAAATATATTTTTTATTTGATAATGATGAGTTTCTTGACTTTAGAGGTGTAGCTGCTGCCATCGCTCGCCACCTTGACGCGATAGAGATATACGCCGGTGCCCAGAGGGGTGCCGCTATCGGAGGTGAGGTCCCAGCTTACGGTATAGCTGCCCGAGGTAGGTACACCGCTTTCGGAATGGCGCCAGTGCTGTCTGCCCGACGAATCGAACACTTCTACCACCACGTCCATATCGCTCTCTGTGCGGTCGTGACTGATGATGAAGGTAGTGGAGGTCTTAGCCGGATTGGCGGTTACGCCCACATCGAAGAGCGCCGGGCTCAGTCCCTTCACCACATTGAAGCGGAGCTTCACCGTAGAACTGTTGTTCTGGATATCCCAGGCACGGAAGGTGAGTTCGTGCCTGCCCGGTTCCAGTTGCGGTATGCTGTAATAGGTAGAACCGCTGGTATAGGTTCCGAAATCGTAGGTGAAATTGCTGTTCAGCACGTAGGTCTTCGACATATCGCCATCTATCACCAGCTGCAGGTCGTGGCCGATACCGCTTCCGGCAGCATTGATTCCGTCCTTATCGGTTATCTTTGCCACAAAGAACGGAGTGGTATTGACATTGCCGCCATCTACGAAGGAAGGCGAATTGAGATAGCAGTAGATGGAAGGACCGATGGAATCGTTCTTCTGCTCCTCGCTCTCGCCTACCGTAAACTGCTCGCTGAAGCCGTGAGCGGAGAGGGTCTTGGCGGTATTCACCGCATAGAGGTTGACCAGACCGCTCTGGTTGGAATAATTGATATCCAGCGGAACGGCAAAGGAGAAGGCAAACTTGCCGCCTCTTACGCTATCGGTGCCCTGATACAGGGTCTTGGTTCTGTCTTTGTATTCGAAAGCCTTCTCGGCGCCATCCTTGCCGGTATCGTTCAGGCGACAGGTAATCGTCTCCTTGGAATCTCTTACGGTAGCGGTGATGACGCCCCGGAAGTCGTCTGCTCCCTCGATATGACCTGCCATGCGGGCGATAGAGCCTGCCTTCAGCATCGGCATGGTTTCAGACTCGGCAACAGGGATGCCGTTGATGGAATCTACTACTATCTGATACTTAGGCAGATTGAGCGCAAGCGCCGGGTCGCCCAGAAGGGAATAATGGAGATGGTTCAACGTGACATCTGAGCCGGAAGTTGGTCCGTTGCCGCTCACCAGGTCGTTCTGCGCCAGTCGGTGCGCCTCGCCTATCGTGACAGGCTTGCCATCTACCAGACTGAGCACTCTGTGGATGAAGGCACGGTTGATATGTCTGTTATACTGGGCGTAAACGGTACGGGTGGTGCCATAGAAGGCTACTGCGCCGCCTTTATCGTTGAGCAGCGCATATTCGCCGATGTTGGCTTCGAGTCCGTCGAACGGCATGATATCGCAGGAGGCGGTTACCCAGAGCGGCAGGTTGGTATTGCGGAAATCGGCAAAATCGGTGAGTTTCAGAACCGATTCATGCGACATCTGGGTAGGATCGCCATGTCCGGCATAATCCATGATGAGGGCTCCTGCAGCCTGCTGCTGCTTGATAATCCGCGTTGCCTCGGGATAGGTATTGCCCGAAGAGGAAGTTTCGCGGGTATAGGCATCCCACATCACCTTCTTGACGAGATAGGCGGGATAGGTGGTGAGCACATCATTTGCCACATCATCGGCATCCTGCATGTGGAGGTTGCCGTTTCCGTCATCGCCCATAAACATCAGGGTGTTCTGCCAGGCGCCTACATTGGCATTCTTAGCATAACTGATGGTCTTGTCTACCAGCACCTTGGCTTCTTCTGCATAAGTTACCGGGAAGCGGCCTACGGCTACATCCTGCAGTTCACGGTTAGGATACAGTCCGGCTCCCTCGCCGAGCATACCGAACCAGCTGTCGCTGACGAAGCAGGATACGGCGCTGAAGGAGTTTTCACTCTCAAAGCACAGCAGGTAATCGTCTGGATTCAGGGTTCTGCAACCGGAGGTAAGCATGCGGTTATCCCATACGCAGTCGCCGAAGAGCAGGAGATATTTCGGCATATCTGCCTCGCTCTGCGCCTTATCGGAAAGCATGCGCAGGTAGCGGCGGTAGGCGTTGGCATCGGGGGTACCGCTAGAAAATTCGTTATAGAGTTCATCGGCAGGTACGATGGTAACGCGCAGTCCGTCGTGCTGCTCATGAAATTCTTTCAGCCGCTGAGCCTGTTTCAGCAGTTTCTGTGAGGTCGGGATGATGATGACCATATCGGCTGCTCCATCGGCATGATGATCCTGGTTGGTGATGCCGTAGACATACTGGGCAGCCGGAATCTTTCCACCGGCGGCAAGTTTGGCAGCGGTAAAGGCACAGCTTCTAGGCTCTGCCCACGTTACGGAGATATAATCGAGGCGGATGGAAGCACCTGACAAGACCTTGATAGAGATGGTATCCTTATCCTGGAAATCGGAAATGGGATAAGTGGCAACTTGCTCTGTAGCCTTGAGGTAAGCAGTTTCCTCCGTAGGATTGTCATTCTTGAGAGAAAGGATGATTTCGCCCAAAACCTTGCCATTCTTCAGTATCTGAGCCTTGCTGTCTGTGGCGGTAGTCAGGGCTACGGAGAGTTTGCCTTCCGCAGAACCGGTGGTATTCGTAATCACCACTTTCTTCTCATCGCCCACCTTCAGTTCTTCTGCATCGAAGAGGTTTCTGCCGCCATGATAGTAGCTGTAACCATCTGACTCATAGAGGGAATGATAATCGTAAGACTGCGGATAATGGGAAGAGACAAAGGTGGCTGAATCCTGCACCAGTGGCTCTCCATCGGTCTGGGTAATAAAATAGTAGCCGTAATCGGAATAAGGATTACGGACGCGCTGGAGGGCGGTTTCTGACTTCCAGGATACCGGTCCCTCGGCATAGAAATAATGCTTGCCGCCAACGATGCACTGGGGAACTTCCTGCAAATCGTCGGTAGCCTGCAGCTCGCTCGCCAGAAGGGCTTCGTTCTGCAGATTGCCGCCATAGCCGTAAATCTTCACCTTGCTGATATCGGAGAAGCCTGCCTGGCGCACTACCTGTTCGGTAAGCTGATGGAAACCGGTTTCGCTGACTCTGATCTTCGCCCATCTGCCTGAGGCAAGAACGGAATGGGAGGCATAGAGGGAAGAGGCTGAGCGCAAAGCATCAGAAGAAGTGAAGGCTGATACTTTCCCCTTAGCCAACAGAGAACCTCGACTGGAACGCTCGGAGCGTTTCAGAGGACGGGCATCTACCTGGAGCATGAAGCTGACCAGCAGCTGATGGCGGTTATTGCGGAACACGACAGGACTGAAATCTATCTGGAGAACGCCCTGCTTACGGCATTCGGTAACCCGCTGCTGGGGAGATACCTGCTCAGGAGGGACTGCACCCGACAGGCGGTTATAATTGGCGATGTCGGAGGCAGTCATGTCGATATACTCGCCATATTTAAGGCTGACGGTATAGACAGAATCACGATATGCACCGGTCAAAGGAATGGAATACACGAAACGGGGCAACACGGAATCTACTCCGACTTCAGAAGAGGTCAGATTGAAGAATCGCTGTGCCTGAGCAGGAGCCACCAGCATGAGCAGGCATGCCAGCAGCATGTATTTCCAAACCTTCGTTGTGTTCATATCGATATATTACTTGCAATATTATTTACTTACAGTGAAAATCGAGCACCTTCCTGTCTTCGAGATAGCCTACGAGATGGTCGTCGATGTTGACAGGACCGCAGCCTGTAGGACATCCGGTATAGAGCAGGTCGCCCGTCTTGAGCGTGAAGTACTGGCTGATATAGGAGATGATTTCATCTACCTTGTAGAGCATATCGCTCGTGCAGCCTTCCTGTACGGTCTTGTCATTGAGGTCGAGGCTGAAGTGCAGTGCCTGGATATCACGGAACTTCTGGATGTCGACCCATTCGCCGATAACCGCAGAACCGTCGAATCCCTTGGCGAGTTCCCAAGGCTGGCCAGCCTCGCGCAGCTTCTTCTGCATCTCGCGTGCCGTAAAGTCGATACCTACGGTTACAGCATCGTAATAGCGGTGGGCGAAACGCTGCGGAATGGTCTTTCCCAACTTGGATATTCTGAACACTACTTCGGTTTCATACTCTATTCTTCCCAGATGATCAGGGATGAAGAAAGGCTTGCCGTTATTGAGCAAAGCAGAATCTGCCTTGGTAAAGATGACAGGACGCTCTGGTTTAGATAACGTACCATGCAGCGATTTATTGTGTTCGGTATAGTTCATACCGATGGCAAATATCTTCATAACATCAAATTTTTATATAAAAAAGAAATGGGAGTTAGAAGCAAAGCGAGGCTTAACTTCATAACTCCCGGTATTCTAATTTAACTATAAGTCAAATTAACGCTTGCTTTTGAGTAATGATTACTCAGCAGCAAGAGTAAAGCGCTGGTAAGCAACGATCTTGAGATCCTTGCTCTGAGAAGCGAGGTACTGAGCAACAGTCTGCTTGTCACCGTCACCGAACTGGAACTCCTGGTCAACGAGGCAGTTCTCCTTGAAGAACTTAGCCAGACGACCATTAGCAATGTTCTGGATCATAGTAGGGTTCAAAGTAGCAGCCTTCTCCTCACCAACAGTCTTCTTGATGTTGCGAGCCTCTTCAGCCTGCTCAGGTGTCAACCAACCCTTCTTGGTGTTGCTCTCGATGTGCTCCTCAGAGTCAACGTGAGCTGGGTTGATGCCAGCCTTCTTCAAAGCAGCGTTAACAGCCTTCTCTACGAGCTCTTCCTTAGTCTTGGCAACAGCAACCTCGAGCTCAGTCTTCTTAGTCTCCTCAGAAACTGAAGACTCGTCGAGAGCTACAGGGCGCATAGCGGCAACCTGCATAGCTACCTTGTGACCAGCCTCCTCGTTGTTCTCGTTGAGCTGAACCATAGTACACAAAGTGTGCTTGTTCATGTGGTCGTAAACCTCGATGTTGTCACCCTCGAGAACACAGTAGCCGTCGAGCTCCATCTTCTCGCCAGTGATACCAGAGCGCTGTGTAACAGCAGCCTGAGCATCAGCATCGCCAACCTTCAAAGTCTTCACCTCGTCGAGAGTGTGAGCCTTGGCAGCGATAGCAGCGTCGAGGATGTCAGATGTCAACTTGATGAAGTCAGCACCGTTAGCTACGAAGTCAGTCTCGCACTTGAGAGCGATGATAGCAGCGAAATCGTTAACCTTCTTAACGAGAACGCAACCGTTAGAAGTCTCACGGTCAGAACGCTTAGCAGCGATAGCGAGACCACGCTCACGGAGCAACTCCTTTGCCTTATCGAAATCACCTTCAGCCTCTGTGAGTGCCTTCTTAACATCAGCAAGACCAGCACCAGTCATAGCGCGAAGTTTCTTGATATCTTCAATTGAAACAGCCATAATAATATTTTTATATTAAAAAGTTAATAATAATCTTTGCTTAAAAGCTACTAAAGCCATCGAATCATAAACAGAATCAATGGCTTCAGTATATATTTCTTTGCCTAATTACTCAGCCTCGTCCTTGCGGGCAGCCTTCTTCTTAGGCTGGTCCTTCTGCTCAGCAGCAGCCTTGTCGTCAGCCTTCTCAGCCTTGCGCTCCTCGAGAGCCTCAGCGATAGCACCGCAAACTGCAGTAAGGATAGCATCTACAGAATCCTTAGCATCGTCGTTAGCTGGAATAACGTAATCAACATTCTTAGGATCAGAGTTGGTATCTACGATACCGAACACTGGAATACCAAGACGGTTAGCCTCCTTAACAGCGATATGCTCCTTCATTACGTCAACAACGAAGAGGGCTACTGGGAGACGAGCCATATCTGCGATAGAACCGAGGTTCTTCTCCAACTTAGCACGCTGGCGGCTTACCTGAAGCAACTCGCGCTTAGAGAGGTTAGAGAATGTACCATCGTTCAACAGACGATCGATGTTTGCCATTTTCTTAACTGCCTTACGGATTGTAGGGAAGTTGGTGAGCATACCACCAGCCCAACGCTCGTTTACGTATGGCATATTGATAGAAGCTGCCTTCTCAGCAACTACGTCCTTAACTTGTTTTTTAGTAGCGACAAACAGGATCTTTCTACCTGTCTTGGCAATTGTCTTGAGAGCCTCAGCAGCCTCGTCGATCTTAGCGACAGTCTTGTTGAGATCGATAATATGAATACCGTTACGCTCCATGAAGATGTAAGGAGCCATTGCTGGATTCCACTTGCGACGGAGGTGTCCGAAGTGGCAACCTGCCTGAAGTAACTGGTCAAAATTTGTTCTTGACATTGTTTTTTCTTTTTTAATTGTGTTTACTTTCTTTTTGAATCTAATGTTAGATCAGTCGATGAGTAGTCCCCGATTAATGGAATCTCACCGATTTAGATACTAAACTTTTTAGCTCAGCTATATATAATCTGTATATATATAATAAAATATGTATAAGATTAACGCTTGCTGAACTGGAAGCGACGACGAGCCTTTGGCTGACCTGGCTTCTTACGCTCTACAGCACGTGAGTCACGTGTCATGAAGCCTGCATCCTTCAAAGCCTTCTTATCGTTAGCGTCGATCTTAACGAGCGCGCGAGCGATAGCGAGGCGGAGAGCCTGGCTCTGACCGGTGAAACCACCACCGTCGAGGTTTGCCTTAATATCATACTTACCCTCAGCTTCGAGCAACTGCAATGGCTGCTTTACTACATAGCGAAGGATTGCTGATGGGAAATATGTCTCAATATCTTTCTTGTTGATTGTGATCTTACCGGTACCCTCTGTGAGGTATACACGAGCTACAGCGCTCTTACGGCGACCAATTGCATTAATTACTTCCATTCTACCTTAATTATTTATACTGGTTAATATCAATAGCCTTTGGCTGCTGTGCCTCGTGCTTGTGCTCTGTGCCATCGTAAATGAAGAGGTTGTCCATCAAAGAACGACCAAGAGGGCCCTTTGGCAACATACCCTTGATAGCGTGACGGAGGATTTTGTCCATTCCATCAGGACGCTTGCGCAACTCTGCTGGAGTGTTGAAGCGCTGACCACCTGGATAACCAGTGTAACGAGTGTAAACCTTATCTGTTTCCTTCTTACCTGTGAAAACTACCTTAGCGGCATTGATAATGATTACGTTGTCACCACAATCTACGTGTGGAGTGAAAGTTGGCTTGTACTTTCCGCGGAGCAATTTAGCAACCTTAGAGCAGAGGCGACCTACAACCTGGTCGGTAGCGTCGATTACGACCCACTCTTTCTTAGCTGTTTCCTTGTTTACGGAAATAGTCTTGTAACTTAATGTGTCCATTTTAAAATTTAAATTTACTACTAAAAAACGTTTTTAATCTTTTTTACTCACTATTCAGACAGGTGATTCACTAACCACATACCCCGGCCACAGGGCATGCTATTAACACACCATATCTTGGGGACTCTAAGTGTATCCCCGAAATAATCGGACTGCAAAATTACACATTTTTATTTGATTATGTGTAGGTTACGAGTTTTAAACCCAAACTTTTATGAAAATTTAACTTAGTTTGCGCTTTTCTGCTCAGGATAAGCAAAAAAAGAGTGCATTGTTAACGCAATAGTTCGTTAATAATTCAATAATATGCTAAGCAGCTATACGCTGTAAGCACGAGAGATCTTTGAAAATCTTGCTAATTAAAGTTCGGTTCGGGGTGTACCCACTTGCTTTAAAAATTCGTTTCACCAGATAAATGTTGGTCATCAGTGACTTGAATGAAGACATAGAATATTCCATTCCCATCTCCTTCATAGTTACCTTGGCTACATTTAGTGATGTGAACAAAGCATTGAAAGCAAAATTCGATCTGGAACCTTGTAGAAGTTCCGTCCCAGACGATGGTCGCTCTTGCGTCCACGACCGTCTTTCCCTTATTCCTGTCATCCTCCTCCTTCTTCCTGTCCTCCATGGCAAGATTGATGCGGATGCTTTCCTTGAGGATAAGCTCCACGCCCTCCTCTCCGATACGGTGACGGAAATATACAAGCTCGGATGAGGCGCAAGGTGCGGATATGCTGAAAGCCTCAAGACCGCAAAAGTACTGATAGTAGGCAGACAGGTAATAATCCCTCTAAACCAATCGGCTTTGCATTGGTTACCTGAGCGAAACGGATGCAAGCCGAGCCAAAAGGTGTTTGAACTGACTATATTGGGAGTATGTAACAGGTGTCTTTAAAAAATGGCTGCGGATGCAGGGATTACGAAAAATGTCAGTTTCCATACGAGCCGTCACACAACACAGGTATATGCCGATGTGGTTATGGAAACAAAGGTTGAAGCCATTAGCCGAATTTCAAATTATTTTTCTAACTTGTACAATACGGGCGGAAAAGTGTGAAATCTTTTCCACCCGTATTTTCATCATCACTTTATTTTATATGTAGCTTTACGTGGATTATTTTTTCCGATAACCACATTTTGGGCATACTCCATCCTCATTGAGGGCGACACCGCAAAGAGGACAGCGGTCGATGTTATTCTTTGTGGTAAACTCGGCAGAAGCGGCATTCACACCGCTTGTGAAAGTGATTTTAGCGATGTTCAGTTTGTCTTTCAACAAGTCATATACAATCTTAATCATACCTTCCACTGTCATGGTTTCCTTGGTAACAACCAGACGGGCATCAGGGTAAGCCGTTGCCAATTCGGTCTTGAAGGCCTCTCCTTTCATTTTGTTTTGCGGATGGCCGTTTTTGATGCCTTGCTTTTCATACACATCAAGAATGGCAGGAAGCAAAGGGTCATCTTCGCGGAGAACCAAGGCATGGTCAAAATTCTTCAACAGGCTCCATGCCACCTTTTGGATTTCATTACAAGGGTACACCATGTTTACACCTTCTTCAACCGTATCTTCCACCTCAATGGTCAATGTGCCAGTGTGACCGTGAAGATACTGGGCTTCGCCTTGGAAGCCATAGAACCGATGTGCATACTGCAAATCGAAAGTCGTGATACTTCTCATACTTTTTACTTTTTAGAGTTTAACTTTGGGTTATTTATCGTTATCTGCACCTGTATTCGGCTAATGTCAACCGATGCAAAATTCTTTTCTTTCAAATACTGTCGTATCAATTCCGTAAGCCCTTCATCCATATAATCCAAGATGCTCTCTTCCTCGAATATGTGGTGATGCTCTGTCACGGTAATGTCATAATAGCTTTTCCCCACTTCGGGATGGAACACAAGTGATAACAGATTAGCCTTGCAAAACGAATCAAGAATGCGATAGATGGTTGAGATGGTTATCTGATTATCTTTGGATTGCACACACTTGATTATTTCATCAATAGCAGCATGACGCAATTCCATCATAACCTCATAAACCACTTTACGTTGCGGAGTGATTTTTAGGCCTGCGTTCTTTATAATCTCCGTACTTTCCATTCTTCTCGTATTTTGATGCCACAAAGTTAATGAAAATATTTCGCATTTGCAAATTTTTACCAACAAAATCATGTTTTTTTAAGAATAAAGCCGCATTACCTATTTATCTGTTCGAAGATAGTGGCATACTGGTGGGGGGTCACATATAATGATGTGGTTCCCGAGTGTTATATTATCACTATGGATGGTCTTGAATCGGAACATTTCGCCGACGTTGCGCCCTACATTTTTGAGGATCTGGGACGCGCCTATGCTGTCGTAAAGAAGCAATACCGCAATACAGACCTCAAAAAAAATGTTATCGGACTCAACCTCGTCGAAATACATTCCTTAGATTCTGTCTATCAGAAATTCACCTGGCCCATGTGGGAATGTATAGAGTCTATGCACAATGGAGCAATTCTAATCAAAAAGGCTCGACTAATTAAACAAATTTAGTAAGATAAATCGAGAAATTAATAAAAAATAGATAGCATAAAACCGCAATAGGGCAACAAAGTTTCATCTTGTCATTATACATTCGTCAAAAGCAAAAAGTATGCTTTTCGACCGCAATAAACTGCTGACAGATTACGTTCCTATCGTTCTGCAATCTGGAAAAACTTATTCTGTAAAAGTGCCGACTATAATGATGAGGTAACATCAGGTTCTTCCGTGATTTTTTCTTTAGCTTTACATCGCTGAGATTTCCATATTTTCAACTGACTCCAATTTATTCATGAATATTGCAAACACAACGACGAATAGCAATACACTGTAGATCAACGCGTTACATATTTACACTTTTAGAATAACGAATAGAAATTCTATAGTTGTACGACTAAGAACCCTATAGTTGTATAACTATAGCTCTATGGTTGTACAACTATAGCATGTATAGTCGTACAACTGTAGCTTTATAGTCGTACAACTATAGAATTTTATTTTGCTGAAAGTGATAAAAAAGAGGAAACATGCATGTTATAATCCATCTTCTCACTGCTAGATTACCCCAAACCAAGGAAGCTAATTATGGATATAAATATTTACATTGCCACATAGCAAGGCTACTGCACATATCCTATCAACTGCTCTGTTCTATCTGCCAGGAAAAGAGGGATATTGACAAAAGTATCATCCTTTTTGAGATTAAGCATGGAATATCTGATGCGCAGACGGGGAGAATACTTCTTGTTATACTCTATCAAACTGCGCCCGGTAACACTTGTTCCCGACTTCACCTCCATAGGAATCACATTCAAACCACGCTGAACAATGAACACCCTCTTCTTCATCAAGACTGAAATAAGCACAATGCTCAAAGCTGTCTTTTCCAAATTTCTTCAGCACCGATGTCTTGCCTACTTGTCGAGCTCCCAGCATCATCAATGGCTTGCGGTCTCTGCGCTCTTTCCATTGCTCCAATTCGTGAATAATCGTTCTGTTAAACATATCCTTATCTTTTCTTGAAGTGGGAAAAATGTGGAGTTTTACACATTTTTGATACCTCTTTTGTGTAATTCTTCACATTTTCCACACTTGAATCCATAATTATGGGGCAAAAGTACTAAAAAACAAGCAAGGAAACCAACTTCCTCACGTTCTTTATATTACTTTTAACCAACTTTACCATATTCCCGGAATCTAAAAGGATGCGTCATAAGATAATTATTCACCCTCTTCTTGTTGTTGGAAAAAACAGGATAAGTTGTTGGAAGAGATAGGATATGTTGTTGAGGTAGTCTGTATCTCCGGTCGCACAACAGCTGTTGTGCGCTTGCATAACAGCTGATATACGCATGCACAACAGCTGTTGTGCATGCGGTGATCAACTGTTATGCGCCAACTATTATCTAGACTTTTGACACACCCTCTTTTTAATTAGGCAAAGTATTAAATCTTAGAAAAACGGACAAAAAGCACGAAGATAGACAGATATTTAGCCAACTTTTTTAACGCTGACAAAAAAGCGTTGATGTTGACTGGAGCAAGGTGATAAAAAAAAAGAGTGCACTGTAACAAACAATGCACTCTTTTTTATTATCTTAATTCCTAATCCAGGAAATATTATCTGATGAACAGCAGCTCACGATACTTAGGCAATGTCCAAAGCTCATCGGCTACGAGAAGCTCGAGCTTGTCTATCTGATAACGGATTTCCTCCATCTTTGGAGCTACCGTGTCGTGATATGCTACTGCCTTCTCGCGCTCACTCTCTATCTTGTTGGCTACCTTGCGGGCATCTACCAATGCCTCTACACCACGCTCTATTGCCTCGGTGCGCTCGGCTATCTCACGGATAATCTTCACGTTGCGGGCTGTCAGTTTCTTGCCTTCCTCGCCACCGAAGATGTGAATCATGCCCTCTACATTCTTTGCCAGACGGCTCTGATAGTGGGTAGCCACAGGGATGATATGGTTCATGCTCAGGTCGCCCATCACACGAGCCTCAATCTGAATCTTCTTGGTATAGGTCTCCCACTTCACCTCGTTGCGCGCCTTCAACTCGCTCTCGCTCATCACGTTGGTCTTGGCAAACATCTCGATGCTTTCCTTATCCAGATAACGGTCGAAGACTACCGGGCAGGATGCCTCGCAGTCCAGACCTCGCTTCTGAGCCTCTTCCTTCCACTCATCTGAATAGCCGTTGCCGTCGAAGCGGATAGGCTTGCAGGTCTTGATATCCTCGCGTACAATATCTATAATAGCCGATGTCTGGTCCTCGCCCTTTGCTATCAAGGCATCTACACGAGTCTTGAAATCTTCAAGAGCCTCAGCTACGGCAGCATTCAGTACGATGAGAGATGACGCACAGTTGGCCTCTGAACCTACAGCACGGAACTCGAAACGGTTTCCGGTGAAGGCGAATGGAGAGGTACGGTTGCGGTCGGTGTTATCGATCATCAGCTCCGGAATCTCAGGGATATCCAGCTCCATACCCTTCTTGCCAGCCAGGGCGAAGAGTTCGTCCTTATCTGCCTTCTCTATATGGTCGAGCAGATCGGTAAGCTGCTTGCCCAGGAATGAAGAGATGATGGCTGGTGGTGCCTCGTTGGCTCCCAAACGGTGCGCATTGGTAGCACTCATGATAGATGCCTTCAGCAGTCCGTTGTGCTTGTAGACACCCATCAAGGTCTCTACGATGAAGACTACGAAGCGGAGATTGTCCTCCGGTGTCTTGCCTGCTGCATGGAGCAGTACACCTGTATCGGTGCAGAGACTCCAGTTGTTGTGCTTGCCCGAACCGTTGACGCCGGCGAATGGCTTCTCGTGAAGGAGTACACGGAAACTGTGCTTATGAGCCACACGCTTCATCAAACTCATCAGGAGCATATTATGGTCTACGGCAAGATTGCACTCCTCATAGATAGGTGCCAGTTCAAACTGGTTTGGTGCCACCTCGTTATGACGGGTCTTGCAAGGGATGCCGAGTTCGAGTGCCTGCACTTCCAAATCCTTCATGAAAGCCTGCACACGCTCAGGGATGGTTCCGAAATAATGGTCGTCCATCTGCTGGTTCTTCGCAGAGTCGTGTCCCATCAGGGTACGGCCCGTAAGCATCAGGTCAGGACGCGCCGAGTAAAGGCTCTCATCTACCAGGAAGTACTCCTGCTCCCAACCGAGATTGGTCTGCACCTTCTTTACCTGTGGATAGAAATAATGGCACACCTCGGTAGCCGCCTCACTCAAGGTATGGAGCGAGCGGAGCAATGGAGCCTTGTAGTCCAAAGCCTCACCGGTATAAGAAATAAAGATGGTTGGGATACAGAGGGTATCGTCGATGATGAACACAGGCGATGTAGGATCCCATGCAGAATAGCCACGAGCCTCGAAGGTATTGCGGATACCGCCGTTAGGGAATGAGCTGGCATCAGGTTCCTGCTGGACAAGCAATTTGCCAGAGAATTCCTCAATCATACCACCCTTTCCGTCATGCTCTACGAAGGCATCATGCTTCTCTGCAGTACCTTCTGTCAATGGCTGGAACCAGTGAGTATAATGTGTTACCCCGTTTTCCTCAGCCCAGAGCTTCATGCCGGCAGCCACGGCATCAGCGATGGAACGGTCCAGACGACTGCCGTTATCTATCACATCGATGAGTTTCTCGTACACATCAGATGGCAGATACTTGTACATCTTCTGGCGGTTGAATACATACTTGGCGAAGTACTCCGAAGGGCGCACCTTGGGAGCCTCTACCTCTACAGGTCTTTTCTTAAAGGCCTCGGCTACAACCTCAAATCTCAAATTAGCCATTCTTTCTTTTATTATTAATTATAAGTTTGCGGGTGCAAAGTTACGAAATAATTGGCTAACTGCTACCATTTTGCCCGTTTTTTTATGTATAATTCAAACTTTTCTTATTCTTAGCCTACAAAAGATAAGACAATTCACGCATATTATTTCTTGGATTTGAGTATTTTATCGCCAATTATTTCTCGGATTTGAGTATTTTAACGCGATTTATTTCTCGGATTTGAGTATTTTCGCTATATTTGCACCTGTTATTCAAACAGTTACGATTATGGCAGAATATATACATAGAAACATAGACTCAGAACTCAGCGCCAGAAGATGTTTTATTGGGAGCAGAAGGGGAAGAGTGTTGCCGAGATAGACTATCTGGAAATCCACAACATGAAGATTACCCCTATCGAAATCAAATCGGGCACCCAGGGCGGCATGAAGAGTCTCTGGCTATTCATGAGAGAGAAAAAGCTCACCGAAGCATTCCGTTGTTCCTTAGAGAATTTTGGAGCATTTGATTACATTGACAAGCAGGACGATAATGTCATAAGGCATGTCACCATACTGCCTCTCTATGCATTATCCCTATTGAGAAGCCGTTAATAGTCTGCTAACAAGCAGGATTAGGAATAAAAGTGCCTTTTTCCTACATGGCGACGTAATCTTTCCTACGTCCTGACACAGAAACTCCTGCGTCGCCATGTAATTTCAAGGGCATTAGAAGAGAAAAAATCCCTTGCAACCACTAGAGTCGCAAGGGATTCACATTATCCACTTATCTATTTGTACCTTAAGGGTTTATTGAAGATTGGAGATAGGCAATTAGAAACGGTATACAACAAAGCTGTTTGGCTTCATCTTCACGTTCAACACATTGCCCTGAACCTGTGCATCTGAAACTACAGGAACAACCACATTTTTATTGTCTATCTTGTTTTCTGCCTGAATATCGTCGGCATGGAGAACGGTTACCTTACCTGGGTTCAACTTCTTGATACCATTAAAGGTTACGTTGATTTCCTTTGCCTCGTTAGAGGTGTTGGCAATCTTTACGATGTAGCTCTTGGTTGTCTTATCGAAACAAGCGGTGGCATAGAGACCATTCTCGCCTGCTACAGCCTTGCCGTTCTCGGTAAGTTTCAACACATTGGTACCCTTGTTCTCGCCGTAGAGTTGCTGAACATAGTAGTTGGCTGAACGGACAGAGCTGAGGTTATCGAACCAGATGAGGTCCGGACGCCACTGCCATCCCTCTACATGAGCGAAGAGAGGTGCATAGGTAGCCTGATAAACCACATCGGCATTACGCTCCAAACCGGTCATGAAAGCTGCCTCAGAAAGGGCTGCCTCCCAAGAGTTTGGATCATTCTCGGCATGAGCAGCATACTCACCGGCAAAGACCTTAGGACCCTTGCGGTCGTACTTGTCGTAACGGCTGGCATTACTGCGGAACCACTCTGGGCTCTTGTAGTAGTGCTCATCCACCATGTCTACGCCCAACTTGCGCATCTGCTCCCAACCGTAGTCGAAGTCCTTTCCATCAGCAGATGGACCAGATGAACCGCAGATCTTGATCTTTGGATACTTGGCATGAATCTGCTCCATGAACTTCTGCAGACGCTCAGGATACATAGGACCCCACTGCTCGTTACCGATACCAATCTGCTTCAGATTGAATGGTGCTGGATGACCCATATCGGCACGGAGCTTACCCCACTTAGAGGTGACAGGACCATTGGCAAACTCGATGAGGTCGAGTGCATCGTCGATATAGCTCTGGAGATCCTTGACTGCTACATGTGCATTAGGATCCTTATCATCGTTCTGATACTGACAAGCCAGACCTACAGAGAGAATAGGCAATGGCTCAGCACCAATCTTCTCTGATAGGAGGAAATACTCATAGAAGCCCAAGCCCAATGACTGATAGTAGTTAGGGAAAAGGCGATGTGGGAAGGTATCTCTCCAGCGGTTCTCGTTCAGAGGACGGTTCTCAGGAGCACCCACAGAGTTCTTCCACTCATAACGGGTATCGAGGTCGGTTCCCTCTACGATACATCCGCCAGGGAAACGGAAGATGCCTGGCTTCAAGTCAGCCAAATCCTGTACGAGATCGGCACGGAGACCATTCCAGTTGTCCTCAGGGAAGAGAGAGATATGGTCGAGGTCTACGCTCTCAGAACCCTTCTCCAGATATACTCGCATCAAACCCTTGGCATCAGTCTGAGGAGAAGTAAGGGTAGCAGTAAGCTTCTGCCATTTATTATTGGTGATGTTGATGACCTGCTTGGCAATCACATCATTCTTTGAATTGACGAGTTCTACGCGAATCTTGCCCTGCTTGCCATCGATGAGATGAAGACGGCCATATACGGTGAAATCGTACTTCATATCCTTCTTCAAGCCCATGCCGAAGAAGCCACGGTTCTCAAGACCAGTCTGCTTCTCACGTGCGCCTGCGCTCTCAAGTGTTACATAATGAGGATTGCGGTCGAAGGCAGGTTTAACATCGCTGAGGGTTACATTTCCGAATGTATTCCATCCCATCAGGCGCTGTGGGAATTCGAAGGAACGGTTCTCTACCATCTCTGCATAGAGTCCACCATCGGCACCGAAGTTGATATCCTCGAAGAAGATACCATACATGGTAGGCTGGATTTCTGCTCCAGGCTTGTTAGCCTGAACAGTAAACTGATGCTGTGCGAAAGCTCCGAGTGAAGACATCGCCAGCAATGCTGCTGCGAAAAATTTTGCTTTTCTCATATTGTTCGTTATTTTTATTTTTTAGGTCTGTACCTACACTTTTCCGTGATAGGTGCTGCAAAGATAAAAAAATCCACCCCGAATGAGGTGGATTTTCTGTTTAAATATATTGGATTTTCGTATAAATCCCTGCTTTTCTACTATTTATCTAATGGAATGAGCACGAAAGTGAAGTTCTTATCGCCATAATGGAGGCGATATTTCTCCAATGGCCATGCACCCCAAGAGTTCTCACCAGCCACACCAGAATGCTCTGCATCGAGGAAGAGATTGGTGAATTTTGACTTCTTCAGATTGAAACTATGACGCTGGTCCTTGTCATCACCATCATCCAGTTCTTCTGTGTCGAAGTGGATGGCGGAAGCATAGAATGGCTTGCAGCTCTTCACCTTGAATCCGAAGCCGGAAGCATCGGTCTGGTTCCACCAGCGCATATCGCCCTTGGTTCCACTCTCCTGTGGACGGATGTATGGGAAGTACTGGTGGTCGGCATCATCGCTATAGATTCCGATGCGCATGCAGTCCTCACGGTCAGAATAGTTCTCGATAGGACCACGGCCGTAATACTGGCTCTTGTCCATATCGTATGGCAACTGCATCAGCATACCGAAACGGAACAGATCGCTGACCTTGGCATCATCAGAAGCATCAAACTCCTGGGTTACCTTCATCGCACCGGTGTTAGGCATGATGAGATAATCGATTTCCAGCTCACCCTTCACCTCTGGCATCTCATAGGTTGCACAGATGCTGATGGTGTTTGCCTTCTTATCCTTTTCAACAGCTACACCCTTCAGGTTCATGACAGGGTTCTTCCAAACCTGGAACTTCTTCTGCAGGCCGGCACCGAAATCATTATCGGTAGGAGCACGCCAGAAGTTTGGCTTCAGGGTACCGCCCTCGCCGAGGAGCGACTTGCCACGATAGGTATATTCAGAGATGAGACCGGTGGTACGGTTCACCTTCACGGTCAGATTAGGAGTAGTAACGGTGATATCCTGCTCGCCCTTCTTGTCGATGAGCTTAGCCTTCACCTTCTTGCCGTCCTGAGCCTTAGCCATGTTATCTGCACAATGACCGCAGCACTTCTTCTCCTTCACTGCCAGCTGGGCATAAGCCACAATCTGACCAGCCTCCATCAGAGGTTCAGCCTTCTTCAGACGGAAATCGATGTTGAGGAACACCTCCTTGCCCTTTACCTTAGAAAGGTCATAAGGGATGGTGAAGTTCTTGGTCTGCTGGGCAGCTACATCGATATCAGCGATGGTACCGTTCTGAGTCTCCACGCCATCCTCAATGAGGCTCCATGCCAAGGCATAGTTGCTCAAATTGCGGAAGAAGTTCTCATTGTATACACTTACTTCGCCCTTTTCTGCATTCACCATCTTAGCCCAGATGTTCTGATACTGGTAGGCTACCTCGTAGGCATGAGGATTGAGCTGACGGTCAGGACCGATGATACCATTGCAGTTGAAGTTGTTGTCGCTAGGGTCGTAATTGTTATAATCGCCACCGTAGCAATATTCTATCTTGCGGAGCTCTTCATTGCTCATCTTCTCAGGATTCTTGATGGTCATCGGCTTCAATACCTTGCGGTGCAAGCCCTGGTCAACGAAATCCCAGTCGAAACCTCCCTGGAGGATAGGATACTTGCGAATCAGATTCCAGTAATCCTTCAGGTTACCGCCTGAGTTACCCATAGTATGGTTGTACTCGCACTGGATGAGCGGCATCGGACTGCTAGGATCCTTCGCATACTTTTCACAAGCGCTTACAGGATAGTACATAGGGCAGAAGATATCGGTACCCTCGCCTCTGCTTGCCTGCTCATACTGAACCGGACGGCTCTGGTCCTGGCTCTTGATCCACTTGTAAGCCTGCAGGAAGTTATCGCCCATCACAGTCTCATTACCCATACTCCAGGTTACGACACTAGGATGATTGAAGTACATGGAAACATTGTGCTGGTTGCGCTCCATAATCTGCTTGGTAAACATCGGTTTCTTGGCAGCTGCATCATCGCCATACTGGAAACCGTGACTCTCCTGGTTAGCCTCAGCTACCACATAGATACCATACTCATCGCAGAGCTCATACCAGCGTGGATCATCAGGATAGTGGCAGGTACGGACAGCGTTGATATTCAGGCGCTTCATAATCTTAATGTCCTGAATCATGCGCTCCATGCTCAATACATAACCTCCATCAGGGTCAATCTCATGACGGTTGGCACCCTTAATGAGCACAGGCTGACCGTTGACAAGGAACTGCTTGTTCTTGATTTCCACCTTGCGGAAACCTACCTTGACAGGAGTCATGCTTGCTGATTTCATGTTGCCATTCTTCAGCGCACTTGAGAGGGAAACCTGAAGGGTATATAAATAAGGTGTCTCTGCATTCCACTTGTGTGGATTCTCTACGTTCATCGTAATGTTGGCTGTTCCATTCTTTGCCAATCCTGTAGCTGTAGCCACCTGCTTGCCCTCTTTGTCGAAGAGGATGAAGTTCAGCTTGCCTGTTCCCTTTACCTTGGCAGAGATATTGAGCACACCATCCTTGTAGTTGTTTACAAGGTCAGGAGTAACACGGATATCCTCCAAATGCAACTTTGCATCGCGGGCAAAGAGATAGCTTTCACGAGCCACACCGCTCAAGCGCCAGAAGTCCTGATCCTCATCCCAGGAACCATCGCACCAGCGGAAGGTCTGGAAGGCAATCAGATTCTTGCCCTTCTTCAGATAAGGAGTGATGTCAAACTCGGCAGCTACCTTGCTATCCTCTGCATAACCGGCAAACTTGCCGTTTACATAGAGATAGATGTTGGAAGTTACGCTACCGAAATGAGCTACAACCTGCTTGCCGTCCCAGTTGGCAGGGATGTCGATGATACGGCGGTAAGAGCCTACATGATTGTCCTTGGTAGGAACTGCTGGTGGCTGCTGGTCAAAATGTCCACGCCAGCCAAAGCCTACGTTCACATATTCCGGATCACCGAATCCGTTCATCTCCCAGTTGCCTGGAACATTCATGGTCTTCCATTTGGAGTCATCAAGATCTTCCTTGTAGAAGTCGGTAGGACGCTGGTCGGCATTAGCCACCCAGTAGAACTTCCAGGTTCCGTCGAGCGAAAGGAAATACTTGCTCTCCGTCTTGTTCATGTGCAGGATATCCTTGCTCACGATCTTACCGTCTTTCTCAGAAACCCAGTCATCTGCCGGATAGGTGAAGAAATTGGTGTGCAACGGAAAACGATTGATGGCATTCACCTGAAGGTCGTGCCATTCTGTGTAAGTTGGCTGTTGGATGGTCGTCTTATTCAACGACTTAATGGCAGTCTTCGGTTTAGTTGCACCAAAGGTTGCCATTGCTAATCCCGCCAAACTCAATGTTACGAACAGTCTCTGTTTCATGTTTGTTAGTTATTTATACATTAGATTGAAATTACACCTTATTATATATAGGCTATTCTATACCTTATTATATATAGGCATATCCTGGAGCATCTTATATACCTCCATGTTGCCGGTAGCCTCAGCTAAGCAACTGCAAATATATGAAAATTAAGTTAGAAACAAGCAGAACGACCGTATTTTTTATTGTTTTTTCAACACCGGAGCACCATTTTCCCAAGAAATAGGTACCCATACCATCATAGAAAGGCATATAAATATATAAAACTTTTTCAATATCCGCTAAAAGAAAATGACAAAAAAGTTTGGTATTTCAAAAAAAATGCATTACCTTTGCCATCATAAAATAAACAACGAAACGACATAAAAATTATGATGACAATCGAAGAATACAGAGCAGCCATCTTGCAGGCTTTGCTCGATGCTAAGAACGAGGACGGCACTCCAGCCATTACTCCAAGGGAAGCACAGGAAGCACTCAACGGATTTACCGACGACGAGTTGCAAGACGGACTCCTATGGAATTCGCCCGAAGACGTGGCATCAATTATCCTTGAGGGATAAATCACGGAAGTTATATTCAGCTACCAACAGATAAGAATAGGAGCAAAGACCCTTTTTGCGGGGTCTTTGCTCCTATTCCTATTTATACTTCCTGTTCTTTCTTCCCTTTAAAGACAGTCTTCAATAGCCCCGCAATACTTCATTTCTGTTGCAAAAGCAATAAAAAACTAAAGAATGCGACAAAAAACAAAAGAATGTGCAATTTTTCTTTCACAATTCAATTATTATTTGTAAATTTGCAGCCGCATAAACGGAAAGGGAACTTGCAAATCCCTCTTCAATCAGTTTAAAAAGATAATTTTACCGGTAAAAAAGATATATTAAATAATGAAGATAGAAAACGAAATCATCAGCTCGGTCATCGCTGCGGTGAAGGAGCTTTATGGTCAGGACGTACCTGAGAAGATGGTAGCCCTGCAGAAGACCAAGAGTAATTTCGAAGGTAACCTTACCCTCGTCGTATTCCCATTCCTCAAAATGTCGAAGAAAAAGCCAGAGGATACAGCACAGGAAATCGGCGAATACCTGAAGAAAAACTGCGCTAACGTTATCGCAGACTTCAACGTGGTTAAGGGTTTCCTCAACCTTTCTATCGCTCCTGCCGCTTGGGTAGGACTCTTGAACACCATCAACGCAGACCCTAAGTTTGGTGAGAAGCCAGTTACTGAGAACAGTCCGCTCGTCATGATCGAGTACTCTTCTCCTAACACCAACAAGCCTCTCCACCTCGGTCACGTTCGCAACAACCTCCTCGGCTGGTCATTGGCCCAGATTATGGAGGCTAACGGCAACAAGGTAATCAAGACAAATATCGTTAACGACCGTGGTATCCACATCTGTAAGTCTATGCTCGCCTGGCTCAAGTGGGGCAATGGCGAAACTCCTGAAACTTCCGGCAAGAAGGGCGACCACCTCATCGGCGACTACTATGTAGCCTTCGACAAGCACTATCGTGAGGAAATCGCAGAACTCAAGGCTCAGTACATGAAGGAGGGCATGGACGAAGAAGCTGCCACAGAGAAAGCTAAGGTAGAGGCTCCGCTGATCAAGGAGGCTCACGAGATGCTCGTAAAGTGGGAGAACAACGACCCTGAGGTACGTGCTCTCTGGCAGAAGATGAACAACTGGGTTTACGCTGGCTTCGATGAGACTTACAAGATGATGGGTGTAAGTTTCGACAAGATATATTATGAGTCAAATACTTACCTCGAGGGTAAGAAGAAGGTAGAAGAAGGATTGGAGAAGGGTCTCTTCTTCCGCAAGGACGATAACTCTGTTTGGGCTGACCTCACCAATGAGGGTCTCGACCAGAAACTCCTGCTCCGTTCTGACGGCACTTCTGTCTATATGACTCAGGACATCGGTACTGCCGACCTCCGTTTCAAGGACTTCCCTATCGACAAGATGATCTACGTAGTAGGTAACGAGCAGAACTACCACTTCCAGGTGCTCTCTATCCTGCTCGACCGTCTCGGTTTCAAGTGGGGCAAGGACTTGGTTCACTTCTCTTACGGAATGGTAGAGTTGCCTAACGGTAAGATGAAGAGCCGCGAGGGAACCGTAGTAGATGCTGATGACCTGATGGCAGAGATGATTAAGGATGCTCGCCAGACAAGCGATGAGCTTGGCAAGTTCAAGGACATGAGCGAGGAAGAGCGCCAGGAGATTTCACGCATCGTGGGTCTCGGAGCGTTGAAGTACTTCATCCTCAAGGTAGATGCCCGCAAGAACATGCTCTTCAACCCAGAAGAGAGTATCGACTTCAACGGTAATACAGGTCCTTTCATCCAGTATACCTATGCTCGTATCCGCAGCATCATGCGCAAGGCAGCAGCCGAGGGCATCGAGATTCCTGCTGAGTTGGGCGCAGATGCTCCTATCAACGAGAAGGAGATTGACCTCATCCAGAAGATGAACGACTTTGCAACAGCCGTAGCCGATGCTGGCAACAACTACAACCCAGGTGGTATTGCTAACTACTGCTACGAGTTGACCAAGGAGTTCAACCAGTTCTATCACGACTACAGCATCCTGAATGCTGAGAGCGAGGCTGAGAAGATTACCCGTCTGGTTCTTGCAGCCAACGTGGCTAAGATTCTGAAGAACGGTATGTCTCTGCTCGGCATCGAGGTTCCAGAAAGAATGTAATATATACATAAGATATAATAACCTACAATTTAAAAATAAAAAATATTGACTATTTGACATAATGAGCATGGCCCTGGAGCTCGACTCCAAGGCGCATGCTCATTTCAGTTTTAGCCAATCCTTTTTGTTTTCCAACTCCAAAAAGAAAAAAGATGAATAAAATGCCCGTAAATCCTCCTTCATGGAGAAACGATACCGTTTTGCCTCTACCCAACGAGGTAGTAGCCAACGCCTGGGCTGTGGATGCCGCCTGTTCCGGCAATCCCGGTCCGATGGAATACCAATGCATCGACCTTCAGACCGGTGCCCAGGTTTTCCACTATGGTCCTATCCACGGCACCAACAACATCGGCGAGTTTCTCGCCATCGTCCACGCCCTCGCCCTGATGCAGCAGAAGGGCATTACCGACAAGATAATTTATAGCGACAGCGTGAATGCCCAGCTCTGGATAAGCAAGAAACAATGCAAGACCAAACTGGAGCGCACTCCCCAGACTGAACAGCTCTATCAGGTCATCGCCCGAGCCGAGAACTGGCTCCGCACCCACCCCATCAACATACCTATTATAAAATGGGAAACGAAGAAATGGGGCGAGATTCCAGCCGATTTCGGAAGAAAGGGATAAAATACTCTTCACCTTTCGGCCGGAACCCCCTGTGTTTATCGGCATTCCGAGGGGTGAAGAGTTATTTTTATCTCTTCACCTACTCTTCACCTTCAGAAACGGAAACAGAGGCAAAAGACTGATAGGTGAATTGCAAATCAGCCAGAACTGAAGGGTGAAGAGTGGTGAAGAGCAGGTGAAGAGTGCCCGAATACTCTTCACCCCTCGGAATGCCGATAAACACAGGGGATTCGGGGCTATTGGTGAAGAGTGAAGAGTATTTGGCAGGAAGCCTATACGAAAATAAAATAAAGGAGGTTTCGATAACTGTTCCAGTAAAACAGCCGACTAGCGACTCTTGCGCTAGTCGGCTGTTTGCAGTTTGCCAGTTGGCTGTTTATATTTTGCCTGTTGGCTATTTCCGGTTCTCGCATCAATCATCGCAAGTACTTGCATCAATCATCGTAAGTACTTGCATCTATCATCGTAAGTACTTGCATTAATACACGCTATTTTGCTCGAAATGGGGTAAATTTACCACTTCGCGCAAAATAAACGCACGCTATTTTGCTCGAAATGGGGTAAAAATACCATTTCGAGCAGAATTTACTTAGCATTTACGAACCGATACTTATTTATCCAACACACTTAAATTCTGATAGAACCAGACGTTCATCTGATTGGCTCCACGATGATTCCAGGCATAGTAAGGAATCAGAGTCAACACATCGTTCTTGACAGATACGCCATTGGCACCCTCTTCCAGAATCTGGGCATCAGCCTTGATAGCCTTGACAGAGAAGGCTGGAGCACCCTTGGTCTCGGTGTTCTGAATGCTGTAGTTATCCACTACAGAGAAGGCAGGTTTCTTGGCCATGACGGCACGGAGCACTGGCTCGTTCTGATTATCCACAGCCTCAGCGCAATATACCAATGGTCCACGCTCTACGGCAACCTTGCCCTTATCATCTGCCACCTTGCCATTAGCAACCACAGTACGAACCGGCATATCAAAATGGATGCGGATTACATCGCCCTTCTTGATGTTCTTGACAGGGAGATAACCCTTGTTGGCATCGAGATCAGCCTCTACAGCCTTGCCGTTTACGGTTACTGTGTAAGCAGGTTTCTCTGCATCACTATACTTGTAAAGGTTGCTAGGCACCACCTGGTTGCGAACCCATCCAGGAATACGGACCAGAAGGTTGGCATTCTTCACACCACTCTTCTTCACAGCAATCTTGATGTCGCCGTTCCAAGGATACTCGGTAGTCTCCTCCAGAACCACATCCTTGCCATTCACCTTGATGGTAGATGTATTACCGGCAAAGAGGTTTACATAGATGTTGTTATCCTTCACACCATAGAGATAACCCGGCACAGAAGGGATGAAGCGGCTCAGGTTACTTGGGCAGCAGGCACATCCGAACCAAGGCTGGCGGGTGGTGTTGCCATCGGCATTGAAGGCATACTTGCCATCGCTAGACAATGGGTTTGGATAGAAGAATCTGCCACCATCCATGCTCATACCCGAGATGACACCATTATATAAGGTACGCTCCATACAGTCGATATACTTGCTCTCGCCGTGAAGGAGGAACATGCGCTCGAAGAGGTAAACCATAGAGATGGCTGCACAGGTTTCATTATAGGCAGTCATGTTTGGCAACTCATAGTTCTCGCCGAAAGCTTCACCTGCATGACGGGCACCTACACCACCCGTAAGATAGTACTTCTTGCCAACGATGTTTTCGAAAATACGGTCGATAACCTTCATATAGGCAGAATCCTTGGTCAGGGCAGCCACATCGGCAATACCGGCATACATATAGCCGGCACGAACAGCATGACCTACCGCCTCTTTCTGCTCCAGGATAGGAGCCTGGCTCTGAGAATATGGATTGCGGATATGGGTCTTGCCACGATAGTCGAGCAGATACTTAGCCTCATCCAGATACTTCTTCTCACCGGTCAGGGTATAGAGACGAGCCAAAGCCATCTCTGCAATCTGGTGTCCCGGAACGATGGTTGTCTGTCCTGGTTTAGGTCCAACCTCCTTTACCACGCAATCGGCATAACGCTTGGCGATATTCAGGAACTTGGTGCTTCCGGTAGCCTGATAGTGAGCGCAGGCTGCATCTACCATGTGACCGAGGTTGTAAAGCTCGTGGCTCGCCTCTTCGTCCTTGACCCAACGCTTATTTCCCGACCACTGGTGTGGATGCTTTGGGCTGATGGTACGGGCGGTATAGAGATAGCCATCTGGCTCCTGTGCCGCAGCTACCACATCGAGCACGCTGTCGATGTAAGCCTTCAACTTCTTGTTCGGATAAGTCTGGAGGATGTAGCTGGCACCTTCGATGGTCTTATAAACATCGGTATCATCGAAAGAGAAGCCCATGAACTTGCTCACATCCCACTCCTTGGTATCCAAGCCCGGGTGGTTAGGATGCTGCAGGGTATAGGCAGCCATATCGAAATTCTTGTAACGGTGCTCGCTCTCACACTTGCTGAAAGCCAATGGCACAGTTACTTCTCGGGCAGCCTTCAAGCGGGCACCCCAGAAAGTATTCTGTGAAATTTTCACACTGGTGAATGGTACTTGAGTAAATGGATAACCATTGCCCAATGTCTTTGCATTCTTCGCCATAGTTGGCACAACTACGGCTGCCGAAAGCAATACTGCTGAAATTAATCTCTTCATTTTCAAATAGGTTTTATTAATTTTATATTATTGTTTGTTATTTCGGTTGCAAAGATAAGAAAACTTTCCGACTATAGTGTATAATAAACAATAAAAAGCAGGTAATTATCAGTCAAACACCTATATTTATATCATATTTAACTCTTTTTTTTGTTACAATCGTTTTTTTATCTTACCTTTGCAGTCAAATTAGAAATACAATAATATATCAAATATGAATCATCTTCCATACCGTGCCATCGCCCTTGATCTGGATGGCACCCTGACCAACCACGACAAGGTGGTTACCCCGAAAACCCGCGAAGCGCTGCTCCAGGCAGAAGCCGAGGGTGTTGTTATCATCCTTGCTTCAGGCAGACCGACCTACGGCATCGAACCGGTGGCGGAATGCCTGGAACTGGATAAGCGAGGCGGATACATCCTATCTTATAATGGCGGCAACATCGTGAATGCCAAAACTGGCGAAAAACTCTTCGCCCAGTTTCTGCCTGATGAGGTGATACCTATATTATATAGGTACGCGAAGGAGAAGAACCATGCCCTGCTGGGATATGCCGGCAACGAGATTATCACCGAGATGCCCGACGACCAGTATGTGAAGGAAGAATCGCGTATCAACAAGATGAACATCCGAAAGGTAGAAAACCTGTTCGAAGCCCTGGAGCCTCACCCTACCAAGCTCCTCATGACAGGCGACCCGGCAGATATGCTCAAGGCAGAAAACGAGCTTTCCGAGATTCTGGGCGACAGGATGGACATCTTCCGTTCAGCCCCATTCTTCCTGGAACTGGTTCCTAAAGGCATCGACAAGGCTAAGTCCCTACTCCGCCTTCTGTCGAAAATCAATCTCACCCCAGCCGATATGATTGCTTTCGGAGATGGCTACAACGACCTGAGCATGCTGAAACTGGCAGGCATGGGTGTAGCCATGCAGAATGCAGCACCAGAGGTTAGAGCCGAAGCCGACTACATCACGCTTTCCAATGAAGAAGATGGCGTAGCTGCTGCTTTGGAACATTTCTGTAAAAAGGCTTTTTAAAAGTAAAAAGGTAAAAAAGTAAAAAGGGAAAAAGAAACTAGGGAGATTATACCCCGCTAGGATTTTTTACCTTTTTACTTTTTTACCCTTTTACTTTTCAACAATCAGTCCACCCTTAGGCTGCATTTCCACCTTCAGGTTTCCCTTCTTATCCACCTTTACGGTCTTCATCTGAGAAACAGGCCAGAGAGCCTTCTTGTCCTTGCTGGCTGTTTCATGATAATAGGTAACGCTCTTACCGGCAAGCATTGGCAGATTCAGGGTGAGCTTCATCACCTGGTCGGTACCGTTCAAACCAGCCACATACCATTTATCACCATGACGACGGGCAACAACGGCATATTTTCCAGGATTACCGGCGATGAATTTGGTCTCATCCCAGGTAGTAGGAACGCTCTTCAGGAAATCAATCTCGTGCTGAGGAAGCTCAGAGAGATTATTCGGATAGATGGCGATACATTGGATAGCAGCCTGGTTCATGATAGCCGAAGCCATCTCGAAAACATCGGTGGTATAACGGCGATGACGACTCTTGTTATCCTTAGAGAGATACTTGTTCATGATGGTACCACCCCAATCCATCGCAGCCACGGCGTTGCGGCAGAATGGATGCATGGTCAGTTCAAAAGCCTCCTGCTTGGCATGATAATCAGAGAAGAATACATTCTCCGAAGCCAGTACAGCCTCGCTGGATACATAGTTTGGATACATACGCTCCCAACCTCTTGGCAGGGTGCAACCATGGAAGATAACCTGAATACCATAATCGTTGGCATCGCTCAGGATGTCTTCATACTGCTGCATGGTATGCTGCTTGTCGCCACCGAAGAAATCTACCTTGATGCCCTTGATGCCGATACTCTTCATCCAGGCCATCTCCTTCTTTCTTGCCACGATGTTATCCATGATGCCACGAGGTCCCTGAGGTGCATCGTTGGCCACACCATTGGAATTATACCAGAGCATCAAACTCACATTCTTGCTCTGCGCATACTTGCTCAACTCTGCTATCTTGTCTCTACCAATCTGGGTATCCCAGAGCGCATCAACCAGCACATATTCATATCCCATGGTAGCAGCCAGGTCGATGAACTGCTTCTGGTCGTTATAGTTGCAGGATTCATCCTGCCAGATGAGCCAACTCCAGGTATACTTGCCTGTTCCGTATTTCTGGGAAGCCTCGAATCTTGGCTCTACTACATCGTATGGAATGGTGGTCTCTACCAGAGGCTTCAAATCAGAACCCACGGTAATGGTACGCCAAGGAGTGGAACCCGGAAGAATGAAAACACCCGATGTAGAACCGATGCCATCTGCCTCCTTTTCCATTGGGAAGGCGATCTGATAACCCTTTGCAGCATCATAATCGCTGATATGACAACCCGGATAGTTGCCGTGAGTACCCGTCTCGCTGACCAATACCCAGCCATCGCCGCCTACCTTGAAGAGGCAAGGGAAGGTATAGCCATGACCATAACCCGACTTGGCTGTAAGAGGCTGATCCACCTTATAATCTTCTTCATAACTTGGTTTGGTTCGGGCAAAACCGATGAGCGGATCCGACTGTGGGCAGAGGTAAGTGGTAGTTACCTTAGGAAGATTGAAGGCAGTCTTCTCCTCGTTTACGATGAGATGCTGAGCCTTCAGTTGATCAAAAGTATAACGGAATGCCACGTCATTGTTGCTTACATTGAAGGTAACCGTCATTGGCTGCTTCTTACCGTTGATGTATGTCACGTTGAGCTGGTTGGCATGATAATCTACATGCGAAACCTTGGCGGTGCGGAGGTCATAGCTCTTCTCCACCTTTATCTCATTCTTGCCCTGATAGGTCAAGCCCTGACTGAAATCGCCTACATTGGCAAGGAGTCCGAGCTGTGATTCCTCCATCATTCGCTTGCCTGCATAGTCGATGGAATAATAGAGTTTACCATCGCGGTCTTCTACCACGACATTCAACTTACCATCAGGAGAGCTGACAGTATTCTTCTCTGCGTATGCACCGATGCTTGCCATCAATGCCAGCGCTACTGCTAAAACGTTTTTCTTCATTTCCAGATAAAAGTAATTAGTTTATTTGTTACTATGTTTTTATGCCGCAAAGTTAAGCAATATTATCGAATAAACAAAAATTAAACCGAATTATTTTGTCTTTTCTTCAAATAACAGTAACTTTGCACGAAATAAACTATACACATATCAGCAGTTATGTTACAACTTGACAATTTCTATAAGGCTCGCTTCGTGCTGAGCAAGGTAATAAGAAAGACTGAGCTGGTTCACACGCCAAGAATCAACCCAGAGAGTGATGTTTATTTGAAACCAGAGTGCCTGCAGAAGACCGGTTCGTTCAAGATTCGTGGTGCTTACTATAAAATTTCACAACTCACCGATGAAGAAAAGGCGAAGGGTGTGATAGCCTGTTCTGCGGGCAATCATGCACAGGGTGTAGCGCTGGGAGCTACAGCCATGGGCGTCAAGAGCCTCATCTGTCTGCCAGAAGGTGCTCCTATCTCTAAGGTAGAAGCAACCAAGCGACTGGGTGCTGAAGTCTGTCTGGTACCTGGCGTTTACGATGATGCCTACCAGAAGGCGCTGGAACTGAAAGATAAGCATGGCTACACCTTCGTTCATCCTTTCGATGATGAGAATGTCATCGCCGGGCAGGGCACCATCGGTCTGGAGATTCTCGACCAGTTGCCAGATGTAGAAGCTGTCGTCGTTCCTGTAGGTGGCGGCGGACTTATCTCTGGTGTAGCCTTTGCCATCAAGTCGCTGAATCCTAACGTCAAGGTATATGGTGTTCAGGCTGAAGGAGCAGCAAGTATGGTACAGAGTCTGCACGATCATAAACAGGAGAAGTTGCCTTCTGTAGCGACCGTTGCTGATGGTATTGCCGTAAAGGAACCGGGCAAGATTACTTTTGAAACCTGCTCCAACTATGTAGACGAAATCGTAACCGTGAGCGAGGATGAGATTTGTGCAGCCATCCTGAAACTCATAGAGAGCGAGAAGATGGTAGCCGAAGGCGCCGGTGCGGCCAGTGTGGCAGCAGTAATGTACAACAAGGTTCCGGTGAAGGGCAAGAAAACCATCTGCGTGGTAAGCGGCGGTAATATCGACGTAACCATTCTGAACCGCGTCATCACCCGTGGTCTTGCCAAGAGTGGCCGTCTCTGCACCATCGAGATGGAGCTGGATGACAAACCGGGCGAATTGGTAGAGGTCTGCTCTGTTATCGCCGGATTGGGCGGTAATATCACCGGTGTTCACCACGACCGTTCTGCCAACCGCAACAAGGTGAATGCCTGCGTGCTCCGCCTCACCATGGAGACTCGCGACGAGGAACACGTAAAAGAAATCAAGGAGGCTTTGGAATCAAAGGGATTCCACCTCTGGATAGTATAACCGTGCAGAGACTTACAAAAATCCATAAAATATAAAAAGAGGGTGCGCCGTCAGTTGATAGCGCATCCTCTTTTTATATATCATTAAAAGCTTTATTACCATCAAGCTCTTTTGTTATTGAGCTTTATCTTTAATAGAGCTACTTTACTTCCTTGAGCAAGCAAGGGCGAACCTTCTCGGTTACACCAGCTTCCTCTGTAATCACGGTAGTGAGAGGCTTGAGATCGGCAGCATTCTTTGCCACCATCACCTTATAATTACCAGCCTCAACCTGCCACTGACTATCAACCTCATTGAAAGAAGCCAGGTTCTTGTATGGGATGTCGATAGTAACAGTCTCCGACTCACCAGGCTGCAAATTCTTAGTCTTGGCGAAACCACGAAGTTCCCTGGTTGGTTTATCCATATCCTTGCCAGGAGCTGCCACATATACCTGAACAACTTCCTTACCAGCTACCTTACCAGCATTCTTCACAGTCACCAGGACCTTGATATTGCCCTGTGCATCCTTCGTTACCACAGGTTTGTCATATTTAAAGGTAGTATAGCTCATACCATAACCAAAAGGAAAAGATACAGGCACATTCTTAGTCTGGTAATAACGATAACCTACATAAACACCATCATTATACTCGGTGTAATCCACATTCTTCACGTTACCCTTGCTACCGATGCCCTTGCCCATAAACATACCAAGCACATCATCAACCTTGACAGTCTCAGGGTTAGGGAAATCAGCCTTAGAAGGAACATCGTTATAACTTACAGGCCATGTCATAGGAAGACGACCAGAAGGATTCTCCTTACCCGCCAAGATGTCAGCAACACAGTTACCACCCTCCTGACCAGGCAACCAAGACAACAATACAGCATCAGGACCACCAATCCAACTCTTGGTCTCAACAACGCCACATACATTCAAGATGACAACCACCTTCTTACCTGCCTTATGGAAAGCGTTGCAAACGCCAGAAATCATATCCTTCTCCTCCTTGGTGAGATTGAAGCTATCAGAAATCTTTCGATCCAAGAACTCACCAGACGACTTACCAATAGTGATGATTGCCATATCGTTGTTTTTGACGGCAGCAGACATATTCAATTCAGCAAGGCTCATCTCAGGGATGAAGTGACCAGGCAAGAAAGCCTCCAAAGGATTCTTTGGCTTTGGCAAGTTCGCCTTTGCCTTTGGAGCATACTCTATGTATGACTTACGGATATCGTCATTCACCTGATAGCCAGCATTCTTCAAACCATCCAACAAACTTACCACATAAGCATGGTTAACATTGCCAGAACCAGTACCACCAGCTATGAAATCATAAGAAGTATTGCCGAAGAGAGCGATGTTCTTAATCTTCTGATCGAGTGGCAATACATTTTTGTTATTCTTCAATAACACCATTCCCTCGGTAGCGGCATTGCGAGCCACCAAAGCATGTCCCTTCAAATCAGGGTTGTTGTCGGCAACATACTGCTTGAAACGAGGAGTCTGCATGATATACTCCAAGATATGGCGCACATTGCGGTCGAGGATTTCCATAGACAGGCGACCATTGAGCACAGCCTTGCGAATCTCCTTCACCTGGTCTGCCTTACCAGGCATCAACAGGTCGTTACCCGCTTCCATCTGGGCAGCTGCGCTAATACCACCAAACCAGTCGGTCATCACCATACCCTTGAATCCCCACTCATGGCGAAGAATCTCTGTTATCAAGTCACAACGCTCGCTAGACATCGTACCATTGATGAGATTGTAAGAAGTCATCACTGTCCAAGGCTGAGCCTCCTTGATAACGATTTCGAAAGGTTTCAAGTAAATCTCACGGAAAGTACGTGGATTACCGATAACATTGTTACGAGTACGATTGGTCTCCTGGTTGTTCAGTGCGAAGTGCTTCAACGAAGTACCGACATCGTTGCTCTCGATACCATTCACCATAGCAGCACAAATGGTACCAGCCAACAATGGGTCTTCTGAATAATACTCAAAGTTACGACCACAAAGAGGATTACGCATAATATTGGTAGCAGGTGCCAACAAGACATCTACGCCATAATGCTTCACCTCGTCTCCCATAGAGGTACCTACGGAATACACCAAGTCTTTGTTCCAGGTAGAGCTCATCACTGTAGCCACAGGGAAGTGGGTACAGTAGAATGTCTTGTCGGTATTCTTGCGCTTAGGGTCGATGCGAAGACCAGCAGGACCATCGGCTACAACCGTAGCAGGAATGCCCAGACGCTCAATACCATTCACCTGACCTGCGGCACCCTGTACCAACTGACCTTGGTTACCAATGGTAGCCTCCATCTGGCTCTCATACTTACCCGTAGAACCTACCACCAACTGAATCTTCTCATCGAGAGTCATCGCATTGATGACATCCTGAATAGGAGACACACCCAACTTCGGATTCTGTGCTTGCACTACGAAAGTCGCAGAAAAAAGCACACATGAAGAAACTAATAATTGTTTTATCATTGTCTATACATTGTTTTAAAAAAAATATTTTATTAAGCTATTACTTGAAAAACTTATTTTATCATTTGAAAATCTTCTGTGCGAACTCTGTAAGATACACACGCCAATTACGCCAGATGTGTCCACCCTCCGTCTCCAAATAGGTATATTTATACCCCTTCTCATCGAAGTAGCGACGCAAGTCTGCACTGCTCTTGTAGAGGAAATCGGTCTTGCCCATACCAATCCAATATAACTTTGGCTTGTTCTTAAACAGAGTAGCCAACTGTGTCTTAGCCTCCTCATTCCCCTGCAACTGCTTGTAGAAGTCATTACGGAAATCGCCAGTAGTACTCACATGCAAACCTGCAGAGAAGAGCCCGATGTAATCAAACTTGGTTGGGAAACGACGAGAGATATCGAAAGAATGACCACCTCCCATAGAGAGTCCACAGATGGCACGATGAGCCTTGTCCTTAGCAACCTTGTAATGGCTCTCCACATAATTCATCACATCAGGGAAACTCTCATCCATGGTGGCAGCTGGCTTGGCACCTTGATAACCATAGAAAGAAGGAATGTATTGACCTGCCGACCACTCACCTGGAGCAGCCTGGCAATTAGGATTGCCATTGGTCATCACCACGACCATAGGCTTAGCCTTACCTGTGGCAATCAAATTATCAAGAATATGCTGTGCACGACCTAAAGTAGTCCAAGCATCCTCATCGCCACCAGCGCCATGGAGCAGATAGAGTACAGGATAATCCTTGCCCTTGTCATAACCTGCTGGAGTATAGACCGTCATACGGCGCTGCATCTTGAGTGTAGGACTATCATACCATACCTTAGATACATTTCCGTGAGGCACTTCGTTAACGGTATAGAGATCACCACAATCACCTTTCTTGTCTGAAAGAATGAATATATTGGTTTCTGAGGTAATATCACGAGTGATATACACGCTTCCCGGGTCAACGATCTTCACTCCATCCAAAAGAAAATTGTAAGAATACAACTCAGGGGAAAGCAATTGGCTGGTAAAAGTCCAAACACCCTTTTCATCTTTTTTCATATCAGCTACTCCAGGAGCATCATACTTTCCCAATGGTGTATCAATGGTTTTCGGTGCCAGGAAATCACCAGTAACCTGCACCTTTTGGGCATTAGGAGCCTTCAAGCGGAATGTTACGGTATGGTTGGCATTCACCTCGGGTGAGATAACAGGAGCATTGTCAAACAAAGCCTGTTGGGCAAAACTGCCAAGACTCATCAGCAAGGCAGTTGCCAAGAATGTAATTTTCTTCATTGTTATCTAATTTTAATAATTGTTAGTCTCATTCTATAGAAGGTCTCCTAAGATTTAGAAGACCTTCCAGCTAATTATTCGAATATTTTTTGGGCAAATTCAGTGAGATAGATTCTCCAATTTCGCCAAATATGTCCCCCATCAGTTTCCATATAGGTATATTTGTATCCCTTGCTATCCAGTTTCTTTCGAAAAGCGTTGTTGTCCTTATAGAGGAAATCGGAATTACCTATGCCTATCCAGAAGAGTTTTGGCTTGGCAGCAAAGAGGTTAGCCAACTTATCATCCAGATTGTCGTAGATATACTCATTGGCTCCATCGCTCCTCTGCTCCTTGCCGATGGCTGCGGAGAATAAACCTACATAACCAAAGGTTTTAGGATTGTTGATGGAAATGTAAAGGGAATGGAAGCCACCCATAGACAAACCTGCTATGGCACGGTTCTGACTATTTGCCAAAGTGCGATAACGGGCATCCACAAACTTCACTACCTCAGGGAAAGATACCTCGAAAGAGCCCTCCATGGTCTTAGGCAATCCCAATGTAGGCACTATCAGATTATCCGAAGTCTGTCCTGGAGCTGCCTCCTGAGAGATATTGCCATTGGTCATGACGACGATCATTGGCTTCGCCTTGCCTTGCGCAATGAGGTTATCGAGGATTTGCGAAGCACGTCCCAAATCCATCCACGCTTCCTCGTCGCCACCGATACCATGCAAGAGATAAAGCACAGGATATTTCTGCTTGCTGGTCTCGTAACCTGCAGGAGTATATACTGTCATACGACGAGTAAGGCCAGCTTTGGCATCATCATACCAGATCTTTGATACGGTTCCATGCGCTACCTTGTTGACCTTGTAGAGATCTGCCTTTCCTCCGCCTATCAAGAAATAGTTGGAAACGTTGGCGATGTCACGCACGGTATAGACGTTGAGATGGTCGGTAACACTGGCGCCATCCACCATCATTGTATAGCTATAAAGCTCTGGTGCCAAAGGAGCAGTGGTTGTAAATGACCACACACCCTTCTCATCCTTCTTCAAATCGGCTACTCCAGGCATATCATACTTACCCATCGGGGTATCAACTTTCTTGGTTGGCAAGAAGTCACCTGTTATCTGTACTTTATGTGCCTCTGGTGCCATGCAGCGGAAAGTAACGGTCTTGTCTGCATGAATCTCAGGAGATAGAGGCATCTGTCCTCCAAACAAGGCTTGCTGCGCGAAACAGCCCAAATGTAAGAGCAGCGCTGCTGCAAGAATTTGTAGTTTCTTCATATCTGTTTTTTAATTTTATTTTATTATTGCCACACCTCACCCAACTTTTTCATAATTTTAGGCGTGCATGCAGCCCAGAAGGGCCAGTCGTGTGTACCAGCGCGAGTGATGTATTCGTTAGGCACCTTATTGGCATCAAGGGCCTGTTTGAAAGAGCCAGCCGACTGAAAGAGAAAATCTTCAGTACCTATCTCGATAGTGATGCCCGGCAGTTTCGATACATCGGCCTTGCTCAACAGCTCATATAGGTTAGGAGCGCCATCAATGTAGGTGGCGGGGCTGCAAGCATATACATACGAGAACATTTCGGGATGCAGCAAACCATAATAAAGCGATCCAAAGCCACCCATCGACAGGCCACCAATGGCACGCGAGGCACGGTCTTTCTTTACAGCATAGAGGTTCTCAACCGTGGGCAAGAACTCAGTGAAGAAGTAGGTCATATATTTTATGTCATTGCCTTTATAGTTGTCGCAATAAAAATTATCGCCACCACAGTCGGGGCAAATCACAATCATCTCAGGAGCTGTGCCATCGCTGGCCGCAGTCGAGGCATTAGCGTTTATCTTTCCACCATTCAGCCAATCGTTATTGCTACCATTAGCGCCATGCAGCATATACAGCACTGGATATTCTTTGCTTTTATCATAGCCTTTCGGCAAATACACCGAATATTTCATAGTGCGACCTAGCACCGTGCTCTTAATGGTTTGGTCGCGCAGCTCGGTGCCCGTAGCCTGCATTAACGAAGCAAACTTAACTGAGAAGCTGCCCGTGGTGCTGATGGTTTTTCCATCGGCAGTAGTGGTACCCAGGTCCTTAGCCACAAGGTTGAACAGAGCGGCGCCCTCACTGCTCATGGCAGTAGAGACCTCTATCTGTCCTGAGGTGATATATTGCTTCACGCCACTGGCATCTACATAATAGCTACCGCCAGCCACGTTATAGGCGGGATTCACCCAACCGTTGTCGCACAGCCAAGCATCATGGGCATTGCCTTGCACAGTATAGGTACCAACTATACCTGTAGCCGTATTGCCCGAAGCATTAATAAGATCGAGGTAAAGGGTGGTAGCCCCCTCGGGCGATGTTACGCTAACCGAATATTTTGTTACACCAGGGAACACGGTGGTCTGACCCGTAGCCCAATCGTACGATGTAACTGGCTGCTCGTCTATCATCATCATATAGCCCGATGCCTCTGGGTCATCCTGTCCCACAACGAAGGCAAGCTCTCCTACATAATTCAACTTCACTCGCTGACCGGCGGCATTGGCAAACAAACCGTTCAAGTAATACTTGCCCCCGATAAGAGATACGTCGATGTCGCCACTCTTCATTGCCTCACCATTCACCTTGACCACACAAGTTTTGTTAGCCACGGTCTCTGCTACGGTATAAGAGGCAGCGGGAAGAATCCACTCGGTACTACCAAAACTAACCTGAATGGTGGTTCCCTTTACATCTTTTATATCTACATTGAGTGCCTTCACGCCTTTCTTTAACTTAGTGGTAGGCTGCACGATAGCCTCTTGCGATGTATAATTCTGCATATCTGCATATACTCCCTGCATACCATCAAGAGCATCGTTATCGCAGGCTGTGAAACACAGCCCTGCAATAAACAGACTTAATATTGAACCTATATATTTTTTCATATCAATATCATTTAAATATCAGTTAATTAGAAGATTACCATCCCGTATTCTGCTGGATATTAGGATTCAATTCTCTTTCCTTCAAAGGAATAGGAAGCAACATGTGCTTGTCTTGGAATCCGAAAGTAGAATTGGAGAAATCCCAACTTACGCCCTTGGAAGAGTAGTTAGGAATTTCCTTACCCTGTGAAGCCAAGGCATTCTTGGCATCACCCCAACGTACCAAGTCCTGGAATCGGGTACTTTCCAGACAGAGTTCCAAGCGCTTCTCCGTCTTGATGTCGTCCAAGGTAACGCTAGTCAATGGAGTCTCCTTGGCACGTTCACGAATCTGGTTGATGTCATAGAGAGCCTTGTCTGGCTGACCAGCCTGTAAGTTTGCCTCGGCAGCCAGGAGGAGAACTTCGGCATAACGCATAATCTTTCGGTCGGTATATTGCACTACCTGGAACCCGGGATTATCCATGATGTTGTCACTCTTCAATATGCGGTTCTTAAAGAAGAGGTATCCTTCACATCCATAGATGTACTGACCAGGATTCAACTTCACACCGTATGCTGCCATCTGATCACTGTTGAGCAGGGTCTTCTGCAAACGATATCCATTCTTGCCCTCTGCTTTTACAAATGCATCATAGAGAGACTTGCGAGGGTTCAAGAAGCCGTAGGTTCCCTGAGCCACTTCGTCGGCAGCCTTTCCTTCGAACGTCATATTACCAGTACGCCATCCTTGCATCACGAAGGTAAAGTCCCACTGGTTCCAAGCCTGCTCCTGGTCGTTACGCCACTGCAATTCGAGCATAGACTCACAGTTGTTGTTGTTGACGGCATGAAACTGCATGTCATAGTCGCCACGGAAGAGGTCGTACTTCTTGGAATCCACCACCTCATTGAGTACGGATGCTGCCTCCTGATACTTTTTCTGGAAGAGATAAGCCTTGCCCAAATAAGCCTTTGCCACTTCCTGGGTAACACGCATACCCGTCACCTGATCGTCCTTGTTCTTCTTGGAAGGCAAGGCATTCATGCCGATAGCCTCTTTCAAGTCTGCCTCCACAACAGCCCAAAGTGCCTCTGGAGTACTGTTTGGCTGACGGTACTCATCTGTAGCCAAGAGATGATCTACCAATGGAGCTGTACCCCAAAGAGTAACCAGCTCGAAGTTAGCCCAAGCACGGAAGAAATAAGCCTCGGCTATGGCACGCTTCTTGACTTCCGTATCATTAGCCACCTTCTCTATGATGAGGTTTGACTGATAGATGACACCATAGAGACCCGAGAACAGACCCTCGACATTGCCGTTGCTAGAATCGAAGGTATATTCATTCAACTGCTCGTATGAGTTGTTGTCGCCACGACTACCACCGCCACACCAAGCATCATCCGAAAGCATATTCTTGGTAAAGAACCAAGTAAAATACAATCCCTTCACACGGCTATACATGGCAGCCACCGCCTGCTCGGTCTGCTCATTGGTCTTGTAGAAATCATCCTGACCACCCATATTGCCATGCTTTGCTATATCGAGTCTGTCTTCACAACCGGCAAATAACACTGCCACAACGAGAAGCAGACTATATATGATATTCTTTTTCATAATTTCCTAATGTTATTATATATATAGAATATGTATAGTGTTAGTTATATGAACCTCCAGATCTTAGAACTCCAAGTTGAAGCCCATTACTACCTTCCTTGAGGTTGGATAACCGCCTTTGTCGATACCCATACCCACTACACTATGGGTAGAAACCTCAGGGTCGAAGCCTGGGTACTTGGTGATGGTGAAGAAGTCATCGAGAGACATATAGAGGCGCAAGTTACTGATTGCTACCTTCTTGAGAAGAGTCTTCGGTAAACTGTAGCCCAACTGAATCTGCTTAATCTTGAAATAAGATCCATCATATACCATTGCGCTGGATGTAGCATACTTGTCCATATTGTTGGCACCAGCACGTGGCTTGCTACCATTAGGATTGCTCTCCGTCCAACGGTCGTCATAGAAGAGTTCCTTCATCTTGTTGACCATAGGGAAGTCGGTACGGTTGATACAGTTGAATATCTTGTTGCCTGATGCACCAGAACCAAATACTGCCAAGTCGAAACCTTTGTAAGCTGCGGTCAAGGTGATACCATAGGTGAAGTCTGGAATGGCACTGCCCAAGTCCATCTTGTCATCATCGGTCAAATCACCACTATCGTTCAGGTCGGCAAAAGTTGGATCGCCCGTCTTTGGGTCTATACCTGTAAACTGATAGCCGCGGAAGTAATACACAGGATAGCCCTTCTCGAAGTATGTGAGAGGCACATTCATAAAGGTAGTACCCTGCAAACGAGTCAAGGATGGGTCGAGATAAGTAACCTCGTTCTTCAAGGTAGCGAGATTGCCACGTACACTGTAGCTGAAATCACCAATGTTGTCTCTCCAACCGAGTTCAAACTCGAATCCCTTGTTGCTTACGTTACCAGCATTGATAGGAGATGTAGTGCCGCCGATAACCAAAGATGGAGTGGTACCACCCACGAGCAAGTCCTTGGTCTTCTTCACGAAATAGTCCATGCTGAAGTTCATTCTGCCAGCAAAGAGGAGCGCATCAATACCCAAGTCGGTCTGCTCTGATGTTTCCCACTTCAGTTTATCGTTACCCATACTAGATGGACTAACAGACGTTGTATAATTATTACCAGGAACTAACGGATAAATGCTACCCTGCGCCATATCGGTGCTGTAGGCATAGCCACTCAAGGAAGCCAAGCTACCATTCTGGCCCCAGCTGGCACGCAATTTCAAACTCGCCACAACATCTCTTAAAGGCTCGAAGAACTTTTCCTCTGAAATGGTCCAACCTCCAGACACAGCTGGGAAATATCCCCAACGATTGGTAGCTGGAAGCTTAGATAAGTCGGCAGCATCTGCACGGAGGGAAGCCTGCAGATAATAACGGTTCTTATAATCGTAACTCAAACGGCCAAAGTAAGAATACTTGGCTGAGCGAGTTTTCTCACCACCTACAGACTTGGTAGCAGAAGCGGATGCGAAATTCAGATAGTAGAACAATGGATTGTTTTTCTTGACAGCGTCTTCACCATTAGCCTGCAAACCACCCTGCACGTAATCATAGGTAGATTCCTGGAAAGACATACCAACCATGGCATTCACGGTATGGTCACCAAACTTCTTCATATAGTTGGCAAAGTTTTCCCATTGATAATAGATAGAGGTAGAAGAAGATGCACTCTGATCTACATAATCACGGCTTTGCGTTGCATTTCCATAGAAAGGAAGTGAAGTGGAAGAACTGCGAGTACCCGACAAACGGTAACCAAGGCGAGAAGTAATCACAAGATCCTTGATAGGCTTGAAATCTGCATAAATGGAACCATTCACATTGAATCCACTGTTGCGAGATATGCCATTGTCACGCATCACGAATGGGTTGAACTGCTCACCGTTATAGAAAGCAGACACACCATAGTAGTTACCAGCCGCATTGGTCAAGAGATGCTTTCCGCTTGCCAAGGCACTAGCAACATGAGCAGGTAAGTTTCCACCCTCGTATGCAACGGGGGTCAATGGATCCATAGAAAGCACAGCTGCCATCATAGAACCATACTCAGAACCCTCTGAAACAGAACGGGCGTTATATTTTTCAATCTGGTTAGTAGTGCCCACCTTCAACCATGGCTTGATCTGATATTCAGCATTGATGGTAGCGGTGAGACGCCGATAGAGGTCATTATTACCTCTTACCATACCATCATTGTCAAGATAAGTAAGCGAAAGATAGTAGTTGCCATTTTGGTTACCACCCGTAAAGCCCAGGTTGTGCTTCTGCATCTTACCCTTGCCATAGATGGCATCTACCCAGGAGGTATTGGTTGTTCCATCCCAATTCTTCAAGAGAAAATCCTCGGTAAAGGTCTTACCTTCTTTCATATATTGGATATATTCTTCGGCATTGAGCAACTTAGGCTTTTTAGCAAGCGATTCGATGGCATATTGGAAATCATATGTTATCTTTCCACTACCCACAGTACCCTTCTTCGTAGTAATGAGAACCACGCCATTACCAGCCTCTGCACCATATATGGCAGCAGAAGCGGCATCCTTCAATACTTCCATAGATGCTATATCATTAGGATCGATACCACTAATATCGCCTAAGCGCACACCATCTACTACATAGAGAGGATCGGAAGAACCATTGGAAGAGAAACCACGGATACGAACGGTTGGTGATGCACCCGGACGAGCAGAAGAAGAGACAATCTGTACACCTGCGGTCTTACCCTGAAGAGCAGACTTGGCATTGGTTATGGTACGATTCTCCATATCCTCTTTCTTCACCTGAGAGATGGCACCTGTTACAGAACTCTTCTTCTGAACGCCATAGCCTACAACCACCACATCGTCGAGTACCTTGTTGTCTTCATGTAATGTAATCTTGAGTCTGGAAGAGTTGGCTAATACCTCTTTATTCTTATAGCCAAGATAAGAGAAGACAAGGGTTTTACCTTTTTGCACCTGGATCGTAAAGTTACCATCCATATCAGTTACTGTACCACCCTTGTTGTCTCCCTGCACACGCACGGTAACACCAATCAAAGGGTCGGCATTTTGGTCAACTACGAGACCAGCGACTTTCATCAGTTCCTGCGCCAAGGCAGCAGAACCGGAAATCATCAATAAGAACACGAAGGTTAGAAACCTTCTGTAATCATTCATTTTTCTCATAGATTTTTCTCATTAAGATAATACTTTATTTATTAAGCTTATATTCTTGTAAATCTGTTAATTGTTTCCGGTTGCAAAGGTAGTACTTTTTATCATACACCTTTTTCTAACTTGTTTTCTTGTGTTACGTTTTTGTTCAAAATGGGGTTTTCTATATGTTCAAAAACTTGCTTATTTGTTTAAAAAGCCTTATAATCCTTGTATATATCAGGGTTTTATAGTACTTTTGCAGCACCTATCAAAACCATCGATTATGAAACGAACAAAGGTATTTTATAACGCACTCATTCTCTTGGCAACCCTTCTTCTTACTGCTTGCCAGGACCAAAAAGACATCCCCGAAGTCTCTTCACCCGAGAAGAACCTCGTCCTGTCTGATCATATCTCCAACCAAAAGGTGAAGAGCATCTGCGAAGACAGATACGGACAAATCTGGATAGGTACCTTCCGTGGTCTCAACAAGTATGATGGCAACCAGTATCACCAATACTACTGCGTGGACGATTCACTGGGATTGCCCGACAACAATATTACCGACATTTATCGTGACTCCCACAACCGACTCTGGGTAGCCACCGTCAATGGCGTATGCCTATACCAGGCCAATGGCAATTTCAACCGAATAAGTATCAATGGAACTAACAAGAACATCGAAAAAATCCTAGAAGACAAGGAGGGAAGAATCTTCTTCCTCACGATGACAGACCTATATCAATATGACGAAAATACCAACACAGCCATCATCAAGCTCTCCAAAATGCTGGAGAAGAACTGCTATAATATCACTTGCCATATAGACCGAAAAGATGTGATGTGGATTGTTACCCCTTACTCTGTCAAGGGATATCGCACCCAAGACCTCAAACTTATCGCCCAAAGCCCAGTACTGAATTATCCCATCGTCTCTTTTCTCCTCGATGGGCATCTGCTCTACCTCTCTGGCTACAATGGAATGCTGCTCTTTGATACGGACACCCGGAAATGGCAGCATCTCCCTGCAGCCTTGCAAGGCTTGCAAATCCCCAACGACATGGTCAACTGTATCCATCCCTATGGTGCAAAAGGCAATCTTCTGCTCAGCACCACCAAGCACGGATTATTCTATTTCAATGCCCAGGAGGGAACCATCCTGCCACAAAGCGACAAGAATTTCCCATTCGAAGTGCCTGATATGCAAGTCAACAAGATGTTAACCGACTCCAAGGGCAACCTTTGGCTCGGTTCTGAAGACGATGGCGTAAAAACCATCTATAGATACAAGGATATGTTTAACAGCATGCCTGCCCTTCAACGTGCCATCGGCAAACAGCCCGTACTCTCCGTAGCCGCCGACAGGAATCACCACCTTTGGATTTCTACCAAGAAGAACGGACTCTATATGTATGACTTGCAAACCCAGCAACTCAAGGACATACCGATGGTTTCCTACAGCAACGGCAACAAGAAGAATGCCACCACCAACATCTTTGTGGATAGCAGCAATCATCTATGGCTAGCCAATGGCGACCATGTGGCAAAGTGCCAATACGATGGCAACCATCTCAACAAGGTAGCCTCCTACCCTTGCTTCATGCCTATAGACATCAGCCAAGATTCAAAGGGAAACATCTGGGTATCCACGGCATCCGTCAACATCTACTGCATTTCAGCACAAAGTGGAGAGATGACCAAAAAACAACTCTTCCCTACCACTTTGTGCTTCATTCCCTGCATCATGCACTTGCAGAATGACAACATGCTCATATCTGCCTTCTACAAACCCATCCTCGAAATGAATGGAGACAACTTCGATATCCAAGAGTTTAAAGTGAATCCGGATGACTGGAAGAAGTGCATCAAGCGAAGTGTGTATATCCCAACCAAGAACTATCAAGACCGCAAGGGCAACATCTGGTTGGGTACAGTTACCAACGGACTCTTGAAGTATGACGCAAAGAGCCACAAGCTGACCACCATAGCAGGGATCTCCTGCTCCGACATTTCAAGCATAGAGGAAGATAGAGATGGAAACATTTGGGTCAGTACGCTGTATGGACTCAACAAGATAGATGGAGAAACAGAAAAGGTAACCACCTACAACGAGGATGACGGTGTGAAAGGCTTCCAATTCTACGATAGGGCATCGTGCAAGCTATCAGATGGAACACTCATCTTCGGCGGTACCCAAGGACTCACCATCTTCAATCCACAAAACGTAAACACGAACCAACAGATAAGTCTGCTTTTCGAAACACTCAAGGTACATAATGAGATTATGCTTCCTGGCAAGAATGGATGTATCGAGGAGAGTATGGAAGAATCACCCCATATCCACCTAAGCTACAAACAGAACAGCTTCAGCATCGCCTTTTCTGCCATCGACTACAGCGACTACAAGCACATCCATTACTTCTACCAAATGGCTGGATTCGATAATACATGGATTGATGCCGGCAATAACAACGAGGCGTACTACTCTAATCTGCCAGCTGGCAACTACACCTTCAAGGTCAAGATGGTAGGCAACGACTCCAACAATACCATCGCCGAAAAAAGCATAAAGGTAAGCATCGCCCCTGAGCCTTGGAACTCTTGGTGGGCTTGGTGCCTATACCTTATTATAATGGGATGCGTCGGCTTCGTGATCTATCGGCAGAAGATGCGCATCAGCATCGAGAAGAACATGGTTCAAAAGGCTAAGGATGAGAAGGAGCAAGAACAGCGCATCAACAAGATGAACATGAGTTTCTTCGCTAACATCTCGCATGAGTTCCGAACACCACTCACCATGATTTCTGGACCTGTGGAACAACTCTGCGAAAGTGAAAGCATCAACAAGCACGACAAGTTGCTATTGAACATCATCAACCGAAGCGTGGATAGAATGCTGAGACTCGTCAACCAGTTGCTCGACTTCAACAAGTTGGAGAACGACACACTCCGCTTGCACGTCAAGCAAACCGACATTATCACCGAGATGAAACGTATCATGGACCTCTTCATCGTGAATACAGAGGAGAAAGGTATCACCTTGAACTGTCACGGACTAGAAGGTTCCTACCTGATGCTTCTGGATTCCGACAAACTGGAAAAGATTATCAACAACCTGATGTCCAACGCCATGAAGTTTACCCCTCGTGGCGGTAAGATAGATGTATCTTTCGACACCGGTACCACTAACAAGGGAGAACAGATTATCACCATCACGGTGGCTGATACAGGCAAGGGAATCCCACAGAATGAGGTGGAGAATATCTTCAAGCGATATTATCAGTTGAACAACCAGTCCACAGGCACCATCAACTGGGGTACAGGCATCGGACTCTACTATGCCCGCAGCCTGGCCATCCTTCACCATGGCGATCTAAAGGCGGGCAATCGCAAGGACTGCCAGGGAGCCATCTTCACCGTTACCCTGCCTACCGAGGAGAGCCTCTATGCCGCCAACGAGAAAGCCCCTTTGGAGCAAGACCAGAAGATGGCTTTTCCACTGCACGACAGTCAGAAAGTGGCAGACAAGGTAAGTCAAGATAACAGTACAGACAACCGTCCGAAAATACTCATCGTAGATGACGACACCGAAGTGGTACATTATCTTCGTACCCTCCTGGCATCATCCTATCGCATCATCTATCGTTTCGATGCCGAGAGTGCCTTGAAGGCGACAAGGGAGGAAGAACCTAGCCTCATCCTCAGCGATGTGGTGATGCCGGGAATGAGCGGCTATGATCTCTGCAAGGAAATCAAGCAAGACATCCAACTCTGCCATATCCCAGTCATCCTGGTAACGGCAAAGACCACCACCGAAAACCAAGTGGAGGGTCTGAACAGTGGAGCAGATGCCTACGTTACCAAACCATTCACCCCCAAGGTTCTCCTGGCAATGATCAACTCGCAACTCACCAACCGTGAGAAGACCAAGACCATCCTAACCAACGCCACGGAGACCGACAAGAACGTGGAGGAAGTACTGTCGCCACAAGACAAACTCTTCATGGACGAACTCTATCATATGATGGAGCAGGAACTAGCCAACTCGGAATTGGATGTCAACAAGGTAACGAAGCTGATGCACATCTCCCGCACAAAACTCTACTACAAGGTCAAGGGACTCACAGGAGAGAATCCAAGCGTCTTCTTCAAGACCTATAAGCTCAATCGTGCCGCCACCCTCATCGTGGAAGGCAAGTACAACATCTCGGAGATTGCCTATATGACAGGATTCAACACCCTCTCCCACTTCTCAACCAGCTTCAAGAAGCAATTTGGATGTACACCGAGCGAATATAGTAAGAAAACTTATTAAATTTTGATGTGAAATAGACCTATTATGGGAAAAAATGCTTATCTTTGCATCTAGATTGATTTAATAATAGAAAAAGAAAATAAATTATGAACGCAATTCACACAGACAATGCGCCTGCAGCTATCGGTCCATATAGCCAGGCTATCGAAGTAAATGGTTTTGTTTTTGCATCTGGTCAGATTCCTATCGACCCTGCAACAGGCAATTTCGTAGAAGGCGGCATCAAGGAGCAGACTCGCCAGAGCCTCACCAACGCCCAGAACATCCTGAAGGCAGCAGGTACCGACCTTTCTCATGTGGTTAAGACTACAGTTTATCTGAACAGCATGGACGATTTCGCAGCCATGAACGAGGTTTATGCCGAGTTCTTCAGCCAGCCATATCCAGCCCGTTCTGCCGTAGCTGTAGAGAAGTTGCCAAAGGGCGCCCTCGTAGAGGTTGAGGTTTTGGCAGCCAAGTAATTCTTCCTTTTTTCTATCAGGAAGTAAACATTCAAGGTGAAAATATTCTTTAGATGGTATCAAGCATTACATTAAAGAATCTGATTATAGGCTATCGTTCGAAGCATCTGCTCCGGGCGATAGCCTCACCTGTTCATGCCTCGCTCCAAGCCGGTGAACTGACCTGTCTCATCGGAGCCAACGGAGTGGGCAAATCTACCTTACTCAGAACTTTAGCCGGATTTCAGCCAGCGCTTGATGGCGAAATCCTGATTCAAGACAAATCTCTTTCTGATTTCTCTGCCCAGGAACTCGCCAGAGAAATCAGCATCGTTCTCACATCGAAGACAGACCATGCCCAGCTCTCTGCCGAAGAGATTGTTGGCATAGGCCGTTCTCCCTATACCGGTTTTTGGGGCACATTATCTGCTGCCGACAAGCAGATTGTTGCTTCTGCTCTTCAGGAAACGGGCATTCAGCATCTTGCCCAGAGAAACATCAGCGAACTGAGCGATGGTGAGCGTCAGAAGGTAATGATAGCCAAAGCCTTGGCGCAGCAAACCCGCATCATCATCCTGGACGAGCCAACCGCCTTCCTCGATTTTCCCAGCAAGATAGAAACTCTACAGATGCTCCGCCGTCTGGCGCACGAACAGCATAAATCCATATTACTGTCAACCCATGATGTAGAGTTGGCGCTCCAGCTCTCCGACCGTCTCTGGCTGATGGAAGAAAGCCGTTTCTCTATCGGCACTCCTAAAGAACTGGCTGCCGATGGTTCCTTATCCAGATTCATCAATCGTGACGGCATCCGATTCAACAAGGATTCCCTCCGCATCGAAATCAAATGAGTTTTCGTAATTGATTTTTTCTATGGTTGCACGCAAGCACATGAAGAAAAATTCTCAAGTGGCTCAGTTGGCTAACTCAAGTGGCTCAATCTGCTAACTCAAGTAGCTCAGTCTGCGAGTTCAGACGTCTCAGTTAGTTGATGCAGACGTCTCGGTAAGCCTACGGATACGGCTCCGTTAGCTTACGCAGTCATATTCATAACCCAACGCAGTCATATTCGTGACCCAGCGCAGTCATATCCGTGACCCAGCGCAACCATATTCGTAACCCAACGCAACCATATTCGTAACCCAACGCAGCCATATTCGTGAATAAGTTTTAGATAATTATCTATCATCCATCACGATTTACATACACAACGCACATTAATGCTCTAATATACAGATACTTAAATAGCGTGACAGATACTCCAAAAACGGGAATATCCATCACGCTATCCATCACGATTTGGGGTTATCCATCACGATTTTCTCACTACCAGATACCGCATTCCGTCGTTGAAACGCTTGCGATGGATGGTTGGCATCTGAGAAAGCTTGCGGCCGAAGGCTATGAGACTGTTCAACTTCAACGATGAACCGATGTGACTCTTCAGCTCTTGGAAAATCTCGGCCGCCGTAAGATACTCGCCCTGTTCGGCATTATCGGTCAGGTCGAAATAGAGATCGAAATACTGGTCTACCGGCGAAACCACCTCAAACTTCCTGTTGTTCGCCATAATCAGTCGGGTCTGCTCCGCATCAAAATAAGTCTTCTCGCCTGCCCGTAATGCAGAAAGCGCCTGCGCATAGAGCTGTTTATAATTCGGACGCTGGCTCACATCGATAGGACCCGTGAGCTCCACACCCAGAAAACGGCGATTACCGGAAGGATCGGAGAGGATATCCTCCATATTGCTCGTGGCGATAAAAGACGCCATTCTCGGAAATTCCTGTACATGACTGCCATAAGGAGGCTTTATCTTGACACTCGGCAACTGGATGATGTTCTTCAGGAATCCCTGCTGCACCTGAGGAGAAATCTGGTTGAACTCATCCAGGTTGATAACCAGCGACTGGCACATCGCCTGAAGCACCTGCCGTTTCTCTGACAATACGAGATTATCATTATACCCCCATTGCAACTCCGGCGGAACCAGAGACCGGCAGAAAGTACTCTTGTTGTAACCCTGCTTGGAAATGAGAAGTGGTGCCACAGAGTTGCCGTATTTGCGATGACTGTAAGCACGCCACTGGTCAACCATCGCCAGGAACCAGGTATAGAACCAATCCTCCCAATAAGGATTATCAGTAGGCACCGTGCGCGCCAAGGCCGACTCCAGATAATTGCGCACATCCTTGATACTCACACGGATGTTGGCGAGCTGTACCTCCAGCGTCATACGCTTCTGCACACGGGCATCCACTGGCTGATAGCCCCAATAATCCTTTTCCTTCGGTCTATATTCTGTGCATTTCATTACCGAATTATAACGGAAATCATATTTCTTACACAGAAATCCGATCATACTCATGATATTGTCACTCAACTCCTTACTGTCGTTATCCACACCTCCGGAAGAGTGGTCAGCCTCCTTCTCATCAACGCTCTCCACAGGTTTTTCTGCGCCATGAAAGACTTCATTCAACGTCAGGGGCAAGGCATCTTCACGATAATAAGGAAAAGAATCTCTTGTCATCAGAAAATCGGAAAAGATAGAAGGCTCGGGCATCTGCATCTTTGCCTTTACTAGCGTCTGATAAAGCGGAGCAAAGGTCAGGAAGGCCTGCTTGTAAATCCTGTCGGCAGCAACCTCCTCATCAGGTAACGTCCCCTTTGCCAGCGCATATTTCGCCAGAACATGCAGACTGATGCCATCGGCTCCCACAAAGGCTGCAAGAGTAGAAGGCAGACTGGCTACTTTCTGCTTGATGGCATCCACACCTCCATCCTCATTTATATCAACAAACGTAAGCAGCAGAACGCCGTTGTTTTTCTTCATCTTCAGGAGTCCATTCTCCGATTTCTGAAATTCTGCCGCAGGGTGAACATGCATCCAGGTTGGCATATCCTTATACCCATCATAACCATTCATGAGATAAGGTACATATTCACGGAAGTTCTCCACGGTATTCCTGGCGTCATCGTTTACGATGCGCCCCAGGAAACGTTCCAGACTCTTGGTACTTACCAGGAGCTGGTTCTTTTTATTTCTATGTGTTATGGTAAATTTCATTATCTGTCATTTTAAAAAGTTTATCGACACGAAACATTAGGTTTCGCAGTGGTTATTGCCATTGTGGAATCTGTGTTGTAAACACTCCGCAAAGATACAAAATTTTAAAGCCAGATGCAAGCTTTGTCCCGAAAACTTTCATCTTTGTCCCGAATCACGTGCATAAAAAAAGCACTTTCAGCAAGAAGATAAGCTGAAAGACGTGATGGATAAAGTCAATAAGTGATGGATAGCGTGATGGATTTTGTAAACATTTCGTCCATCTATCACGCTACACAAAAGAGACAATCACCTCATTATCAAACGATTAAAGATTAAAAAAGAGGAAACGTGAGGGATGTGAGGGATAAAAAGGGAAAAAACTTAGCGCAAGCAGAAAAAATGATTTTGCACTCAAGTTTTGCATATTCAGAATGAGCCGATAAATGAGCCTCCATCCAATCGACAAACAGCCGAGATTAACGTAAAAAACATTAAAAACGACAAGATTCTCAGGGAAAAGCATCTCCTTATCCTAGGAAATGTGTAATTTTGCACCAACGAAGACCTAGGAAATGTGTAAAATATAGGATTGCAAAACCTAGGAAACGTGTAAAATCCAGCACTCTGAAAGCTAGGATACGTGCAACAACAAGAATACCAAGAAGTTATGAAACGTAAAATCTATAGTCAATTATTAGAATGGAAATCAGACGACAATGGGCAGAATGCATTGCTCATTGATGGGGCACGACGTGTCGGTAAAAGCTATATCGTAGAGGAATTTGCCAAGAACGAATACGAATCGTATATCTTGATAGACTTCAACAATACGATGCAGCAAGTATTAGATCTGTTTAGGGACTACCTATATGATCTTGATACTTTCTTTATGTACTTGCAACTCTACTTCAATGTAAAGTTAACAGCGCGCAAGTCGCTAATCATCTTCGATGAAGTACAGGCATTTCCTGAAGCGAGAGCCGCCATCAAGTATCTTGTCAAAGATGGACGATACGACTATATTGAAACAGGTTCACTTGTTTCCATCAACAAGAATGTAAAAAACATCATGATTCCATCCGAAGAAATCAGAATCAACATGTATCCGATGGATTTTGAAGAATTCCTTTGGGCTATGGGTGAAGAGGGAATCATGCAACTCATCAAAAACCAATTTGCCAAGCTTAAGCCTCTTGGCCTCGACATGCATCGCAAGGCTATGACCTTATTCCGCCAATATATGATAGTAGGTGGTATGCCTAAGGCTGTAGATACCTATGTAAAGACTCGCGATTTTACAAAAGTTGATACAATAAAACGTGCGATAATAAGCCTGTATCGAAATGACATTCAGAAATATGCAGAAGGCAACGAGGTAAGAGTGACGAGCATCTTTGATCTGATTCCAAGCCAGCTTCAGAAACACGAGAAGAAATTCCGCCTGTCTGAAATAAAGGCTGGTGCCAGAATGCGTGAGTACGAGGGTGCTTTCTTTTGGTTGAACGAAGCTATGGTTGCAAATATCTGCTACGGAGCAACAGAGCCAAACATCGGGCTTAATCTCAAGCTGGAAAACTCGAGCTTGAAATGTTACATGGCAGATACAGGTTTGCTAATCAGTATGGCTTTTGACGAGAATCGAATCATGCAGGAATCACTTTACAAGAAACTGATGATGGACAAGCTGGAAGTAAACGAGGGGATGCTTGTAGAGAATATCGTAGCACAGATGTTGAGGGCAAAGGGACACAAGCTGTTTTTCTATTCCAACTATTCACGTGAGGCAGAAGACAGAATGGAAATCGACTTTCTGATAGCGAAGCCTTCGATTACGAGCAAGCACAACATCTCGCCAATAGAGGTAAAGTCTACCAATCGTTATACCATTTCATCTTTGGAAAAGTGTGTCAGAAAGTACAAGAATTACCTATCGACTCCTTATATCATTCACACCTCTGACCTAGCGGAAAAAGATGGGATAGTATATCTGCCACTCTATATGACACCCCTGCTATAAACAAGAGCTAGAAGAGGGCGTGCAAAGACTATATCCTGCACACCCTCTTCTCTTTTTACCACCAATTATCAATAGAAAGCCTTTCAACCGTACAGGTTGGCAGATTTACTATTTCCATTTTTGTTGTTCTCTTATTATCCTAACCGTCAAATCGGCAAACTTTTTTATTGCTGCCTGAACCAGTCCTCGTCCGAAAGCCCAGAAGATGAGGGCGGCAGAGGCAGATGCAGCATGTGTTCCTACATACTGGCGCATTTTGACTAATAAAACTGAAGCCACTTACTCTTCATTAACGACCGCTTGTGATCTAAAACTAGCCCATTACCCCAAAACGCCGAAAATCCCATTTGCAACTTGTAGAAAAAATGGCTAAATTTGCAAGGAAACATTAATACATTTATAGAAAGAACAAGGTTACTAATTATTTAATAGATAAATACAATGAGGAGATTAGTTTATTTATTAGTGCTATTTGTTATGTTTATAACATCAGCCAAGGCAGAGATTTTTTACTCTACACTTAAAATTGGTGAACAAACCACACTAAATGCCTATGCTTCACCTTCCTCCAATCATTATATCAGCAAGTATGAATGGTGGTTTCCTTCAGTTTGTGTAACAGCCGCAGGAGGAGGCTCCAGGTTCGATAGCTATTGTACAATATTGGCAACGGGAGCAACCAAGTACGTTGCAGGTGGACAGGTAGAGGTAAAATGCCATGTCTACCAAAGGGAATATGGGTATTCAATAGACACGCCGTTGACAACTGTGACATTCGTAATAACGGTGAATGAAAATGGAGGCGGAGAGATAGAAGGGGGAACGGATATCAAGCTGGTCAGCTCCTCGCCAAAAGATGGAGACACGGATGTGGATGTAAACGTGAAACCTGTGCTACAATTCAATCAGGCGGTATCATATGTGAGCAACAAGCCTATATCCCAATGGATCAGGCTAGAAACAGACTATGGTTCAAAAATATACGTTGACAGCCATTTCGCAACCAATATAAAAGCCGATGGAACATCAGAAACCCAGGTAACCATCACACCTCAGAAGACACTTCAAACTGGCACTCACTACACGCTGATTATACCAGCTGGTAGCCTTAAACTCAGGAATGGATCTCAAAACAGCAACGAACATAGGATAGGATTCACAACGAAGGATGTAAACACATCGATTGCCTACCCTGTCTTGAAAGAAAGCAAGAAAGGTCAGGTATACGACATGAGTGGCCGGCGCCTGAATGCTCCTAAAAAGGGCATCAACATCATCAATGGTAAGAAATATATCTGTAGGCAATAACGAATTTATATACCTATGCTATTGTTGACAAAAAAAAATAACACCTGGAACCTTTCCTAGCAGAAGGTGACAGGTCTCGACAGGAAACTAGACAAGCAAGGAGGGGGATTACTGAATTTTAATGTTTTCCCCCACCTTGATTTTCACTTCATAGAAACTGGAACCGTATCCCAGCCAATAACCCAAAGCACCCTGAACATTCGACTTCAAATTGGAGTTGACAGGCATCAGGGGAATTCGGGACAAGGCTGCCATATCTTCGAAACTGCGCCAAAAGGCATAACCTTCCTCACCTAATGAAGAAAACTTTACCCTTACTATTTCATTCTCCTTAAAAAAAGGAGTGAAATCTTTCTGTAGATTATCCCTACCCCGTTTTACAGAAATCCTTCCCTCTTCTCCTATCATTCCATCGTCAAAAAGACCTAATTCGGCAGAATACATTTCGTTCTGATTTCCTACAGTCTGCGTAAAAAGTTTACATTTTCCCCGATAAGACGTATAGGCATAAAGTTGGAAAAGACTATCTACATCAGTAGGTTCTACACGAAAGGAATCAATTTTTGCAGACACCGGAATACGGGTCTTTGCTTCTGCCACCTTGCCATCCGAAGCCTCAACCCGTAGGCTGTACTCCCTGCCCTCCACGCCACGCATATCATAAGTAGTATAGATAAAAGGTGGGAAATATCTTTTATCATACCTCCCCGCCAAGACCTCTGTTCTTTCACCATCAGAAATGGTAATTTTCGCCCATCTGTCCATATAGCGAGAAAGGCTGTCTAATGACAGTTCATCCTTACCCAAAGGAATCGTTTTAGTCAGTTTTACGATAGGAAAACCACCAGCATCAATCCACCCTTCAACTACCAATTGCGATTCATCTGACGTAGAAACATCCTGGCTACATCCTCCAAATATAAAGGATAAAGCCAAGACGATTATGACAAGACTATTGTGACTGATTTTCATAAGCAGATGTTTCAAAATTTACAAAAATAATTGATAGAAGGCATAATAGGCATCAAGAACTTAAAACCATTATATCTCACATGATTATCATACACCTTGATGCGATAGAACAAATCATTTCCGTGCATCGTAACATTATAAAGCGAGAAATTTATTCCGCTACGAACGCTGCCCTTCGTTGCAAAATCATAACTTACCGACAAATCAAGACGCCTATAAGGCTTTACTCTACCTCCATTGTGAGGTCCGTATTCTGTTACGAGATTGCCCGACATTAAATAAGCATAATTCACTTTAGTATAAGGGGTTCCGGAAGCCAGCACATAGGTTGTGCCTAAACTGACACGGCGATTTATACGATAAGTAGCTACGGCATTCAGCTCGTAAATACGTTCATGTCCGGCAGGATACCATCCCTGATATTGTTCGCCATCGAACTTTCGCATGGCGCGCCCAAAGGAACCACTCAACCATCCCGTCAGTTTTCCCCTTCGCTTTTCAAGGAGAAGATTCAATCCATAATTGTAACCCTTGCCATGTAACAAGGAACCATCAAAAGAATAAGAAGAGAAAAGGATATCAAACATATTGCTATTGTTCTCTATCTGGTTCATCAACCATTTATAATAAGTTTCCACACTCAACCGGTATTCCTTTTCGGCAAACCAGAATTCACCTTGCAAGGCAGCATGATAGGCATATTGCGGACGATGATTCTGATCGGCAGCAAACCAGAATTCGGTGGGAAGTCCAGCCGAAGAAAAGCCAGTCTGAAAAAGATACTGGTTACGGATGCCCAAATTGAGATTCAGTTTGGCTGATTGCGACAGGTCGTAATTAAACTTAAGATGAGGCATCACCCGATAAAAAGATTTCTGACAATGATAACCAGAGACTCTAGCACCCAGTTCCATCAAGAGATTTTCTCCCAAAGGTTGACAATACTGCAGATAAGCACTTGCCTCCATCGACTGCTGATGCTGTGTATCAGTCTGATAATTAGCCAAGTTGCCAGAAATGCCAATATCTTGCGGCAAGAGCTGATGGCGAACCACCTCTGCTCCCATTCTCCATCTTCCACAAGAGAAATTTCCCTTATATCCTAAATCAAAGATGAAAGACCACATTCCTACTTGAAAAGAATACTCATTTAAATTCAACCGGTTGGCATAACGGGAATAATACACCATCTGCTCCATCAGCCAGTCCTTTCTCCCCTCATTTTCCCCATGCTTGGAGCGCGAATACCAATGGAGCGCTGCCATCGTATTGCTCCACTTGAGTTTTCCCTGCAAGCCATGACTAGCCTGTCCTATCTTCATTTTATCATAGCCCCAATAACCTTCAATTTTCAACACATTAGCATCATCCAACTGAGTGATATAAGACAGATTATAATCTGAGAAATCATACTTCACCTCATCACCATCTACCTCAAGCCATTTAGAGTATAATAGATTGAGATAGGCCGAACGAGCCGATAATAAAAGCAAGGAGCGTTTGCCAATAGGCAAGCGTAAAGTGCCTTGAGAAGACATCGGACCTACAGACAGTTCTCCATGAACAGCACCAACCGAAAGACTATCTTCTGCCGCAAGCCAAGTAGGAGTCAACATATCTACCCTACCGCCCAATCTGTTAGGGAAAGAAGCAGAAACAGGAGATTTCTGCAGACTCATCTCTGTAAAATGTCCCGCATTGAATATTGAGAAGAAGCCCAACAGATGAGCCGCATTATAAACAGGAGCACCACCAAGGGAAACATAATTGTGAGAATTGTCGCATCCCTGGATATGCAAGCCGGCATCATATTCGGAATTGGTTTGCACGCCAGGCAAAAGTTGGGCATAATGCAGAGGATCGGCATTGCCCAGAATATGAGGCATTTCATCCATGAGAGACATACTGATAATGCTGGTCCCCTCTATTTCTCTCAATTGAGAACGAAGGCGCTTACCACGAATCTCAACTGCCTGAAGCCCATAATGATTGAGCGTGTCGGTCATTTCTGCCGACACGCCTTTCAATATACCAAATACTACATAAATAAATATGCAGAAAACTCTTTTCACTATCTGATATTTCCTTTGATAATTCTACTGTATTGTGTCGACTTATATTAGTCAAACATATTAATGAAATCATCTACGATGCTCTGTACCTTATCAACTACTGTCTTAAACGACTTCTCGTTAAAGTAATCAGAGTAAGAATACTTCGAACCATCAGAGAATTCCAGCCACGGTTCAGCTTCCCAATACTTATAGCTACCATAGCCATCCTCAATAGGTGCGAGATAAACCTTAGCACAACTCTTAGAGCTGTTATCGAGATAGAGCTTGGCATCAACAAGTTTATTGGCGTTATCAAGATACTGCTTGAACTGAGATTCATTTTCATCATTTTCATCTGCATTATCAAGATTCTGAATCAGCAGACTAACATCAGAGAATGTTGCAACAACCTTTGCTTTGCCCAAAATATCAACAGATGCAGAAACCTTGCCGTATGTACCTTCCAGATTGTTGTCGATATCCCCAGTAGCATTAGCAATAACCGTAATCAGCTTTTCGTTGCCCTTAGAGATTACAGCTTTTGCTTCTGCATTTTTTCCTGCCTTAAAAGCCGCTTTGTTTACCTCTACCTTGTAAGCGCCAATCTGAGTTACGGAAGAGAGTTCCACCTCGTCTTTGGTCAGGTCTATTTCACCTGCGGTCTTCACCTCTGTATTAATCGTTGTCATGGCTCTCACCTCGCCATTTCGGCTCAGCGTAAGTTCCATCTTCTTAGGCAAGATAAAACGGTATTCGTCTTTATACTCTTGCCACTTGTAGCCATCCCAATATCCACCTTCATCATCAAAGCAATCATGGTGAATCAGGGTTCCATCACTACTACCTTTCAATGTAAGCACACAGTTCTTGCCATCCTTGTCATTGAAGAAGAAAGAGAGAAGATCACCACCCTTCTTCGTCTGTTTCCAAACGCCATTCTTGAGCGTAAACTCCCCTACGAAGTTAGAAGCCTCGATAAGATATTTCTTGCCTTCTTTGCTGTTTGACTTCTTGGAAGCATCACCACATGCCTCGAACCATTTTGACACCACACTACCATCTTCGTAGTCAACACCATCAATCATGGTCTTGAACTCCTGCAGATCATTCACATTCATCTTGCCCAGCAACTCCTGTGCTGTAGCTTCTAAATTCTGTTTAGCTTCTGCTGCTGTCAATTCTTTATTCGTACCAGGAGTGTCAGGAGTGCCATTTCCTCCACCAGGAGTCTCGGTGCCATTTCCTTTGTTTTCCGGATCATCACTACTGCTACAAGACGCTACTGAAAAGACCATCGCCAACGCTAAAAAAGATACCAACAGAAAATTCTTTCTTTTCATACTAGTTAGTTCTATACTTGCCTATCCTCAAGAGCAAGTTTTTAATGAATGAATAGTCAGGTGGTGAGGACATCATTCCGCCTTTTTGTTATAATTCTCCTCTATTATGGTGCAAAAGTAAGTTTTTTCCGTGAAACAACCAAGAAAAAATGCCTTTTTCTGATGTATGATGCTATGAAAAGATGAGATTGTATGCCTGCCACTCTATATGACACCCCTGCCATAAGCTAGAAGATCCATCATCCTCTTTAAAACTAAAGCTACATACCCCTTATAAACAACCGCTTGTAACCCGCAAGCCGTCACTTAACCCCAATCATCGAAACCCCCGTTTGCAACATATCGAAAAAATCGCTAAATTTGTAGAGAAATATTAATGCATTTAGCGTAATAAGAATATGAGCACATTGTCTAATGTGACACCAGGCAGAGACAAGTTTTTGTCTCAAAACGTTGGCCTTACCGCCAATGTCTCCTCCAAAGAATCACTTGATGGGGTGTCGGTAAGATACGCCCCAGCCCCAAGTAAGAAATGGTTTGTACTGCGTGCCACTTACCACCGCGAATTAAAAGCCTATGATTACCTCATTAATCATGGTATCGAAGCATTTCTCCCACTCCACCGTGCCCTTAAGTATGTGGATGGCAAGCGAAAGTTTGTCATCGAGTCTTATCTTCCCAACATGCTCTTTGTTTACGCAAGCCCCGAAACCGTAGAAAACTGCGTAAAACATACGCCCGATCTTCATTTTCTCAGTTATTATTACAATCACTTTGTGGCAACAGAAGATGAAAAGAATCCGCCTCTCATCGTACCATACGATTCGATGATGAATTTCATCAGGGTATCTACCACCGACAACCGTCACGTCAAAGTAGTAAGTCCCGAGAACTGCCATTTCAAGAGTGGCGACATGGTGAGGGTGACAGATGGAGATTTCAAGGGAGTAGAAGGCAGGGTGGCAAGAGTATCAGGCCAGCAGAGGGTTGTGATAGAAGTAGAAGGAGTCTGCCTCATCAGCACCGCCTATATTCCTAGTGCATTTATAGAAAAGAAATAAAAAAAAGAAACAAGGTTACTAATTAAAGGAACAAGAGAAAATATAACTATACATTCTAAATAAATTAAAAACAAACTTATGAAAAAATTACTTTTTTTACTTATCTTATTTATGCCTGGCATAAGCAAACTGTATGGAAAAATTGAAGCCAAAGGATGGATTTCCGTATTCTGTTCCATGTCGAATAATAAACAAAATGAGGTAAAGGTGTCTTGGATTGCAGATAGCTATATTGCCGCAAAAACTTTTTGTATTTATTGTTCTATTGATGATGGAGAGTATCTCCTATTAACACCAGACACGAAGAACACAGAAATGACCTATTTTGTACCCAAGGGACATACTTACAAATTTGCTGTAACAGCCCGAAACTCATTGGGACAAAAATATGGTACAGATTTTAGCTGTAACACTACATATAATAATAAATAACTCAATTTATCAACTTATTGCACATAAAAATGATGATTTTAAGAAGAATATTTCTAGTTTGCGTCTGCCTATTCTCTCTGATATCTATATTTGGACGAACTTATAGAGTTGGAGACTATGTTGAATGTTATATTTCTGACCCTTCTAACGTAAAAACCAATAGCGAAAAATGGTCATCCAATAACCGTGGGGAATTAATAGCAGGAAACTATAGGAAAGCGACTTTTAAAGCTGTCCAAAAAGGAACATTATCTGTCCATTGTTCTTACATAACCAAAAGCAATGCTGTCAAAACAGAGACTTGGAGTTTTACAATAGAGCCACTTGCGCCCGACTATGTTTCAATTATCCCTACTGAAGATATAGAAATGAATGTCGGTGAATCAATTACTCTTGATACAAAGCTATATCCCACCTTATCAGAGACAGATTCATACATGTGGAATACGGCTGACCCAACAATCCTATCTTTAGGCGACTATAAATATCATAACACAACCATTACAGCTTTAAATGCAGGAAACACTACGGTCTCAGTTTCTGTACCAGGCTGTTCTGTTGCCACAAGAAAAGTAAAAGTATATGGAAACAACCCTACTTCGGTAATTATACCTGCAACAAAAGACATGTATGTTGGTGATACCGAACAGGTCATTGCTAGTTTTATCCCAGCAGACACTCGTACTTCTCTTACTTGGACATCAAGCAACAAAACCATAGCAACAATTTCTACTGATGGAACTATTAATGCCATTTCTCCAGGTACTACCATAATAACTGCCGAAACTACGAATCACGTCTACGCCAATATGCAAATAACAGTTAAAGAGATTCCTATCAAATTAGTATCTACTTCACCTACCAATAAATCCATAAGTGTAGATGTACTGACCGTTCCTATCATATCATTCAATCAAAACATACAACTTAAAGACACAGACCATGCCGTAACTTTGCTAAAATCCACTAGGGAAAACATAGCCTGTGAAATGAGTTGTATTGACCATGACATAAAATGTTTCCCTCAAAAAGCATTAGCACCTAACACAACATACACATTATTTATACCAAAAGATTTTATTATTAATGAATGGGGAACTGGCTATAAACAAGATATTTCATTGTCTTTTACTACAGGTTCTTTAAGAAAACTCGAGATTTCAGCAAGTGAGGCTTCTGGTTCTTTTCTTTGGGAAGGTTCCAAAGTGAGTCTGAATGCCAGTGAGGAAAACGCTTTAATTTATTACACACTAGATGGTACAAGACCATCTAAAGATAGCCATCTTTACCAAGGACCAATAGCCATTAAACAAGATGTGGTAATCTGGGCTATAGCAATTCTCGATGGATATGAGGTTGCAGAAATAAAAAATGAGTATAAACTAGCACTCTTGAAACGAGTAGATTGGTTTCCTACAAATCAGTTCACATACTCGTTTAAAGACCATCTATACACATATAAAGATGTAAATCCTTACGTAGAATTTTCGCTAGACATTGCAAAAGGGGAAAACTTTAATGAAATATGTCTGAAAGACGAGAGTGGCGAGAATATACAAGGGCAAACTATTTTGCATGGTAATAGATTAGTATTTGTACCAGAACTAAGTCTGGAAGAAGGGAAAATATATCAAATCTCTATCCCAGCAAATGCAATACGTGCAACTAATGGACAAACCAACAGTATAGACCTAGGATGGAAATTTGAAACAGGTTTCTCTGTTGTAGATTTCTCTGCAGGTTTCCGACATGCTCTGCTTGTCAAAGACAATCACGATATGCATGAATGGGGCTATCAAATCAACAATGGTAATGAATACTGGAACGATACCGCCAATCAACATAGCTATTCTGGCTGTTCAAAAGTGTCCGCAGGATACACCCACAATATGGCTTTACGAGAAGATGGAAATTTATACGCTTTTGGTAATCAGTACTGTGGCGAAATGGGGTGGAACTCATTCGCAGATGCAAGATGGCCAATTAAGATAAACTTCAATTGCGACGACATTTTCTGTGGAGGACAAAACACAGCAGTTCTGAAAAATGGAACTCTATATATGGCAGGAAGAAATGATTTCCATCAAATTGATGACTATGACGATATATATGGAGATTGTTTCCCTGGTTTTACAAAAATAGCATTATCTAATATTGTAAAAGTTGTACCTAGCTTGGAAAATACTTTCATGTTGACAACTGACGGCAATTTATATGGTATGGGGAATAGCTTGAACCAACTTTTATATGATCCATACAAAAGTTTTTATAATTATAGTCTAATAATATCTGGCATTAAGGATTTTTCTGCATGCAAATGGGCATCAACCAATATTGCCATCATTACAGAAGATAACAGATTGCTCATGTGGGGTTCCAACAAATATGGTTTATTAGGAGATGGAAATGATGTTGATTACCAGAATCCTAAAGAAATTCTTTCCGATGTCAAATCAGTAAGCCTTGGCATAGATTGTGCCGCTGCCATAAAAAATGACGGCACCTTGTGGATGTGGGGACGTAATTCACACAACCAACTTTCAGACAAAATAAATGGTGATACTAATATTCCTCAACAAATTATGGAGCATGTTACTAGAGTTGATATTGGCGACCATTATGTTCTTGTATTAAAAGAGGACGGTTCTCTTTGGTCTTGGGGATGTAATCAGTATGCACAACTAGGCAGGCAATTAGATGGTCCATTCCGCCAAAATGAAGATATAGACTCACCAACGCCGGGTCTGGTGATGACAGGCAGGGAATGGACACCTATAAGTGGTCTAACCTTAAAAGACAAACAATTCAATCTCCTTGTAGGGGAACAAGCTGTAGCCATTGGTCAAACCATTCCACTTAAGACAAACTATCAAGAGTGGAGATGGACGATAGACAATACCGAAGTAGCTACTGTCAATGAAAGAGGAATTATAACTGCAAAAGCTATAGGCTCAACAACACTGACCTTGCATACCGACAATGGTTTAACAGCTTCATGCTCGATTTGTGTTAATGATGCCACAGGGATAAGCAATATCACACAAGACAAGACAGCTTTTGACGTCTATGATTTACAAGGTAGAAAAATTTTATCGAAAGTAAAAACAACAAAAGGACTAAAACATGGAGTTTACATAATTAATGGAAAAAAAATAGATTTAAGTAAATGATATAAAATATGTTTAATTTAAGTACTAAATTGGCAAATTTCTCGTTTTGTAGAAAAACATAGAATTATGAAACCAATAAAAGTGTTTGAATTATCAGAGGTTGATCGCCTCAAATTAGAGTAGGGCTATCATAATGGCCCTACTCATCTATTGTACGAACAGGGCCTTGGCATCTGTGGTACGAACATATTCGTGAATTATTCATATTTATAAAATAAATTTTGAACAGTTACTTATACAATGAAAAGAATTATAATATTTCTATTAGTGACTATAACAAATATCATTGTTTCTCATGCCCAAACAACCATATGTGGAACAGTTGTGTCAGACAATGATGACCAGCCTATAATTGGTGCATCAATAACCATTGATGGCCAAAACCAAGGAGCTTTATCTGATATGGATGGAAAGTTTAAAATTACAGTACCTGCTGGAAAGAAAATCATTGTTAATTATATTGGAATGAAGAAAATAACCTGCACTCCTCAAAACAATATGCTTATCAGATTATCTTCAAAATCCAGTAAAGTAACTTCTGCTTCCAAGAACAAATCTGGTTCCTTATCAGCAGAAAAGAAATACGGAAAAGAATATAAAGAATTTGCAGTCGGCAATTCAACACAAAATTCCAACTCTTATACACATCAGACAACTCCTCCCCAAAATAAAAAGATTGGCAAAACAATAAGAAATGTTATAGGTGTACTAGCTCAAATAACAAACGATTATGCTCTAGCACAAAGCCAAACGCAAAACAACTGTTCGCCCCAAAATTACAACAACACTCAATATTATAACAATGGATATTCTCAACAAAACGTCAACGGTTACACCAATGCAGGAACAGTAACGGCATTCGTTATAAACACCCAATACGGAAATACGACTGGATACAAAACATCTATTAATTTAAAAGTTCAAAATGGCTTATATTATATACATGTAGGAGCGCAATACTATCTTGTTCAGAGAAATTCTCTAACTACCTACAAAGGATACAAAGTAAGCGGTTACTCACAAGTAGCAAAAGCTGGAACTGCATGGTATTTCTTTTAGTTATCGCAATTTTTCGTATCACTCCACTAGTATAGAAGCATGAATTCAACAAACAAGTGGAAATTAGAACAACATGAAAGATAAGAAAGAAAAAATCGACACCATTGTTGGTGCTTATAAAAGAGCTAATCGTTGAAAAAAGCTTTGATCCTGCCTTAATGGAAGAACCCTTTTTTATTGACCAAATAAACACATTCGATAAAGATAAAAGAGTCTATTCTAAAGATGAGGCAAATAATATCTTAAAACACACTAACTTTTAACCAAAAGTATCTTTTATCAGGTATCTATCTACATCTTTTTAATTGCCAAAAACTTGCATGATTCAAAAATTAGCCGTATCTTTGCGGCTAAAGACAGGAATAGGAGAAATAGTTATGGCAAACAATGAATGCAGAAAGCTGCCGATAGGCATACAATCTTTCAATAAAATCAGAGAAGAAGGATACCTCTATGTTGACAAAACTGACATGGTTTGGAAATTGGCGAACCAAGGTTTAAAGTATAATTTTTTTATCCGTCCTCGTCGATTCGGAAAATCTGTGCTTGTTGATACACTCCAGGCTTACTTCGAAGGAAGAAAAGAACTCTTCGAAGGACTGAAAATCATGGAGTTGGAGAAGGAATGGAAACAGTACCCGGTTATTCGATTCGACATGAGCCGAGGAGGAGCGACAGCAAATGAAGTTAAGGCATACCTGGATCGAACTTTTGATGTTTATGAGCAATTATATGGCATCCATATCAAACCAACAGATTCACTAGGAAACCGCTTCGACCTAATCATTAAAACCCGCCTATGAGCAAACAGGGCTCAAGGTTGCCATTCTTATCGATGAGTACGACTCTCCTCTCCAGCATTCGTGGAAAACTCCCGAGCATGAGGGTTGCACAGAAGTATATAGAAGCGTGTTTTCCATTTTGAAAGCTGATGATGCGTACCAACGTTTCGTCTTCATTACGGGTATCACCAAGTTTACGCAGATTTCTCTTTTCTCAGTTCTCAACAACCTGACCAATATCAGTTTCCTTCCTGAATATGCAGCTATCTGCGGTATTACAGAAGAAGAAATCGGGGAGAACTTCAAGCCGGAACTGGAAAGAATGGCTGAAGTGAACGAGTGGACCTTGCAGCAAACTCATGATAACCTGAAGGATTACTACGATGGATACCATTTCAGTCGCAGAAACATGGTGGACATCTACAATCCTTTCAGTCTCCTTAATGCACTCGACGCACAAGACTTGAGCTGTTTCTGGGTTTCATCAGGAGCAACATCCATGCTACCTAAGTTTGTGGACAACATGGAACTACGCTTACGAAATTTCGAAAATTGTCCGATTTTACGCAAGACTCTTGAGAGTTCTGATGTCATAAATGGTGGTGCCGAACTCTTTCTCTATCAGACGGGTTACCTTACCATCAAGTCGAGCGATGAATTTGGCTATTTCTTAGGTTTTCCAAACCAAGAAGTGAAACAGGCTCTTTACGAGGTTGTGCTGCCAAGCCTGACCATGAAATCAGAAAGCGATATTATCAGTCTGCAAGGCAGTCTGTTCCGCCAATTGGGTACCGGGCAAATCGCAGATGCCATGAAAACGTTGAAAGCATTGGTTGCCGATGTGCCTTACAGCAACAAGAAACTTGCCTCGATGGATATGGAAGAGCGCTACCGTCTCATCATCAGTACTATTCTGAATGCCATCGGTCTGAAAGTGGAGGTAGAGCATATGCTTGCAACAGGAAGGATCGACCTCATCGCCCAAACTTCACGCTACATCTACGTGATAGAACTGAAACTGAAAAATAATGGTGGTAAGAAGGCTGCCATCCAGCAGATACTGGATAACAAATACCTGGAGCCTTTCCAAGCAGACAAGCGAAAGGTGATAGGCCTCGGCATAGAACTGGACGAGAAAGGCAAAGGGCTATTGGATTGGGGAATTACTGAAGAATAAAAACATAGAAGAAGAGGGTGTGCAAAGACTATATCTTGCACACCCTCTTTTTTTCCCTATCCCTACAATATCTCCAACTGATCCTTTACCGCCTTATAACAGCGGCGGGAAACCGTGATTTCCTCATGGTCGAAAGGAGGAGAAAAGATGCAGCGGAGCGTATAATTCTCGATGCAGAGAAGATAATCGAGATTGATGATGCAATCCTGACGAACCTGAGCCAGAGAAGGCGACATGGAAAGGATGGTCTTTGCCGTGGCCTGCCTCTTCAATTTATAAACCTGCCCATTCGACAACTTCAACTGCCAAAGATGAGTAGCCTCATCAAAAGTGCAACTGAACACATCATCGGGCTTCAACATCAACAAACCCGAAATGGTCTGAATGGCAAGACGCTTGACTGCTGTTCCCAGCATCCCATTCATCCCCGAAAAATCCTGAGCCTTCTGAGAAGCCAAGACTGATTCAGAAGAACAGGAAGAGGACTCTAGAACGGAAGAAGCATCTTCATCCACATCATCTCCATCTTTCATTTTCTGCCGGATTCGGTCTACCACCAGTCCAAACTCATCCTGCTGATAAGGTTTCAACAGGAAATCGAAGGCAGAGGCTCTGAGCGCATCAATCATATACTTATCGAAGGCGCTGTAAAATACTACGATAAGTTCCATCGGAATTTCATCTCTCAGAGATTGCAACACCTCAAAACCCGTCTGTCCAGGCATTTCAACATCGATGAACAGCACATCGGGCTGTATGCTCATCACCAGATTCTTTGCCGATACCGCCGAAGAGGATGTGGCAATCACCTCAAAATCTTCCAGAGTTGCCAAATCATCCTGTAACCTGTGGATGCTCTGTGGCTCATCATCCACAATCACAACCTTGATTTTATCTTGCATTGCTTGCATATTAATATGTTTTAAATTCTTATGAAAAGTTTTCTACTTAAAGACATCGTAATCGTAATCACATGGAACTCCAATGCTTACGTGCATACCCTTCTTCGGAGCATTCTCCTCCCCAGGAATTCCTCTGTTGCTCTGCATCTTGAAGAACATCTTGCGTTCGTTGCTTGCATTAAGCATTTCGATGGTGCTGTTCAGGATTCTCAATCCGGTTCCCGTACTGGCAAAACCATTCTTCTTTTTTCTGTCAATAGCCCCCGCTTCTCCACATCCGTTGTCAGTTACCTCTATCCTGAGCATCGCGTCCTCTACCCAGATATTAACATCCAGCGAAGGCGTCTCACCAGTTTCTTCCATGCCCACAAACGCATGCTTCAGGGCATTCTCTACAGGAATCTGGATAATCATAGACGGCAGCATCAGCTTCATATCTACATCCTTGGCTATATGGAACCGAGGTTTCGGGAGGAACGGATTGGTTTCATGGCGAAGGGAAGAATAACCCATCACCATCTGCAATTCTTCCTCCAGACTTACCGCCATCTTATCGCATGTAAGCAAGTAGGAACAGAGTATTTGTATCAGGAGATGAAGCGGCTTGACATCAACTTCCTTCGGAAGATTAGAGACAAAGATATTGAGCACATTAAACACGAAGTGAGGCGGGAAACGATTGCGCACATTCTCCATCTTCAGAGCCATCATCCGGTTCATCTCCTCCTGATGCTGTTGCTTGTTGCGCAACATTTTGTATCGGAGAAAAGCGATGAGAGCCAACACGCTCATTAGCAGCAAACCGATGACCAGTAACAGGATAACGCTAAAGGATCTTACCTCTGCCTGCGGGGTGTGAAGGGAGAAGCAAGCGGCAAGCAACAGCATAAGAGCGAATATGCACAGAAGGCACAGTCCGTTCTTAATCAGCATCGTCATTATCTTTCTATATACGCTTACCATGATAGACTATTTAAATGAATTTATGTTTCTGTTGCGAAAGTACAACAAAAAATCCAAATAGACAAAAAAATAACTGAAAAACTCATTTTTTATATAAAATATGAACTAAAACGCGTTTAAATGTGTATCTTTGTAGCATGGAAATGCATTTATTCAAAAATATAGAACTAAATAATATGCCTGAAAGGATGAACAATCCATTCAGCTACGAACCTCATCCGCTCTGCATCGAAGCATGCAGGGAGCTGCAGGATGAACTCTCACAGCGAAACGACTGGCGGGAGGAAATAGACCGTGGAAAGATGTTCGGCGTGCTTATAGTAGAAGCCGGGAATGGCAAGATTGGCTATCTGAGAGCTTATAGCGGACAGATTGGCGGCAGAAGCGATTGGGAAGGTTTTGTGCCAGCCGTTTTCGATTATCTTCAACCCGACGGATATTTCAAGGTACATGAGGCAGAGATTTCGGAAATGAACCAGCAAATCAGACAGTTTGAAGCCAACGAAACCCTGATAAAGGCGAAAAACCTGATTGATGATTTGCAGCAAAAGCGCCAGGAAGTTATCGCAAACTATCAGACAAAGATAAAAGAAGCAAAGGAAAAGCGAGATGCAAAGCGCCAGGAAGCCCTTTCGGCAGGAACGCCCCTGAGCGAGGAAGAGGAGAAAGCGATGATAAAAGAGAGCCAGTTTATGAAGGCAGAACTGAAGAGGCTGAAAAAGTCGATAAACGAAAAGACGGCATACGAAACGCTATATGAAAACTACGAAAAGGATTTGAAAAGTGCGAAACAGCTCCGCAAACAGTTATCTGAAGAACTTCAGCAATGGCTGTTTTCGAAATTCCAGATGCTGAATGCGGAAGGAGAAACCAAGGATCTGCTGGAGATTTTCAAGGACGAGGCGGTTAAGATTCCACCTGCCGGAAGTGGAGAATGCTGCGAGCCGAAACTCCTGCAATACGCTTACCAGCATGGCTACAAGCCTCTGCAGATGGCGATGTTCTGGTGGGGAGAGAGTCCGAAAGAAGAAATCAGACATCATCTTCAGTTTTATCCTGCCTGCAACGGAAAATGCAAACCGATACTACATTGGATGCTGCCTAAAACAGTCTTTGAAACCCAACAGACCGAAACTACTATATATAATAAGGTGGAAACGCTCTACGAAGACCGTGAACTGGCAGTCATCTATAAGCCCGAAGGTTTGCTCTCGGTTCCGGGGAAAGATGCAGCCCAGCCTTCCGTCTACGCTCTGATGCGCAGGAAATATCAGGAAGCTACCGGTCCGCTCATCGTCCATCGTCTGGACATGGCAACAAGCGGACTGATGATTATTGCCAAGACCGAGTTTGCCTATCATCGCCTGCAGAAGGAGTTTCTGAATCATCGGGTTCAGAAGAAATACGTAGCCATCGTTTGCGGAAAAGACAAGGAATCGTGCAACCGGATTCTGAAAGAAGCTGAAGGCGGAAGAGGTTACATCTCGCTCCCCCTGATAGCAGATTTCCTAGACCGTCCACGCCAGATGGTAAACCGCGAACAGGGCAAGGAAGCCATTACAGAATACGAGGTTCTAGAGCGTATTGACGATACCCATCTCCGCCTGGCGCTCTATCCTAAAACGGGCAGAACGCACCAGCTGAGAGTGCATTGTGCTCATCAGGAAGGTCTGAATGCCCCTATCATCGGCGATCCGCTCTACGGCAACGAGCCGGCAACAAGACTGCATCTTCATGCAGAGGAAATCACATTTGAGCACCCGATGACAGGAAAGAAGATGACTGTAACAAGAAAGGCTGATTTCTAACCGAAACCAGCCTTTCTTCATATCTGCGGATGACAGAATCCGCAGAAACAGATGAAAACATCGTAACATCAGACAAAGAACATCACGATAACCTGAGCTATCACCACTCTGATAAACATGCCGAGCGGATAAACCGTAGCATAACTGATACTTGGCGTATCGCCATCCAACGTCTCGTTGGCGTAAGTAAGCGCCATCGGATTCGCCATACTTCCACAGAGGATTCCGCAGATACTGCCGAAGTCATACTTCTTGGACTTCAGGATGATGAGACCTACGATAAGCACAGGCACAACCGTGATAAGGAAACCGATGCCTACCCACATCAAACCTTCCGGACGGACTACCGTCTCGAAGAACTGTCCACCAGCCGCCAATCCCAGGCAACCGAGATAGAGGGCAAGACCCAGTTCTCGCAGCATCAGACCCGCACTTCGCGTCATGTAAGAGATGAAATGCACACGAGGCCCCAGCGCACCAATCAGAATACCCATCACGATAGGACCGCCGGCAATACCCAGACGCACAGGAGCCGTCATTCCAGGAATATCCAGAGGAATGGTTCCTACGGCAAGACCGAGAATGATTCCGAGGAAGATAGCGCCGAGGTTCGGCTCATTCAGGGTCTTTACGGCATTACCCAGAAACTGCTCTACATGGTCGATACTCGTAGGGTCGCCAACTACCGTCAGTCGGTCTCCGTACTGCAGACGGAGGTCATCTGTAGCAAGCAGACGGATATCACCACGAAGCACACGGCTCACATTCACGCCATAAGAATTTCGCATCTGCAGACTGCCCAGGCGCTTGCCGTTCAGTCCCGGACGGGTAACAACGATAATACGGCTTTCTACCTTCGCATCAATCGCATTCCAGTCTACCTTATCATTATTCCACTCCTTATCCACCTTCTTTCCGAAGAGAATCTGCATCGCCGAGACCTCTTCCTTATTGGTAACCACGAGCACATTATCATTCGTATGAAGAACCGTATCAGCCTGAGGAACTATCACCTGTTCGCCTCTCCACACACGGGAGATGATGAACTTGCGATGCGTCATCATCGTAATCTCTGCTATGGTATTGCCGTTCAGGGCAGGATTCACGATTACATATTGTCCGATAGACGTATGGTCGTCATCATCATTATTGCGAATCTCCAGATCTTCCGGTTTCACAAAGAGTTTGCGCAAGAGCATCATCGCCAGGATAACGCCCACAACACCCAACGGATAAGTAACGGCACAGCCCAGAGCCGCACCTTCGCTAGGCAAGCCCAACTGCTGCAACGCCTGCTGGGCAGCACCAAGGGCAGGCGTATTGGTTGTGGCGCCACACAGGATGCCCATCATATCAGGCAGACTGATTGGCAAAATCCAGCACAAGCCGAGCGAGAACAAGGTTCCCACCAGAATGACAGCCAGACTCCAGAGATTGAGCGAAATGCCTTCGTGACGCATCGAACCGAAGAAGTTAGGACCCACATAAAGACCCAGCACATACACAAACATGGTAAGGCCGAAGCTTTCTGCAAACTCCAGCATGTTCTGGTCAATAGAGATCCCTAGATGACCCGCTATAATACCCACGAAGAATACGAAGGCTATGCCAAGAGAGATTCCTTTGACATGAATCTTGCCGAGAGCAAGACCCAAAGTACAAATCAAAGACAGGATGACGATGCCTTGCACCGCCGAATGCACGTTGATTAAATTATCAAACCACATAATGTTTCTTTATATCTATTCTAGATAATATTAAAAAAATTGCTTTTTCTCGATGCAAAGGTACATTAAAATGCGAACAAAACAAAATAATTCCCTTTTTTTTTTGTATTATTCTCGATTTACAGTACCTTTGCATCCGCAAAATGTAATAAAAATGAAAGATATTTGTTGTATTGGGCACGTAACAAAGGATAAAATCGTGACCCCGAGCAGTACGGTTTACATGGCTGGCGGCACCTCTTTTTATTTTGCCTACGCCATCAACCAATTGCCAAAGGATGTAAGTTTTTCGCTCATTACGGCGATGGATCCTACCGAGAAGGAACCGGTTGAAAAGATGCTCAAGGCTGGAATAGACGTCACCTTGAACCCATCGCGCAATACGGTTTTCTTCGAGAATATTTATGGCGACAATCCTAACGACCGTAAGCAGCGTGTGCTTGCCAAGGCAGATCCTTTCACCATCCAGCAGCTGGAGCATGTAGAGGCCAAGGTCTTCCACCTGGGCAGTCTGCTGAGCGATGATTTCTCGCCAGAAGTAGTTGCCTTTCTTGCCAAGAAGGGAAAAGTTTCCATCGATGTGCAGGGATATCTGCGCGAGGTGAGAGACGAGAAAGTTTACGCCATCGACTGGAAGGACAAGCTCGATGTGCTCAAGAACACCTATTATCTGAAGGTGAATGAGACCGAAATGGAGACCATTACCGGACTGAAGGACCCGAAGGAAGCCGCCAAGCTGATTCATGCCTGGGGCGTAGCCGAAGTTATCATCACCCTGGGTAGCGAGGGCTCTCTGGTTTATGTAGATGATACGTTCTACGACATTCCAGCCTATCCTCCTCATGAAGTAGTAGATGCTACCGGATGCGGCGATACCTATTCGGCAGGCTATCTCTACAAGCGCCTGCAGGGAGCCAATCCGGTAGAAGCCGGCAAGTTTGCGGCAGCCATGTGTACCATCAAACTGGAGCACAACGGACCATTCAACCGCACCATCCAGGACGTAGAACGCGTCATGAAATAAATTTTAGATAATTTATCCTATTATCTTCTTATTTTTGCCTGAATTGGTGTAACTTTGCATCCAATTATGGAACAGATTTCACCAATTCAGGCATTATTGCAGCAACGCACCCTGCTCCAGCTGGAGTATTATACCGAGAAAGAAGCCTTCCGCAAGCTTACCGAACAGATGGGAATGCAGCGGAAGGTGAAACGAGGTGATGCCTGGTTCCCGCTACAGGTGGGAAAGAGCTTTTATAATTCGCTGAACCAGACAGCCATAGAGGTTTTCCGAACCTCTGACCAGGATATCGAGCACAATTTTGAGTTCGGTCGCCCCGTCATGTTCTTTATGGTCAAGAAGATGGGCAAGAATGAGAACCAGGGCAACGCAGCCCTTCAACAGTCAGGAAACCCTTCTGACGCTAATCATAAAGTTCAAAATTCAAATCTCAAAGTTCAAAGCATAAAATACTTTTCCTTTACCGGAACCGTGAGTTATGTAGATGGCGACAGAATGGTGGTTACCGTACCCGATTCTGCCCCTCTGCTCGAACTTCAGCAGTCAACCGATCCTATCGGCGTACAGCTATCCTTTGACGAAACCAGCTACAAACTGATGTTCGAGGCCTTGGATAGAGTGATGAAGGCGAAGAACAACCGTCTGGCTTATCTCCGCGATTTATTCTATTCCCATCAGAAGGCAGGAAGATTCTCCTTCGAACCGATGAAGTTCCCTTGGCTCAATCCTACCCAGGAAAGGGCTGTGAACGAGGTGCTTTGGGCGAAGGATGTGGCCATCGTTCACGGACCTCCGGGAACCGGAAAGACTACAACCCTGGTAGAAGCCATCAACGAAACCCTGATGCGTGAGAGCCAGGTTCTGGTGTGTGCACAGAGCAATATGGCAGTAGACTGGATTTCAGAAAAACTGGTGGATAGGGGCATCAACGTGCTCCGTATCGGAAACCCGACCCGCGTGAACGACAAGATGCTGGGCTTCACCTACGAGCGCCGTTTCGAGAGTCATCCTGACTATCCGCAGCTCTGGGCTATCCGCAAGGCAATCAGGGAATTAAGAAAGAACAGAAAGAAGGGTAGCGAAAACTATCATCAGAAGATGGACAGGCTGAAGAGCCGTGCTGCCGAAATAGAACTCCGCATCAACGCAGAACTCTTTGGCGAGGCGCGTGTCATCGCCTGTACCCTGGTAGGCTCAGCCCATCATCTGCTGGAAGGCATGAAGTTCGGTACCCTCTTTATCGACGAGGCTGCGCAGGCTTTGGAAGCTGCCTGCTGGATTCCGATGAGAAGAGCCAGCCGGGTGATTCTGGCAGGCGACCATTGTCAGCTGCCGCCTACCGTAAAGAGTATTGCGGCATTAAGAGCCGGACTGGGCAAGACCCTGATGGAGCGCATCGCCGAAAACAAGCCTGAGGTGGTAACCCTGCTGAAAATCCAATACCGCATGAACGACGAAATCATGCGATTCTCGAGCGACTGGTTCTACGGGGGGAAGGTGGAGAGTGCGCCTCAGATCAAATACCGCAGCGTATTGGATTATGACCATCCGATAACGTGGATTGATACTTCGAACGAGGAGAATCAGATAACGATAGAAGGAGAAGATGCTCCTGAGGATTCTGTTTCCACATCATCTTCTGTATCTGCAGCCAATCAGAATTCTGATTTGAACTTCAAGGAACAGTTTGTGGGTGAGAGTTTCGGGCGTATCAACAAGGCAGAAGCCGAGCTTACTCTGCTGACTCTGGCGGAATACTTCACCAAGATAGGCAAACAGCGCGTTTTGGAGGAAAGAATCGATGTAGGCATCATTTCGCCTTACCGTGCCCAGGTACAATATCTCAAGAAGCTCATCAAGAAATATGAGTTCTTCAAGCCTTACCGCCGTCTGATCAGCGTAAACACGGTGGACGGTTTCCAGGGGCAGGAAAGAGACGTGATCCTCATCTCCCTGGTACGTTCCAACGACGAGGGACAGATCGGATTCCTGAAAGACCTCCGTCGCATGAACGTGGCGATGACGAGAGCCCGAATGAAGCTCATCATCCTGGGCAACAAGGACACGATGACGAAACATCCTTTCTACAAGAAACTGTGGGAGTATGTGGAAGCTATCAACAACAACGAATAAAATAAAGACTATTTTATGCTACAACGAGACTACATACAGCGACTGATTCGCGAGTTTATGGCAGCACTCGAAAGAATGCTCGAAATGAAAGAGTTGGAGGTGAGACGTGAGAAGATCAGGGAGCTCTACAATCAATACGTAGGTCCTTATGCCTTCTACAGCGTAGCCACCATAGAAGACGTGATGAAGGCGATGGCAGGAATCGCCGATGAGGAGAAACGACTCTCCAAGATGGATATGCTTGCCGAACTCTACTATCACGAGGCAGATATGGTGGGGCAGCCCACAAGAGACGAACTCCTGAACAAGGCTTTCATGCTCTTCGATTATGTGGAAGCCCACGGAGATACCTTCTCCATCGAGCGCCGCAACAAAATGGCACAAATCAAACAGAAAATAGGAGATGCGCTCAAATAAAGAGTGCATCCTCCTTTTTTATATTTCTAGGATAACAAAAACTAATCATAAAGTTCAATGGTCAAAACTCAAAGTTCAAATTTCGATACTGAGTGGCGTGATGGAAATGATAGCGAGATGCGGCGTGAGTCTCTGGCTGGTGCCTGCCCTGGCGTGGACGGGTGTCTGCTTCGGCGACCCAGTAGCGTGGGTCATGGCAGATCTCTTCCTCATTCCCGCCTTCCTATGGCTTTATAAGCATCTGAAGAAGGAGCAAGTCCGATAGGGTATTTTTGACGTTTTAAAAATTTGCATTAAAAAAAATCTGCTAAGGGTTAGGAAAATGAAAATTCGATTGTAATATAGACAAAAGAAAAGAAATAAAGTAATGCAAATAAACAAAGAAACGATAGAACAGCTCTTCCGGCAGCATTATCTGAGGATGTACCAATTGGCCAGGGTACTTCTGAAGGATGATGCAGCCAGCAAGGATGTGGTGAGCGAAGTCTTTGCCGATGTGCTCGACGGAAAGACCCAACTGAATCTTGATAACGAGACAATAGCCAGCGATTCGCCCCTGCCTTCCGCCAACGCCGGGAGCTATCTTCTGGTGTGTGTGCGCCATAAATGCCTCAACCTGTTGAGCCGACAGAAGATGAAAGACCGGGTTCATCACCTCCTGAAAACCGATACTTCGCCTTCGATAGTTCCCCAGGAAGCGATGATTGCCGAAATAGACAGGGAGACCGAAAAGAACGAGGCAATTCTGACTTATATGGATACTGAACTCACGCCTCAAACCCGCAAGGTACTCGATCTCCGTTTTCGGCAGAAACTGAAATATCGGGAGATTGCTACGGAATTGGGCATCAGCGAAGTGGCAGTTTATAAGCATCTGGCGCAAGGCATCAGAAAATTAAAGCAAAAGTTTAACCCTTAGCAGATTTATTATGGACAAGTTTGAAAAAATACTGGATATCATCGACCATCAGGAGAAGTATTCTGATGAGGAGATTCGTGAAATATTGCAGGATGAGGAATGCCGAAAACTCTATCAGACGATGGTGGAAGTGGATTCTGCACTTGAAAGCCCCTCTCCTATTATTAATGTAGATGGGGAATGGGAGAAATTCAGCCAGAAACATCAACTTCAAGAAGAGGCATCCCATCCTATAACTTCCTGGCGTAAACTGGCAGCATCCATCGCCGGTTTTGTCTTGATTTCGGGTATTGCCTTTGCCGCAATCCATACTTACATCAAGCGCAGCCAGGAACCAATCCAGATAACCGCAGATACTCATCCGGAAGTCATAAAATCAGATTCCGCAAAGCAGGTAGCAGCAACGGATTCCCTGACTCATCCGAAACCAGAAAAGCCAGCCATTCACAAGACTTTCGAGAATGTGGCTTTCGAGCAGATGATTTCAGAGATTGCTTCTTATTATGATTTACAAGTGAAGTTTGAGAATAACGAGGACAAGACCCTCCGCCTCTATTACGAATGGAACAGTCATTCGAGCATCGAGGACATCGTAAAAGAACTGAACCAATTCGAGAATGTAAACATCGAATTGCAACAAAACGAGCTGATTGTAAAATAACAAATAAAAAGCAACATCATTATGAGAAGATTTTCAGCCATCATATTCCTGCTGTGCACGTTCGCCCTGGCGATGAGCGCACAGCACATCCAGCGCAACTATCACGACCGCAGCATGTCGGACGTCCTCATCGACCTCGACAAGGCTTCCAAGCGCTACAAAATCAGTTTCATCTACAACGAACTGGAGGATTTCACAGTTACCCAGAACGTGAAGACAGCCAATATTCCCGATGCTATCCGCAAGGTAATCGGTTTCTATCCGATGCAGATGACCGTGGGCGACAGCCTCATCACGGTAGAATGCATACGCAAGAGCGAGCGCAAGCTGATAGGCAGACTGATAGACAATCACAATCTTCCTGTAGAATTTGCCAACATCCAACTGCTCAACCCGAAGGATTCCTCCTTCCTCTGTGGAGGCGTGAGCAACGCCAATGGCGATTTCGTCATCCCCTGCCAGCAGAAGCAGGTTCTCATGAAGGTTTCTTTCGTGGGCTACAAGACGATTTGCAAGCTGGTACCTATTGCCCGTATCGGAAATGTGAGGATGCAGGCGAATTCATACCTGTTGAAAGGTGTGACCGTTGAAGCCGCAAGGGTTGTAGAAAAAGTAGATAGACAAATCATCTTCCCTACAAAAGAGCAGGTGAAAACGGCTTCCAATGGTTATGATCTGTTGGACAACTTGTCTTTGCCTACCATTATCGTAAATCGAGCAGAACGCAAAATTCTATCATTAAAGGGCGGAGATGTGCAAATACGCATCAACGATGTCAAGGCTAGCATGCAAGATGTATTGGCTTTGCAGCCGGATGAAGTTACAAAGGTGGAATTCATCAATGTTCCAGGACTCAAATATGGAGACAGCAATCTGGATGCAGTCATCAACTACCAGGTCCGCCGACGTTATGCCGGTTATGTGGGTGGAGTCTCTACGATGCAAGGCACCAAGGCTGGTTTCAATAATAGCGACGGTTATTTCAAATACAATGTGAAGAAATCGGAATTCAGCATCAACTACAGTTTCTCCTATCGCTCGGTAGAGGAACGAAGCTATGAGAGTCTCGGTACTTATCATCTGCCCACAGGAGAAACTCTACATCGCAATTATTTAGGTTATGATTCTCCGTTCCTATACACCACCAATAATGTACAGTTAGGTTATAATCTTAGTGAGCCAGACAAATATACATTGAATGTACGGTTGAATTTCTTCAATTACAACAGTCCTGTGAGAGGCATGAACCAGCTTTATCAGGAAAGCGGCAAGGCAAATCAATATCTGCAAAACAACAGAAAAATGCTGGAGCAGATTCCATCTCTGGACATTTATTATTCGCTCAACATGCCCCATGACCAGAACCTGGCTCTGAACCTGGTGGGTACTTACATCGGCACAGATTACCAATATCGTATGAGGGAATATACGTTCAACAAATCGCCGGATGAATCTGTAAAGAACGCTCCGCTGACCGATTACAGTTATAATGCAACTGGTAGAAAGCGCTCTCTTATTGGTGAAGGAACATACAGCAAGAACTGGAAACAGATGACTTTATCGGTAGGTGGACAATATAATATCAGCCACACAGATAACATCTATGTGGGAAGCAGTAATGCTGATACGGAATTGAAGTACAGCAATCTCTATCTTTTCACCCAGCTACAGGGACAGCAGAAGTGGTTCAGTTATCAGGTGGGAGTTGGTGCAACCAGGTCTTCCATCCATCAGGGGGAGAACGGATACTGCAAATGGCTGTTTCGACCACAGGTAACTTTACAGGCAAAGGCTAGCGACCGTCTGAGTTTTAAATGGAGCAGCAAAATCACGTCAGACATCCCAAGCCTTTCCGACTTGAGCGAGTTGCGCCAATATTCCAACAGCTTTGAGGCGCGTGACGGCAATAGCGGTCTGAAGCCATTTACCGGCTACAACAATACCTTGTCGGCTTCCTGGAACATTCCGCTGATGTCTGTGTACCTGGAGGGAAACTGGACGTATTACGACAAGCCTATAGCTACTTCTATCTTGCCCGAAAAGCGGGAGGATGGCTCTTATCTCTTTGTGAGCAAACCGGAGAATCAGAAGAATCATGATTACAAGCACCTGCTGTTGACTCCTGAAGTTCACCTCATCAAGGATCATCTGGATTTGAACCTTATGTGCGAGTATCAGAATGTCAAGACAAAGGGTTTGGATTATTCCCACGAGTTCAATTACTTCAGTTATGGAGCAGAAATTCGGTACATGACGGGCAATTGGAACATTGGTTATGGTGCCTATAAGGTGGAAAAGAGTTTTTGGGGAGAAAAGACAAATGGCGGAGAGCCTACCTCCAATCTTGCCGTAACCTACAGTTATAAGAACTGGCAGTTTGGCATTCTCGGATTATTCGTATTCTATCCTCATGGCTGCGTGTATAAGGATGAACTTTTCAACAAGTATGTGCAGCAGAAGAACAAGACACGCCTTGCTGACCAGGGCAACATGCTTGTCTTTACTGCCAGCTTCAACTTCAGCCATGGCCGCAGATACCATACAGGCAGCCGTAAGCTGAACAATAGCGATAGAGATAATGGTATCAGATAGAATAGTTTTATATTTTCCTGAAATCACAAATAAGCAAAAGGCTGGACTTCCTCACCCGAAGTTCAGCCTTTTTGCATGTCATCAGTAATCCAAATACACATTTTATCGTTTATAGACGACAAACATCATTTTTAGGGCGATTTTGCGCTGGGACGATTACCCTTCTAAGAGAAGAAAATAATATTTCCAGTTAGGAAAATAAAAATCTCTAACTGGGAAAATATTTAGGATGAAAATGACTCAAAACAGACAGCTGAGACTCACTTTCCGGTTTTTCCGGCTCTAAATCGGGCAATAGTCTCAGTTATCCCGTTTTTACTTGCATTTTTTAGGAAAACATGATTTTGTATTTCAGCAAGGTCTAAATCTACTTTAAAGCAAAAAACAAAGCCATTTTGAGGGTTTGGGAGACCTAAAAAGAATGCTTTTGTAAAATCTTTCGAATAATCTATAGGGCTGAGACCGAAAATAAAAAACTGCAAAACCATCATAAGTCGTTGCTTTCTAAGGAATTAGGTTATCGCCTCTTTTCCTTTTACTTGTTTCCATAGTCTCAGTCTCAGAGTCTCAGTTGTTTTTCAAGCACCCCCTCTTCTTCTTATATACTTATATATTAATATATAATTAATTAATAATCAATAAGTTATAAAGATAAAGAAAGAGAGATCGGAAGAATGGTACCCCCTTTATTTATAACTGAGACTCTGAGACTGAGACTCCTTTCAATTAATTGGAACGCCACTTCATTACATTAACCTTCTGATAATAAGCCTTTTAGAAGAAAACAACTTAGAGAATCTTCCAGATTCCAGTTCTTCCAATTAATTTTTCAGCATATCCCTCCTACCCTCCTTTTTATATATATTTATATATATTATATATATAATTAATAATCAATAAGTTATACAACACAAAGAAGTAAAGAAAAAGGACAAACGAAAAAGATGCATACCCTCTTAAAATTAATTGGAAGAACTGGAATCTGGAAGATTTAGCAGGGTAACTGGAACGCTATCATTTCATTAACTATCTGATAATAAGCCTTCTAGGAAAAGAGGAAGCGTTCCAGTTCCAGTTGTTCCAATTATTTTTTCAGCATATCCCTTCTACCCCTATTTTTATATATATTTATATATATAATATATATAATTAATTAATAATCAATAAGTTATATAATACAAAGAAGTAAAAAAGGAGAACAAACAAAAGATGCATACCCACTCAAAATTAATTGGAACAACTGGAACAACTGGAACGCAGCCAACAGGAGCAAGCTAATTGGAACGCAGCCCCCAAGGAAATCCCCTTTTCTCTAGAAGGCAAGCCCAATCCATTTGCTTTTCACCTTAGGAACAGAAAATCATAGGAAAAACATTAAATTTCCTTAAACAAGCCACCTTCTAGGATTATTTCAAAGTATAGTTAGAAATATTTTCGTATCTTTGCAACCGAAAGTCCCTTGGAAAAGTGGCAGAACAGAGCAAAAAGTCCCTTGAAAAACGTGCATGAATTCAAGAAAAGTCCCTTGAAACACGTGCACAGCATAAACGGCAATACATCATAAATCATTAGAAAACAGATGTTTAAACGAAAAATCGAGAAATATCTCAAAGAATGGAAAAGTGATGAGCATAAAATGCCTCTCATCATCAAAGGATGTCGCCAATGCGGAAAGACATTCTCTGTACTCGATTTTGCCCATAAGAATTATGAGCATGTTGTGTATATTGACTTTTTCCAGCACCCAGAATACAAGTCGGTATTTGATGGTGGCCTGGACATCGATCTTCTCTGCATGACACTTTCTACCTTAATACCTGATGCCTATTTCGTATCGGGCAAGACCTGCATCATCTTTGACGAGATACAGGAATGCCCACGTGCTCGCACAGCCTTGAAATTCTTCAAGACTGATGGCAGATACGATGTCATCGGTACAGGTTCCCTGCTAGGAGTCAGCGGTTACCATACCAATGCTTCGTCAGAGGCTCCAATTCCTGTTGGTTACGAGACTATCATAGACATGTATCCAATGGATTTTGAGGAATGGCTCTGGGCAAATGGCATTAAGAAAATGACCATCGACTACCTGCATCGCTGCCTGGAAGAAAAGACTCCAGTACAAGAAGCCATCCACGAAAGAATGCGCCAACTGCTGCTACAATATTGCATTGTTGGCGGAATGCCAAGAGCCGTGAGCGTATTTATGGAAACTCATAATATGCAAAACGTGCTACGGATGCAGCAAGCCATCATCGAAGAATACAAAGTAGATATGCTGAAATATGCTCCACAAGCAGACAAGTCGAGAATCAGAGAATGCTTCGAGTCAATTCCGCGTCAACTGAGTAAGGAAAACAAGAAATTCGCATACGCCACAGTACGATCCAACGGAAGAGGACGTGACTATCAGGGCAGTTTGCAATGGATAGAAGATGCTGGCATTATCCGCCGTTGCTACAACCTGTCAGCGCCCGAACTTCCACTTGATGGCAACTCCATTCCCAACCAGTTTAAAGTTTACATGGCAGATACAGGGCTTTTCATCAGTATGCTCGAACCAGGAACGGCAGCTGACATTCTACAAGGCAATCTCTATGGATACAAGGGAGCCATTTTTGAAAATCTGGTAGCCGACATTTTTGGCAAGATGAATCGCAAACTCTATTATTTCCGCAAGGACTCGGGTTTGGAAATCGACTTTGTTACAAGATACGAAGGCAAATGCACGCTGGTAGAAGTAAAGGCGAGCAACGGAAACATTAAAAGTGCCAAGACCATCCTTTCGAACCCCGAAAAGTATCACGTATCTCAAGCCATCAAACTGGGAGATGTAAATGTGGGAACAGCCCCACAAACACTCATTTTTCCCCTCTACATGGCTTTTCTGCTGAAAAACAAATAATCTTCATTAAAATATCGGAATTCTAAGAATAATCCCGACAGAAATGATTAATTTTGCAAATAAAAACAGAATACTGTAGATAAATGCAGAGGATAACGCATAAGAGAATCAGAATTTCCTGGCTGCTGCTATTGGTTTACCTGCCGATGCTGCTGGTCATTACGTTTCACCATCATGGTGAAGCGCAGGGAACTCATGCTGATTTCTATTGTGCCGATTGTGCCCATCATCTTCATCACGACGGCCATCTGATAGCCCTGCAGAATACCATGCACGACTGTGTGCTTTGCCAATTGCAAAGCACTCCTTATCTGGCTCCATCCCTCGTGGTTTGGGTTGCCATCGCCGTGCTCCATCTCTCCCCTCGCCGTGCCTTCTGCTCTCCTTGCTTGTGCAGGGCGAAGGGGGTAAAATCTACCCGTGCTCCACCTTATTCTCTGTTTTTATAAATAATTGAATATTAACAGAATAAGGTAACAAATAACATAATGAGAACAATATTGAAAGCAATATTGCTGATGAGTCTGTGCTCATCGGCAACAGCCCCAGCTATGGCTATAAACAGAGCAAATCATGATAAGAAGGACGCAAACATTCATGAAGAAGAGACAAACGATTCTACCAGACACCAGCCGCTGACGGAATCGAGCGTGAAACTGAACGAAGTGGTGGTAACAGGCTTGACGGGCAGCCAGAAACTGAAGCAATCGCCGGCACCAATCTCCTTCGTTTCTGCCAAACAGCTCGAAATGCAACCTTCTACCAACATCATCGACGCCATTGCCCACCAGCCAGGCGTTTCGCAGATTACCACGGGAAGCGGAATTTCAAAGCCCGTGATCCGTGGCCTGGGCTATAACCGCGTGGTAGTGGTAAACGATGGAATCAGACAGGAAGGACAGCAATGGGGCGATGAACACGGAATAGAAATCGACCCCGCTTCGGTTCATTCCGTAGAGATTCTGAAAGGTCCGGCAAGCCTCATGTATGGATCAGATGCGATGGCAGGCGTCCTCATCTTCCACTCCGCTCCTACCCTTGCCAAGGGCGACATGAGAGCAAATTTCTCAACGGGTTATCAAACCAACAACGGACTTTTTGATTATTCGCTCAACTTTGCCGGCAACCAGGGCGGATTCGTCTGGAACACCCGCTACAGCGGAAAGATGGCGCATGCCTACAAGAATAAATACGATGGTTATGTATTCGGTTCATCACTCAGAGAGCAGGCATTCTCGCAGCTTCTAGGCTGGAACTACCGCCAGGGGCATTCGCATCTCACACTCGATTATTATCATCTCACTCCGGGCATCGTAGAGGGAGAAAGAGATGAGAAAACGGGCGAACTGGAAATTCCGGAAGGCTACGATGCCAAGAGTTACGGCAAGCCGATGCCTTATCAGCAGATTCATCATTACAAGGCTGTACTTGATAATTCCTGGTTCCTGGGCGACGGCAATCTGAAGTTTCTCCTGGGTTATCAGCAGAACCGCCGTCAGGAGTTTGAGGAGGAAGAGAATCCGAAGGAATGCGGACTCGATTTCATGCTCCATACCATGAATTACGACCTGCATTATCTCTCGCCGGAAATGAATGGATGGAAGTTCTCTACGGGCATCAACGGCATGTGGCAGCAGTCGATTAATAAAGGTTCTGAATTTCTGATTCCAGCCTATCATCTCTTCGATTATGGCGTATTTGCCACGGTGAGCAAGGAGATAGGCAAACTGAACCTGAGTGGCGGCATCAGATACGATCATCGCCATCTGCACAGCGAGGCTTTGAGAGAAGAGGATGATGCAGAATTGCATGGTTCCGGTTTGAATGATTCCTTCCGCTTCCAGGCCTTTAAGCGCAGCTTTGAAGGAGTAACCGGAAGCATCGGATTGGCTTATGAAATCCTGCCCGATTTCAATCTGAAGCTGAACCTGGCAAGAGGATTCCGTGCTCCAAACATCAGCGAATTATCATCGAATGGTGTGCACGAGGGAACCCAGCGATACGAATTGGGAAATACCCGTCTGAAGCCGGAAAACAGCTGGCAATTCGACCTTGGTCTGGATTATTCTTCGCCTATCATTTCGGCAGAGCTCTCGCTGTTTGCCAATCGCATCAACCATTACATCTATAGCGAGAAGTTGGCAGATGAGAACAATCAGCCTGTCCTCATAGACGACACGCCAGCCTATCAGTTTACTTCGGGCGACGCCCGTATTCTGGGTGGAGAGGCGAGCATCGACATCCACCCTGTGGAGCATCTGCATATCGGCAACACCTTCTCGTATGTCAACTCGGTTCAGTTGCATCAGCCATCCGAATCAAAGTATCTGCCATTCACTCCAGCTCCTCGCTGGGTTTCGGATGTAAGGTATGAGTTTGTCTGCGACGGCAAGACTTTCGACCATCTCTTCGTAAAGCTACAGATGGATTGCAATCTCCGCCAGAACCATTATTTCGCAGCCAACGATACGGAGACCGCTACGCCATCGTACACCTTATTAAATATGTATGCCGGTACCGACGTGAAGTTCCATGGCAAGCGCCTTCTCTCGCTCTATCTTTCGGGCGAGAACCTTACCAACCGTGCTTACCAGAACCACCTGAGCCGTCTGAAGTATCTTGACGTAAACCAGGTTACAGGCAGAAGAGGCGTTTACAATATGGGCCGCAACTTCAGCATAAAGATAGTGGTTCCGATAGTTTAGAGTTGAAGCAATTAACAAGCAAGGAAGCTGTGGTAAAGGCAACTCCTACCCCTACCACACCCGGCCATCCATAATGTTGCCAGAATAGACCTGAAACAAATGTACCGGTAGAACCTCCCAAGAAGTAAATGGTCATATAAACGGTATTGACCCGGTTGATGGCGGATGCGTCAAGAGCGACCACACTGGTCTGATTTGACAGATGGACGCTTTGCATTCCGGCATCAATCAAGAGGATGGCGATTATCATCCACAAGTAACTGTCATTTCCCCAAAATGCCAACAACCATGCAAACAGGATGACGCATCCTCCGACAATAGAGAAGAATCTTGCGCCATACTTTTGGATATATCCGCTGATGAAAACCACCGTGGATGCACCTGCCAATCCGCACAAACCGAGTGCTCCGATAATATCGTCGCTTGCAAAGAAAGGCTCTTGCTTCATTCGGAAAGCAAGGCAACTCCACAAGGCAAAGAACGAGCCATAAGCCAATGCCGCCCTCAACGACGCGATACGCAAGTACGGGTATTTGGAAAGTAGGCGCAACAAGGATTTCCACAGCCCTGCATAACTTTCTCGTGAACGGGCAGGCAACACGGGCAGCATTTTGTGAATCATCAGAAAACACCCGAGCATAAACACGCAAGCCACAAAATAGACAGAACGCCATCCCCATATATCGGCGAGAAAACCACTGAATACCCGTGACCCAAGAATGCCTATGAGCAAACAGGACTGTATAATCCCCACGTTGCGCACCTTGTGGTCCGGAGCTGAATTATACGACACCAACGGAATGAAGAACTGCGGCATGACCGAAGATGCCCCGGCAAGCAAGGATGCGCCCCACACCCAGTAGATGTTCGGGGCGAGTGCTATGGCAAGCAAGGCGCACGAAGAAACGATGTAATTGGTCAATATCAGTCTCTTTCGTGAAACCAGGTCGCCAAGCGGAATGACAAATACAAGCCCTGCCACATAGCCTATCTGGGTCAATGTCGCCACCATGCTGGCGGAAAAATCGCTTACCGCGAAATCCTTAGCCATGCTGCCCAACAGAGGCTGGTTATAATAGCAGTTGGCAACGGAAAGCCCGGTAGCGACTGCCATCAGCGCCAGCAGAGGCGCCGAAATGCCTTGGTTCTCCCTCAATTCATACTTCATCTTCTGCCTCCTTTCAATATGACACGATTTTCAATCCTATCAGGGAAGCAATAAGCGTGAACAGAAAGAAAAGACGGATGGGAGAGGCCGGCTCCTTGAAGACGAATATCCCTATCAAGACCGTGCCGACCGCCCCGATACCCGTCCAAATGGCGTATGCCGTTCCCAAAGGTAAAGTCTGAACCGCCTTGGCAAGCAGGGTCATGCTCAATACTGTGGAAGCCAAGAAGCCGCTACCCCACAGATAAAAAACAAGTCCTGACGCAGCTCTCGCTTTACCCAAGCAGAATGTAAGGCTCACCTCAAACAATCCTGCCAATAATAAGATTATCCAATTCATAACTATGATTTATTAAATTCAGGTGCAAAAGTAAGTAAATAATCTCTAATTGCTTTTTTCATTTGGTAAAAACTGATTTTACATTTGCAAAAAAACAGCCGTTCATTTCCGTTTTTATGTGCAATTTTATAATTTTGCACACCAAATACAACAATGAGTTATGGATATAAAGGAAATCATCAATCAAAGATATGCCATGCCGGATGCGTCTTTGGATAGATTGCGGCAATGCCTGAGTGAGGTTTCGTACCCCAAAGGATTCCGCGTGTTGGAAAACGGCAAGATAGAAAAGGATATCTTTTTTATCAAGAACGGCATTGTCCGCGCTTACACTTCGGTGGACGGGAAAGAAATCACCTTTTGGGTTGGCAAGGAAGGAGCGACCCTTGTTTCCATGAAAGGATACGTGAACGATGAGCCGGGATATGAGACGATGGAGCTGATGGAAGATTCAGTCTTATATGTATTGAAGAAGAAAAAGCTGAAAGAATTGTTTACGGAAGACTTGCATATTGCCAATTGGGGACGGCGTTATGCGGAGATGGAATTGCTTGCCACCGAGGAACGGCTGATTTCCATGTTGTCCGCTATTGCTTCGGAACGGTACAAAGAGTTGATAGAGAAAGAACCCGATTTGTTGCAACGGTTGCCGTTGGGAAACATAGCTACCTATTTAGGCATAACACAGGCAAGTCTGAGCCGGATCAGGGCACAAATAAAGTAACGTAATTCGGCGGATATTCCATAGTATTTTAATATTACTCAAAGCTCAAAGCCATGAGCAAAATTACAAATGTTCCCTCAGAAATGCGAAACTTGAATTAAAAATACAAGATTGGGATAAAGAAAGAATAAGTTTTCCTTTTGAAAAGGAAATAATTGCCGATTTCTTTCCTTTTTAGAAGGAAAGTTTGTATCTTTGCAACCGAGTGTAGGAATCTACATATTAATAATAAAATAATCAGTAATAAAGAAGGAACACAAATGGAACTACGCAGCACATTTCAGTCAATCATTTCCTTGCACCAAGAGGAATTACCTTTTACCTTGCAAGAGAGAAGCACCCAACTCCCGTTGGATGGAAACCGCATCGTGACTGTTACTGGCATTCGCCGTTGCGGAAAGTCATCATTATTGGGACTTACGATTAATCGCCTGCTACAACAAGGAATTCCAAAAGAGCACATCCTCTATGTAGGCTTCGACGATGAACGTTTTCTCTCCATGTCGCCCGAAAACTTCGATGAATTGCTGCAAGCTTATCGTGAAATGTATCCTGATACATCGCTTAAGGATGTTTATATGTTTTTTGATGAGATACAACTCATAGAGGGCTGGGAACTCTTTGTTCTCCGAGTGTATAAGAATTATTGCAAGCATATCTATGTAACAGGTAGCACAGCCAAGATGCTTTCAGAAGAAATGGCTTCCGCTTTGCGAGGATGGCCTGACGAATATCGCGAGTATCCTTTGAGTTTCAAGGAATATTTGGCGTTCAAAGGCACCAAGGCAAATCCATTTAGCGAAGCTGGAAAGGCAAAGATGGCGGTCTCCTTCCGCGGTTATTGCGAGGAGGGCGGTTTTCCAGAGGTTGTTCTCGAAAAAAGCAAGATGGAAAAAGTCAAAATCCTGCAGTCTTACTTCAACACCATGCTCTTCAGGGATATGGTGGAGCATTATCATATCGGAGCTTCTCCTTCGGTGGTTCGTTATTTCTTAAAGCGTGTGATGAACAATCTCACGAAGCCGACTAGCGTGAACAATATTTATAACGACTTGAAATCGCAAGGCTTAAAGGTCTCCAAGGATTCCCTCTATCTGTGGCTCGACTATGCTTGCAACATTTTCATGTTTCGCAAAGTGGAAAAATACGATAAGTCGATGGTAAAACAGCGTTCTGCTCCTGCCAAGTATTATGTGGCTGACATTGCCCTGCGCAATGCCGTATTATTGCCTGAGAGCGAAGATGCAGGCAAGGCTTTGGAGAATATTGTTTATCTCAACTTGGAGAGAACGCTTGGAGAAGAGGACGGGATATTCTACTTCTATGAATCGAAGGAATGCGACTTCGTTGTGAAAAAGGGCGAGCGTGTAGCTGAGCTGATACAAGTCTGCTGGACATTGAATGATGATAACGTAGAACGAGAGATAGGAGGCTTGATAGCTGCCTCCTCCGTTACAGGCTGCAAACAGGGAAAAATCATCACTTTCTCCCAACGGGAGACCTTCGAACGAGACGGGATAAGGATTGAGGTTATGCCAATATGGGAGATGGAATAGGAATAGGCAAAATCATGGCTTAAAGCACCATGATCTTGCCCTTTTCCATTCTGACTTTTGCCACACCCATCTCGTTCAGCGCCGTGATGATTTCCTGCAGGCTTGCCCTGCGGGAGAAGCGGAAGTGGATGAGCTTATCCATATTCGCCTGGGACTGGAAGACTACGGTCTTGTTGTACCAGGCTCCTATGTCGCTCATCGCCTCTGCCAGCGTAACCTGATCCATATCGAAATCGCCTTCCAGCCAGTCGGAGACTGAAGAGGAAGCCCTAGACACTACTATCTTATCCGACTGGAGCGTAGCAGTCTGCCCCGGGTGCATCTCTACCTCCGTATCGGCATTGCTCACCTTCACCTTGCCTTCCATCAAGGTTACCTTTGGGGCATCCTTGCGATAGGCTTTCACGTCGAATATGGTGCCTAACACCTGCGTCTGCATCTCACCCGCCTTTACCACGAAAGGCCGATGAGGGTTATTGGTTACTTCGAAATGAGCCTCGCCCTTCAGACGGACTTCCCGGACTTCTGCATCATCGAAAGATGCAGGATATTCGAGCGTAGAATTGGCGTTGAGCATCACCCTGGTGCCATCGCTCAGCGTTACCAATGTGGTGGTTGCTGCTGGGGTAGAAACCACGCAATAGCCATCGCTCAGGGTCTGCTCCACCTGCTTGGGAGAAGTGACTTCCGAGAAAAGTTCCATGGAGAACTCCGTAGGCTGAGAAATCTCCTGGGATGAACGGAAAATAAAGAGGAAGAGGCTTGCCGCTACTGCAACAGATGCCGTAATCCAAGTCAGGATTCGGGCTTTATCTATCTTTTTCTCAGACAATTCATCTTCTGCCTTCTGTAGATGTTCCTTCTCTGAAGAAATATGCTTCTTCTCGAAAGCTTCCCAAGCCGCCAGCGTTTCTTCCTTCGAAGGCTCATCGCCCAAGGCTTCCCCGAATATCTGGGAAAGCCGGGCATCAGAAACATTTTCTGAAACTTTCTCAGAAGCATTCTCAGAAACATTTTCTGATACAGAATCCATTCTATAATCCAGTTCTTGATCTTGATTCTTATTCATGATTTTTCCTCCTAATTCTCTATGTTTGTATGCTTCATTCGCTCGCGCAAAGTGGCGAGTGCCTTGGAAATATGCTTCTTCACGGTGTTGGGACTGATGCCCAGCCTGTCGGCTGCCTGCTGATAGGTGAGATGCTCGAAATAGCAGAGGCGGAGAATCGTGCAGGTGGGTTCCTTCAGCTCCCTCGCTATCCGCTCCGCCTGTTGCAGCAGGCGCTCGTGCTCCTCATACCGGGTACTCATATCATACCGGGTGGCCTCTATCAGCGCCTCTACGTTGGTCTGTTCCACCTGCTGGTGCTTGAGCCAGTTGAGGCAGGCATTTCTCACCGATGCATAGAGCCAGCTCCTCCTTGTTTCCATCTGCAAGGAGGAGAATTGGTTCCACGCCTTCTCGAAAACATCTCCCACAACGTCCCGGGCCTCGTTGCCGTCTCCCAAAAGGGACACGGCATAACGCACCAATCGAGGATACATTTCCAGGAATAGCTGCTTAAAGTCGTTGTCTTTCGCTCTGTCCTGCGCCACTACCTTTATATTTATTTCTTGTTGCGTTGAATGTGTATCTCACATTCATAAGAATTTTCTGATTATCTGCATATCGGGTTAACGTGCGATGCGACTGCGTGCCGTTTGCCTCGGAATAATAATATCCTGTATGCAAGAGGTCTTGCACAACAAACATCACCTTGAGGGCATCATTCTTCATGAAGTTCTTGGAAACCCGGAACTGCATATTGCCCGTACATTTTCTCCTTCCGATTCCCATCTCTGCCTTCGTGCTGATGTTGCCCGAAAGATTCATGAACCACCGGTGAGGAAGCCTCAGATTGTTGTTCATGCTGAATGTAAACTGAGGCTGGTTTTTGCCAAACTCGGGGATATTGAGATGATCTACATTATCATGACCGTAGAAGACACTCGCCGTGAGGTTAGGATACCAGATTCCAAACGAAGGCGCCACACGGATATTGGCTCCACAATAGTAGGAATGAGGCACCGAAGCCATCGTCTCCAAAAGCACACTCGGATGGTTCACCTCGTCGTAAGGCTTGTACCAGGTCATGTACATGTCGAGCACATAATTGTAGTAAGCCATGAACGACAGCCACTTGTAATTGCCCGAGAGATTGAAGCTGTGCTGCTTCTGAGGCTTGAGATGAGGGTCACCTGAATAGTACTCGTACTTGCTGTCGTAGTCGATGCTGCTCTGAAGCATGACGTAGATAGGACTGTACTTGTTCAGACGATAGGAGAAGGCAAGATTCAGATTATCCTTGCTGTAGCCGATGGATGCAAATGGAATCCAATCCCTGTAGCTGGGACTCTGTTCCGCCTGCAGCACATCCTTCTCGTAATAATCGGTCTTCTGGTATTCGTATCGCAAACCGGCTCCATAGTTCATGTGTCCGATGTTCAGATAATACTCCAGGAATCCGGCATAGATAGACTGACGGATGAGATTGAAGGCATCTGCAGAAAAGCCGCTCTGGGTGAAGTCGTTGTGGCGGTTAGTAAACATCTCTTCTGTTCCGAAGGAAAGCCTACCCTTCCACAAAGGTCCCGACACCACCAGCTTGGCAGCATAGAGATTACTCCTCACCTTGCTCTCTGATTCCGCATCCAGCTGTCCGTCGTTTATCGCCGTCTGGGACCTCTGACTCACCTTGTTATAGAAGTCGCCATTGAAATTGATGTTCCATTTGCCGAAATCACCATTATAATAGGCGTTCACGCTATGCGACCAATGGGGCTTGCGTTTCGAAAACAGATCTACGCCCATGCTTTCCGTCAGTTTGCCATCCTCCCACACATCGGTTGCTCCCCAGCTGTGGGTGTAGTTGTTACCTATTATATTGGTTGTCTCATAGCGCATACCCAGCGATTGCTTCTCGGAAATCTCATAGTTGAATCCCGTGTTCAGGAGAATATCTCCACTATTGGCATTCGTGGTTCTGCGGCTGTTGAATTCCCAGTCGCTGGTAGTATGGAGCTGGGTTTCGGAATGGGCGGTGGTGTGCGAGCGATTCAATCCCACTCCCACTTCGCCGAAGATATCGAGTCCGCCCGTACGATAGTTCAACTGCACATCATCAAAAGTATGAGGCGAATAAGGGCCCTGCATATATTCAGAATAAAGGCTTCCGCTCAAGCCTTGTCCGCGCTTGCGAACGGCACGCAGACGGATTACGGCATTGGTCTTGGAACTATACTGCGCTCCGGGAACGGTAACGATTTCTGCCTTCAGAATATCCTTGGCGCTCAATCGCTTGAGTTCGTTCAGATTCTCCAGTTTCCTGCCGTTGAGATAAATCTCGGGCGCTCCACGACCGATGATTTCCCAACTCCCTGCTTCGCCCGAAACAAAGGGCAACTGGCTGATCATATCTTCGGCAGAGCCCAGTTCGCCCAGGATGGTACCTGATACCAGGGTAGAGAAGGCGCCGTCCTTATACACCACATTGGGGCGGGAACTCTTGATGGTTACCGCCTTCAGCTGCTGGGTGTCGGGATGCAGACCGATGTGCATGGTAGGCTTGCAGGCCAGGGTCTGCGACTTATAGCCCACAAACGAAACCTTCAGCATCACATCCTTATCGGCATAAGGAAGCACGAAACTTCCATCCTCTGCCGTTACGCAACCGGCCACATAAGCCTTGCTGACGGAGGAAATCAATACCACGTTGGCGAAAGGCAGAGGCTTCTGGTGCTCATCCACTACGCGGCCCTTGATCTGTTCCACCCGGGTCGTCTTGCCCGTGTATTGAACGGCAAAATAGGTGTTGTGCTCTACGAAGGAGAAAGGTTTCCCTTGCAGCACCATCTCCAGGGCTTCCTTCTGTCGCTTAGCCTGGATATTGGCAGTAACACGATATTGGTCGGTAGCCTGATAGGCAAAGAGGATATTCTTCTCGCCCGCCTTTTCAATCTTCTTCAACACGGAAGTAAGCGTTTCGTTATGCACCTGAAAGGTCATACCTCTGCTTTGAGCAAATAGGGAAATGCTCAAGACAAGACTCAGTATAAGGGAAGTCGTTCTTTTCATCATTTTTCTTGTTTTTATGATTCTACTTTGTTCATAATACAACATCCCCCTGGAATCGGGTACGCCTATTAAAAAAATAATGTTGCAAAAGTACAAAAATAATCGGGAAACTTGCCATTTGTTTTCACCAAAAAATATTCTTCCTGCCACTTTTGATGCCTTTATCGGCTTTTTTTCGTCTAATTATTAGACAATCATTACCCATTTCCGATGATATTTCGTAACTTTGCACCATGATTAAGAAACAAGGAACGATATTGATTATTGATGACAACCGCAACATTCTTACTACAGTAAGGATGCTGCTGGAACCCATATTCGATGGCATCATCACCATCGCCAACCCTAACTCCATCCCAGCCAAGCTGAGAGAGGAGCATCCTGACGTGGTGCTGCTCGACATGAACTTCTCCAGCGGAATCAATTCGGGAAACGAGGGATTGTACTGGCTCAGGGAAATCAAGAGCCTCAGCCCGAAAACCGAGGTGGTGCTCTTTACCGCCTATGCCGACATCCAACTTGCCGTAACAGGCATCAAGGAAGGTGCCGCCGACTTCATCGTGAAGCCTTTTGAAAACGAGAAGATGATACGTACGCTGGTAGAGGCTAGGGATAAGAACAAGGCTGTGGATAACGTTATCAACAGAAATGGTGGAAAACCTGGTGGAAAAGATACGCAAAGCGCTATGTATTGGGGAGATAGCGAAGTTATGAACAATTTGAGAAGCATTGTGGAAAAAGTTGCTGCAACCGATGCAAATATCCTCATTACGGGCGAAAACGGAACAGGTAAAGAGGTGTTAGCCAACGAGATACATCGTTTATCCACAAGATGTGGAAAAAAGATGCTGCCTGTGGATATGGGAGCCATTACGGAAACCCTTTTCGAGAGCGAACTCTTCGGTCATGTGAAGGGTGCTTTTACTGATGCCAAGGTGGATAAACCGGGCAAGTTTGAGCTTGCCGACGGCAGTACCATCTTCCTGGATGAGATAGGAAACTTATCCTACGGTCTTCAGGCAAAACTCCTTACCGCCCTGCAACGCAGAAGCATCGTAAGAGTGGGCGGAAGTAAGCAGATTCCCATCAACGTACGGCTGGTTTGCGCCACCAACCGCAACCTGCAGCAGATGGTGAACGATGGCGAATTCAGAGAGGATCTGCTCTATCGCATCAATACCATCCATCTGGAATTGCCTGCCCTGAGACAGAGAAAATCAGACATCGTTCCGCTGGCAGAAAGATTCCTCCATCAATATGGCGATTTATATAATAAGTTGAATCTCCGTTTTTCGGAAGAGGCTGAGAAAAAACTTACCAGTTTGCCTTGGTACGGCAACATACGTGAACTCCAGCACGCCATCGAGAAAGCCGTGATTCTGTCTGATGGCGGAATGATTTCTGCCGAAGATATTGATGGCGGAAACCAGCAGAAAAGAGAGAAGCCCCTGGAAGAGGTTCAGACGCTCGACGAGATGGAAAGCCGAATGATAGAGAAAACCATCAGGGAATGTGAAGGAAATCTGTCGGTGGTAGCTGCAAGGTTAGGTATTTCCCGCCAGACGCTTTATAATAAGATTAAGCGATATGGGTTATGAATTTAGGCACGGATTACACAGATTACACGGATTTTTAGTTATCAGATGAATAATCAGTTAGCAATCATCATTTTATTGGTGATTTTGGTGGTTTTAGTAGCAGTCAACATCTGGCTTTACCGCCACTATCGCCGTAACATCAAGAAGGTAACCTTCCTTTTTGATGCGATAGATAATGGGGATTTCTCCTTCAATTTTCCTACGGAGAAGAGGTTTAAGGAAGATAATATTCTACACCAGTCCCTCAACCGCATCAAGCTTTTTCTGCAGCATACGAGAGAGGAGCAGATGGATCGGGAGAAATATTACGAGCAGATTCTGAATGCGGTGGATACGGGCATCCTGGTGGTGGATAGTCATGATAATATCCTGCAGCACAACCAGGCAGCCCTCCGATTGCTCGATACGGATGTGCTTACCCACATGAACCAGGTAAAAGGGAAACTGAAGGATGAACACCTGGCAAAGCATGAGACGCAAGCCATGCTGAAAGACAAGCACGTGCGCATCATCGCCCTGAGCGACGTGAGCCACGAGCTGAGCAATCAGGAGGTGGATTCTTGGATCAAACTGATTCGTGTGCTGACCCATGAAATCATGAATACCATCACGCCGGTTACTTCGTTGAGCGAGACTCTGCTTACCCGGGTTACAGAAGATAAAGACCTGAAGCAAGGCTTGGAAACCATCCACAAAACAGGAACCGAACTGTTGGCTTTCGTCAACAACTATCGCCGTTTCACCCATGTTCCCCAGCCTCAGCCTGCTCTTTTCTATGTAGAACCATTCCTGGAAAGAATGGCGTTGCTCTGCAACCACGAAGTAGAGATAGAAGTTTCTCCCAAGGATTTGCTGGTTTACGCCGACGAGAGCCTCCTCTCTCACGTGGTAACGAATCTTCTGAAGAATGCCGTAGAAGCTTTCAGGGAAAAGGAAAGAGAAGACAAGCAGGAATGCCGCTCCGCAGATTTGCAATCCGCGGCAAGCAAGAAGGCATTTATCCGTCTCAAAGCCTACGCCAATGCCCAGGAATCCATCATCATCGACGTGAGCAACAACGCCGGCCTCATCCCCGAAGATGTAGCCTCTCATATTTTCATCCCGTTCTTCACCACGAAGCCGGAAGGAAGCGGAATCGGTCTCTCCCTCTCCCGCCAGATCATGCGAGTAAGCGGCGGCAGTCTCTCGCTCCATCAGGACAAGGTACAGGGAATCACCACCTTTCGCATCATCATCCCATAAAAAAGTATAATTTTGGGGAGGAAAGTTTGGCACTTTCGCTTTTTTACCATATCTTTGCCATTATAAAAGATTAAGCTTATGTCAACCGACGATAAGATCATATTAAAGATAAAAGATATAGCTAAATCTGCTATTCCTTCAGGAAGCAAGGCTATATTGTATGGATCAAGAGCGAGAGGTGATGCTCGCAACGATTCAGACTGGGACATTCTTATCCTTTTAGACAAAGACAAACTGGAACAAACAGACTATGACAAAGTAAGTTACCCGTTTGTCTTGTTAGGTTGCGACCTCGGCACAGAAATCAATCCAATTCTTTACACAAAGAAAGAATGGGAATCGTATAACTTCACCCCTTTTTACGAGAATGTAAATCGAGACGGCATTAGTTTAATATAATGCCCACACTCATGCTGGCATTAACACCCAATTCAGCTTACACTTCGTAAAGACTGGTATCGTAGATATCTCTTATGGCAGTTTCCTCGCCCGTATGTTCCAATTAAGGCAAAAAGCCGATTACAACTGCGCCTACGAAATTTCCGAAAATGACATCCTGGAAATTATTGGCTTATCACACGATTTTATAAAAACCATATTAAACTTAGTCAAATAATTACTGATTGCCCTCCTCCACAATCTGTCCATCAAACAGGCGGATGGTGCGATGGGCTATCTTGGCATCATGCTCATTATGCGTTACCATGACGATGGTGGTACCCTCGTGGTTCAGCTCGGTAAGCAGATGCATCACCTCGGCTCCATTCTTGGAATCGAGGTTACCCGTAGGCTCATCGGCAAGGATGAGCTTGGGACCGAAGACCACGGCACGGGCGATGGCTACTCGCTGCTGCTGACCACCAGAAAGCTGGTGAGGGAAATGCTTGGCACGATGGCTGATGGCCATGCGCTTCATAATCGCCTGCACCTTTGCCCTGCGCTCTGCCTTCGGAATATTGAGGTAGGTAAGAGGAAGTTCGATGTTCTCCTCTACATTCAATTCATCTATCAGGTTGAAGCTCTGGAACACAAAACCGATTTCTCCCTTTCTCACATCCGTACGCTCCTTTTCCTTCAGGTTTGCCACCTCGTGATTACCCAGGAAATATTTTCCCGAAGTTGGGTTGTCGAGCAAACCGAGGATGTTGAGCAAGGTGGATTTGCCACAACCGGATGGTCCCATAATGGCGACAAACTCGCCGTCTTCTACTGTGAAAGATACATTATTTAAAGCAATCGTCTCCACATCTTCTGTGCGGAAAGACTTGCAAAGATTCTCTACTTTTATCATTTCTTCTAATGTTTAATGTTTAATTTGGGCATACGCCCTTAAATCTGTGTCATCTGTGAAAATCTGTGGGAGACTTATTCATCCTTGAGATACTTCACAGGATTACTATTCGCCACCTTGTAGCAGTTGATGATGACGGAAAGCCCGATGATGACGAGCAAGATGATGGTAACGCCGATAAACAGCAAAGGCGTCAGCGTAATCTTCTCGCTGAACGACATGAGCCATTGTCTGGCTATCAGCCAAGCCTCCAAGTCGCCCACGATGATGCAAGGCAAAGCTATCTTCATAATGTCCTTCAGGAAGATGCGAAGAATATCCTTCACCTTCGCCCCGTTCACCTTCCTTATCGCTATCTCCTTACGGCGGCGGTTCACCTCATCGCTCGTATAACCCACCAATCCGAAGAGGGCGATAATCATCGTTACGATGCCGGCTACCAGGATTCCGTTGCGGAAATGGAGCTGGGAAGCATACTGCGCATTAAGCTCTGCTTCAAAACTACGCACCATCACATCATTGTTCGGATACATTGCCTTCACCTTCTCATTGAGTCGAGAGAGGTCATCTGCCGTCAAGTTCTTAATCTTGACAAGCATGTATTTTGCTGTTTTTGCCGAATAGAAGCATATCATTGGAAAGTTTTTCGTATCATCATCATTGTTAGCCAAAGAACCTTTGCGAAAATCTCGGAACACACCACAGATAGTGAGATCCTCCAAATTTCCTGAAAAATCAAAAAGCCCCGTACTGCAAATATGTTTTCCGATAGCACCATCCTTCCAATGTCCTATCTTGCTCAGTTTCTCGGCAACACGCTCAGAAACCATCACCTGACGGCAACTATCATTACGCTCGGTAAAGAATGTGCCATCCACAATAGGGATTTGCATCATGTTGAAGAAGTTGTCATCCACTCCATCCATTTCCGATATATTGATGAGATTCTTATCATCGCCAGGTATGCTTATCATATTACCACTGAGCCCATACCCACCGAGCGGTATGTTATAGGTAGAACTGCAAGCCTCAACGTTTGGCATACGTTTGATTTCAGATAAGCATTGACCACGCTGGTCGGCATTGATAGCATCCACATAAACAATCGCTACATCACGAGGCTCATAACCAGGATTGGAAAACAACATCATAAGATACTGATTATTGACCACGAAAAGCAAGCTGAACAACAAGCCTGATATGACAAACTGGATACCAAGCAAGGCAAGCTTCCAACTATTGCGATTCTCATTATATCCACGGAAAGCGGTTGCCACTGGTATCTTATTGTAGAGATAACCAGGCACGAATCCGCCGATGAAAAGCACCAAGAGACAGATTGCAACCAGAATCCAACTGCCACGATTGAACACCAAGATGGCAACTGGCGCAGAAAGGAAATTCTCAATGGTTCCCTTGCTGAGGAACAACAAGATAGCAGCCAAGACGATAGCCAACCCCACATGCACCAAAGCCTCAGAGAAGATAACGGCATGAATGTTCTTAGGTTCTGCACCATAACACTTTCGCACCGCCATCTCACGAGAGCGAGTAACGAGGTTGCCCACGATAATGAGCAGATAATTCATCACGGAGGTAAAGAGAAGCACAAAAGCCACAATGCCCAATATCCACCCCATCATCTTGATATAAGAATTATGAGTATACATCTCACTCAGCAGGGTAAAGTCGTAGGTGAGGGTGATTCCATTTTGCTTCAGCTCTTTCTGGTCATGATGATCTTGGCACATCTTATCTACGTATGGTTTCAATTCACTGGGTTGATGTCCATTGGCTAGGCGAATATAAGACACATAGGCATCATTGCCTTCCCATTGTCTTCTACCATCGAAAGAAAAGAAACGAGGCAAACTACACATGGACACGATGACCTTTGTGCCATGAAGAGAAGCCCCCCATGGGAAACTGTCAAAGACACCGGCTATCGTGAAGGTGATTCCAGGATAGTTAGGATTGGTGAACCGCTTGCCTACAACATTTCCACCTATCTTTTCCGCCAAGTCGGTATCAACAAGGCAGGCTAAAGGTTGCGATAAAGCTTGCTTTGCCTTGCCCACAAATATCTTCTGTGGGAAAACATCGAAGAAGCAACTATCTGCCAACATCATATTGGCAGTAAGTGTGCGTTGGTCTTCAAACTTGCATTGACCATTCGTCATCAACCAATGGGTGCTCGTAGCCACTTCCACCATCGGAGCATATTGCTTCACTCCTTGCGCTATAGCTCCAGATGTCTGAGGAAAGCGCATGTTCTGCCCTTGGTTACTGCCCACTTCTGAAATCTGATACGTCCTTTCCCATCCTGGGAAATACGTATCGTAAGTCTGCTCGAAATAAATCTCGGCAATAATTACCGAACTGATTGCCAAGCCGAGCGCCAGACACAAGATCTTCACAAAATTGTGCTGGCCCCTTCGAGGCAGATTCTTGAATGCGTTAATAATATGATTCATAAGATATATTATTGTAAGGGCGTATGCCCCAATTTAACATTTAACATTTCTAATTTAACATTAGAATTTCATTGTCCTTATAGGCTTCATAGCCGCTAACGATAACCTGCTCACCCGGCTCCAAGCCCTCAATTACCTCATAATACTGAGGATTCTGGCGACCGATGGTTATCTTGCGGCGATAAGCCTTCTTGCCACTCTTGTCTAAAACAAAAATCCATTGACCACCCGTTACACTATAAAACGTGCCTTTAGGGATAATTATTGCCTGCTTAGACTGACCGAGCTGCAAATCTACATAATAAGTCTGACCGGTTCGAATATAGCCAGGGCGAACACCTTTGAAGATGAAGTCGATGCGGAATCTGCCGTCTCTTACCTCGGGATAAACCTTGCGAACCTGCAGGAGATAATGCTTACCGTTCTGGTCGAAAGTGGCAGTAAGTCCCGGTTTTACCCGGTCGATGTAATGCTCATCCACCTGCGCCTGCACCTTGAAATTGCTGAGGTCGTTGATGACTCCAATCTTCTGTCCAGCCTGGATGCTCTGTCCCAGTTCCACATCGAGCAAGCCTATCTCACCCGAAATGGTGCTGCGGATGTTCAGCTTCTCCTTGCGCTGGCGAACCAGCTGCACATTCTTCTGCATGGCTTCCAGATTATCGCCCATCTGATCCATCTGCGAACGGCGGAGCTGGGCATCCTTCTTCAATCGCTTGCTGATGAGCGTATGCTTCTTGACGGCAAGGTCGTAATCTTCCTTAGCCTTCAGATACTCCTCGCGCGAATTGAGTTCTTCCTTGTGCAGCGCCTCCTGATGCTGATAGGAACGGCGCTTGGTAATGACATCCTGCGAAAGCGACAGTTCCTCGTTGCTATTGTTCAGGCGGTCCTGCTCCATCGAAATCTGGGTATTGCGAAGCATGTCCTGCTTTTCGGCAAGTTCGCTTTCGGCATTCAGAATCTCCAGGTCGAGATTCGAATTGCTCAGTTTCACGATCACATCGCCCTTGTTTACGTGGGCGCCTTCATCCACCACTTTCTCCAGAACAATACCGCCTTCCTCGGAACTGATCTGCACCACGGAGATAGGAACCACCTGTCCATCCACCGAAACATAATCGTTGAATTGCGCCTTCTCCACGGTTCCGATGCTCAATCCCTTCCTGTCCACCTTCAGGGTGGAAGAGAAATTGCTCAATCCCAACCAAATGAGGACTGCGATCAAAACCGCTCCTCCGCCAATCCATGCCCAATACTTGCGAGGCACGAGATATTTTTTCTTTTCTATTTTTATATCCATAATTTAAGTGAAGAGTGAAGAACGAAAAGTGAAGAATTCACTTGCATTCTCCAGGTTTATTTAATTAATTTTTCTCCCTGGTAATAAGCAACCAATCTCTGTTTGATAATAAGCAGCATCTGCATCTGGAGTTCCTTGATTCTGCTTTCCAGAAGCTTCTGGGCTGCGGTATGAAGATTGAAGGTGGAAAGCATTCCTTCCTCAAACTTCCGGCTCGACATGTGATAGGCGAGCGAATCGGAGGCCACCTTTTTCTGCATCTGATGCAACTCCTTGGCGTAACCCTCTGCATCCATTACCGCCTGGGCTATCTGGTCGTGAAGCTTGCGACGGGTTTCCTCCAGGTTCACCTGTGCCAGTTGCCAGTCGTTGCGTGCCTTCTTCACGCTGTGCCATCGGTCGCTATTATAAATAGGTATAGAAAGGGTCAACGCGAGGTATTCGCCCTGGTTGTTGTGAAACTGCGAGGCAAACCCATCGTATTGCCCTTTCTGAGAGAGATTCTTATAATAGTTGGTAGAAATGCCACCACCGAGAGAGAGTGATGGCAGCAATCTGCCTTTTGCTATCTTGTAATCATACCGTGCCCGCTCCACTTCGTATTCTGCCGACTTCAAATCGGGAGAAATATTCTGGAAACCCTGGTAAACGGTTTCGTAGTTTACTCCAGATTCAGGAACCTCTTTATTTTCTGCCTTTAGCTTCAGATTCCGCTCTTCAGCTATCTGGATTTTCAGTTCTTCATCCACCGGAAAATTCATCGCCGATTTCAAGGCGAGCAGACTCTGTTTTGCCACATTCTCCTGATGCGTAAGATTGTATTCATCTTCTGCCACCTGCGATTCCATCTGCACCACATCCGGTCGGCCTTTCTCGCCCAGTTCATACAGTCGCTTCATCTTATCCAGCATCCGCTTGCTTTCGTTCAGTTTCTCGCTTGCTATCCGAATACTTGCCTCAGCATAGGCAGCATCCACATATTTCTGCATCACGTCGATGGCACGGGCGTCTTGAATCTTCTGCATCGCCGTGGCTGAATAATCCCGGCTCAACTTAGCCTGCTTCAAGGCGTTGATGGTGGCGAAACCATCGAAGACATTCAGTTCGGCATAAAGCTGATAATAGTTGTTGAATGTCGTTACATGATTATAAGTATTGGTTTCCGGGTCGATGTTTCGTCCCCAGGCGTACTGTCCCTGTACGCCACCCGTAACGGTAGGCAGGAATCCAGCCACAGCATGCTGGTAATCCTGCTTGCGCTGGCGGGCATTCACCACCTCCCGCTTCACCTCCGTGGCGTGCTCCACGGCGTATTTCATGCAGTCGTCAAGGCTCCAGCTTTGTGCCGAGGCGCCAGCCGCCCAGACCAACCATCCTATCAATATTCCTATTCTTTTCATAATCTTCTTCATTTTGGCATGATTAGGACAAGAGCCGTGCCAAAACAGCATTTCTCCTGATAATCAACACATTATATAAAATTCCTCATTAAACAAACTGTCCAACAATTAGACACCACCGTCTAATTGTTGGACAGAAAACCGCAGATCAAAGCTGATCATTCATCGCATCCACCACTTGTCCATCAAACAGATTGATGATGCGACTGGCGTAAGTAGCATCGTGCTTGGAGTGCGTCACCATCACGATGGTGGTTCCCTCCTCGTTCAGCTCGCTGAGCAACTGCATCACCTCCATACCATTCTTGGAATCGAGGTTACCCGTAGGCTCATCGGCTAGGATGATGCTTGGCTTGCCCACCACGGCACGAGCTATCGCAACACGCTGCTGCTGACCTCCGGAGAGCTGATGGGGATAATGCTTGGCACGATGACTGAGCTTTACCTTGCGCAGGATGTCGAGCACTCGCTCCTTGCGTTCCGCCTTGCCAATGCCTAGATATTTGAGCTGCAGGTCGATGTTCTCCTCTACCGTCAACTCATCTATCAGATTGAAATTCTGAAAGACGAAACCGATGCGACCCTTGCGATAAGCCGTGCGCTCACGCTCCTTGAGATGTCCTACCTCCTCATCGCCCAGCCAATACTTACCCTCGGTAGGTGTATCGAGCAAGCCGAGGATGTTGAGCAAGGTAGACTTGCCACATCCCGAAGGTCCCATGATGGCTACAAACTCGCCATCCTTTACATTGATGTTCACGCCGTTCAGGGCGATGGTCTCTATCTCTTCTGTACGAAATATTCTCGTTAAATTCTCTGTACGTATCATCTTGATTTAATGTTTAATGTGTAGTGTTTAATGTTTACTT